>OJPS01000122.1_pt1 | contig 71726 bp, 53 predicted proteins | sample 1598551 | NCBI WGS metagenome assembly OJPS01 (sample SAMN03922488, study PRJEB24848) | human gut metagenome | isolation source: stool sample | host: Homo sapiens | place: Germany | collected 2011-05 | reverse complement strand
TTAGAGGTAGCAAATTTATTGAACTCAGGAATAGTTACTGCGAGTATTGCGCTATGACCATCAGGACAAAGAGGGTCTTTATCTGAATGCAAAGATACAACACTATCTGGGGACCGCTGAAACGCGGAAAAGAGCTCTTTGTCGGTTAAAATGTTGACGGCAATATCATGAACAATGGGAGCATTTTTCTGAACAATCGTTTTCAATTCTTCAGACTGTTTAATTAAGTTAGGATGCAATTCCGTAGTAAGAGAAATACCCCAAAAGGTAATATTCACCCTATATTTATTTCTCATAGCTGTTTTCAAAATGCTCAGAATTAGTTCGAAAGCTTGTCTAACCTCTTCGTTATATCTTTGAGGATCGGGATTATCAGTCAATAAATTCGGGAACGAATCTTTCCAATTCTGGATAGACACCTCAGGAAAACCTGTTTGATATTTTGTTTGAATAAAATGTATATCAATTATTGAATTTTTAGGAATATCTAGTGAGCTGAAATCCTGACCAGTTATCAAGCATTCATTAGCGAAAATATAAATACCATCATATCCACCGTCATTTCCTTTTCCCACATGTCCCCTCTCAGTCTCGTCATCATCGAGGTCATAACGAGCAAGCAGCTTTTGAGCTGCTATGATTTCAAAGGCGACACATTCGTCGAGGCTTTCATCAAAGCGATTTTTTCAGATTTGATATAGTCTTTTATTGTTTCCTGAGTAAGCGTAAGTCTTTTCGACATTAGAATACCTCTCTGATTTCGTTACTATTTATTGATTAATTTTATCCTTATTTATTTATGCAAAGACAGAAAAGAAGGTCGATTCTCAACTTCAGCCGAACGTCCCGAACGGATAGCCCCTTCCCGCACTTAACCGAACGGCCCCGGTTCCCGAAATGGGTGCCGGGACCGGAGCTTCCCCAGTTGAAGAAACGATGCAGAAGTGTTTCGATGGGTCTCGGGGTCATGCTCCGCCCGCCGTCCGGCACCGCTTCCCAAACTCAGCCGGACGACCCCGTCCGCCCCATTCGGTTTTCTGGATTGACCACACCGATATGGACAGTTCCGTGAGGGGCGTGAGAGACGGGAGAGCTGCATGAGGGACCCCAGGCACCCCAGGCATTTCACCGACGAGTTCAAGAGGCAGATAGTCGAGCTCTACAACGTCGGCAAGCCCAAGCGGGAGATCATGGAGGAGTACAATCTCGGCAAGAGCACCGTCGAGCGCTGGGTCAAATCGATCAACGCGACGGGTTCGCCCCATGCGGCGGACAACCGCATGCCCGAGCAGAACAGGATCATAGAGCCGGGGCGCGAGAACCGCAGGCTCCGCATGGAGGTCGATGTCTTGAAACAAGCGGCGCTGATATACGCTCGAAGGTGGGGGCCATAGCGGCCGAGGAGCCCGCGCTACCCCATATCAGCGCAGCGCGGGCTCCTCGGCGTCGCGAGGTCGACGTACCACACGATGCGCGGGCGGGTGGACCTCCCCGTGGGTCCCGATCCCGCCGCACCTGAGGTACTGGCCGTGCATTCGGCCAGCCGCGGCCTTTACGGGTCGTGATTCAGGTCGCTGCTCATCCATGATCTCGAGCGTACGCATGCGGCGAATAGACCAGAGGCAGCAAATGGAGGCACCAACTTAGTTTTAGCTCAATCTCCTAGCACCAGTCGAAAGCAGACACTACGCCAATGTTTCAATACCCCTCCTGCATAATGCTCTGCAATGGCCACCCGATGAACGAAATATAAATTGCTAGGGTTAAAAATGAGGGGTCTCGCTTGCAGCAAATAGCATTGGTATATAGGAGCGTAGAGCCAGTAAAGATCGTTTAAGTATGCATTTAAGCATGCAGCAAGTGGAAGGAACGCATGAACGATGGTAACCGGCAGCAAAACGCACCAACTTCAGTCCATCAATAATGCCGACCATGCAATCCAGCAAGGGTGCAAGTGCCTCATCTAGAGGTACGACCATCAATTTAATTGAAGTAAGAAGTTGCGAACAGTTTTACTGACTTACCAGGACGGCGCCACACGCGTTAACCGTGAAATTGTCCAAAAAAATGCCCCAATGTTTCGCTTGTATCAGAGGCGTCTGGGGCTTCACTGATAGAATAGCCCTACTTACCAATTCGGGACCATGGCCAGGCTGTTTCACCATGAATTATACATCTGAACCCAAAAAGCCCTATGTAGTGTTAACCATAAAGCCGTCTCGCGGCGCAGCCGGCTATCTCAGGAAAAGAATAGACACTGCCATCGAATCCGGCTTCGACATTTTCAAAGTTAGACTGGAGGCTGAAGAAAACGGGTTATATCCCAATCGAGTACTTCCGATAGTTGCGACCTTGTCATCCTATTCGACCGACCACGGTTGCACTTTCCTCCCCTCCAAATCGACTGGTAAGGGAACCTATGCTGAAGCTTTGGGGTTATTAAAGCCCTACAAAGACCCTAATGGTGTCGATTCGGCATCATTTCTTGATAAAGTTTGGCGCTTCGACAGAAATACGCACTTTGATGTGGTTAGTGGGATTATCGACTCACTTCGCAAGACTACGGTGCTTGCGCCCGGGCTTCTCCATGGAATCGAATACGGATTAAACGAGATATCAGATAACGTGCTTGTTCATTCGACAAAAATGCAAAGCGAGCATGTTGAAGGCTACGTAATGGCCCAAGTTCATCGTCAATCTAACAAAGTCGCAATCGCAGTCCATGATGACGGAATTGGCATCCCCAATTCACTTAGGAGTGGCGGCGTAGCCTTTGCTGACACAAAGGAGGCTATACAACTCGCCCTCAGCAAGGGCGTAACAGATGGAAATGGCGCAGGCAACGGATTATGGCTTCTTGACAGTATTGTCGACGCAGCATCTGGTTCTCTCGATATTCAGTCTGACGGCATTGGATATAGAAAGGTTCACAAACATAAGGGGTCAGACGCTACGGTCGCATTCAGAAACGTCAACACCCCGGCAGGCGGAAGCACGTTGGTAGATTTTCAAATCTCGACAAACTCATCAATATCCATGTCAGATATTTTTGAGGGAAACTCACCAGTCAATCTTTGGAAAGAATCCCATGAAACCGACCCGTCGGGCAGAAGCCTCCGACTTCGTCTGGCTGACGAATCATCCGGATTTGGAAGCAGATACGACGCTGCGAAAATGCGCTGTTTAGCATTAAACATGGCTAACGATGCAGATAATAAGGTCTATTTGGACTTTGCGGACGTGCCGTTCATCAGCCTATCGTTTGCAGATGAGTTTATCAACAAATTGATGCGCGAGGTAGGCCTAGTCACCTTCATTCGGAAATACTCAATTGTGAATCTATGCCAATCTTGCGCGGAAGCAATCGATTATGTCACTCGAAAATAACGGAAGCCGCATGCATTACGCGTCAACAACAATCGCTTTACGTACTTACGCTACGGTCAATCACACCAGACGCCAAGCCAACAATCCGAAGGGACCAACGTGCTAACGATTCACTATGGTGATATGGAAAATACCTCGACCTAGAACCGTTCGAGAATTTCCTCGGCGTTCTCTCGCAGATAGATATCTAGGTCCGGCACGGCAAACTGCACGTAGCCTCTCTGTGGCGCCTGAATAACCTCTCTTTGTAGCAATTTTGCCCTAATAGAGCTAATCTCATTGGTCTTTTTACCCATGCGCCTAGCAATCTCGGATGATTTGGACTGTTGTTTGTCCTCGCACATCGCCAAAAGGTATTTGATATCGTTAAGCCCCAGTCCAGAAATCGCGGGCTCGTGAACAACATCGTGAAAACGAGCCTCTGCCAGCGCAATGCCTTCGGCAACATCGCGCTCACTCACGATGGCACTTTTGGCACGATGCAAGTTGGCGCGCTGCCAAATGGAATAACCAACCAGTTGTACCAGATAGGCATAGCCCTTAGTAGCCTTAGCGGATCTCGACAACAGATCGTCCTCTATGGTCAAGCCGGTCGCAATAAAACTGTCGCCCATAGAAAGCGCCACCTCCACCTGATTGATAGGCGCCAGATCTTCGGGGAGGGCACGACGCAAGAACGTAAGTGCCTTACCGTTAATAAGATCCATAACACCGGCGGGTAAACCGGCAAAGGCAAGTGCGATATCTACTCTTTCCCCTATCAAAAGCTGAACCGTAGACGCAATGGCACGCATATCGTCAATCGGGGCGTCCTGAACTTCATCGATGGCAATAAAAAGACCCTTGGAAGACTTCGCTGCCGAACTCAGCAACTTTCTAAGGCTTGGCTCTTTGGGCGCAACGTCAACTTTCGCGGAAACAACGCCGGCATTTACGCCGACCGAAGCATTGGCCGCAAGGGAAGAATCAGCAACCTGATCCCTCAAGTCCAGCAATAGGTTTGGGCCAGCAGAAACAATAGCGGTCTTCCAACCAAGCTCTCGCGCACGATCCCTAAGGTCGCAGAGCAAAACAGTTTTTCCGGAGCCCCTCGGTCCAGCAATGCGCATGAGCCTCGCAGGTGCACCAATTCCCGCATTCAAACTCTCGGTAAACTCAAGGGCGATATCGTCACGACCAATTATGCGCGGAGGCTCAGCGCCGGCAGTGGGACGAAAGGGGTTATGGAATGCTGTGGCGCTCACTTGTTTGCCTTTCTAGGGAATCGATTAACAGTCAATCATTGCTTATTTTTTATCGTAGACTATATCGAATAATATCGAGTTATATAAGCTTATATAAACTTATCGCGAAAGTATCGAGCTTTCGTAATTTGTCTTAGCTAGTAGCCCAACGTTGCTTTCTTCCAAGCTCATAGCGAAAGAAGGTTAAGGACTTCCTAAAAACTATTGCCTTAGACCGAGAAATACTCGCTCTCGGCTGATAGGTTCGGCCCGAGCCAGGGGTCGCCATCCAAGAAGAACTCCGGCCAGCGCTGCATGAACAGCGCTTGCTCGCGCTTCCAGCGGCGCAGCTTTTCCTCGTTGGCCTCTTCCCTGCCGCGCGAGGTGAACTCGTAGTGATACAGCTCGGCATAGGGCGTAAAGATGGTACGGTAGCCCGCCTCCCACGCGCGCAGGCAAAAGTCCGCGTCGTTAAAGCCGACGGCGAATTCCTCGTTGTAGCCGCCAACCTGCTCAAATACATCACGACGAACCATCTGGCAGGCGCCCGTCACGGCGCTAAAGTTACCGGGGCGCACGGCACGGGCAAGATAGCCCTCGCGTTTTGCAGAGAGGTCCTGGTTGGCATGGGCAAGCGCACCACGCACGCCAACCAAAATGCCGGCATGCTGCACCAGATGATCAGCAAAATAGAGCTTGGCACCCACCACGCCCGCATCCGGACGCTGCAGATAACCCATCATCTCTTCGATAAAGTCCGGGCTTATAACCTCGGTATCGTTGTTGAGCAGCAGCAGGTAGTCGCCCTTGGCGTGCTTAACGCCAAAGTTGATGATCTGGGAGTAATTGAACTCGCCCGGCCAGTACACAACACGCGCTGCACCCTTGCCGCCAGACGCAGCGGCTACGCGCTCCGGCAGGGTTTCGTAATACGCAAAGGTCTCCTGCTCTTCGCTGTTATTCTCCACCAAGACAATCTCGTAGTTGGTATACGTGGCCTTCTGTGCGATCGACATCACGCAGGCGCCGAGCGTCTCGACGTGATCCTTGGTGGGAATCACAATGCTCACCAGCGGCGCAGGCTCTGGCAGCGCATAGCGCATACGGTAGACAAACGGCGTCTCGGACTCCTCGACCGTTCCGCGAACGCCCAGCGAGTCAAAGTGACGCTGCAGCGCAAGGCGCCCGGCCTCGATGGCATAAGGCTTGCTATCGGCAGAACCGTCGGCGGTAGAGCCGGGGTGTACGCGCCAGTGATACAGCACGTGCGCAACGTGCTCAAAGCGCGCGCCCGCCGCAAGACAGCGGAGCGTCAGGTCGTAATCCTGGGCACCCGCAACGTCTTCTGGCGACACGCCAATGCGATCGATGAGCGCCTTCTCAACCATCAGAAAATGCGTCACGCAGTTATGGCTATAGAGCAGGTCGACGTTAAGCTTGGTCTTAAAGACCGGCTGGCCCCACTCCCCCGTCTTCTGGAACATGTCCTCATCGCAGAACAGGACCTGCGGACGGTCGTCCTGGGCCGCCTTGCTCAGCGCAGCAACATAGTGGAACAGCGCGTCCGGCTCCAGGATGTCATCGTGGTCCAAGAATGCGATGTAGTCACCCGTCGCCAGCTGAATGCCGGCGTTGGTGTTGACCACAATGCCGCCGTTGCCGGGCAGCTCGATGCGACGGACGCGCTCATCGTGAGCGGCTGCTGCAAGATTGGCCACCGCATCCCATTCGGGCGAGGCGTCCATCAGCAGCAATTCCCAGTTGTCATAGCTCTGGGTAAGCACCGAATCCAGCAACTCGCGCAGGTAAACCAGATCGGTCTTATAGCAGGGCACCACAATGCTCACGAGCGGCCTGTAGGCGAATGCCGCCGCAGCGGCGCGCTGGCACGCCAGGTCGCCCGGCTTTGCGCGATGCTGCTCAAACCAACGGCGATAGGCAGCGTCGTCCGAGCGTGCATCCTTCATGCGATTCCAGCTGTCGTCGACCATACCGTTGTACAGGCGGCCATCCATGGCGCAAAAACCGCTCTGGAGCTGGCCCGCAGGATCAGTTGCAATCGCGACAAAATCTCGAATGTCCTCGGGCATCTCCACGCTCAGATACGTTTTATTGACGCGGCATCCGTTCTGCTGCGGCACGTCGACCTGCGACTCAAACACATGCACCGTGGCATCGATGGCATTCATATGCGTATCGAGAATCTGAAGCTGGGGCGTGCACTGGGACTCCCCCGCCCATGCGACCTCATAGCGCCACACAGCGCCCGAATCGGCCGGTAGATAACGGACGGCATCGATCTCGTAGCGGCCGCAGCGCTCGCCGCGCTGTGCATCGCGGATAAGCGCGCACAATGTGGGCTTTGCCTTGTAGTTGATCTTGGATTCCAGCTTAGCCTTACGGCTATCGAGGCGAATGGATCCAAGCCTTTGGCCACCAGATGCAAAGTCGACATCGATCGCAGGACCATCCAAAAACGGAAGCACCAAGACGGCGAGCTCGCGCTCGTAGCCCGCAACCGAGGGGCAAAGCGCCAAAACGCGGCCATGATCGACCGGCAGCGCCAACGACGGCACGCTGGCACCATTGGTCGTGGCGCGAGCAAAAGCCTGGGAGCCCTCGCGCTCAATAATCCCCGCGACATCCTTGCCGACAAAACGAAGAAGAACGAACAGGCGACCCTGGCTACGGCAAAGCGCCAAACGCTTGATACTCATCTACACTTCTCGCTTTCCCAGGGCATTCGCGGCCATGCGCTTGCACGCGCCCAGGCGCCCAAACCTCAAGACGTCGTAATCGAACATGAGCTTTTTGCACGTACGGGCGCTAGGAGTATTATCGGCGAGCGCTGCACGCACCATGGCGGCGACAGAAGGTGCACATTGTGCGAGCGAAGCGTCACTGCCCACAGCAGAACCGGCAAGGGCCGCAGCAACGGCGGAAATCACCTTGCTGCAATTCACATCCAGCAACCTGAGCGCATCGTACAGCACCAGATCGCACAGGAAGCACGCCAGGTCCTCGGCATGCTGAGCATCCAGACCGTCGCGCTGCCAGTCAGCCAGCACCGCGGAATAAATCTTCACATGTTCCAGCAGACGCGTCTCGTCGTCGTAGCGCATGGTGTCCATAAGCGATCCCTTGCGCGCCACGCGATAGTCGTACAGCTTGTTCGAGATAAGCGCGGTCTTGCGCGAACGGCCGTACACCGCAAAGTCAAAGACCTGGTCCTCGCCATACTTGACGGTTTCGTCGAAAACGATCCCGTTATTGAGCAAAAAATCGCGCTTGCAAGCGGTGCGCCATGCAAAGGGACGAGACGCTTCCTTAAACAGCAGGTCGGAGCTATAGCCCTCAAACGACACATCGCGCGGGCTCAACACATAGTTAAGCCACGGATACCCCGCCTCCAGCGGATACGGGTTAGCACCAAAGGTCAAAACATCACAGCGCTCGCGCTCAAAGGCATCGACGATCACGCGGCACGCATCGGGCGTAAAGCGGTCATCGGAATCCAAAAACGCGACGATGGGCGCCGTGGAAGCAGCGATACCCGCGTTGCGTGCACTCGACAGGCCGCCGTTTTCCTTATCGGCCAACGTAAAGCGCGCATCCTTTTCGCAGTAGGCAACCGCGATGTCGCGCGAGCCATCCGGCGAGCCATCGTTGACCAGCACGCCCTCCCAATCGGGCATGTCCTGCGCAAGCAGGGAATCCAGGCACCATGCCAAGCACTCCTCCACCTTATAGATGGGAACGACAACGGAAATCTTAGGGGTAGCCATGGTCACGCGCTCCTACTGTGCCGTCGGCACGTCGTCGGGATGCGGGTTATCGCCGTAGGCGCGCTGATACGTCAGCACGCGCCAGACCAGCGGCAGGCCACCGATCTTAAAGTAGTGCTTAAACGTATTGAGCTTGCCCGGCTTCTTAAAGTCAAAGCGCGAATCGATGTAAGCGCGAGGCGACCTGACCATCAAACGCAAGTCGGTCTCGCCGCGCGGATCGAACAGCGACAGGTCAAAGCGACCGGCATCCCAATCGGCCTTGAGCTCGGGCGAGGCTTTATCCCAAAACTGCTCGCGCAGCTCGTCGACCAGACGCTCGTCATTCCAACGGTACGTATCGACCTTCATGCGCATTAAAATGCCCTGGAGCTGAGCCTTAAGCTCAGGTCGCTCATCCAAAAAGCGCTGCATCTCGGCGTATTCGTCGCACACGCAAAACACCTTGTTGGGCGAATTAACGGAGCTCTTCTCGTTATCCTGGCGATAGCACAGGATGGGGTCCGCAATAAACGCGGCGCGCTCGGCGCACGCCCAAACCTTAAAGTTAAAGCCCGCATCCTGATACGATGCCCCCGGCGTGGGGAGAAACCGAATCTGATTGTCGTTGAGAAACTCGCGCCGATAGATGGCCGACCAAATGGAAGGCTTGCGGTAGAAGATACCCGGGCGATCGGCGGGGCGATACGCCGCACCCGTCATATGCTCGTCGACAATCCCAAAAAGCTCTCGGCGCTCGGTAGGCGTGGACCAATACAGGTAGAAATCTCCCTTCACCACATCGGCATGTTGGGCGTCTGCCTTGGCAAGCAGCTTTTGGAGCGAGTCCTCAAACATAAAGTCGTCGGACTCCAGGATGCCCACGTACTCGCCGCGGGCCATCTCCAGGCCGCGGTTCATCGAGTCGCCGTAGCCGCTGTTGGCTTTGTCGATCATCTTGACGCGTGCGTCGCGCTCCATGTACTCGCGGATGATATCCGGCGAGCTGTCGGTCGATCCGTCGTTGATGCAGATGATCTCGATGTCCTTGAGCGTCTGCGCAACGGCGGAATCGAGGCACTCGCGCAGGTAGCGCTCGACGTTACAGATGGGGACAAGCAGCGAAACTTTAGGGGTATCAGAGTTCTGCAAGAGAACCTCCTGTTGAGTAGCGTGTAACAGGGTTATTTTAGCAGCCGAGTTGCGACGAGCAGCAGCGCTTGGAATTAGAGAAAGCGCTCCAGGCAGGCTTTGAGTCCGCGGGTCGAAAGATAGAACAGCGTGGCGTCCGCCATCGAGACGCCCGACGTCGCCGCAACGAGCTTGTGAGCAACACGACGAACGGCGCCTTTACTAGGCGCATCTGCCCACTCCGTTCCCAAAAACGTCGTGAAAGCCCTGTTGAAGCGACCGGCAACGCGGTGAAAGTCATCGGCATCCAGACGCGCCAAGTCAAACACGATAAGGTCCAAAAACCAGGTGACCAGCTCGCCGGGGCACAGGCCCAAAAGACCGTAGGCCGCCCAATCTTCCAAGACTTCCTCGAGCATTCTCATATGGGCATCGAGTTTTTTTGCGCGGGCCTCGGCACTGTTGAACTCATGCGTCGCCGAGTCGCTCTCCATCACATAGTGATAGAACTTGTCCGGCATGACGACGGTTTTGTTGGCAAGTGCATAGGCTGCGAACTGGAATACAACGTCCTCACCCAAGGCCAAACCGGGAGCAAAGCGAATGCCCTCGCGATTGAGCAACGCGCGCGAAAAGGCTGCGCGGCAGGCATAGGGCTGCGCGTTCGCGTGGAACAGCAGCTGGGGATCGCGGGTGCCAAAGGTGCCCGCTTTGGGGCTCATGAGCTGCTGGACGCGCTTAGGAGCGGCATCGGCGGGCTCGCAGACGCCACCAAAAACGGCGACCTCGGCATCTAACGATGACATGGTCTGCAGCACGCACTCGACGGTTTGGGCATCGATGTAATCGTCGGCGTCCACAAAGAAGATGACGCCACCCTCAGCGGCATCGATGCCGGCGTTTCGAGCGCACGAGACGCCCGCGTTTTTCTGGTCAATCACCAGCACGCGGTCGTCGTTCTGTGCAATTTGACGCAGAACACGCAACGAATCGTCAGCCGATCCGTCATTGACGCAAACAACCTGAATCGAGCGCTCGGACTGCGCCAACAGCGAATCGAGGCATCGCTGAATCGAGCTTGCCGAGTTGTATACGGGAACGACGATGGTCGCTTTGGGGGTCGAGGCCTCTCCCATGCCAACCTACCCCCTCAACGATTCGACGAGGAAGGCGGCGACCACGCCGGGGCCTCCAACCGATGCGTAGTATTTGGCGCGTCCCAGGGCGCCGTCCGTCGCAAAGTGCGGATGCTCGTCCACCCAGGCCTCGGGGTCTTTGAGGATGGCAGCGAGATTCGCACGCTTCCACGGCTTAAGGTCGTCCAGCGAAAAGTCCTCCGCGTCCAAGGCGGCCTGGAACTCCTTAGTCATCTGGACCAGGAACTCCTTATAGAACTCGGGCGCCAAGCGCACGTAGTTCCACATATACGAATCGTACTTAATGACCTGATTGAACTTGAGCATGCGCGCGACGTCATCGCTCGCGTGATTGCGGGCGTAATCCTCTCGGATCCAGCGCTCGATCTCGGCATACTCGGCATTGACGCAAAAGACCTTGGCCGAAGAATTGACCGAGGAGTTCTCGTTGTCCTGGCGATACGAAAGCACGGCATCGTGCAGGTAGACGGCCTTGTCGGCGCACGCGATCACCTTAAAGGCAAACGACGTGTCCTGAAAGGAGGCACCCGGGGTCGGTAAGAACTTGATGCCGTTGCGCTCGAGAAAATCACGACGGTAGACGGCCGACCAAATCGAGGGCTTTTGCTTAAAGAACTGTGTCGTGTCGCTTGGGTGCACCGGTTTGCCGCAGTCCTTGGGCTTAAACATCTCGTGCAGCGAGCGGCGCTCCTCGGGCATGGACCAGTAGAAGTCAAAGTTCGCCTTCGCAAAATCAGCGTTGCAGCCTTCGGCCGCCGACACAAGCTTCTCCAGCGCGTCGGGCGCCATAAAGTCATCGGACTCCAGGATTCCCACGTACTTGCCACGCGCCATCTCCAGGCCGCGGTTCATCGAGTCGCCGTAGCCGCTGTTGGCCTTGTCGATCATCTTGACGTGTGCGTCGCGCTCCATGTACTCGCGAATGATGTCCGGCGAACTGTCGGTGGATCCGTCGTTGATGCAGATGATCTCGATGTCCTTGAGCGTCTGCGCCACGGCGGAATCGAGGCACTCGCGCAGGTAGCGCTGAACGTTATAGATAGGGATAAGCAGCGACAGAACAGGGCTGCCAGAGGCGTTAGTAGACAAATGTGCTCCTTAGGAAATACCTGTCGTTTCATGGTATCAAAGGGTCGGCGCGCCGACGGGCGTTTATATAATCTATGGAGCCCATGGAGCGCCCAGAGACGAAAGGAAGACATGCAGCCCAAAGCCGAACGCAATATATCGATCGAAGCGCTGCGCCTCGTCGCAGTCGCTGGTATCGCGATTTTCCATACCTTTCAGTGGGCCTTCCAGGCAGTCTGCGCCGGCATGCCGGAATATGCACCGCTTGCCGCCTTCCCCTATTCCGGCGTCCTCGGTTTTATTAACTTGCTGGGCTGCTGGGCCAACGAAGTCTTCTTTATGATCTCGGGGTATTTTCTCATCACCTCGGCCGCGCGTGCATGGAATGACGGGGCGACTTGGGCGTCGCAGATGCAGCGGACGGTGCAGCGTCTTGGCAAGGTTGTCTTACCCACAGCGTTCTATTGCCTGGTGGCGCTTGCATGGTCCATAGTCGTCTCCCCCATTCCCGACGTTTCCCTGACCACACACTACTGGTACACGCTGGGGCTTGAGTTCATTTGGGTCTACGCTGCCACGGTCTGCCTAGCGCCGCTGTTTGGGCTGGCCAAGAACCGACTATCTAAGACGAGCTACACGGCAGCGGTCATCGTCGTTGGCATCCTCGCATTCGTTGTTAACGGGTATTTGGCCGCTATGAGCTCAGCAAACGGCGGTGAGTTTTCAGGGCTCCAGAAGATTATGAGCGCCGCTACCTACGTTGTCGCGTTTTTGGCGGGCGGGCTGCTCCGCGACGTTACCGACGGCATGGATTCGGGCAGGGCGCGCTCCTTGGGTATGCAGTCGCTCGTAGCGGTTTTAGCAATCGCCATCATCTTAGAAGGTGCACTTTCCTTCACCGGCAACCTCGCGGCGATGGCGGCCCTCTCCTACAAATCAACCTCGTTGATCTCGTTTTCCCTTGCCGCCGCCTTCCTTCTCTTTGCTGCAACCCGACACAGCGCTTCGAGCAATCCGCGAGTCGCAGGCGTCATCGTCACCCTATCGGCGGCCACGCTCGGATTCTATGTGATGCAGTCGCTCACCAGCAGCCTTTGGCGCCCCGTCTTCAACACGATGCTCGCAAACATACTGGCCGCCCAAAGCAACCCTGCGCCCATATGCATTGCCGCCGGAACGGCCATCAGCATTGTCTTTGCCCTGGTGCTTCTCGTAGTTGACGCAGCTAGAAGTCGACTCGTCCGCAGTCTCAAGCAGCAATAAGCACGCCAACGCCAACGTTGCAGCCACCACACCCGTGGCAGGTTCCTGCGTTTTATTCAAACCTTGCCGACAAAGCGCGGCGAGCCTTTACAATAGGACAGTCCAATGGACGTATTCGATAGCTTCCGCGCGGTGCATATCTACCGCACGTGAAAGGATATATTGCCCCATGCCTTCAACCCTTCCCGCTCCCATCGACAAGCTCGCCATCGTTGTCGTCACCTATAAGCGCCAGGAACTCTTGGCCAATCTGTTCGACTCTATGACCGAGCTCACAGCAGCGCCCTGGCGCATCGTGATCGTCGATAACGAGAATTCGCGCGAGACCGAGGCCATGTGTACCGCGTTCAACGAGCGCCTGGCGAACCTGTGGGGCATCGACGCCGAGCAGCCCGATGCGCAGGGCGGCACCGACCGTGTCATCTACGCTCCGCAGCTCGAAAACGGCGGCGGTGCGGGCGGCTTCTCCGCCGGCACTAAATGCGCCTACGACCTGGACGCTCAATGGTTCTGGGTGATGGACGACGACGTGCTCGTCATCCCCGAAGGCATCGAGCGTCTTGCCAAGTGGACCGACCGCTACGATGTCATCCAGGGTTCGCGCCTGGACTTTGACGGCGGCGCCTTCTTTTGGCAGTACCAGCTCATCCTTTCGCTCGGCATCCCTAACCCCATCGCCAAGTGGGATCTGGGTCCCGAGGGCTACCGCGCCATGAACCAGCTGTGCTTTGAGGGCGGCATGTTCTCGCGACGCGTGGTCGACAAAATCGGCCTGCCCGACGCGCGCTTCTTTATCTACGGCGACGATGCCTGCTACGGCTACGTAGCCAGCCAGCACTTCCCCGCCGCCGTTGTGGCCGACGTGGTGCTCAAGCGCGCCCGCGCCGTCTCTAACTGGGACATCGCCGGCAAGCGCCAGCTCAACTCCACGAGCGACACCAACCGCTACTACATCATGCGCAACCGCGGTTATCTGGCCCGCTACATGCAAATCTACGGCGACTATCACCCCGTGCTGTTCCGTCTGGGCAACGCCGCGACCTTCTGCAAGGAGTTCATTCGCCTGGCAGCCGTTGACAAGTGCTTTAAGACCGGTATTCCGGCGCTGCGCCGTGGCATGAAGGACGCCCGCAAGATCATCAAGGACCCCGACTGGAAGCCCATGCCGCCCATGAAGGACACCGAGTAACGGAAGCCGGAAACACCTCGGCGCTTAAAGCCGCTGGCACACCGTAGCCACATGCTGCCCATCAAAACCGAACCCCCAGCGCATGCGACCCACGCCGGGGCGCGGCACACGGATTTCGTCGATGCCGTCGCGCTCTATGTCGAGTAGCGACTGCACGGCCAGCAATTCCAGTCCCAGCGCATCCACATCGGGGTCATACATCAAGTTAATCGTTATCAGCGGGCGCTCGTCCAGCATGCCAATCGTATCTGCTACGTCGAACACAGCACCCGTAGGGAAAACCTGGATGTCCCAGCGACCCGCACCACACTTTCGCCTCGAGGCAGGATTGGCATAGCCCGGTAAGCCAAAGCAGAGCCCCTGCAAGAGCAGATGATATGGCAGCGGCTTATCTGGGTCGGTCTCACCGATTCCCGCATCCCCCAGGATGCGGCTTAGCGCCCGCCTCACGGTATCCTCGTTCCCACGGCACAGCCCGTCGCGAAACGCATCGACGTCTCGAATGTCTTCGGCAGCGCACTCAAACCACTCAACAATCACTAGACGCAAGGCCTGTCTAAGCTCGTTATTGGGCAATCGCAAAGCACGGAGGCGATTGCCATGCTCTGGCTCCTCAGTCATATCCGTCGTGAGAAAACCGGACAGATACAGCGCTGTCCACATGCTATCGTCAGGCGAGACATCTGGCTCTGCAGTGCCCAAACAAAGCGGGACCTCAACGCATCCATGGGCCTCGAGCAAATCAAACAAGACCGAAAGGCGGTCGAGATTCCACCCGGCAACTACTCTACTCAGGCAATCGGCATATCCATACAGATCGGCACGCACGGGCGCCGTGCAGCCTCGGTCCAAAAACCCAATCACACGCGCTGGACTCGAGCAATAGGCCCTGCCAAACCGATACCCCTCGAGCCATTCACGCGCATCATCCAGGTATTCCTCGCGCCCAGCATGATTCAGCAGAGCCTCGGCCTCGGCATCCGAAAAGCCGAACCAACGGTCACACCAGGTCGAAAGCGGCGTCGTCAGACAATACGAGCAGCAGTGCAAAGAAAGCGCCGCTTCGGCAGGGCCGGGACACTCCCCCATCAAACACGTCAGCCGCAATGAATCGCGCGCAGCAGCAATGGCGTCGAACAGCACGCGATCGAATAGATCTGCCGGATCGGCGCCGGAAGCGTCCCTCGCGCTCGCACGGCAAGAGCACGCCCCATCGTACCCATCAACGAGCAATACAACCTGCTCATCGTAGGCAATCTCCAGCAGCTCTATGAGCACACCGAGCACCGAGTCAACCTCGTCCGCGCTCGCCACGCCACGCGCGACACGTTCGACGTGACGCACCTTATCTCGAGCTAAATCCGGAGCCTCCAAGAGCGCCAACAAGCGAGCGCACTCGCCCGAAAGGGCATCGCGCACGACGCCGGCAACAGCGGGGCCACGCCTCGCAGCGCCAGAAAAGTCCAGCGATATCACCGGATAGCAAGCGTACTCATCCCGATAGCGCCCGCCGTCCGCATCCCAAATCTGAGCATCGGCAAACGAGATCCGACCGGTGCGACCGACCGCTGGACGCTCCAGAAAAGCCCTGAGCATCGACAAGTTCATGCTCTTGCCAAAACCCTCGGGTCGACAGCACACCACAACGGACGCGTCGCAGTCCAACACATCGGCAATAAACATGGTCTTGTCGACCAGCGTGCAGCAACCAAGAGCCTCCGCATAGTCGTGCATGCCAATGGGCAAAGCCGCATCGTCGGCACAGCCGATCAAGCGCACGCCAAAGCCAGCAGCACAATCAACATTTGCCTGTTCAGACACTAAAACGTTCCCCCTAAATCGCTGCACGATGCCAATTGTAATGACCGCCTCGCGCGTACCGACGACGCCGCGCGAACATATCGGGCAACGGTAGCAACAAGAGGTGTGAGGGGGCATAACTAATCGTTGCACAACAAAACGGGGCCCTATGCATTCGCACCGGACCCCGTCCCGACTATTTAGTTATCCGGCAACTGAGAGCCTACTCCCCCGAGTCGTCCTCCCCAGAAGCCTTCTTCTGCTGATCGAGCTTATGCTTACCACTTACGATAGACGTAGCGCCCAGCGTGGCCAAGCTCGCGCTGGCAAGGCTCGCCATAACGATGAGGTCGCCCGTCTTGGGCATGTTACCGCCCGAAGTCTTAGTCGTTGTAGTGGTGGTTGTAGTGGTCACCGTCTTGGAGTCATTTTGCTCCTGGTTCCGGTTGTCAGTGTTGCCCTGACTGCTGTCCTCGCCCTGCTGCTTTCCGTCCTTGGTCTTGCCCTTGCTCTCGTCCTTCTCCTCAGATTCAGACTTCTTATCCTCGTCCTTCTTCTGAGTGGACTTGTCGTCCTTCTCCTCCGAGCTAGAACCTTTATCGGATACGGTCTTCTCGGAAGCCTCGTCCTTGGAGTCGCCCTTTGCGGCCTCGGTCTTTTCCGTGGAAACCTGATCAGAGTTGTCCTTGTTCTGAGTCGAGCCATTATTGACGCCAGCCATCAGCGAAGAGCCCAGCGTAGAACCAAGCTGCTCGGAAAAAGAAGGCTTCTTGTCCGGCGAAGCAACGGGAGCGTCCGGCGCCTTATTCGAGTCGTCCTTGGAAGCATCGGAATCAGGGGTTGCGTCAGAGCCGGAGCCGTTGTTAGAGCCGGTGCCAACGGACGAATCGCTCGAGCCGGTGGATGAGTTAGAGGTGTCAGCGTCGGTCGAACCAGAAGCGTCGCTGTCCGTATTGCCGGCAGAGCTTGGAGACGAATCACCCGCAGCAGAGCCGTTCGAATCGGAGCCGTTCGAGGTAGAGCCGTCGTTGGTAGTGCCACCAGCAGAGCCATTACCGTCAGCATCGGTCGAGGGCGCATCCATCCTGTCATCGTTGGCGTCGTCACTCGAGTCGTCATTCGAATCAGGTGTCGGCGAGGGCACCGGCGTAGGCTCGGGCTGCACGGGCGTCGCAGCGGCAGCCTCATCCTCGGCGATAAAAACCAAGCAGTCCTTCAGCTCATTCTTATAACGATTCTTCCAGCCCTCATGATACTGGGGCTGACTTGAAAACTTGGTGGCGACATTGTTGACCACGCTATTGGAGAGCGCCGTCACAAACTCGCGGTCGGACATATCGTTGGAAAGATTCGCCCAGCGGAAGAAGTCTCTGCAGCCACCGGTGCCGCACATGTTGGTGATGCTCCACACCATGCCCTTGACGCAATCGGCGCGGCCGGAGATGTCAATGCCAAGAGCGCTCTTAAGCCACGCCTCGGTCACCGCATAGTACGAGTTGTACGCATACGCATCCTGCAGAGCCGAAAACTCAGCAGGATCGGTGTTATAAGCACCTTGGAAGGCATCCTGCGCGATATGGCCCAGCTCGGTGAGCTGGCCGTTCTCGTACATGGCATTGCTCGTGTTGGAAATCTCGCTGCCGCGATCAATCGCATCCTTGAGCATGCAGTATTTTTCGGGGTTGTAGTTGTAGGCCTGCTTCATAAACGGGATGAGCGACCAACGACGGTCGAACTGGTAATAACCCAGCGCGTTGTAGCCGTCGCCATACGAAAAGCCCTGGTTGTAGTTGCCATGGCTCTCGTACTTGGTAAAGTACTTCATCTCGGGAGTCACGTTGACAAACGAGACACCCTGAACCGACCTCAACACGCCCGAGAAGGACTGTTGGGTGTAAAGGCCCTTATCGATATCGGTGGCATCCGAGGCAACGCCCGGCGTGGGCTCCTCGGCAGCGGCGGGTGCCGGCGCGGAAACGGCGCCAAACGAAAGTGCCAGCGTCAGGCCCGCGACAATAGCAGAATGCTTGGGCTGCATAAGATCCTCCCTGCATTGGTGTAGTTAAAGTTCAGTTTGCAAAGATAAAAATAAGTATTGCAGCTCGCCCGTTGTTACACAACAAACCCTCGGTAAACGGCAACAACCCTCCGCGAAATCTTAAGGAATTAAACAAACTGGTCGTCGGGCGCCATCAGAAGCTCGCCGTATCGCTCCATCAGCCCGTCCCTCAACTGACAGAAAGCGGGAATATAGACGTTCAAGATGCGCTGAATCAAATCTTGAGCGAGCTTGTTGTCATAGATATGGACGTTCGTATTGCGGTCTCTGAGCATATCTAGCCAGGCCGCCTCATCAATAAAGTCATAGAATCGGTACGACTCCTTCAAGATGGCACGAGGAGACCCCGACGCGGCAAGCGTGGCACCCTCATACTCGAGCAGACGCTTAAGGAGCTTCCAGCTCAGTTCAAATTGAAGATTGAACTTATTAATCAATCCACTCTGAACAAAATCATTGTTGAGATCCTGATTGGGCGCATCCTCAAGATTCGCCAAGGCACTGGCAAAGTTCTCATATTTTTTCATACAGAATCACACCATCCCTGGCAATTTCATCGAGCAATTGCTGCGACAAGGACTCGTCGAGATTGACGACATCTACATCTAAAAGAGTATCAAGACGCTCCTCGATCAAATATGAGAAACGGCCGAAATCCCGACAACCTGCTACGGCGATGTCAATATCGCTCTTGGGTAAGTTGTCGCCTCGAGCACGAGAACCAAACAGCACAACCTTCTCGGCGTCACATTCCCGAGCAAAAACTTCGATTTGTTTGCACACCTTGTCGAGAGATGCCATTTGCAGCCCTACAGCTTAATGTCAAAGTTGATTTCGGGAACGGCGGCCAAGTCGGCCAGCGTTACGCCGTCGACATAGTTCTCGATGACCTCGTCCAGGCCGCGCCAGAACTTGACGGTGGAACACAGGTCACTGCGGGCGCAGCTGTTGTCGATGCCGTCGCACGCCACGGGCGCCGTGCTGCCCTCGACAGCGCGCAGGATGTCGCCCGCACGCACCTCGGCCGGGTCCTTGGCCATCATGTAGCCGCCGCCCTTGCCGCGCACGCTCTTAAGCAGGCCCGCCTTCATAAGCGGACGAACCAGCTGCTCCAAATACTTTTGCGAGATATGCTCGCGGTCGGCAACCTCGCGCAGGGCAATCTTGCCCTCGGCGTCGCCCAGCGCCGCGATATAGATCATCAGCCGGAGGGCATAGCGGCCCTTAGAAGAAATGAGCATACCTACCCTCCCATCGTTACTGAGACAAAACCAGGCTTGTTTGTCCCAAATCCTATGCACGCGGGGCAAACAAACCTGATTTTATGTCCCTCATCTAAAAAGTCGAGTGGATTAGTCGGGTTTTCCCTTGACTAACGCCGAACCCATAGTAACTTTATTCCGAGAAGATTCCTAGGGTTTAGTACACCTATGAGTACACCATATACAGAGAGGGACAGCATGAGCGCAAATCCGCTGCTTTCCATCGAAGGTCTGACCGCCTCCGTGGACGAGAAGACCATCCTCCACAACGTCAACCTCAACGTCGCCGCCGGCGAGACCCATGTGCTGATGGGACCCAACGGCGCCGGCAAATCCACCCTGGGCCACCTGGTCATGGGCGACCCCGTCTACACGGTCAACGACGGCCGTATCGTCTTTGACCGCCAGGACATCACCGAGCTCACCACCGACAAGCGTTCGCGCGCCGGCCTGTTCCTGAGCTTCCAGGCCCCGGTCGAGATTCCGGGCGTGCCGCTGTCGAGCTTTTTGCGTGCCAGCATCGCCGGCCGTCCCGGCCTGGAGATGAAGGGCAAGGAATTCCGCCGTCGCGTCAAGGAGCTCGCGGCCGAGCTCAACATGGATACCGCCTACCTCAACCGCGAGTTGGGCGTAGGCTTCTCGGGCGGCGAGAAGAAGAAGGTCGAGATGCTCCAGCTTCTGCTGCTGCAGCCCAAACTCGCCATCCTGGACGAAACCGACTCCGGCTTGGACGTCGACGCCCTGTCCACCGTCAGCCACGGCATGGACGCGTACCGCAAGAGCTGCGACGGCTCCATGCTCATCATCACGCACAACACGCGCATCCTGGAACACCTGGATGTCGACCGCGTCCACGTTATGGTCAAGGGTCATATCGTGCGCGAGGACGACGCTTCGCTGATCCCCTGGATCGACAAGAACGGCTTTGAGACCTTCGAGCGCGAGGCCGCCGAGCAGCGCACCCAGGCCGAGGCCGCCGCTGCCGAGCAGCAGGCGTAAAGGGGCGACGCAATGACCAAGAACCGCACCGAGGTCGCGGACATCGACCGCAGCCTCTACGACTTCACCTATGGCGAGGAGGGATTCGAGCGCCTCGACGCCGGCATCACGCCCGACATCGTGCGCGAGATCAGCGCCAAAAAGGACGAGCCGCAGTGGATGCTCGACCTGCGCTTAAAGTCCCTCGAGATCTTCAACCGTTTTCCCGACCCGACGTGGGGCCCCTCCATCGAGGGCCTGGACATGGACAACATCGTCACTTACGTCAAGCCCAACACCGACCAAAAGCACGACTGGGAGTCGGTGCCCGACGACATCAAGAACACCTTTGAGCGCCTGGGCATCCCCGAGGCCGAGCGCAGCTACCTGGCAGGCGTCGGCGCTCAGTACGACTCCGAGCTGGTCTACCACAACATGCAGGATACGGCGTCCAAGATGGGCATCGTCTACTCCGGCATCGAGGAGGCCCTGCACGACCCGCAGTGGGAGCCACTCATCCACGAGAAGTTTATGACGCTCATCCCGCCCACCGACCACAAGTTTGCGGCCCTGCACGGCGCCGTGTGGTCGGGCGGCTCGTTTGTCTACGTGCCCAAGGGCACCAAGCTCGATTTTCCGCTGCAGAGCTACTTCCGCCTTAACGCCAAGGGCGCCGGCCAGTTTGAGCACACGCTCATCATCGTCGAGGACGATGCCGACCTGCACTTTATCGAGGGTTGCTCGGCGCCCAAGTACAACGTGGCCAACCTCCACGCCGGCGCTGTCGAGCTCTTTGTGGGTAAGCGTGCGCACCTGCGCTACTCGACCATCGAGAACTGGTCCAAGAACATGTACAACCTCAACACCAAGCGTGCGCGCGTGGACGAGGACGGCGACATCGAGTGGATCAGCGGCTCCTTCGGCAGCCACGTGGGCTACCTCTACCCCATGAGCGTGCTCAACGGCCGCCGCGCCTGCTCGAGCTTTACCGGCATCACCTTTGCCGGCGCCGGGCAGAACCTCGACACCGGCTGCAAGGTCGTGCTCAACGCGCCTGAGACCTCGGCAACCGTCGAGACCAAGGGCATCTCCAAGAACGGCGGCATTCAGACCTTCCGCAGCTCTATTGTGGCGACGCCCAAGGCCGAGGGCTCCAAGGCAACTGTGAGCTGCCAGTCGCTCATGCTCGACGACCAGAGCCGCTCCGACACCATCCCCGCCATGGACATCCGCGCCAAGAACGTTGACATCGGCCACGAGGCCACCATCGGCCGCATCGGCGACGATAAGGTGTTCTACCTGATGAGCCGCGGTATCTCGGAGGAAGAGGCCCGTACCATGATCGTCAACGGCTTTGCCAACCCGGTCTCCAAGGAGCTGCCGCTGGAGTACGCCGTCGAGATGAACAACCTGATCAAGCTCGAGATGGAAGGAGCGATCGGATAATGAAACAGACCACGAACACCGCTGCTACCACCCTTGAGCAGGTCAACGCGATGCCGGCTGCCACTTGGGGTTGGCTCAAGATGAACCAGACCAAGCTCGAGCTCTCTGACGAGCTTGCCGCCGCTCCCACCGAGGCCGTTGAGGTCGAGGGCTTGGACGAGCAGTTTACTGGCATGGCAGACGCGTTCGAAGCCGCCATGGACGCCATCGCCGAGCGCTTCCCCGAGCGCCGCGCCTCCGCCCCGGGTGGTGCCGCCGACCGCGCCCGCATCACGCCCGAGACCGAGCTCGACGTGCCCGCCACCTCCATCTACCAGGCCGGTGCCATTAAGCTCGAGGAGGAGCTCTCTCCTGCCGAGGCCTTCGAGACTGGCATGGGCGAGGCTGCCTACACCTACCTGGCCGACCACGCCACCAAGCGCGTCGTCATCGATGTACCCGCATACAAGCACGCCACGGTTACCGCGCGCGTGAGTGGCGTCGACGCCGCCGTGACCATCGCCGCCATCGATGTCGTCGCCCATCCCCAGTCGACGCTCGATCTGCAGATCGCCCTTGACTCCCCCGTTACCGGCGAGGGTGTCGTGGGCTCCGTGCTACGCGTGTGCGCCCACGAGTACGCCACCGTCAACGTGACCTGCACGCAGACGCTCGACGATAGCTGGATCGCGCTCGACGACACCGGCCTGTTCCTGGACGAGGGCGCGCGCGTCAACGTGCAGCACACCGTCCTGGGTGCCGGCGCCAGCGTCACCGGACTTGCCGGCGACCTGCTGGGCGATACCGCCAAGGTCACCATCGATACCGACTACCTGGGCGCCCGCAAGCAGGTGCGCGACTTTAACTACGAGCTGCGCCACCGCGGTCGCAAGACCGAGTGCGAGATCGACGCCAACGGCGTACTGACCGGCACGTCCAAGAAGGTCTACCGCGGCACCATCGACCTCGTGCACGGCTGCAAGGGTGCAACCGGCACCGAGCGCGAGACGGTGCTTTTGGCCAACAAGGGCGTCGACAACAAGACCGTTCCCGTCATTCTCTGCGACGAGGACGACGTCGCCGGCAACCACGGCGCCACGATCGGCCACGTCCGCGACGAGCAACTGTTCTATCTCGCCTGCCGCGGCCTTGACCAAAACGCCGCCGAGGACCTGTTCATCCGCGCCAAGCTGGAGGACGCCGCGCTTTCCGCCACCGACGAGCGCACCCGCGCAGCCGTCGTCCGCTTGGGCAACAACCTGATCAACAACTTTGAAGAGGAGCTCGCATGATCGACACCGAGCACGTTAAATGCGATACCTGTACCGCACCGGAGCCTATGGAGCTCGACGCCAGTGACGAGGCCTCGCGCGGCTGGCCTACCGTCGACATCGAGACCAATCCCTACAAGGCACAGTTCCCGCTTTTCCAGCAGCACCCCGAGATCGCCTTCCTCGATAGTGCCGCCACCGCGCAGCGCCCCGCCTGCGTGCTCGACGCCGAGCGTGACTTCTATCAGCGCATGAACGCCAACCCCCTGCGCGGCCTGTACTCACTGTCCGTCGAGGCCACCGACGCCATCGCGAAGGTCCGCCAGCAGATCGCCGACCTCATCGGCGCCGCCCAGGCCAACGAGGTCGTCTTCACCCGCAACACGAGCGAGTCGCTCAACCTGATCGCCAAGAGCTTTGCACCCACGGTGCTCGAGCCCGGTGACGAGGTCGTCATCACCATCATGGAGCACCACTCCAACCTGATTCCGTGGCAGCAGGTCTGCCGCGAGACCGGCGCCAAGCTCGTCTACCTCTACCCCACCAAGACCGGCCAGCTCACCACCGAGGAGGTTCTTGCCAAGGTTGGTCCCAAGACCAAGATTCTGGCCGTGGGTCAGGTTTCTAACGTGCTGGGCGTCGAGAACCCGGTCAAGAACCTCGGCAAGCTCGTCCACAAGTACGGCGGCTATCTGGTCGTCGACGGCGCGCAGTCGCTGCCGCACATGCCGGTCGATGTGGCCGACCTGGGAGCCGACTTCTTTGCCTTTAGCGCACACAAGGCCATGGGCCCCATGGGCATCGGCGTGCTGTGGGGCAAGATGGACCTGCTGAACGCCATGCCGCCCATGCTCACCGGCGGCGAAATGATCGATTCGGTCACCGAGCAGGACGCCGTCTGGGCGCCCGTCCCCGAGAAGTTCGAGGCAGGCACGCAGGACGCCGCCGGCATCTTCGCCACAGGCGCCGCTCTCGACTACCTCGTCAACACGGTTGGCTACGAAAACATCCAGGCACGCGAGCAGGCACTCGTCCACTACCTGATGGGCGAGCTCATGCAGCTCGACTTTGTCCAGATCATCGGCTCCATCTACTGGGACAACCATCACGGCGTCGTCAGCTTTAACGTCAAGGGTATCCACCCGCACGACGTCGCGAGCATCATGGACATGGACGGCGTGTGCATCCGCGCCGGTCACCACTGCGCGCAGCCGCTGCTTACCTGGCTGGGCGTCGAGAACCTCGCCTGCTGCCGCGCCAGCGTGGCCTTCTACAACGACAAGGCCGACATCGATAAGTTCATCGCCGGCCTGCATCACGTTTGGAGCACGTTCAATGGGTAATCTGTACACCTCCACCACGTTTATGGAGCACAACTCGCACCCCGACTACAAGTACGAGATGGATGCCCCCACGCACGAGCACGACGGCATCAACCCCAGCTGCGGCGACGAGCTCACCTTGCAGCTGCGCGTCGAGAACGGCGTGATCGAGGAGGCCTCCTTTACCGGCCACGGCTGCGCCATCAGCCAGGCCAGCGCCGACATCATGGCCGACCTCATCACCGGCGAGACCGTCGAGGAAGCTCACCGCCTGGCAGAGCTCTTCCTCGCCATGATCCGCGGCGAGCAGCTCTCCGAGGAAGACCTGGAAGACCTGGACGAAGCCGCCCAGCTCCAGGACATCTCGCACATGCCCGCCCGCGTCAAATGCGCCGAGCTCGCCTGGCGCACCCTCGACGGCATGCTCGAGGGGCAAGCTAACCAGTAGTTTATGCCCCGAATCCAAGGTTTTTGATTGCCGAGCCGCCCGATACGGGCGGCTCTGTTTTTACCTAATGAGCGCGAACGCACAAAGTCCGCGCGTCCGGCGCCCCGTCTGACATTTGCCACACAGCCAGACGCGAGCACGGGCGTTTTCCACAGCACCAAAGGCCTGCGGCAGGGCCCCGGGCCCGCCAAGCAATGCGCCAAGCCCCGTTCTGCGAAGCTCCGACTCGCTTCGCGCCTGCCGCAGACGGGTCCCATAGGGAGCGGCGTGCATTTTTGCGAGTATTCAGCACGCCAAGCTGTGTGTATACGCATCGAAAGCGTTAATCAACGTCTTTAGGCGCATATATATTGTGTTTTAGAACAAGCATCGCGGTCTGACGGGACGCAGGCACGCGCTTCGGGGGCGCAACGGCGGGAATCAATAGCCTCGGGACCCGTATGTTGCAAGATTGCGGCGGTGCCGACAGCAACACGATGCTGAAAACTCCGTTTTTTGCACGGCGCAGACGGGGGTAGGCACGGGCAAACCCGGACCGAGCCGTTATTTTATGCAAGATGGCGATTTTTCTATGCATATTAAGAAGTGCAGTTACCGTACCAAGCTTTTAGAACAATGGTTGTGGCATATGGGCGACCCCAGCTGCGGTGCACAGGCAGTCCTACGCCACGTTTCGGCCAGTCTGCACCGCCGTTCGTGCACAGGCACGCACGATACGAGAAACGGTACTTTTGCCAATCCCCGTATATCGCTCAATCTGACGCACCGTAAAACCGGCATCGTGCAATCCAAGAATGACGATATTGCGCTGCGCCGACGGCGCGGCTTTAACCCCGTGGAGCGGAACCCCGAGCCCCTTCGCCAACTTTTCGGCAAAGGCATGCCGCTCCCACTCCGTCTCTTCCAGAACGGGCATCGCTGGATCGCAGCCGTCGGGCGTCGAAAGCGAATGGGCAATAAAGCCCTCGGCAGAACCAAAAAGCTCAAGCACGCAAGAAGGATCAGAAAATCCCCTCACGACATCGGCCGCGTCACCGTCGTAAGCGCACAAATGCTCCGCAAAGCTGCTCCAGGGATAACGCTCAATGAGACTGATGCCCACCTCCTGCGGATCGGCGTGTACGGAGCGAATAGCCTCCATCACCTGCCAGTCGGTATCGAGCGAGCGCCGGTCAAAACGGTTCTGGAACAGATGGCCCGTGCGCCCCGTGTGTTTATTGAACCGCCGCGCGTACGTCAAGAGCAGCCGGTGCATCGCCGCGCTCATCCTGTCCTCGTAATCTGCAAGCACCAAATGCACGTGATTGCCCATAAGGCACCAGGCGATAACCGTCACACCCTCCTCGCGGCAGCACTCGCGCATCAGCTCCAAAAACTCCCACCGGTCTTCATCGCCCTCAAAGATGAGCTGCTTGCCCGCACCGCGAGCACAGACATGGTAAAAGCCGGTAACCGTTCTCCAAACGCGTTGCATGGCGCTCCCTTCGCCGGGATCTGCTTGCCATCCAATACAGCACGATTGAAGCGTGCCATCAAAACATTCACGCAAAACAATACACTCGCGCGGCCAAAGGCAGTAAACAGGCGGCGAACGGCACCGTTACAACAGGTCAACCCCTGCAACACTTACAATAGCCGACCAAAAGCTTGCCCAAGACGGACCCCCTCTACGGAAGTTCACGACCACAGAGCATAGAGTTAAACCGTTTCAATTAAAACTTCCGGACTTCTCGCTACGAAAACTGAGCCGTTCGCCGAATATTCCGTGCATTTCGCGGTATTATAGGGGCTGCATGTCATGTCCCTTTCGAAGGGTCGCCCGGCAATCGCCAGCCACGACCCCCAGACGGGACGCCAACACGATAGAGAGGAGAGGCATGCAGTACTCACAGGAAGTGGAGAACATGTGCCCCGTTGCCAAGGGTGCATACCACGGCCCCGCACCCATCCCCGAGGAGGGCAAGTGGGTCCAGGCTAAGGAGATTTCCGACATCTCCGGTCTTACGCACGGTGTGGGTTGGTGCGCACCTCAGCAGGGCGCCTGCAAGCTCACGCTGAACGTCAAGGACGGCATCATCGAGGAGGCCCTCGTTGAGACCATCGGCTGCTCGGGTATGACCCACTCTGCCGCCATGGCTTCCGAGATCCTTCCCGGTAAGACCATTCTCGAGGCCCTCAACACCGACCTCGTCTGCGACGCCATCAACGTTGCTATGCGCGAGATCTTCCTGCAGATCGTTTACGGCCGCAGCCAGACCGCGTTCTCCGAGGGCGGCCTGCCCGTGGGCGCCTCCCTCGACGACCTCGGCAAGGGCCTTCGCTCTCAGGTCGGCACCATGTTCGGCACCAAGGCCAAGGGCGCTCGTTACCTCGAGCTCGCTCAGGGCTACGTCACCCGCATGGCTCTCAACGACAAGAACGAGATCATCGCATTCGAGTTCCTGAACCTCGGCAAGTTCACCGACGCCGTCAAGGCCGGCAAGACCCCCGAGGAGGCCATCGCTGGCGCTATGGGCCACTATGGTCAGTGGGAGAACGCTGCCAAGTACATCGACCCGCGCACCGACGAGGAGACTCACTCCGTCGCCAGCGTGTTCCCGGTTCACGAGTAGAAAGGGAGGGAAAGAACTATGACTGTTACGTTCGAAGGTTACGAGCGCCGCGCTGACAAGATCAACAAGTGCCTCGCCGACAACGGCATCGCCTCCCTCGAGGAAGCTCTGCAGATCTGCACCGACAAGGGCTTCAACCCACGTGAGATCGTCAACAACACCCAGTCCATCGCCTTCCAGAACGCCGAGTGGGCCTACACCCTCGGTTGCGCTCTCGCTGTCAAGCGTGGCGCCAAGTCCGCTTCTGAGGCTGCCGCCATCATCGGCGAGGGCATCCAGGCCTTCACCGTCCCCGGTTCCGTCGCCGAGGACCGCAAGGTCGGTCTGGGCCACGGCAACCTGGGCGCTATGCTGCTCTCCGACGACACCGAGTGCTTCGCCTTCCTGGCCGGCCACGAGTCCTTCGCTGCCGCTGAGGGCGCCATCGGTCTGGCTCTGAACGCCAACAAGGCTCGCAAGAAGCCGCTGCGCGTTATCCTCAACGGTCTGGGCAAGGACGCCGCCCAGATCATCGCCCGTATCAACGGCTTCACCTATGTGAAGACCCAGTTCGACTACTACACGGGCGAGCTCAAGGTCGTCGAGACCATCCCCTACTCCGATGGTCCCCGCGCTGCCGTTAACTGCTACGGCTCCGACGACGTCCGCGAGGGCGTTGCCATCATGTGGCACGAGAACGTCGACATCTCGATCACCGGTAACTCCACCAACCCCACGCGCTTCCAGCACCCCGTCGCTGGCACCTACAAGAAGGAGCGCATCGAGGCTGGCAAGAAGTACTTCTCCGTCGCTTCTGGTGGCGGCACTGGCCGTACCCTGCACCCGGACAACATGGGCGCCGGCCCTGCCTCTTACGGCATGACCGACACCATGGGCCGTATGCACTCCGACGCCCAGTTCGCCGGTTCTTCCTCCGTGCCTGCGCACGTCGACATGATGGGTCTCATCGGCATGGGCAACAACCCCATGGTCGGTGCCACCGTCGCTTGCGCTGTCGCCGTCGAGGAGGCCCTCAAGGCCTAATCGCGCCCGCGCGATGCTCATATAGTTGAGCTTTAGAGCCGTTACCTTTCGAGGTAGCGGCTCTTTTTGTTTGCGCTGGCGCAGGGTAGCTAATGCCGATATATCAGCTGGGGCGAAATACGAGATGTGATGAGATGGAGCGTCAGAGCGTCCATGACGCCCACCTGCCATATTTGCCCTTTACCGATTTATCCAATCTTTGCGATACCTTTGCCGATCACCCATGCGACAATGCGCGAACGAGAAAGGAATCCCATGGAATCGACTGATGTACTGGTAATTGGATCTGGCATTGCGGGCCTTTGCGCCGCCATCGAAGCGGCACGCACGGGCGCAACCGTCACTGTGGCAAGCGCCGGCAAGACCATGAGCGGATCGAGCTTCTTCCCGGGCACTTGGGGCCTGGGCCTCATCGGTCCCGTTAACGAAGACGACGAACAAGACCTCATCGACACCATCCAGACCGTCGGCGGCGGTGTCGCCGACCCCGAGCTTGTCCAGACGTTTGTCCACGGCATTCCCCAAGCAATTGAATGGCTCGAGCAAGACCTGGGCGTTGAACTCAAGCGTCCGCAAAACGCTGAGAGTGCTCAACAAAAGCAATTTATACCCTGCTTTGATCACAAGACGCGCATGTGGCGCGGTCTCACCCGCAAGCCCCTTGAGGACGCTCTGACGACCTGGATCGAGTCGCTCGGCATTCGCCTGCTCCCCCGCCATGAGCTTATCGACCTTATTGAGGACACGAACGGCAGAATCACCGGAACCGTGCTCTACAACCTCACCGAAGATCGAATCGTGCCCTTTGCCACCAAAGCCACGATCATCGCAGCCGGTGGCACAGGCGGCCTGTTCGAGCGCAGCCTTACGTCGGCTGATGTGCTCAGCTCCTCGCAGGCCATCGCACTGGCGCACGGCGCATCGCTTACTAACATAGAGTTCATGCAAATGATGCCCGGCTTCATCGAGCCCAAGCGCAACCTGGTCTTCAACGAGAAAACCTGGCGCTACGTACATGTAGACCAGCCGGCAGATATTGCCGACGACAAGCTGGACGACCTGCTCGAGCAGCGCTCTGGATATGGTCCCTTCACTTCACGCCTGGATTCACGTGCAATCGATCTTGCCATCGATCAGGCAGGCGCCGAAGGCCTGGCACTCCACTACGACTTCCCCCGCGAGGATGTCCCAGAGTTTGTGCAGACCTTTGCCACCTGGCTGCAAGACGAGCACGGCATCGCCCCGACTGACGAGATGCGCGTTGCGATGTATGCCCACGCCGCTAACGGAGGCATCAAGATCGATAAGACCGCGCACACGGGCGTTGAGGGCCTCTACGCTTGCGGCGAGGCGACAGGCGGCATGCACGGCGCCGACCGCATTGGTGGCTTGTCAAGCGCCAACGGCATCGTGTTCGGGCGCATCGCAGGCGCATCGGCAGCCCTTGCAGCGCAGAATGCACCTGAGATGGCCCCGAAGACGGATATCGACCTCCCCCAGCATGGCATTGCCACAACAGATGCCGAACGCCTGACACACAGCCTTAAGCACACGATGAGCACCTATTGCATGATCAACCGCACCGAGACGAGCCTATCCGAGGCACTACACGAGCTTGAGGGCTTGAAGGCAGAGGCAACGACCTTGAGCACACAGAAAGCCCAGGACAGCGAAGTCGCAGCCCTCGCCCGCCTGCAATCGCAGATTCAACTAGCACAAGAAATGGTCAAAGCCATGCGCAAGCGAACTGAAAGCTTAGGTTCGCACTATCGAGCAGACTAAATCGATTCTCACTTTGAGTTTGATCACAACTTCTCAACATGCATCGAGCCCCGTGAGCATAATTCCTCTAAGGAGAACACGCCTACGGGGCTTTAGCCGTGTTTTCCCCAAGGGAATCACGGTGCAGATTTCTCAGCTCCGCGCTCCGACGGGTTCGACCCCATGAAAGGTCAACAAAAAAAGACGGCCAACTCTCGTTGACCGTCTAAACTAGCTTTGGTGGGCCGTCAGGGGGTCGAACCCTGGACCTTGGGATTAAGAGTCCCCTGCTCTACCAACTGAGCTAACGACCCGATATCAACACGAAGCAAGAACTGGGGTGGGTAAAGGGACTCGAACCCTCGACCTACGGGACCACAACCCGTCGCTCTAGCCAACTGAGCTACACCCACCGTGTCCTGTGCGCTTCGCGCTCGACTATTATTGCAAGGAACGCCACGCGATGCAAGCCCCAATTTTCAGAATTTTGAAAAGAGTTTTTCGAGACCATTTCGGGCAAATCCTACCGGTTCCATAGGAGTAAACTTGCCCCACTGCAAATGCTCGAAAGGACCGTCATGAAAGAACTCTCCAACCGCACGGCAAGATTTACCGATTCGGTCATCCGCCGCATGACACGCATCTCCAATAAGTACGGCGCTGTCAATCTCTCGCAGGGCTTCCCTGACTTCGATCCCCCGGCGCAGCTGCTCAACAGCCTGAGCACCATCGCCGCCGATCCCAAGCCGCTCTATCACCAGTACTCCATCACCTGGGGCTCCCAGGCCATGCGCGAGGCGCTCGCCGCCAAACAGGAGCACTTTATGGGCATACCGGTGAACCCCAACGAGAATATCGTAGTCACCTGCGGCTCCACCGAGGCCATGATGGCCGCCATGATGACGGTCACCAACCCCGGCGACAAGGTCGTCATCTTCTCGCCGTTCTACGAGAACTACGGCGCCGACACGATCCTTTCGGGTGCCGAGCCCATCTATGTGCCGCTCAACCCGCCCACATTCGACTTTGACCGCGAGACACTCGAGGCGGCCTTCCGCGACAACGACCCCAAGGCCATCGTCCTGTGCAACCCTTCCAACCCCTGCGGCAAGGTCTTTACACGCGATGAGCTCACCTTTATCGCCGACCTCTGCAAAAAGTACGACACCTACTGCATCACCGACGAGGTCTACGAGCACATCGTCTACGCGCCCCACGAGCACGTCTATATGGCCACGCTTCCCGGCATGTTTGAGCGCACCATCAGCTGCAGCTCGCTGTCCAAGACCTACTCCATCACCGGCTGGCGTCTGGGCTACACTATCGCCCCTGTCGAAATCACCGAGCGCATCAAAAAGGTCCACGACTTTCTCACCGTGGGCGCCGCCGCTCCCCTGCAGGAAGCCGTCGTCACCGCCCTCAAATTCGACGACAGCTATTACGATGAGGTCCTCGACCTCTACACCGCCAAGCGCGACCTGTTCTGCCAGGGACTCGACAGCATCGGTCTTGAGCATAACGTGCCGCAGGGCGCCTACTACGTCATGATGGACATCTCTGAGTTTGGCTATGACAGCGACCTCGAATTCTGCGAGGACCTCGCGTCTAAGGTGGGTGTGGGCGCCGTGCCCGGCTCGAGCTTCTTCCGCGAGCCCGTCAACCACCTGATTCGTTTCCACTTTGCCAAGCGAGACGAGACGCTTAACGCGGCGCTGGAGAACCTCAAGTCGCTACGTGATAAAATCAAGCCGCGCGGGTAAGGACGGCCCGGCAACTAAAGTAACCAAAGAAGCCCCGCACCGCCCGCCGCGTTGCGAGGCTTCTTTCTATAGCGCTTTCTTAAATGGTTTAGAGCTCTATACTTTAGTCACGGAGCAACTCGTCCCAGAGAGAGGAATATTATGGCAGAGCAGCAGCTTATCGGAGCGCTCGAGGCCGGTGGCACCAAGATGGTCTGCGCCACGGGCTATGCGGACGGTACGGTCCTAGAGCGCGAGCAGATCGCGACCACGACCCCGCAGGAGACCGTTGAGGCCGTCAACGCATGGTTTGCCGACAAGGGCATCGCCGCGCTAGGCATCGGCGCCTTTGGCCCCACCGCAGTCAACCCCGCTTCGCCCCAATACGGCAAGATCCTGGAGACGCCCAAAACGGCATGGCGCTACTTTGACCTGCTGGGCACTATCCAAAACGAGCTCAATATCCCCTGCGGCTACGACACCGACGTCAACGTCGCCTGCCTGGGCGAGGTCACCTTTGGTTGCGCCCAGGGCCTCACTGACGTTGTGTATCTGACCATCGGCACCGGCGTGGGCGCCGGCGTGCTCTCGGGCGGTAAGCTCGTGCACGGCATGATGCATCCCGAGGCCGGCCACATCCTGGTCACGCGCGACCCGCGCGACACCATCGGCGAGCATAGCGCCTGCCCCTTCCACGACAACTGCCTAGAGGGCCTCATCGCCGGCCCCGGCGTTAAAAAGCGCTGGGATGGCAAGAGCGCCGGAGACATGGCCGATGACCCGGAGGCCATGGACCTGCTCGCCGGCTATCTGGCACAGGCGCTCATGACCTACACGCTGTGCTACGCGCCGCAAAAGATCATCATCGGTGGCGGCGTGGCCGACCACACCCCCATCGTGCCGCTCGCGCGCAAGAAGTGCGCCGAAATGCTCAACGGCTATATCGTCACGCCCGAGGTCAACGACATCGATAACTACATCGTCAACAACAGCCTCGAGGGCAAGCAGGGCATTATGGGCTGCCTGGCCCTGGGCGCACAGGCGCTTCAGTAGCAGACGCACCCACAGGGCATGGCGCGCCCGGCAAATCCGACCTACGGAACGACGCCACCACGCCCCATATAAGCCCTCAAATAAAAAAGGCCGCCTAGGACAAACAATACGTCCTAGGCGGCCTTTTTGGCGCACATCAGCGACCGTAAGAGATATCGGAGCACAACGCCCGTTGCCGCTCCACAGCAGTCGATCATCACATCGGTGATCATGCCGGCGCGTCCCGGCACAAAGAGCTGAATCGTCTCGTCGATCGAGGGAATCAGCAGCAGGAACACCGCCGTGGGCAGCAGCACGTCAAAGGTGCGCCGGCCCTCAAGATCAAAGGCGTGCGTTGCCAGGATGCCGAGCACCATATACTCGGTAAAATGCGCGCACTTGCGAACAACAAAGTTGGTCACCCATGCATATGGAAGTCCCACGCCGTGCAGGAAACCGCGGATAGTTTCCATGACCGTTAGACTCAGCGAGCCCGACCCCGAGCCGGGAACCAGCGAATTGCCCCAGATCAAGAGCGCCATCAGGCAGGTCACGACCGCCCATTTTCGATTGATCTTAACCATGCAGAAGTTATGCCTCCGCGCGGAGCGGCGCAAAGCTGGCGGTACCGCCCTCGATAACGCTCAGATAGGCACGGCCCGTACGCTTGGCGGTAGAGGACCGCAGGCGCTCGATCTCTTCCTCGAGGATCTGATTGACGCGCTCGTGACGACGATTTTCCATAATGCCGGCGGCAATAGCCTCGGCCCGCTCGATGCTCTCGCGCGAGATACGGGCGGTATCCTCGGGGAGCACAGCGCTGTGACGGCCGACATAGGCGGGGGCAGCAGACTGAGGGGCAGCGACGGGAGCGGGCGCTACAACAGGAGCGGGCTCGTCAATCTCATCCAGAATCGCGGTGGCGGCGGCCCACATGTCCTCGTGGCCCGAATAATCGGCCATGGGGACATCGACCTCGAGCGAGGCGTCCGGAAGGTCGCCGGTGTCGATGCGATCTTGGGCATCAATCGATGCGGTGATGGCTGCAGGCTCATCGAGGTCATCGAGATCGATGTCCGCGGCACCGGAGATGATAGGCATGCTGGCGAGGTTTGCATTGTACGGCGCAGCCTCGGCCGCCTGCTGCTGGGCAGGAGCGCCCCACAGTGAGCTTTCGGCGGCACGGCGGGCGGCAACGGCCTCCTCGTCCGCGGCCATGGCTTCATCAACGTACGAATTGTCGGCAGAAGCGTTCGCGTCCGCCGAGGTAGCACTGTAGGCGTTATTGGCTGCCGCGTTGGCGACGAGTGCCACGAAAGCCGCCGTGCTGCCCGCAGGGGCGGCCTGGGAGCCAGATACGGCGCGTGCCGCGGCGGCGATGTCGTCGCGATTGAAGGAGCCGGTCTGCCCGCCGTTGGTGAGCTCGTCGATGGCGACTTGATAGACGTCGCGCGAGTGTGCAGGGTCGCAGCTCACCGGCGAATCGTCGTCGAGCATACTGTCGATCATGGACCAAGCCTCGTCCTCGTCCATAGCATCTGCGGCTCGAGCGATGGTAGGGACACCATCATCGGTATGACGGCGCTGGAACGCACCAGTCAGGCCGGAAAGGAATGCCGAGGTAGACTGCTCCGACTGAGCCTGAGAAGCAGAAGCGGTAGCATAAGGAGTCGCATCCTGCTGCTGAGCTGGAATCGAGGCGGTCTTGAACTCGCTTTGATGCTGATTGAGATTGGCGGCACCGCCCATGGCATCGGGCTGGAACAGACGCTCTTCACGCTGCGCATGGTACTCGGAGATACCCAGCGAGGCGGCATAGATACCCACGCCCGCCACCGCGCCCACGGCGAAGGGAACCGCACCCGCCACGACCGTCTCGTTCACCGACGAAAACGGTAGCGTCGCGGCATACATAACCACGGGAGCGGCAAGGCCGATCCCGCACGAAAGTCCGGCAAGGACTGCTCGTTGTGTTGCATCAGAAGAAGCCATGAGCTCTCCCCATCTTCCAGCACCCAAATCGCATCATTCAGTTGGCTGCGCGAGAGAAGATGAAGCGGGGCTATGCCCCAAAGCAACGGTATATGGTTCGTTTCATCTGCGTTATCCGTCGCGAAGCTTAAAAGCTATTATGCGAAACCGCCCAGTCGATTGCAAGCGACGATGTCGGATTGAAACGGGAAACCTGCTGCTTGCCAGTCTTATGGTCAAAAATAAGCGCGGATACGCGATATGGAAAAGGGCCGAGGCGCAAGCCCCGACCCTTTATCGCATTGATGGCTATCGCTGCGCGTGGATGACAGCCTAGAACGTCTGCTCGTAGTCGCTGTGCTTTTTGGCCGAACGCACCAGGAACTCCTGGTTGGTGTTGGTGCCTTTAAGACCCTTAATGAACGACGCGGCTGCGCGCTCGGTGTTGTTCATGCCGGCAAGAATGCGACGCAGACCAAAGACAAACGGACGCATCTGCTCGTCGACCAACAGGTCTTCGTTGCGCGTACCGGAGGCAACGGGGTCGATAGCCGGGAAGATGCGGCGGTCGGCCAGGTCGCGGTCGAGCTTAAGCTCCATGTTGCCGGTACCCTTGAACTCCTCGAAGATGACCTCGTCCATCTTGGAACCGGTGTCGATGAGGGCAGAGGCCAGGATGGTGAGCGAGCCACCGTTCTCGATATTACGGGCTGCGCCCAGGAAGCGCTTGGGAGGATACAGGGCCGCCGAATCGACGCCGCCCGAAAGGATGCGGCCCGAGGCGGGCGCCGCCAAGTTGTAGGCGCGGGCAAGACGCGTAATGGAGTCGAGCACCACCACGACATCGCCGCCCAGCTCCACGATGCGCTTGGCGCGCTCGATGACGAGCTCTGCCACGCGAGTGTGGTTGTCGGCGGGCATATCGAAGGTCGACGCCACAACCTCACCCTTGATGGAACGCTGCATATCGGTGACCTCTTCGGGGCGCTCGTCGACGAGCAGGCAGATGAGGTGCACCTCGGGGTTGTTAATCGAGATAGACTGGCAGATCTTCTTGAGGATCGTGGTCTTGCCGGCCTTGGGCGGGGACACGATCAGGCCACGCTGACCCTTGCCGATCGGCGACACGATGTCGATGGCGCGACCGGTAATGGAGTCTTTGCCGTGCTCCATGCGCAGCGGCTCGTTGGGATAGACCGGGGTGAGGTCGCCGAACTTGGGACGGTTGCGAATCTGCTCGGGGTCCAGACCGTTGACGGTCGTGATTTTGGCGAGGCCGGCGCGCTTGTCGCCGCCGCGCGAAGGACGCAGCGAGCCCTCGATGACGTCGCCCGTGCGCAGGCGCGCGGAGCGGATGAGGTAGGCGGGCACGAAGGCGTCGTCGTTGGACTTCATGTAGCCATGGGCGTGGATGATGCCGGAGCTGTCCGGGCGAATCTGCAGAATGCCCTTGATGTCGCGGAAGCCCTCGGCCTTCGCGGCGGTGACGTAGATCTCCTCGACGAGCTCGGCTTTCTTCTTGCCGGTCGTCTCGATCTCGAACTCCTTGGCCTTCTCGCGCAGCTCGGCGACCTTCATGGCCGCGAGTTCCTCACGCGAAAGCGTGGGCTCGGTGGGGGGGGCGTTGCGCTCCTTGTTGCGCTGTTTGCGATCGCGCTGGCGGTTGCGGCGGTCGTTGTTGCGCTCGTCCTTGCGCTCGTTGCGCTCGTCGTTACGCTTGTGCTGGCGACGGTTGGGGCGAGCGTTGTCTTCGGCCTCGGCGGGCGCGGCGCCATCGGTTGCGGCGGCGTCGGCGTTAGCCACAGTATCATCGCTGGCCTCGGCCTTGGAATCGCCCTGCAGCTCGGCCTCGGCCTGCTGCTCGGACGCCTTGGCCTTAGCGGACTTCTTACGACCGCGCTTGGGCTTCTCAGACGCAGGCTGTTCGACGTCCTGGGGCTCGGCGGCGTCAGTCGATGCATCGGCGGTCGTCTCGGCGGAATCCTCGGACGCAACCTTCTTGGCAGCCTTAGCCTTGGACGTGCGCTTAGCAGCAGTGCGACGGCTGCGACCGGGACGGAGGTCGGCGGGCTCGACATCGGCGGGAGCGGCCTCGGAAGTCGTAGCATCCTGGACGGGCGCGTCGGCGGCGGTTGCAGACTCGGCGGTCGCCGCAGCATCCCGAGCGGCGGCGGCTGCGGCTGCGGCCTTCTCGGCCTCGACGAAGGCCTTGGGCTTGCGACCGCGACGGTGCGGGCGCAAAGCCGGATCGACAACGGGAACTTCGCTGGCCTCGACAGGCGCAGCGGGCTCAACAGGCGATGTGCCCTCCCCTGCCGCGGAACGGACCGAAGCCTCAGTGAGCTCGGGGGTTACCTGATCGGCAACCTGCTCGGCCTTAGCAGCCGTGCGACGGCGTGTGCGCGGTACCGACTTCTCGGTCGGCTGGTCGGCGACAGGGGTCTCGGTGGCGGCAGGCGTCTCGGGCACAGACGGAGCTGCAAGCTCGGTCAGAGCCGCGGCCTCGCGCTCGGCAGCACGACGGCGGGCGCGCACCACCTGAGCCTCGCTAATCTGCGCCAACGCACGTGCCTGCGCGACCTCATCGGAAATCGGCGCCGAGGAGTCAGCTGCAACGGTGCGCTTGACGCGCGTCATGCGCGTGGTACGGCGCTTGGGCTTGGTGACCTCCTCGCCGTCAGCAGCAGGCTTGGCCGTGCGGCGCGTACGCTTGGGCTTTGCCGGAGCAGCCTCCTCACCAGTTGCAGGCACGGCCTTCTCAGCCGTTGCAGGCGTAGGCGTCGAAGCAGCCTTAGGCGTCTCAGGAGCCGAGGCATGCGCGGGCGCCGCGACCTGGTCCGACGCAACCGGTGCAGCGGGAGCGGCTTGCGTCGTCGTTATTTCGTTTTCTTGCTGTTGATCAGACACAGTGTTTGCTCAACTTTCTTTTCAAGCCCTGTGATCACATGCTCCCTGCATAAACCTTCAGGGCGGCTAAACAGTCTAGTTCCGTTCAAAACGACGGACATCATTGATCTGTATCGAGATGATTGCGTCATATACGCAGCGTTAGTGTAACACAACCGCCGCCACCTGCAACTTAGTCATTGGGAACGCTCTTAAACGACTAGTCAAAAGGGGCACTCTTTGGTTTAACACCCACAAATCTGACTGCCTCCGCCAAAACTATGGCGGTTTACTACGATGAATCGCTCAACCGCGACCACTCCGAAACTTGTTGAACTAAAACCGCAGGTAGATGCCCTGCACTTTTTTGCGAAAAGCTGGCGTGGTTGGAATTTCTCATATTCATCGTAGTAAACCGGCATAGTTTCGTATTTCCAGCAGTTCCAAATTCGTCAATACGTCGGCGTTTGCAAAAAGCCCGACCTCCGCATGGAGATCGGGCTTATAGGGCTCAGCAAAGCCGAACCTACACGGTCAAATGATCCGTAGCTTACATCTGCTCGGGAGCGGAAACGCCAACAAGGGTGAGCACCAGGGCGAGCGTCACGCGGACGGCATCGCAAGCGGCCAGACGGGCGCGCGAAAGCTCGGGGTCGACGGGACGGCCCTCGCTCGGCAGCACCTGACAGGCAGCGTAGAAGCTGTGGAAGTCGCCGGCGAGTTCCTCGGCAAAGTGCGTCAGACGGAACGGGGCGCGGTCGCGAGCGCAGCTGGCGATGAGGTCGGTGAGCTCGTTGAGCTTACGCGAAAGGGCGAGCTCGGTCGGGTCGGTCAGCAGCGAGTAATCGACGTTCTCACCGATGGCCTTGGCGGCAACGGCCTTCATGCCCATCTCGTCAGCCTGCTCGGGCGTAACGTCAGCGGCACGGCGCAGGATGGAGCATACGCGGGCGTGAGCATACTGCACGTAATAGACCGGGTTGGAGTTGTCGCGCTTCTTAACGGCCTCAATATCGAAGTCGACCATCTGGTTGGAGCTCTTGGAGATGAGCGTGTAGCGAGCGGCATCGGAGCCGACCTCGTCGACGAGCTCCTGAAGGGTCACCATGGTGCCCTTACGCTTGGACATACGGACGGGCTTGCCGTTGCGCAGCAGGTTGACGAGCTGGCCCAGCAGAACCTCAAACTTGCCGGGGTAACCCAGAGCGTCGCAGACGCAGCGGACGCGCTCGATGTAGCCGTGGTGGTCGGCGCCCCAGATGTCGATGACGTGGTCGACGCGCTGGAACTTATCCCAGTGATAGGCAACGTCGGAGGCGAAGTAGGTGTACTCGCCGTCGGACTTGATCAGGACGCGGTCCTTGTCATCGCCCAGGTCGGTGGAGCGGAACCACAGGGCGCCGTCCTTGGTGTAGAGATAGCCCATCTTGTCGAGCTTCTCAAAAGCGCGGTCGACGGCGGAGGTGCCGGCGGTCTCGCCCTCGGTGTCCTTCACATACAGCGAGCGCTCGGAGAACCAACGATCGAAGTCGCAGTTAACGGCATGGCAAAGGTCGCGCATGTTGTCGACCATCTTTACATAGCCGCGCTCGCGGAAGCTCTCCATGCGCTCCTGCGGATCGGCGTTGACCCACTTATCGCCGTCGGTGCGCCAGAACTCGGCGGCCTCGTCGATGATGTAGTCGCCGCCGTAGGAGTCCTTGCCCAGGGTCTCGGCAAAGTTGTCCTGATACGGATGGGTCTCGGGATGCTCGTCGTTCTCGTCGGCAACAAAGGCGTCGCGGTCGGCGATCAGCAGCTTGTGAGCCTCGTCGATATCCACGCCCTGCTTGGCGATGATGTCGGCAAGCTGCATATAGCGCGTGCTGATGGAGTTGCCGAAGGTGTTCATCTGAGAGCCGTGGTCGTTGATGTAGAACTCACGCTGGATGTCGTAACCGGCGTGGTCCATAACGCGGCAGAGCGAGTCGCCCAGCGCGGCCCAGCGGCCGTGGCCGATGTGCATGGGGCCGACGGGGTTGGCGGAAACGAACTCAACCTGGGTCTTCAGGCCACCACCGACGTTGGACTTAGCGAAGTCCATGCCCTTCTCGCGAGCCTCGCCAAAGATGGCGTTCTTGACGGCGACGGAGAGGTAGAAGTTGATGAAGCCGGGGCCTGCAATCTCGACCTTCTCGATCGCGGGATCCTCGGGCATATGGGCAACGATGGCCTCGGCGATCTTGCGCGGGGCGCAGTGGGCCAGCTTGGCGGACTTCAGGGCCATGGTAGAGGTCCACTCGCCATGAGAAGTGTCAGCCGGTCGCTCGATAGCGCAATCGTCAAGTTCAAATGCGGAAAGGTCGCCGGCCTCCTGGGCCGCAGCAAGCGCAGCGCGTACCAGCTCTTCAATCTTCTCGGGCATAGATCCTCCTTGTGTTAAAGCCCCCGAGCTCTTGGTCACTCGTAGGGCAAAAGCCAGAGTTTGTAGCACTCTATCACAAGCGACGGGCACTGTCGCAGGGTAAAGCTAATAGATATTGCATATGCACAAAAATGACTACAGCTTGTATGGAGTCACTCAAAGATGCCGGTCTGCCTGCAGATTATGCAGGCGTTGAAAATGCATAAAGGTGTGAATGAGCTGCGTCTGTTATCGAATACTCTTACCTATCAGAGTTGTGTGCTTTTCCTGCATAAAGTAAGGGTTTGCGCACGTCAGCGTGTTATTCTAGACATACGTAAATTCGTATAAGTTGGAGGTAGCATGTTCTCAATCGGTCAACACGTCATTCATCCGGGTCAGGGAGTCTGCACCGTCGTCGGTTTTAGGGACGACACACCGCAGCCCATGCTACTGCTCGAGACCAAGCAGGGACATGCGCAGACGATCCTCATGTACCCCGTGGCGCAGGCCGACCGTTTGCACGCCGCCATCTCGCAGCAAGATGCCGAGCACCTGCTGAGCCACTATGACGAGCTGGAGTGCGACACCTTTACCGAGCGCAACAGCTCGCTTGAGGAGACGCACTTTAAGCAGCAGCTCAAGCTGGGTGCGCCCGAGACGGTCCGCGTGGCAAAGACCATGATGCACCGCATTCGCCAGGCCGAGGAAGCTGATAAAAAACCCAGCTCCTACTACATGCGCGTACTCAAGGAGGCCAAACGCCGCTCCATCGAGGAGTTCGCCGTGGCCCTTGGTGTCACCGAGGAGGCCGCCGAAGCCCGCCTAGCCCAAGCCGCCCTCAACTAACCCATCCGCGCCAAAAACCACCACAAAGGGAACAGGCACCTTTGTGGTGGTTTTCTTGTTCTAGTAGTATTCATTCTTATCGATACCCACGAGCACAAGGAGTCTCTTATGGCAGAGCCGCTTACCGCCGGAATCACCCGCGACCGCGCGTTCGAACTGCTCAATGAGCACAACAAGGACCCGTTCCATATCACCCATGGCGAGACGGTCGAGGGCACTATGCGCTACTTTGCGCGCGAGTTCGACCCCGAGAACGAGGAGTTTTGGGGCATCGTCGGTCTGCTGCACGACCTGGATTGGGAGGAGCATGAGGACGACCCCATGAACCACACCATCTATGCTGCCAAGATTCTTAAGGATGAAGGTGCGTCTCCCGAGCTCATTCGCGCCATCCAGACGCACACGTCGGACTTCAATACCTCGCTGCCCAAGCCCGAGCTGCAGATGGAAAAGATCCTGTTTGCCTGCGATGAGCTCACCGGCCTGATCGGCGCTGCAGTCATCATGCGCCCGAGCAAGAGCGTTATGGACTTTACGACCAAGTCGCTCAAGAAGAAGTTCAAGGACAAGCGCTTTGCCGCCGGCTGCTCGCGCGACGTGATTTCGCAGGGCGCCGAGATGCTGGGCTGGGAGCTTCCTGAGCTCTTCGACCGCACCATCGCAGCCATGCAGTCCTTCGCCCCCGACCACGATACCTTCCAGGCCTAACCGCCCGCGCCACTTAAAACCACCACAAAGGGGAAAGGCACCTTTGTGGTGGTTTTTGTTTGCGCGGACGCTAGGGGCGGACCTGGCCGGTGCCTCGAAGCTTGTATTTGTAGGTGGTGAGGGCCTCGGCGGCAAAGGGGCCGCGGGCGTGGAGCTTTTGGGTCGAGATGCCGATCTCGGCGCCCAGGCCAAACTCGCCGCCGTCGGTAAAGCGCGTGCTGGCGTTGGCATATACGGCCGAGGCATCGACCGCATCCAAGAAGCGCTCGCAGGCGTCCACGTCCTCGGAAATGATGGCCTCGGAATGCATGGTACCGTAGCGGTTGATGTGCGCGATGGCCTCGTCCTCGTTTGCCACGACCTTCACGCTCATCTCGAGCGCCAGGTACTCGCGACCCCAGTCCTCCTCAGTCGCGGCGACGTAGTCATCGCCCTCTACAAAGCCGGCGTCGGCGCACGCGGCGCACGTGGCCTCGTCGCCGTGAATGAGCACGCCGTGGTCGTGCAGCACGGCAACGACCGCAGGCAAAAACGCATCGGCCACAGCACGGTCGACCAGCAGCGACTCGGCGGCATTGCACACGCCTACGCGCTGGGTCTTGGCATTAACGATAATGTTGAGCGCCTTATCAAAGTCGGCGGATTCATGCACGTAGATGTGGCAGTTGCCCGTGCCCGTCTCGATCACCGGCACAAGCGACTCGCGCACGCAGCGCTGGATCAGGCCTGCACCGCCGCGCGGAATGAGTACGTCGACAATGCCGCGGAGCTTCATGAGCTCGCCAGTGGCCTCGCGGTCGGTGGACTCGATCATCGACACGGCCTCGCGCGGGAAGCCCTTGGCCTCGAGCGCATCGGCCAGCAGCTCGGCAATCATGGCACACGAGTGATAGGCCAGCGAGCCGCCGCGCAGAATGCAGGCGTTGCCGGTGCGGATGCAGATGCCCGCGGCATCGGCCGTCACGTTGGGGCGCGCCTCATACACTATGGCGACCAGACCCAGTGGCACACTCACGCGGGTCAGGTCCACGCCGCTTGCGAGTATACGGTGGTCGAGCACGCGGCCCACGGGATCGGGCAGCTCGGCGAGCTTTTCCAGGCCGGCGGCCATGCCCTCGACGCGCTCGGGCGTCAGCAGCAGGCGATCGAGCAGTCCGGCCGAGGTACCCGCATCGCGCGCAGCGGACATATCGAGCTCGTTGGCGGCGACGATGGAGTCGACACCGTTGCGCAGTGCTGCGGCCATGGCGCGCACGGCCTCCTGGCGCTGCTCATCGCTCGCCGTGGCAAGCGAGGCCGACGCTGCCTTGGCGGCAACGGCAAGATCGTGGACATACGTGGCTATATCGACCGACATGGGCGGCCCTTTCTCCTAGAAGTTTGCAACCATGGTAGCCGATTTGCGCATGGCCTCGCCCGCGGCGGTAGAATTGGTCAACCCGAAACACCGCAACGAACGGAAGTCTCACATGGCCCTCATCACTTCGTACCACGTCCCCGGCCTTTACGTCGAGGACCACAGCATCGACGTCCCCCTTGACTGGCGCGGCCTGGAGCCGATGCTCCTGGCCGTCGGCAGCACCATGCGCCGCGGCGCTATGCCGGCACCCATCGCCGGCGCGCCCGAGAGCATCAAGCTCTTCTACCGCGTGGTTTGCGCGCCCGACCGCATCAACGACGATCTGCCACTGCTCCTGTTTTTGCAGGGCGGCCCCGGCGGCGAGAGCCCGCGTCCGCTGACGCCCACAAGCGACGGCTGGATCGAGGAGGCCGTCAAACACTTCCGCGTGGTCCTTCCCGACCAGCGCGGCACCGGACGCAGCAGCTGCGTGGACGGGCGCACGATTGCCGCCTTGGGCGATCGCGCCGAGGCAGCAGGCGCCAATGCGGCCCGCTCGCAGGCGGACTACCTCAAGCGCCACCTCGCCAGCTCCATCGTGCGCGATTTTGAGTACCTGCGCCTAGTGGGCTTTGGAGGCAAGCCGTGGGTCACGCTCGGCCAAAGCTACGGCGGTTTTTTGACGCTGAGCTACCTGTCGCTCTTCCCCGAGGGCGTGGCGGCGAGCTTTACCTGCGGCGGAATCCCCCACGTGCCGGCGAGCGCAAGCGAGGTCTACGCGCACACCTTCCCGCGCATGGCCGCCAAGACGCAGCAGTATTATGACCGCTACCCCGCTGACGTCGAGCGCGTGGCAGCCCTGGCCGATGCGCTCGAAGCCCAGAAGCCCGTGCTGCCCGACGGCTCGCCGATGACAGTCGAGCGCCTACAGCTCATGGGCAGCGACTTTGGCATGAAGCCGAGCTTTGAACGCATGCATTGGATTATCGATCACGCTTTTGTTGATGGCGACGGCACGCTGACCTGCGACGCCTCGGTATCTGACAGCTTTTTGATGCGCGCCTTCGAGCGCACCAACACGCGCACGAATCCGCTGTACTGGACGCTGCAGGAGTTCATATACGCCGACGGTGACACTATGCCCATTGGCTGGGCCGCGGCTGAAGAGAAGGCTCACCGCACCGAGTTCGACACCCTCGCGCGCCCGCTCATGTTTACCGGCGAGGCCATGTTCCCGTGGATGTTCGAGCAGATGCCCGAGCTCAAGCCCTTCAAGCCCGCCATGGACCTGCTGATGGAAGACACCAGCTGGGACAAGATCTACGACCCGCAGCGCCTGGCCTACAACGAAGTGCCGCTCCAGGCCGCGGTGTATTTCGACGACATGTACGTGGATTCGGGCCTGCAGCTCGATACGCTCAGCCGCGTGGGCAACTCGCATGCCTGGGTGACCAACGAGTTCGAGCACGACGGTCTGCACGGCAGTGTGGTGTTCAAGCACCTCTTCGACGAAGCACTCAACCGCGGAGACCTGCGCCGGATCTTCTAACAAAGGAGTGTCCCCACCTGCCGGCACAAAAGGAACGTCCCCAAGTGCCGAACAAGTGCCGGCAACGACAATGCCGCAGGTAGAGGACGGAAAGCGAAAACGCCCCTAAGCGAGCAAGGTGACGTGAAAGAGGAGGGCATTGACCTTTTGGTCATGCCCGACGATTGAACGTCAGATTGCCGCTTAGGGGCGTTTGCAGCGTCAATTGGTTATGCAAATACGATCAAATTATCCCTGTGTATCGCCGGCTTCTCGGCCAGGTCTGCCAGCAGGCGGTTGCTGGCAATCTGGTCTTGGCGGCGACCGGCAGCAAGTTCCAGCACGTCCGAATCGGCCTCGGCGATACCGCGGGCGACGACCATACCGCTCGGATCGCACACATCGAGCACATCGCCCTCGGCAAACTGGCCATCGACCTCGCGAATACCCACCGCAAGCAAGGAAGAGCCACGGCTGACCAGCGCCTTCGCGGCGCCGTCATCAACCGTCACCGACCCATGTGCCTTGTCACCCAGCGCGATCCACAGCTTGCGGGGTGCGATGTCCAGACGCTCCGCCGGCGGATCGAACAGCGTGCCCACGCTCTCGCCGCGGGCGAGGCGCACGAGCGCATCGGGCTCCTCGCCCGAGCAAATCACGCTCTGAATGCCCGCCGTCATCAGGATGCGGCTCGCGCGAATCTTGGTAATCATGCCGCCCGTGCCCACCGATGTGGAAGAATCGCCCGCCGAGGCAATAATCTTGGCATCGATCTTATGCACGACAGGAACAAACTCGGCCGTGGGGTCCTCATGCGGATTGGCAGTATAGAGGCCATCGATGTCCGAGAGCGTCACGCACAGATCGGCAGAAACCAGGCAGCTCACAAGCGCCGCCAGTGTGTCGTTGTCGCCAAACTTAATCTCATCGACGGTAACGGTATCGTTCTCGTTGACGACCGGCACCACGCCAAGCTCCACGAGGCGCAGCAGGGCGTCGCGCGCGTGCAGGTAAGACGTGCGGCGGGCCGTATCGTGGCGCGTGAGCAGCACGAGCGAGGTGAGCAGGTCGCGCGCATGGAACTCCTCGTCGTAGGCCGACGAGATGATGCACTGACCAGCCGAGGCGCAAGCCTGCAGGCTCGGCAGGTCGCCGACCGGCTTGCGGTCGAAGCCCAGCACGGGATAGCCACAGGCGATAGCGCCCGAGCTCACCACGACCAGACGCCAGCCGAGCTTGCGCAGCGCTGCGGCCTGATCGGCAAGCCCGCCGATAAAGGAGCGGTTGACCTTGCCGTCGGCGCCCACCACCGTGGACGAACCGATCTTTACCACCATCGTTTTATAAGAAGTCGTCATACGTCAAACCAATCAACTGTTCAGCGAACGGCCGAGCTGGCGGCCAAGGGAGCGTGACTCGCCCCTACCGCCCAAGGAATTAGTGAGCCCAGGGGAAAGCCGAGGCCGCGGCCATGTTCTTGCGCACGAGCTCGTCGCGCACCTGAGCCAGGCCCTGCTCCATGCCCACAACATAGGTCTGCGGGTACAGGAAGCGCTTGAAAGCTGTGTCCAGATGATCGAGCGCCCAAGCACAGCGCTCGCGCGCGTCCTGGATGCTCTCACGCGGAGCCACCGCACTGCCATCGCGCACGATCGGCACCAGCAGCTCGCGATACTCAAGTTCGGACACGTCGGTCACCAGGGCGGCATCATTCACGGCCACGAGGGTATTGCCGCGCGCGGCGCCCTCCCCCGCCAGATGGTCCTCGTCGTAGATCATGTCGCAGACCGGGCCGCCAAAGCCGTCGTAATAACGGCGCACGCGCTGTACGCCCGGGATCGTGCGCTTATAGGGCTGCTCGGAGAGCTTGACCACCGGCGTCCACGGGTCGGCCTCGCTCGCACGGCGGGCGGAAAGCTTGTACACGCCGCCCAGCGCCGGCTGGTCGTAGCAGGTCGCGAGCTTGGTACCCACGCCAAAGCTATCGATGGGCGCGCCCTGGTCGAGCAGCGACTGAATCGTGTACTCGTCCAGGTCGTTGGACACCGAGATACCCACATAGGGCAGGCCCTCGGCATCAAAACGGCCGCGAACATACTTGGAGAGCTTGGCAAGGTCGCCGGAGTCGATGCGAATAGCCGACAGGCGCTCGCCCACCGCCTCCATCTCCTTGGCAACCGTAATGGCATGCTCGCAGCCCTCGCGCACGTCATAGGTGTCGATGAGCAGCGTACAGTTCTTGGGGCTCGACTTGGCAAAGGCGCGGAAGGCCTCGAGCTCGGAATCGAAGCTCATCACCCAGCTGTGCGCATGCGTGCCAAAGACGGGAATACCGTAGCGGCGGCCGGCGAGCACATTGGACGTAGAGGAGCAGCCGGCAACGTAGCTCGCGCGCGCAACAGCCAGGCCGCCATCGGGACCCTGGGCGCGACGCAGGCCAAACTCGGCAACGGGACGGCCGTCCGCCGCCAGCACCACGCGCGCTGTCTTGGTGGCGACAAGCGTCTGGAACCCGACGATGTTGAGCAACGCCGTCTCGAGCAGCTGGCACTCCAGCGCGGGGCCGGTGACGCGTACCATGGGCTCGCGCGGAAAGACGAGCTCGCCCTCGGGCACGGCGTCGATGTTTACATGCGCACGAAAATCGCGCAGGTAGTCGAGGAACGCAGGCTTAAACATCGCGCCGCCGGCCGGGGCCTGGAGCGAGGCGAGGTAGTCGATGTCCTCGGGCGTAAAGCGCAGATTCTCGACCAGCTCGGGCAGTTCGGCGGTGCCGCACATGACGGCATAGGCACTGCCAAAGGGATGGTCGCGGTAAAACGCGGTAAAACAACCCTGCTCATTGGCCTTGCCGCTCTCCCACAGGCCCTGGGCCATAGTGAGCTCGTACAGATCGGTGAGCATTGCAATGTCGGTGGGATGAGAGATGTCGGTCAAAGCCATGGGGCGACCTTTCGGATGTGTGGTGCAGAATTTGAGGGTTGAACGAGAGCAGAGCATGCGGACATGACGCCCGATGCAAATCGGTTAGAGCAGGCCCATGCTGGTCAGGATCGTGTAGCCCATAAAGACGACGAACGCGATGAGGGCAAGGATAATGATGATTTTTTGAGCCGGCGCCATGCCAGGGATCTCGTTCTCGCCCGTAGGCTCCTTGGAGGTAACCATGCGCTGGGCAAAGGTCATCTCGTCACGGCTCGGCTTGGGCTCGACGGACTTGGGACGAGCGGCCTTTTTAGGCTGAGGTTTGGGCGCGGCAGGTGCAGGCTTCGCAGCAGTGGGCTTGGGCGCGGGCGCCGGTGCGGATGCGGCGTTCGCGGCGACCTCCTCGGCCTTCGCACGCTCGGCACGCAGGGCAGCCAGCTCCTCACGCTCGCGACGGGCCTCTTCCCGAGCCTCGCGGCGGGCCTTCTCAGCGCGGAGCTCTTCCAACTCAGCGCGCTCCTCGTCGGACAATGGTTGGGACTCAAGCTCGGCCATGGTACAGCCCTTTCTTTTAAAAAAAGCCGCCGACACAATGTCAGCGGCTTATCAAATCCAAGGGTGGAGACGAAGGGAGTCGAACCCTCGGCCTCTGCCATGCGACGGCAGCGCTCTCCCAACTGAGCTACGTCCCCAGGACAAGTCGATATTTTACCTACGGCTCGCCAACTGTCAACGCCCAATAACCAGTCTTTTTGGGACGGAGCTTTTTTGACTACCATTCGCCCGATGATTTTTTAATCCCCGTCCCAGAAAAATCATCGACGAACGCACTACTTTGCGCTGGTGAGGACGCCGGTGGTGTCGAAGGCCGGGGTGAAGCTCTCGTCTACCGCGCCGCCCTCTTGCCAGAACATCGTCGTAAAGCCCAAGTCGTCGGCATGGTCGAGCACCTGCTCGTACTCCTCGCGCGTCACAGCGCGCGCCAGGTCGCCGCCCTGTTCGCGCATGAGGGCATTAGGCGTGTATTGGTTCATGACCGAGATCGGCACGTCGCCCACCGTCTGCCACACCAGGTCCAACACGCGGCACGAGTCGTCAGCATGCCCCGGCAGCACCAGGTGGCGCACGATGATGCCGCGCTTCATGAGCCCGTCGTCATCCACCAACTCTCCCCCGCGGCGATCGATCTCGCGCGCCATCTGGGCCAGACCCGACACGGCCACGCGCGGGTAGTCCTTAATATGAGAAAGCGACTGCGCAAGCCCGGCATCGGCATATTTAAAGTCGGTGAGCCACACATCGACCAGGTCGCCCAGCGCCGCCACGGCACTCGCGCGCTCGTAACCACTCGTGTTGTAGACGATCGGGATAACCAGTCCGCGCATCCGTGCCGCGGCAATCGCGGCCGGCAGCAGGTGCGCGTAGTGTGTCGCCGTCACTAGGTTAATATTGTTCGCACCCTGGTCCTGCAGTTCCAGCATAATCTCGACCAGGCGCTCAGGCGAAATCTCAAGGCCAAAATTGCCGGTCGAGATCTCGTGGTTCTGGCAGTAGATACATTTAAGCGAACAGCCGCTAAAGAAGATCGTGCCCGAACCGGCCTCGCCCGAGATAGGCGGCTCCTCCCACATATGAAGCGCGGCGCGGGCCACCTTGAGCGTGTCGTTAGCACCGCATACGCCGTGCGCGCCCTCATCGCGCGCCGCACCGCAACGGCGCGGACACAAATGGCAGGCGGGCGAAAAAAGTTCGGTCAACGACGTCGGCATAAAAACATGCTCCAAAACAACGATTCAGCAGCTCAAACGTAAAGGGCCAGGCCGCGTAGACGGCTCCGTCCCTAAGGCGCCGTAATCGTCCGACACGATTTTTGTAATGTCAAGACTGGAATCGACAAAGTGCCGCTTTATGATGTAGTTATTCCGCCCCCCGCGGAGCAACTGGGTGAACCGTCGCGTTTATTTAGGGAGCCCACACAGTCGTACCTAGTACAGGTATCCTTCGTTGTTAAGGACGCTGGAACAGTCGATGAGGGCACCCACCTGTTTTAGGTGGGTTCATTTTCGTAACGTGGGGGGTGGTTTTCTTTTGCCGCAAATCACCATTACAGTCCATATGGATTCCCGCCGGCATCCCGACAAGCCATCGACAACATCCCAATATCTGGTAAGCGCGTGATTATCGCTGCGTGCAATTACATGCACCCCCCTTGGTCGAGTATTATGGTTCGGCTATGCCCTTTGCGCATGGCGTTCTTCTGACCTTTTCCTTCGACGCTTGGCGGTTTTTAGATTCATGGCTTCATCCCCGAGCTACATACCGTACCTATGCGTGGCAGCGGCGGCCTTTATCACGACCTTCCTCGCGGTGCCCCTGGTCAAGCGCTTGGCAATTAAGCTCGATGCCGTCGACTATCCTTCTAAGCGCCGCATCAACACCAAGCCCATCCCGCGTTTGGGCGGAACGGCGGTGTTTTTGGGCCTGGTCGTCGCCTGCACTGTGCAAATCCTAGGCACCTGGTACCTAGGCTGGCCACCCGTCCTGGTGCCGCACCCGCGCCTTCACATTAGCTATCCCATGCTGGCGCTCTCCTTTACCGTCATCTTTGCGACCGGCGCTATCGACGACGTCTTCCAGCTCACGCCCAAGCAAAAGCTGGCCGGACAGGTCCTCGCCGCGCTTATCGCCTGCATGGGCGGCCTAAAAATCGGCGTCATCGTCAACCCGTTTGCTCCCGGCGAGATCATGCTCGGATGGCTCGCCTACCCCATCACCGTAATCTATCTGGTGGCATTCACCAACATCATTAACCTCATCGACGGCCTCGACGGCTTGGCCACGGGCATCTGCGGCATCGCCTCGTTCACCATGTTTTCGATGGCCGTTCTCTCGGGCCGCATCGACGCCGCCGCGCTCTCCATTGCGCTCTTTGGCGCCTGTCTGGCCTTTTTGCGCTACAACTTCAACCCCGCAAGCATCTTCTTGGGCGACTCGGGGTCGCTGCTTCTGGGCTTTGCGCTGGGCTCCATCTCGCTGCTCAACGTGAGCCGCACCGCCGCACTCACCTCGCTTATCATCCCGCTCATCGTTGCCGGCGTGCCTATCATCGACACGTTTAGCGCCATCGTGCGCCGCAAGCGCGCCCACATTAGCATCGGGCAGGCCGACAAGGGCCACATCCACCACCGCCTGATCCAAGAAGGCTACAACCAAAAACAGGCCGTGCTGCTCATCTATGCCTGGTGCATCATGCTTTCGGCCGGCGCCGCCGCGATTAACCAGGTCGAGGTGCCCATGCGTGTGCTCATCTTTACCGTGCTCGCCATTGGCTCGGCGGCCTTTGCCAAGCATCTGCATCTGTTTGAGCCCGTGCTGCGCCACCATTACAACAAGCGCACGCACGAGGACGAGCTCGTCACCCCCGACGACCCCGCTTTTAAGCAGGAGGAGCAGGCAGCCGAGGAGCGCAAAGAAGAGCGCCACCACAAGCTCTAGGGCAAGCTGCCAAGGATGTGCCAAGGCACCGTTGGCCAAGCGCGGCCGCGCCGCACCCACCGCACAAGCCACCCCTCTCCCGCCCCTCGCCTACTTACGTCCCGCCCCTCCAATAAACGCGTTATCATCTTGACCCATGAACATACGTTAGGAGCAATCATGCCAAACGAGAACAGCTACGAAGTCGCGCTGCAAAAGAGCAACGCCATTCGCGAGGGCCTGGCCAATACGCCCGAGAAGTTCACCATGCTCACCGGTGATCGCCCCACCGGCCGTCTGCACCTGGGCCACTACTTCGGTACCCTCAAGGGCCGTGTTGAGCTGCAGGACATGGGCGCCAAGACCAACGTGCTCATCGCCGACTACCAGGTCATCACTGACCGCGACACCACCGAGCACATCCAGGACAACGTGTACAACATGGTCATGGACTACCTTGCCTGCGGCATCGACCCCGACAAGACCATGATCTACGCGCACTCCGCCGTGCCCGCCGCCAACCAGCTCATGCTGCCGTTCCTGTCGCTGGTGTCCGAGGCCGAGCTGGCGCGCAACCCCACGGTCAAGGCCGAGATGGAGGCCTCGGGCCACGAGCTTACCGGCCTCCTGCTCACCTACCCGGTGCACCAGGCCTGCGACATCCTGTTCTGCAAGGGCAACGTGGTGCCGGTCGGTCGCGACCAGCTGCCGCACATCGAGCTCACCCGCACCATCGCCCGCCGCTTTAACAACCGCTACGGCAAGGTGTTCCCCGAGGTCGAGGCGCTGCTGTCCGAGACCCCGCTGCTGCCCGGCCTGGACGGCCGCAAGATGAGCAAGAGCTACGGCAACGCCATCAATATTTCGATGACCGCCGAGGAGACGGCCAAACGCATCAAGAAGAGCCAGACCGACTCCGAGCGCATGATCACGTTCGATCCCGAGAACCGCCCCGGCGTGTCCGGCCTGCTTTCGACCGCCGCCATCTGCACCGGTCGCTCCGAGGTCGAGATTGCCGAGGAGATTGGCATGGGAGGCTCCGGCCAGCTCAAGAAGTACGTGACCGAGGCCGTCAACGAGTACTTCGCGCCGATCCGCGAGCGCCGTCAGCGCTACGAGAACGATCTGGACTATGTAAAGGACGTCCTGCACGAGGGCAACCGTCGCGCCAACGAGATCGCCGATCAGACCCTGGCAGAGGTTCAGGACGCCATGGGCATGGTGTACTAGACCGATCTGCTGGCTTGAGCTTTCGATTGCTTTAGGGCGGGCGCTACGGCGTCCGCCTTTTTTGATGCCCGACCTGTTCGGCTCCGCCCATCGCACTCCCCCGACAAACAGGAACAGGCCCGCCGGCAGTTAGTTGCCAGCGGGCCTGTTCCCGAAGTACACCGTTGAATCGCACAGAGGGGAGGAATGCGAATCAAACTCAACAGGGCAGGCTTTTTCATCGCCTATTGCCTGCTCCGTTGCTGAATACAATATAGTTCACCGTGGTTTACTTTCTAGCGTCAATATGCTCCGCCACACCTTCTCCATAAGTTAGCCCAGGTAAACCTGCAACGGAAAACCACCACAAAGGGGACAGGCACCTTTGTGGTGGTTTTGACCACGGCAGAGCTGTTAGAGTGCGGCAGGCCAACGACAGACGGCCAGGTCGACGTGCATGTCGTCCTTAAACGCCACACCCTCCCCTAGCAAAAGCTCACGTTGAGCATCGGGACCGCCAAAAGCAAAACCCTCGCATATGCGCCCGTCGGCAAACACCACGCGGTGACAGGGAATCTCGCCGGGGCGCGGATTGCTATGCAGGGCATACCCCACATACCGCGCACTTCGTGGTCGACCGGCAAGCAGCGCCACCTGACCATACGTGGCGACCATCCCCTCGGGGATCTGCCCGACCACCTCGTACACCCGTTCAAAAAAGCCCTCAGACGCCATTGCGTGCTCCTTTCAACCGAACCCAGCATAAACCACCACAAAGGTACCTGTCCCCTTTGTGGTGGTTTTGACCGGAAAGCTAGTTGGCGGGGCGGAAGAAGGCTACGGCTACAGCGCCGGGGCCCACGTGGGTGCCGATGGTGGCGCCGATAGTGTGGATGGGCAGCTCACCCTCGGCATGGCCGGCCCACAACGCGGCACTGTCCTCGATATACTTCTTGAGCACCGCATCCGAAAGACCCGTATAGCCGAGCGCCAGCGGCATGGAAAAGTCGATGCCGCCCGCCTTTTCGACCTTTTGGTTCAGCAGGTTGCGGCCGTTCTTGGAACCGCGCGCCTTGCCCAGCTGCACGATCAGACCGTCCTCGACAGCCACCACAGGCTTTACGTTGAGCAGCGTGCCCACGGCGCCGGCCGCAGCAGACAGACGACCGCCGCGCACCAGGTACTCCAGCGTCTCGAGCAGGCCGATGACGACCACGCGGTCACGGACGGCCTCGACGGCCGCCGCGATCTGGGCCGCACTACGGCCCTCATCCACCAGGCGCAGGGCATACTCGACCAGGACACGCTCGCCCAGAGTGACGTTATTGCTATCCACCACGTACACGTCGCCGCCCGGCGCCTCGGCAAGTGCGGTACGGGCACTCTGATTGGTGCCTGATAGCTTAGCGCCCACGGTAATAATCACAGCCTCATCGCCGGCTTCACGAACCTTGGCAATCGCCTGCGAAAACGCGTACGGGTTGACCTGGCCGGTCTTGGGCAGCTCATCGCGCTCCACGAGCATCTCGTAAAAGCGCTGGTGATCGATGTCGATGCCATCCATGTACACATCGGTGCCAAAGGTGACGGACAGCGGCAAAACGGCCAGTGCTGGGTGCTCGGCCGGCGACATATCGCTTGCGGAATCGGTAATAATGCGGACGGACATAGCGAATCCTTTCTTGCGCAGGTCCCGCGCAGGGAATTTTGACAGCAAGGCCCCGGCACGGTATACGCGCTCAAACAGGACTATGCAGTTGTTAATTGGAAGCAAAAGCCTTGGCGGCCCTACAGCTCGCGCAGGGTGTTGAGAATCGTGCGCAGCGACGCATACATCTGCTCGCGCTGCTCCACACCCATAGCCTTACCGGTGGTATCGAGCACCTCGCGAATGATGCGGTCCGCTTCGCTCATGCTCTCGCCGCCCAGAGCGGTCAGGCGCACCGGAGCACGATACTTAACGGCGGCATCGCCCGAATCGTCGACCTCGACGTAGCCGCCCTCCTCCAGATGCGCGAGCGTACGCGAGACGGCGGCGCGGGTCACGCCTGCCATGCGAGCCAGGTCAGCGCCAGTCAGGCCGTCCTTGCTGCGCTCAAGATAGTAAAGGCACATAACGTCGGAGCCCTTGAGGCCCAGCCTTGCGCCCTCGGATGTCTTAATGCGCTGAATCTCCTTGTAGAGCCCGCTGATCAGTCCGACAAAGTCCTCGAAACGTGTCTCGTCGTTCTGCTGCATGGGAGATGACCGCCTTTCGCTTGCATAATGCTTACGGGTAAACATCTTAGTCGCATAAGGCGACACCCGTACCCAAATACCCCATTTGTTAACCCATCAACATAAAAACCACCACAAAGGGGACAGGCACCTTTGTGATGGTTTTGACCGGCGAACATGATCCGCAGGCGTCGCTACAGCTCCACGCAGGGATTGTCGCGGGTCACAAGCGTCTTAACGACAACCGTCGCTCCCAGATAGCGCTCGAGCAGCTCGGCTAAGCGATCGATCGCGGCCTGGCAATCCCCCATCCGCTCGGGCTCCACGCACTCAATCGCCAGGAACGCATCGGCCGAATCATCGGACAGCGCCGTGCGAACGCCGTCGCGCCAGTTCCAGCAGCGGCACACAGCGCCCGCATCGTCGATGTAGGCGAGCTCGCCGGGCAGCGTCGGATCGTCCGCCTCCTCGCCAAGCGGCAAGAACGCATCGCCACCATCGGTCACCTTCAAGCGAAGATCTCCCTCAATCGCATGCAGGTCCTCGCCGCCAACGGGCAGCGCATAAGTCAACGAAATCGTGTTGTAGATATCCACCGCGGGCGTAATGTGGCCCACCGGCTTGCCTTTGAGCACGCGTTTGAGCAAGTTCTCGATCGAGCAGCGCGCGCCTTTCTTGGTCTTGAACAGACGATAGGCCTCGCGCCATGCCTTGACCGGTGCGTTCTCGCTGATAGTGTCGCTGGTCAGATGACGCTCCGCATCGATATTGGCGCGGTCGAGCAACGCCGCAATCGCATCCACGTCCTCTTGAGGAATCTGAGCCGTGGGCTTCATGCCCTCCACGATCACAACACCGACCGCTGCCTGCGGAAACAGCTCCCAGAATGAATCCTCGGTAATAAAGCTCTTCATACGCTCTCCCTTCATTGTGCGCGCCCGAGTGAGGGCGCCTAAACAAAAAGCGCCCTTACAACGGCCACCTTCAAAGTCCTACGGTACCGTCACAAGAACGCTTGCGCTGTCCCCATCCGGAGAAGGGGACGATATGTCAGGCGTATTGTAACCCGAGTCATCCACGCGAGCAAAACCACCACAAAGATGCACTGGCCCCTTTATGGTGGTTTTGGGTCTGAGGCGACGCTAGTGGCGGAGTCCCAGCAAGCCGTGGCCGCGATGACGGGCCTCGGCGGACACCTGGGCGTGCGGGCCGGCGGCTTTGACGGACTCGGGCAGGTGCGAGTACTTCTTCTCGAAGTTCTCCTCGAACATCACCGCCAGGTTGTGCGCGGCCTCGTCGTAGCGCGCGGTGCTCTGCCAGTATTGGCGCGGCACCAGGATGCCATCGGGCACGCCGTGGCACGTCGTGGGAATGTCAACGTTAAAGATGTCGTCGTGCACGAACTCGCTGTCCTCGATGGTGCCGTCGAGGGCGCGCGCGACCAGCGAGCGCGTGTAGGCCAGCTCGATGCGATGACCCACGCCGTAGCCGCCGCCAATCCAGCCGGTGTTGACCAGGTACACGCGCGTGCGGCCGTCGGCAATGCGCTCGCCAAGCATCTTGGCGTAAACCATGGGGTCGAGCGGCATAAACGGCTCGCCGAACAGCGAAGAGAACGTGGGCGTGGGCTCGGTGACGCCGACCTCGGTGCCGGGAATCTTAGCCGTAAAGCCCGTCACAAAGTGGTACATAGCGGCATCGGCCGTCAGGCGTGAGATGGGCGGCAGCACGCCAAAAGCGTCGCAAGTCAGGAACAGCACGACACTCGGAGTGGTGCCCATGCCCTTAGTCCACGCGTTAGGAATGTGCTCCACGGGATAGGCCACGCGCGTGTTGTGCGTGATCGAGATGTCGTCGTAGTTGGGCTTGCGGTTCTCGTCGAGCACCACGTTTTCGCAAATGGCGCCAAAACGGACGGCGTTGAAGATCTCGGGCTCGCGGAAGGCGTCCAGGCCCTCGCATTTTGCGTAGCAGCCACCCTCGATGTTGAAGATACCCATGTCGGACCAACCGTGCTCGTCGTCGCCGATCAGCAGGCGCGTGGGATTGGCCGAAAGCGTGGTCTTGCCGGTGCCGGACAGGCCAAAGAACACGGCGGTCTCGTGCGTGACGGGATCCATGCTGGCCGAGCAGTGCATGGGCAGCACGTCGTCCTCGACGGGCAGCAGATAGTTCATGACGCTAAAGATCGACTTTTTAATCTCGCCGGAGTAGCCGGTGCCGGCGACCAGAATCACGCGTTCCTGGAAGTTGATGACCACCGCGGCGCTGGAGTTGAGGCCCTTGATGGCGGGGTCACACTGGTAACCTGGCGCGGCAAGGACGCAGAAGTCCGGCTCGCCGGTGCGCGCGATTTCGCGAGCGAGCGGGCGGGCGAGCATCTGCTTAATAAAAAGTGCCTGGCTGGCACGCTCGCAGGCAACGAGCAGTCGACGCGTGTGGTTGCGGTCGGCACCTGCCATGCCGCGGGTGACGAACACGTCGCGCTCGTTGAGATAGTCGACGATGCCGGCCTTGATGGCCTCATAGCTCTCGACGGACAGCGGGCGGTTGACCGCGCCCCAGGCAATCTTGTCGTGAACATCGGGGGTGTCAACGATAAAGCGGTCATTGGGGGAACGGCCGGTACGCTCCCCCGTCTCGATCACCAGCGCGCCGTTGGATGCCATGCGGCCTTCTTCGCGGCGGATAGCGTGCTCGACGAGCTCCGCGGCGGGCAGATCGACCAGCAGACGGGGTTGATTCTCGGCGGGATCTTCGACCAGCGTAATACCAAAATTGGACAGAACTTCTGCAGGGGTAACACCAGGCATGGGGCCTCCTTTAAAAACGCGGCACGTGGACGCGGCGCGCACTTTACTCACGTAAAGCCCGTTGTACCCGATATGCAAAAACGTTTTTGCGGCAAGGGCGGCAAGCCCGCCCAACGGTCAAAAATCGCACGCAAGCGGCCTAGTCATTGGGGACGTTCTTAAACGACTAGTCGTTGGGGACACTCTTGAACAGGCAACAGCCAAGGAGTGTCCCCAGATGCCGGCACTTAGGGACGTTCCCAAAGTGCCTGCACATAAGGAACGTCCCTAAGTGCCGACTACCGAATGGCGCCGCCGAAATTATCGAACAACCTGTTCAAAAACACGAGCGGACACCGCGGTGTCTATACTAGAGCGCAGCAATAGAAAGGACCCCGCTTTGAGCATCACGCCCCTCGATAGCATTCGCCGCGCCATCGCCCGCCGTAACGGCATCTCCAACCCCGCTGCATCGAAAGACGGCGCCGCGAAGGCCCAGGGCGGCCGCATCGAGAACGGCCTGTTCCCCGCCTCCCACACGGCCGAAGAGCTCGCGCGCATCCAGGAGCTGAGCCAGCGCAACGCCGGCGGACCCGATAGCAGCCAAGCCACACGTCGCCGGCGCGAACGCGATCGGGAGCCCGGCCCCGTCCGCCGCATGGTCAACGCTTGGTGGAACCGTCTGCTCGGCGCCGTCTACGGCGGCGGCTTCTCCATGCAGGAAGCGGAATACGAGGAGCACGCCACCAGCCGCGACTATCTTTGGAACACCCTCGGCACCGCCGTATGGGGCCTGGCGTTTCCGTTGCTCACCATCGTGTCTACGCAGCTCGTGGGCGCCGAAGAAGCAGGCAAATTCTCCATCGCCTTTGTCACCGGCACGCTCATCATGATCGCGTGCAACTACGGCGTGCGCAATTTCCAGGTCTCAGACATCGACGAAAAGACGTCCTTTGCCTCCTACCAGCTCAACCGCTGGCTTTGTGGAGCGCTCGCCCTAGGCTGCGGCCTCATGTACAGCAGCGCCCGCGGCTATGATGCGCAGATGGCGACGATCGGCCTGGGCGTCTACCTGTATAAGGTCATCGATGGCGTCGCCGACGTGTACGAAGGCCGCCTGCAGCAGGCCGACAAGCTCTATTTGGCTGGCATGAGCCAAACGCTGCGTTCCGCCGGCGTCATCGCGGTCTTTAGCGTGGCGCTGTTCCTCACGCGCAGCATGCCCATCGCGGCCATGGTCATGGGTGTCACCGCCATCGCCTCGCTCGTGCTGGTCACCGCGCCGCTTGCCCTGCTCGAGACCGAAAAATCGCGCCGCGTGAGCCTGCGCGAGGTCGGCCACCTATTTGTCCAGTGCGCCCCGCTCTTTGGTGCACTGTTCCTGTTCAACCTAATTGAGAGCATGCCCAAGTTTGTGATGGAAGGCACGCTGGCATACAAATATCAGCTGTACTTTAATGCCCTGTTCTTTCCGGCGCAAGCTATTTTGCTGAGCATTGGATTTATCTATAAACCGCAGCTCCTGCGCTTGTCGAGCATTTGGGCTAATCCTCGCAAGCGTCGTCGCTTTGACCTGATTATTGTTGCCGTTATGGCGCTGATCGTAGTCATCACCGGCGTGTGCGCCGCATTTATGGCAGGTCCCGGTATTCCCCTCATGAGCTTTATGTACGGCCTCAGCTTTGAACGCTACCGTACGCTGGCGCTGCTGATGGTCGTCGCCGGCGGCGTCACCGCGGCCATCGACTTTATCTACGCCATCATCACGGTGCTGCGCCACGCTAGAGACGTCACCAAGATCTACCTGATCTGCTTCGCCGTAAGCGTGGTGCTGCCGGTGATCCTGATTAAGCTGCTGGGTCTGATGGGCGCTGTGGTGAGCTACCTAGCCATCATGGCCCTACTCCTGGTGCTGCTGATAATCGAGTACGCCAACATCCGCCAACGCATCGAACGCGACCGCAACCCATACGGCGCCTAATTAGCTGCCCGGTCACCGGAATTTGCGATGGAATCACCCCGTCTGGGGTCTCGTTGCGGACAATATTCATCACGCAAAACTAAGTGAGTAGACTTTTACCGAATCTCCGACCACACCAACAGAGCACAAGTCTGTGACCTGCGGTTTTATTGAGGCAAATATGTTGGGTGCTCGGCATTTCCAAAAAAGTCTACTCACTTAGCCAGCGGGCAGCCAAATGATTATTTAATCCCCGTCCCAGAGAAATCAATTAGTGGGCAGAAGGGCAAAAGTAGTCAAAAAAGCCCCGTCCCAAATTAGCTACCCCTTGCACCGATTATTCGCCCGGGTTGATGTTCGCGTAGAACTCCGCCCCATCATCGAGCCGCAGGATGCCCACGCGGCCGAACTCGGAGCCGGTGGCGGCGGCGCAGTCGATGTCGATGCGATCGGGCACACCAGCAGTGTCCTCGCCGCCCAAGCGCACGATCTGCCCGCGTCCCGATTCCTCATCGAGCCCCGCCAGACCACCGACCTCGCAATAGCGCCCAAGCGATACCGTGGGCGTGTGACCGCTCACCACGACCGGGCCCTTGCCCTCGGCAGAAAGCAGCCCGGTCGACGCATCCCAATAGCCATGACGAATCCACAGCAGGTCATCGGACGACTGCACCGCGAGCATCTGCTGCAGCAGCTCGCGATCGGCACCCACCGCTCCAACGCCATCGGCACAATCGACGCCATGCTCAAGCAAAAACGCCTGCGCCGCCTCGGTCTCAATACCGGCATGTACCAGCAGATACGGGCGCTCCTCGGTCTCGACCACCGCGTAGAGCGGCAGCGCGGCCATCCATCGCACGAGCTCCTCGTATGCCTCAAATTCCATGTCGTTGAGCTGCTCGCGCGTCGTCCAGCCACCGTTGATATCCCAGGTCTCGGCATCGAGCGGATCCTGGCCAATGATGGCATCGAGCATGATCTGCTCGTGATTGCCCTTGAGCACGCGGGCGTTGGGCAGCGAGCGCACAAGCTTAATAACGCCGACCGGATCGGGCCCGCGATCGATCATGTCGCCCAACACGTACAGCGTGTCGTCGGACGTCAACGAGATCTTAGACAGGGCCTCGTCAAGCGCACGCACGTGCCCGTGAGCATCAGATGTCACATAGATCGCCATGGTACGCCTCTCCTTGCATTGCGGCCGAAGCCCGGTGCCGCAACTAAAACTTCAAGTTGAACTTAAACGTTACCCATTGTACTCCGTTGCAATAAAGCTGGAAAGGGTTTCCGAGCAGAGGCAAAGACGGCAGCCGTCTATGACGATATCGCGCACGCCCGCAATCCAACCCCATAAACCCACCATCTTTGGGTACAAATAACCGCAGACAACTGACCGTGCCACGCCAACCACCCAGGAGCGGACACCATCCATGAACCAGATCCTTCTCTTTATCGGCCTCGTCATCATTTTGTGCCTGACCATCAAACCCGTCGGCAAAAAACTCCCCTTCCCCACCCTGCTCATCTTTATCGCACTCGGCATGCTGCTGGGCGTCAACGGCCCGGCACACATCGACTTTAGCGACTACGCGCTCACCGAAACCGTCTGCAGCACGGCGCTGCTATTCATCATGTTCTACGGCGGCTTTAACACCAATATCGACCGCGCCAAGCCCGTCGCCGCGCCGGCGGTGCTGCTGAGCACGCTCGGCGTCGTCATCACCGCAGGCATCACCGGCGTGTTCGCCCACTTTGTACTGGGCTTCGACTGGATCGGCGGCCTGCTGTTGGGATCGGTCGTGGCGTCCACCGACGCGGCCAGCGTCTTTAGCGTTCTGCGCGAGCACAGCCTGTCGCTGAGGGGCGGCACCGACTCGCTGCTCGAGGTCGAATCGGGCTCCAACGATCCCGTCGCCTATATGCTCACCGCCGTGCTCGCCACACTCGCGGCCGGCGGCGACATCAACATTCCCGCACTGCTGGCCAAGCAGATTATCTTGGGCGTGGGCCTGGGCCTCGCCATCGGCTGGGCGGCGGGCCGCCTGATTGAACGCGCGCACGCAACGGCCGAGGGCGCGCAGACCATCTTTTTGTTCGCCGTGGCCATCGTCGCCTACGCGCTGCCGAGCTACCTGGGCGGCAACGGATTTTTGGCCGTGTACCTGGCCGGCATTGTGCTGGGTGCGAGCGACATCACCGGCAAGGTCGAGATGGCGCACTTCTTCGATACCCTCACCGAGATGGCCGAGATGACGATCTTCTTCTTGCTCGGCCTGCTCGTAACGCCCGCACGCCTGCCGCAGATGCTGCTGCCGGGCCTGGCGCTCATGGCGTTTATGCTCTTTGTGAGCCGCCCCATCGCCGTCGGCGTGCTCCTAGCGCCCTTTAAGACGAACCCTCGCCAGGTTGCGCTCGTAAGCTGGGCGGGTCTGCGCGGCGCGGCTTCGGTCGTGTTTAGCCTCTTTACCGTGGTGGCCGGTGTTCCTGGCGGTCACGACCTGTTTGACCTGGTATTTGTGATTGCCGTGTCGAGCATTGTGGTGCAGGGCTCGCTGCTACCGGCGGTGGCGAAAAAGCTCAATATGATCGACGCGGAAGGCGACGTGCGCCGTACGTTTAACGATTACCGCGACGAGGACGGCATGTCGTTTGTCAAGTTCAAGGTGGGCGCGGGCCATCCGTTTTCCGGACGCTCGCTCGCCGATATTGGCAGCGCGACGGACATGCTGGTGGTCCTGGTACTGCGCGACGGTGCGCACCCGGTGTTGCCCAACGGCGATACCGTAATTGAGGAAGGCGACCTATTGGTGATGGCTGCCCCGACGTTTGAGGAGCGTGCCGAGGTTACGCTGCGCGAGGTCACCGTGACGCCCCACGGTCGCCTGGCCGGCCAGCGCCTGCGCGATGTGCCGCAAGGCAAGCATCCGTTTATTGTGGTGATGCTCAAGCGCGAAGGCCAAACGATCATCCCCGACGGCAACACCCTAATATACGCCGGCGACGAAGCCGTCATCGCCACGCTCGCGTCGCAGCCATCCCCACCCATAAGTTGCGGTGAAATAGGGATTGAATAGGCCTCTGAACAGCCATTTCAGTCCCTATTTCACCGCAACTTATTGAGGGGATGGATTGAAAAACATTTGAATTGACACCGAAATGAAAAAAGCCGGGGGATGTCCCCCGGCATTTTTTATGCGAGTCAAGACTAAATACTTCTCGGGAAAACGCCGGCCCATTGCGTCAGCAATTTACGAGCCGCTCTACCCACCTCTGGACGGCTAAGGACTTTTCGCAGGTAGTTTGACGAACATATGTTTGCTTATTATAATATTACTTGAAAGCACCCCTTATCTCATGGTATAAAGAATACGGTTCCCTCCAAAAGAGGGGCCTCCAAGAGCCGGGGTCTTACCCCCGGCATTTTTTTTGCAAAAATGGAGGCTCATCATGAGCGAACTCTCCGTCTTTGTTGACGAATCTGGCGACCTCGGAGGCGTCTCCAACTACTACCTCGTCACCCTCGTTTTTCACGATCAAAACGATGCAATCGTTGAACGCATTGACCGCTACGAGCGCGCCCTGTCGCAGTCCTCGCTTCCCAATACGCCTTTTCATGCAGGACCCCTACTGAATGGAAACGGCGACTACAAAGATCTTCCCAAGGAGCAGCGAAGGCACATGTTGAGCGCATTTCGCGCGTTCATTCAGCATCTCCCCATACGCTATCTCTGTCTGCAATACCGAATGAGCGAATTCGCCGGCAACCAAAACGGTCTCGCGGAGAGAATGAGGCGAGACCTCACAGTTGAACTTTTCGACCATCTGGAATTCTTCCAGCGATACGACACCGTTAAGATTTACTACGACAACGGCCAACCGATTGTAACGGAGGTCATTCATTCTGCGCTTGAGTACGTTCTAGCAAGGGATGTCATCGTATACCGAGAAGCCACACCACGAGCCTACCGGCTATTCCAAGTTGCTGACTACATCTGTACGATCGAGCTAACGGCTATCAAGTTTGACAGCAAGGAAGATACAAAGACTGATCGGCTATTTTTTGGAACCCGAAGGACGTTCAAAAAGGGATTTCTCTTATATCTCAGGAAGAAAAGGATGAACTGACCCGGGGTCACCAGTCGTCAGACGCTCCGCAGTCGTCATCGACGGCAAAGTCGCGGAGGTCGAGGCCTTCGCGTTCGGCTCGGGCTAGGAGCTCTTGGGGCGACTCGTCCTCGATATCCATCGCGTCGAGCATGGCGGCCGGAAAGCCCACGCCCGCCGCAGACCCCGCGCGGTCGAGCAGGCTCTCGCGCAGCTGGTCTACATCAACGTCAATCTTCATGGTGTAGCCTCCTACCAGACCAGGACCTTACCCATCAACGCCGAGCACATCCACGGCAGCAACAAAAGCCGCCGCCTGTTTGTCGTCCATCTGCGCAGCCAAACGCCCCACGGGCTCATCGTAGGCGAACTGCACCTTATCGATAAAGCAATCCCAAGCACGCTCATCCACGCGCACGGCGGCCTCACAATACTGGCCGAGCTTTTTGAGTCCATACCAAAACGCATTCACATGGCGCACAGGATCCTCATCCAGCACACCATCGTAGCGACGCCCGTTAAACTCGCGCATGCGCGCCACGGCAACCTTGAGTGAATCCCCGCCCTCGGCAGAAGCCTCATCCACCAGCTCCGGAATCGCAACCTCACGCCGAACATCGTGCCTGGTAGCACCGTCGTACTCGCCCACCAACACATCTTCGTCAAGCCGAGGATCGTAGTCGATATAGCTACTGCCGCGGCAAATCCCATGCGGCGAGTCAGAGCCAAACGCACAGAACAACCCGCCGTCGGCAACAACACGACGGTAGGTCTCAAACAACTTCTTAACCTGAGTGAGCAACTCGGAAAGCTCTCCGGTATCGCACGCAGTCTCGATCGCAACGCACGCAGGCTCGGGCAACGATACCGGCTCCACCGTGCTCCCCGCGACGCGGGCGGCGCGCTCGGCCCGATATGCCTGTGACGCCAAGCGTGCTCGCTGCGCAGCGCCGCGCACGTTGGTAAGCTCACGCTCCAACGCCACGTCACCAGCAACATCGCCCGCAAACCCGTCAGTGCCCTGCGGCCCGGTCGCGCTCAGCTCAGACTCAAACGTCGCCGTGATCATACCCGCAAGGTCCGTTGCGTCGGCGGCACAACGCAACTGCTCCAGCTGCGTGCACAGCAGATCGACATCTAGGGGCACGGCATCCACAATGCGCACGTCACTCAGACGCGCCACGTCCAGCAGCACCATAGCCCCCGCAGCATCGTACGCCGCACGAACCCTGTCCGCCGTATTGGCGCGCAGCTTTACCTCGATAAACGCAAGCGTCTGCTCCAAACGGACCAGCAGCTCGGCCTTGTCCTCCATACGCAAAAAGGCAGCATAGCGACGCTCCATCCGCAGCGGACCAACAATGCCCGCCTGCTTGCGAGCGTGTGCAAGCGCAGCGCCCTCAACACGACGGACATACCCGTCAACAGCCCGTACGGCAGACTCGCGCGCAGCGCGCTCGGCAGCCTCGACGTCCCTAAGCACGCCCAGCAGCTCGTGGGAGCGCGCCTTTCGCACCAACTCTCCGCGATCGTACCGTTCAAGCGCGGCCTGGCGCTTGGCCACCGACTCAAAGCCAAACAGCTCGTCGAGCAACTCGCCAACAGAACGCTCACCCGCCATGGCAAAGCCTCCCTACTCGAACACGCCAACACGCCCGCGGGCCCACGCGCACGCAAGCCCGCACGCCCGCACTCCTACAGATCTAGCGCCTTCTTCGCGGCATCAACCGGATCGCCATCCATGTAGAACACCGGGCTCAAGCCCGAGATAATCTCGGACGAAACGCTCTGCAGGCCCGCGATGGCACTCAGCGGCAAAATCACGCGCTTGGCGCCGGCGTTTTTGGTCACGCGCATAATGTCCTCGAGCCCGCGGATCTCGTCCATAGAGCCCGACATGCGCAAGATTCCCGGAATCGCCAGCGCAGGCATCACCGGGCGGTTGCACGCCGCAGAGCAAAGTCCCACAAACTCGGCGAGCGAAACTTCCTCGGACAGGCCCTTGCTCTGCAGGTCGTTGTAAAACAGCAGGTAGTCCTTGGAGCCAATGTGCATGCCCGGCGCCACGCGGTTCGCCAGGTTCACAAAGTTGTCGAACGCGGCTTCCAGCGTATCGCGCACTGGCTTGTTAAAGGCCACGCCCTCGTACTTAAACTTGCACTCGCCGGCAACGGCCTTGTTCTCCAGCTTGTATACGGCAACCTCGCCGCCCTGCGACCTGCCCACGCCAAATACGTGGCCGGACAGCAGCGGCCCGTCGGGAATCAGCGTGTCCTCGGTCTGTTCGGGCACGCGCACCACGTGCACGTCCTGCGGGTTGTCGGCATCCATATAGCCCAGGTTGACGTCGATAAACTCGACGCCCGCCATAATCTTGAGCTGCTCCTTGACGCGGCGACGGCCCTCGATGGCGTAGTCCAGCAGCCAGCGCACATCGTCCTTGTCCATGGCCTCGTCGGGGAACAGCAGCTTGGCAAGGCCGCTAAAGGTCTTGCGCACGGCAATCTCGTCACGCTTGTTAAAGTCGCTGTTAAAGCGGAAATACCGGTCGATATGGTGCGTAAAGTCTTTGCGGCGCATCTCCTTGCAAAACTCCGACAAACAGTCGGTGATCAGGCCATAATGCCCGGTCAGCAGGCTCGAGCGCATCTTGGGAATCTCCCAGCCCGGCAGGTAGTAATGGATACGGTCGAAGAAGGCCGAATCGTTGTTAAACTCCGGCGGGAACGGATCAAACAGGTGCGTGGTCTTAAGGACATTTTGCACGGTGTCGTTGATGTTGCCCTCAAAGACCATGGAGGCGTCGGCGTTAATCTGATCGCGGCCGCGTGCGTAACTGCCACTCGCCATGTAGTCCTTCATGATCTGCACGGCGTTGGTGTCCTTAAACCGCATGCCGGCGACCTCGTCGAACGTCACGCAGTCCCAGTGACCTACCAAGCCCACGCGGTCGGCGCGCATGGAGTTCATACGGCCGAACAGGTTGGCCGTGGTGGTCTGGCCGCCCGAAAGCAAAATGGCGTAGGGCGAGACCTCTTTGTAGATGTGGCTCTTACCGGTACCGCGGGGACCCAGCTCGCACAGGTTGTAGTTGCGCTCGATGAGCGGCACCATACGCTCGATAAAGTGCAGGCGCTCTTTCTCGGAAAGCTCGCTGGGTTCGTAGCCAGCGGAGCGCAGCAGCATGTTGAGCCACTCGTCGCGCGAGAAATACTGGCGCTCTTCGACCATGGCATCCAGGTCCAGGTTGGGCATCTGAATGGGCGTGAGCGACGCCACGCTAAACGGAGAGTCCTCGGGCCCGCGCTTTTTGCGCTTGGCCTTGGAGCGGCGCGGCGCATCGTCGCCAAAGACCTCCATGCCAAACTCGTCTTCCTCATCCAAGGGGTGACGATACTCGATGCTCATAATGCACCAAATGCCACCCTGCAGAATCTTGGAATAGTCGCGCACATACTCGGCAGGCATCACAAACGGCTCGATGGTCAGATTGGCAAACGATGCCACGTAGATGTCTTTGTACTCATCGAGCTTGGCCGTCACCTTGTCGATGATGGTAAAGCGGCCCAGCTCGCGAATCTTGGACTTAATGCGCTCGGACTCGTCGGGACGCACGTAGTTATCGGTGAGGATCCTGCGGATGCGATCCAGGCCCTCTGCCACGGCTTCCTCGTCATCGGTTGAGCAGTACATGCCCAGCAGATACTCCAACACAAAGGTGGGCACGTTGGCGCCGCGCTTCATAAAGGCCGTCAGGTCCTTGCGCACGATCTTGCCGCCAAAGTGCTCGAGCAGCTTACCGTCCAGCCCGTCCATGTCGTAGCCCTCATCCTCGGGAGCCTCGGCCGCAGCCTGGTCATAGCCATCGGTCGAGGACTCGTCCTCGGCGGCCACCGCAGCCTCAGCGGGCGCAGCAGCAGTCGCCGTCTCCGGGGCAGGCGCAGCGGTCTCGACCTCCGGGGCCTTCACGGGCGCGGCCTCAGGCACCGCAGCCTCCGCAGGCACATCCTCATCAATCAAGGGGACTTCCCACAGACCGTCGTCATGGCTATCAAACATAGGGCACACTCCTAAAAACCAAAGTCAGCAACAGGGGCAAACGAAACAGCGATGGTATACGTCTCGCGCCAAACGATCTTGCCCGTTTCGCGCTCGCGGCAGACCAGATAGTACGGACCCTTGGCCGAGAATCCATCCGCTGCACGCAGCGCAAACTTGGCATGCACGACGCGCTCCTGCGAGTTAGCAGAAGTCTTGTTGGCATGCGCCTTGACTGTATCGCTCACCTCGTTGCCGCTTGCGTCGGTAAACACCAGCTCATACTCGCACGGCAAGACCTTGCCTTGGGCGGGTTCTTCCTGGATCAAGTTGACCGAGAAGAGCGAGTTGGTCACTCGGCGTCCCTCGCTTAGCACGCGCAGCGTCGCCACGCGCGTATCGACAAAGTCCTTGGAACCCGAGCGCGCACGCCAAAATCCGATAACGGGCACGCAGAGCTCCTGCAGGCTCATGCCGCCGTGGACGTAGTTGTTAGTGCCGCCGGGACGCTTGAAGTGCACGTTCTCGCGCGGGGCAAATCCCTCAAAACCGGCACCTAAACGTCCCATGCCAACATTAACAAACATCTCGCATGCCTCTTCCGAAAGCTTGGCCACGGCCTCGTTGGGCACCACCAGATGACGCTTGCCGTGCATGACAGGAGCGTCAAGGAAGGGAAGGTCTGGCTTGCCGAGCATCTGGCACTCGTTGAGCTCACGACGCGTGTAGATGAAGCCGTGATCCGCCGTCATAACAACACGCGCGCCCGGGGCGTCGGTGCACACGCGGCGCGCCAACGCGGCAAGTTCCTCCACGGTGTCCGCGCAGGCATCGAAAACGTCATCCTGCGTAGCTGCCTTCTCGCCCGTGGCATCGATCTTGTTGTGGTAGAGATAAACGAGCCTGGAGTCTTTGAGCAGCGCTTTGCGCTCGGTTCCCGCCATGTTGAGGTATGCGCTCGAGCGCAAAGCGCGGGCCGTGGGCTCAACGTGGGTAAGTACGGCCTCGCGCTGCGGAGTCGTCGCAGTGGGCATGCCGTCAGCCAACACAAACGCGCCATCCTCTGCAAGCTCAAGCACCTGGTGCGGCAGCAGCGCAGGCATGCCCACCTCGGTAATGGAGGGAAAGACCGCCTGCATGCTAGAAACCTTGACGTTGCCGCCGCGTTCGCGCTCGAGCAGCGCCGCAACGTCGCGGGCAACCTCATAGCGCAGCGCATCGCTCACGATAACGACCGTTGTTTTGGCAGAACCCACAAAGGCGGGCAGCACATGCCAGTAAAACTCATCCTGCCGTGCGGGACCATCGATGTAGCCGCAATCGGCCCACTCCCCTTGCGCAGCAGCCGCCCAGCAGACATTGGCATCCGCCAAGAACCAGTTGCTGTAGAGATTCTCCGCCCAGTCCGCCACGGCGCGGGCAGGTTCCTCGAGCGCATCGCACTCGACGGAGCGTGCCCGCAGATACGCGGTGCACATATGGCGATAGGCAGCATCCATGGCATACCAATCGGACGAATAGGCATCCCACACCTGCTGGGGCTGCGCCAGATGGAAGCCACCCGCGTGCGACTGCCTAAACGCGCACATATCGGCCACAGCGGCAAGCAGGTCAAAGTAGCTCTCGACACGACGGTACCAGCTTAGGTCGCAGCGACGCGCAGCAAATGCGCGCGCATCCTCAACACGGTCCGCGCCCTGGGCAAACGAGCAGAACAGCTGCGAGAGCACGGCCTCATTGACGCACGGAAACACATCAAGCGAGGTCAGCACAGCGATCGGCAAGGTCTCGAACCGTGCAAAGAGTCCGCGGGCGTCCTCAACCAAACGGCAAATCTCAAATAGGTCCTCGCTCGACGCCTGGGTATCGGCGGTCTGGTCCCACGTACGCACCGCCTCAAGGCAATAGGAGCCGTAGGCGGGAGCCACATAGCTTTCGAGTCCCTTGAGCGCTCCCTCGGGAAGCGCGGTAGACGCCGCCGTAAGGAGCACATGGGATGAAAGCATAAGCAATGAGTCGCGCTCATACAGCGGTCCCTCAAGCCCATAGCAGCGAAGCATAAAGGCAGAGAGCACATCGCGCACGCAGTACTTGTCCATCAACTCGGCCAGCGCCTCGGGACCCTCGTGCAGCAGCATGGTCATACAGCCACGCAGCACAAACGCGGGGCGCGCGTCACCAAGCTCTTTACCGCCAAAAATCACCGTAAGGATGCCGAGTTCGATATCGGATGCGCCCGAGGCATGCGGAACACACGCGGCAAACTTAGCGCAGCGGGTCTTGGCATCAAAGAACGTCTTGTGCTCGCGCAGGCTCTCGCGCACGGCGTCGATATTCTCGATGCCTAGCTGATCGGCCAAAAGCGAAAGATAGTCAGCCTGGAACTGATCGGCATACAGCTCAACATCGGCAAGCCAATCACCCTCAAGCCTGCCGCGCGGGCAACGGCGATACAGCAAGATATCGCTCGCAAGGTCATCGCGGTTGATGAGCTTCTTGACGGCAAACATACGGCCCTCGCAGGCTTCAACAAACCGCACTGGGCGCTCAAAGTCACCGTGAGCGGGCATAACGCCGTCATCAGTCCCCGCACCGTCGAAGCCCTCGGCGGCCAAACGTTCAAACTCAGGAGCAAACTCGCCGTCCGCATCGTGCCAAACCACCACACGGCGGGGCATGCATGCGAGCAACGGTTGCAAAAACCGCAACTTGAGCTGTTCTTCTACATCGATCTTGGGCATGAATATCCTTACCGTATCTGCAGTTACTTAATCTTTGCTAGCACATCCTGAAACTTGGCGTAGTTGACCTTGACGCCGTCATCCAGGTCGATCTTAATCATCTGGTCTGCCAAGTGGTGCAGTTTCTCCTCGTAGCCAATGGTCTCTTTGAGCTGGTCGTTAAGCTTTTTGACGCGCTTGTCCAAGCGCACGCGCTCGCCGCGCTCGGCACCAGCAAGGGCATCGTTGGCATAGCCGATCTGGGCACGGTAGCGCTCCTGCTGCTCATGCACATAGTCGGTGCGGATGCGAGCCAACAGGTCGGGCTGATAGCGATGCATGTAAACAAGGCACTTGAAGCCGTTCTTTTTGCCACTGTCGAACAGCCAGTAGATGGGGCGCTTCTTATAGGTCTGGCAGTGGTCCTTAAAGAAGTCCTTCAAAAAGTAGGTGCGGATTACCTCGCGCGAGGTACCCCTGCCGCCGAGCGCCTCGGCAATAAAGGCCAGGTTCTGCTCGAGCGTCTCCTTGCCATACACGGTGCGCACAAAATCGATAAAGTAGCGCACGATGTCATCGTCAAAGTACTCGTCATCGGTAATGGGCAGCACATTATCGCTATCGGGCATAAAGGTCACGTGATCGGGATTGGACATCTTTGCCAGATAGTCGTCGACCGTGGCGCCCTGATCGACCAGGACCAGCCCGTCCGCATCCAGGGAATAGCGGCCAAACATGCAGCCCACGGCATAGCTTATGAGCGAGGTAATCTCGTCGCGCTTGGTACGCACGTATTTGTTGCCCTTATAGCTCTCGGGGATCTCGTCGGCGGTATCAAAGATGCGTGCCACCGATACGTACTTGTCCTCGACCTCGATGGGCACTTCGCCCTCCATGTTGTAGATCTTGGCAAAGATTCGGTTGAGCTCCTCCTCGTTAGCGCGGAGCTGCTCGAAGCGAGCATTGACCTCGGCCTTGCGAACCTCGTATTTATCTTTGAGTAGCGTGGCCATAAGGCCGTCCTTTCATTGTTGATAAGTTGTCAAGAGGCTTAAACTAAGGGACCGAAATCTCCAAGAATGCCTCGACCTTACCGATCGACTTCTGGAAAAGCTATTCACCGCATCGGACATTTGCAGAAACGCACTAGTGACTCACGACATCGCAAGTCAAACCCTGCAAACTGCATCAAGCGTAAAGGAAAGACAACCTGATATCATTTCTCAGCTCACTAGTTAAAGCCAGCTAAACACCCGGACACGAGGTGAAACCCATTAACGAACACCAGGCCCATCCTTTATCAGCTTCATCCATTTACATAGAGTCGAATTCTTGATTAAAATTCTTGCAGTGAGTCTTTTGATGTCACCTGCCGGGTCATTCTTTCGTTTTCCCGCAACATCCTCGATAGCGAACCATACATCGCCCTTTGACTTAAATGCACAGAATCTGCCGTGAGCAAATCCATTTCGTAGGTGATAAAACAAACTGAGTGTTTGATTACTTTTGGCATCATAAAAGACAGCAGACTCGAAGGGCTTTGACTCGATGCCAGCGCAATCAAACAAATCAGCATTACGCAAAGCCTGTTCCATATCACCAACAGCCGCGGCAGCCCAATATAAAGACTTATTTGAGTTTGCTGCCTTAAGTTTTTGTTATCAAAAGGTCGTGTCCATGCTTTTGAATGGTCTGCACAAACAATAATT
>OJPS01000110.1_pt1 | contig 73346 bp, 68 predicted proteins | sample 1598551 | NCBI WGS metagenome assembly OJPS01 (sample SAMN03922488, study PRJEB24848) | human gut metagenome | isolation source: stool sample | host: Homo sapiens | place: Germany | collected 2011-05 | reverse complement strand
TCTACACTAGATCGCTCGTCGGCAGCGTCAGATGTGTATAAGAGACAGGTTTTTATCTGGCATTTTGCAAAGTTTTGCCGTCGGAAAAGAGTTCAAGCTATACAGTCAATACTTTGCTGATAGCACTGCATCTACACGAACAAAGCAAAAATATCATGATTTCTGCGACCTATTTGGCTTTGACTTTAATGAGACCGCAGTGAATTCATTTAGGTCTGCTCTGTCAGAAACGTATAAACAGTATTCCATCCATGAAGCCATGCAAGAGCACAACCATCTAATGAACGAAGACGATTTCCTTTCTAAGTGGACTCAAATAGTGAAGGATTATTGTGGGCTTCTTTCGAATCATTTTTCTGATAAGCCTACAAATGTGACATCTAATCCTACTGTCTTGGTTAACCGCTATGAGTTTTGCTTTGAACTCTCTCGCAAAGAAAATGAACGTCTAAAGAATACGATTGAAGCCTCTGTTCTGGCGTTTGTCTGTAGGGTAATACAGTCTCACTTGAAAATAGAAAATGTCAAATTTGGGGAACCGCTATCTCCCATAATCAACGTACTCAATGATAGTGCCAGCAATCCGGTCGATACAGTTATCGGCAGCAGAAACTGTTTTTCCTATCGAGAGCGCAATGAAGAACAACAGATACTTGAAAAATTCGGTGAAGAATTTCTTTCCCGCTTTATGACTGGAGCAATTTTCTTTGTGTCCCGCTCTGGATTTTTTGCTGATTTTAGCAATATTAAAGTTCACCTGCTGGAGCCAACTCGAGAAGAGATTTTAGCGAAAAATAAGCCAAATGAAAACGGTACATATTCTTATATCATTACCAACGATTTGAAAGGAGACTTCACCGGAGATGAATTGGTAACCTTTATTCAAAATCGGTTTGTTAACTTAAAAATCACATGCGATTTCACATATGGGTTTTCATCTGAGCAAATAGGCTATGGTATCATTCGTCAGTTCCCGCAGGATTGAGGTGCCCTTGTAAGTGAACTCATCTAATCGTGCAAATTTATATTGTATACATGAGGTTTGAAAAATGCGAGAACAGTGGACGCAAGGGCGTAGATGATTTCCCTGAAGTCAGGAAAATCGTCTGAGGCAGGCGCTACGAAGAAGCGATTGATGGACAGCTCATGCTGGATGAATAGGCCGCTTCCACGTAAGATATTAAAATAATTGAATAATTTGCTGAAAGGCTCGACACCGTGAGGTGCCGGGCCTTTCCTTTTGAAGAAGGTGAAAAATGAACAACCTATGGAACCGCAGCGTTGGCCCGTTTGATGAGGCGGCTGTACAGAGGCACAGACACATGGGGCTGCTTGATTGCAATGGGGATGTGAACGCGGATGCAGTAAATTTCCTTGCCCATCTTTGCGCAGGCCTATTCTTTGACGCCCTTTGTGATTCTTATGTTGAAATGCAAACCGTTTCCAGGATATGTCAGGCTTTCTGTAAGTCTGAAAATGTAGAGGCGCAGAGAGTAGTCTTAATGATCTGCTCAGAGTATGACGCGATGAACCATCCTGTCCCAGAAGCTATCTGGTGGATCTCCGGCAGTAAATTATTGGTGCCGCCATTCATTGAAGGATTTCTCAGTTATCTGAGGGAATATTTAAAAGAACTGGAGGTGATGTGATTTATGCGAGCAATTAAAGTCTACTGCCCGCCCGGAGTGGAACCTCCGCTTTACGCTTTCATTGATGCTCTGGACGGGAAACTCAAGGCTAAGCTCCTGTGGCAAATCTTTCGACTGAGAAATCTTCCTGCCTGCGAACTAAAGGAACCTCATTTTAAGCACTTTTCACTGGAGAGATACAGTCAGATGTATGAACTGCGTGAAAAGGGCAAAGTCCTCATTCGAATCGTTTTCACGGTGCAGAATGAGGATGTTATTTTATTGACGTCCTTTATCAAGCGGCAGCCTCGGGATACGAAGAAAGCTCTGGATCAATCTCTGTACATACTGTCGGACATCCAGCAGCATCCGGATCGTACAAGCAACTTCGATTTTCAAAGGGAGGCCACGGCGTGAAAAAGCTGATTTACCGCATTTCGGCCGCAATTGTTGTTGCCGGAATTATCATTATGAAACGGAGGACACAACGCACATGAAAAAAATCATTAGTACCTGTATCGCCCTGATGGTTTCTGCTGCATGCTCCATCAGTGCTTTTGCAATGGAAGTACCGACTAATACGACCATTCAGGACCTCAATGGTGTACGGCAGTATATTAAGATCTATACGGTCGCACCGGACACAGATCCGCAGTCGCTGATCGATGATGTTTTTGAATACGACGGATATACTTATACCTATTCGTCCATGACGAAGGAAGAGCGGTCCTATTCGGAGAAGGAGCATCACACTGAGACCGTAACAGCGGACACGGAGAAGAGTGATCTGTCCGTGGTGCTGAAGGCATTATCCCCGTCCATCGAGTATGACGACGGAGAATTTCGAGGAACGCTCTATCTTGACCACTCGACGATCAGCACGGTAGCGTCTGGTTACACAACGAAGAGCTACACCGTCAGTGCGACCAAAGAAATTGACAATCTCGATACGAACGACATGGCTTACGTCCCTGATACGACTACAAAAAATGGCGTAACAGTTCAGCTCCAATCGGTAGATTGGCAGGTGCAGGGAACGTCGTTGGTCGATGACATTCTCGTGCCTGCTCAGTACAAAGCTGTTGCCACCTACGCAGGGAGAGCATCTTATCGCGCGGCGACCGGATATGTTACGACTGCAAAATATATCGGTGATATCGTTGCAGAGGGTATCGAGAGTGTTACTTATACGGTGATCTATACCGGTACACCGTCGAGTATCCTGCAGCGAGTAGCCGCCAAAAGCGCAGAGGACTTCCCCGTTATTTTAATTTCCCTTGTTGTTATCGTTCTTGCAATTACTGCCGCTGTACTCATTTGGCGTTGCCACAAGAGACGCCAAGAGGATACAGTTTATCACGAAGATTTTTCAGAGGAGGAAGATGAACATGAAGAGTAAAAAGCGCTGGTTTGTCACGGCTCTCACCGCCTGCTTAACGCTTTCGCTGGGAATCTGCGTAGAAGCATTAGAGTACGACTTTGACGGCGTAGAGGATACCGAATATTATCCCTCCACGAGCTATGAATCTCTCTATGGTGCTAAATACAATTATGGCGGGAGCAATGCAACGGACTACCAGTGGCCGGCATTACCCTATGGAGTGTCCAGCAATACAAGTGTCGGATGTATGGAAAAGGTTCGATTTCCTGGCTTGGTAGACTCTATCGGGGGAAGCGGTATCAAGAGTAATATCACGAATCCGATTCAGCAGGAACCGCAGATTCCATCAACCAGCTACCAGCCTTCCGCCTATACAAGCGTTGACGGTATGGAACGCAAGGATGGCAGTATCGGTACGCTGAAAATCCCATCCTTGAACATCAATATGAAGGTCTGGGAGGGCGAAACCAACACCAGCATGGCAAAGGGACTCGGCCATTATAGCTCTACTTCCGGGTGGGATGGGAATATTGGCGTTTGTGGGCATAACCGCGGCGCCAAGTACACCATCGGCAACATCAAAAACTTGAAGGATGGTGATACAATCACTTACACAACGGTCTATGGAACCCGTACCTATGAGGTTGTAACGGTAGAGACAATTGCCAGTTCAGACTGGAGCTACCTACAGGCGACATCCGATAATCGTATTACCATCACCACCTGTCTTGCAAATCAGCCCAGCAAAAGGGTTTGCGTTCAGGCTGTAGAGGTGAAGTAAAGCCCTTGCGGCACTAAGGCTTTCGTCAGGTGCGTTTTATCGGCGTAGGCATTTCAAATAAACCTTTGACATAGCATGATTTCTGTATTATTCTCAAACCACTCCGGAGAATAGAAGTACAAAAGGAAGTATTTGGTTGATACAGGAATTTAAGTCCCCGAGGAAGGACGATGAGATCCGAGTCCAAATGGACATTACGGTCGATCTTCCTGCGGAAGTAGCGGAGCAGGCTGAGCGGCTTGGCATTTACGAGTTTGAGCGCTGTGTTTTCAATCCGGATACCTGCCGCATGACTGCCAGTGTAACCACTACATTTTATCGAAAGGGAGCGTAGTCAAATGAAGAAGAGCCTTTACTTAATTGCCGGTATTTTGATTGGCATTACACTTTTTGGCGGGTCATCCGTTTTGGCTGCCGGGATCACAGCGGAGCGCAGCACCAACCGCATTTATGTGGATGGACAGGAAGTACACCTGACGGCGTACAACATCAACGGCAACAATTACGTTATGCTGCGTGACGTCGGCAGAACGGTCGGCTTCAATGTCTATTGGAACAGCGATGCCAAATGTGTACAGGTCGAATCGAAAAAGCCCTACACCGGTGAAGCGTCGGTAACGTCTGCGGAGGCAAAGCCCGTGGAGCAGCCTGCGCAGACAGATGTCGCCGCTGCAAAGCAGGGCATCATTGACCGCACCAATGCGCTGCGGCGTGCAAAAGGCGTTGCCGCGCTGCGCGTCAACGACAAGCTCATGCAGGCGGCGCAGGTACGAGCCGACGAGATGGCAGCGAGCGGCGTCTACTCTCACACACGTCCGGATGGGCGCAAGAGCAATACCGTCACCGACAGCAAATACACTGGAGAAAATATTCTCAGTATATCGGAGTTGTACCTCGAGCAACAGCAAAAAACGCTCTCCGAGGCGGTGGTCAATCTGTGGTCCAATTCCAAGGCTCACGCGGACAACATGACAAGCTCCCGCTACGGCGAGATCGGCGTTGGACTGGTGCGAGGCGTTAACCAAAACGGTCTTGACTGCTGGTACTGCGTGCAGGTCTTCCTGCTGGACGGCTGTGAAGTCACTTGGGTGGATACGACTGCAATGAAATGATATATCAGAGCTGTCAGAACAAAAACGTGGACATTCCGGCGTTTGTTGGGTATAATGAAATCAAAGGAGGAGTGCTTATGATTTATTCAATCTACGAAATTCAGCAGCGAATCGCGCCGGTGGCAAAGCAGTACGGTGTGAAAGCAGTATTCCTCTTTGGCTCTTACGCAAGAGGTGAAGCCCGTGAGGACAGCGATATCGACCTGCTGGTCGATACCAGCGGAACGAACCTGCGCAGTCTTCTCTCTTTGGGCGCGCTGTATTGCGACCTTGAAGCGGCGCTGCAAAAGCCGATCGATTTGATTACTGTCAGCGCGCTGGAACAACGTGCGCAAATGCCCAGCGAGGAAATGTTCCGTGAAACCGTGATGAAGGAGAAACTGAATGTATATGACGCAGCCTGACCGCCAGCGCATCCAGCATATCCGCGATTACTGCGAAGAGATCCGCAAGACCATCGAACGCTATGGAGAAGGCTTCGCGGTCTTTGATCAGGATGCAGATTATCAGCGTTCCATTGCATTTTCCATTTTGCAGATCGGTGAGCTGAGCGGCGGATTATCCGAAGAATACCGCAAAGCGACCAGCAGCCGCGTGCAGTGGGGACCGATGAAGGGAATGCGAAACCTTGTCGCGCACAGCTACGGCAGCATGAATCGCGAGATCATTTGGGAGACCGCGGTCAATGACATTCCCACCCTGAAGCAGTTCTGCGAGGAGCAGCTTGCAGAAAACTGAAAATTAAACGATATACAAACAAAGCAGACCGAGTTTACTCGGCCTGCTTTTCTTTTACAAAAGGAGGAATAACCTTGAAAACGATTCGAACAAAATTCTTGTCATTATTGCTTGCGCTGGTGACGATCTTGAGCCTGCTGCCGACCTCGGTCTTCGCTGCGTCGAAGACCGGCTCCGGCATCCAGATCACACAGAATCAGGCATATTGGTCGACGCGCCTGCTCGCCAACGGTACCCCATACAGCTACCGCCCGCCGCTTGTGGACGGTAAGCTCGTGTACTGCATGGATAGCGGCCTCGGCTATCATTACGCAACGCCCTCGTACCTGAATTCCTTTACATGGACATCTGGCTCCGGCGCGGACGCAGATGCCGTATTGCAGTCGGCTGTCACGAACAGCGGCCTCAGTGAAATGGACACCGCGACCGTCGAGAACGTCAAATGGATGATGACCTACCTCAACGACTGCAAGGCATCCAATGTTGGCCAGCTTTTTATGGCCGTGCAGACGTATGTATGGGATCACCAAAGCTATAAAGGCGAGCCCGGTGGAGACGGCGACGCGGGCGGCTACGCCAACGCCGACACCTATGATCTGTATCTGAGTCTCATCGACTCTCTCCTTGCAAAGAAAGCAGCTGAGGATGCCGAGTTCCAGCGCCAGATCGAGGAGTACGCTGCGCAGGGCATTGCCGCAACCATCGTGGAGGATGAGAGTGCAAGATGGGCGGTGTATGCGATCTCCAGCAACCGCAAAAATCAGTCATTCTTTAACTACTATGGACCGCGCAAGCTCGTAACGGGCGAGCCAGCGCCTGACCAGCCCGAGCAGCCTACGGGTGGCACGGGCAAGATCGTGCTGAAAAAAACCGCCGGTGGAACCACAACCGGCCTCGCCGGTGCCCGTTTCAGCATCTACTTTAACGGTCAGATCGTCGGCAGCGACATCACCAATGCACAGGGCGAGATCTATGTTGAGAACGCTGCCACCGGCCTTTGGAGCTTCGTGGAAACCGCTGCACCGGACGGCTTCTGTGTTGATCCCACGCCCAAAAGCGTTTATGTAGATGTGTCCGAGGGCGACCGCGAATACAGCGTTGCGGCGGTCAACTACGAAAAGCCCGATATGAAGATCACCAAGCGGGATGCCATGAGCGGCAAACCTATCGCCGGCACGGTGTTTTCCATTAAGTCCGTTACCGGAAGTTATTCAACCTCCGTCACGACTGGCACGGACGGTTCCGCAACGCTCTCGGCCATTCCTGCCGGTGTCTATGTTGTGCGTGAGGAATCCGTTCCCGAGCCGTACATCGTAACCAATACCGAGCAGACCGTGGCGCTGCGCCCCGGCAAAACCTCCGAGGTCACCTTTGTGGACTACGAAAAGCCCGGCCTTGAGATCCTAAAGAAGAACATCGCCACCGGGGAGCCTATCGAGGGCGTCACCTATCTCATTGAGCAGATCGACGGCAGCTACTCCACCAGCGCCACGACCGATAACCATGGGCGCATTTTTCTTGAAAGCATCTCTGTGGGTAGCTACAAGGTCACGGAGATCAATGTTCCCAGTCATGTCATTCTCTGCCCCATCCCGCAGGAAGTGGCATTGAAGCCCGGCGAAACCTCTACCGTCACCTTCTTCAACGCCCTCAAGCCCAGTCTGGAGATCCGCAAGGTAGATAGTGTCACCGGCGATCCTGTTAAGGGCGCTAAGTTCCAGATCTGGTATGGCAGCAACCATACCGACACCGGCGAGCTCAATGACCTCGGCATTTACTTTTCTGACGCAAGCGGAAAAATCATTCTCCCCGAGATCAAAGATGGCTGGTACAAAGTGACGGAATTGGAACCGGCGTCCGGGTACGCCATCAAGGAGCCTGCCACGCAGGAATGCTTCATCTCCGGTGGCGAGAGCAAGGTGCTGACCTTTGAGAACACGCCTCTTTCTGCCATCATCATCCGCAAGGTGGACAGTGAGAGCGGTCAGCCGCTGGAAGGTGCGTGGTTCCGCATCCGCTACCTCGGCGGCACCTCCGGTACAGGCGGCACTGTGGTTGGTGAGTACAAAACATCCAGCAATGGCACCTTCGTTGTGACTGGCCTAAAGGCAGGCACTTACGTCTGCGAGGAGATCTCGGCCCCAGATGGGTACGTCATTACCGATGCTACAGAGACGGTCTATCTTTCTGGTAAGGATCAGGATGTCGTCACAGTTACTTTTGGCAACGATAAGATGGGTTCCCTCCTGATCGTTAAAAAGGACGCTGTGACCGGTGCCCCCATTTCTGATGTTGAATTCCTTGTCACAGATTCCGACGGCAGCGTGATCGGCACGTCGAATGGCCGCTATGTGACTGACAGCGCAGGTACCATTCGCATTGACGGTCTGACGCCTGGCATGACGGTCATTGCAAAAGAGGTGCGTGCCAAGGATGGCTACATCCTCGACGATACCCCGCAGAGCATCAAGATCAAGCGAAACTCTGTCATGACGTTGGAATTTCGCAATCAACCCAAGGGCGGCGTTTTGGTGAAAAAAGTTGACTCCGTAACAAATGAACCTATCTCCGATGTAGAGTTCCTCGTCACGGATTCTGCCGGGAGCCTTATCGGCAACGCCAACGGCAAGTTTGTCACGGATAGCGCAGGTACTTTCACGATTATGGATGTTGCACCTGGTACGACGCTTATCATCAAGGAATCGCGCACAAGAGACGGCTACCTGCTGGATGACACGCCGCAGACCGTCAAGGTCAAGTCTAATGATATTGTCACGGTAGAGTTCAGAAACCAGCCGCTGGGCGGACTTCGGATCGTGAAGCTGGATAGTATCACGCATAAGCCACTAGAGGGTGTCGAATTCAAAGTAACCTATGCTGACGGCAGCTTTGTTCCTGACAAGAACGGTCAGATCAGCTCCAACGGCATCTACAGAACCGATAAGAATGGAGAGGTATTGATCTCCGGGCTGATCGGAACTTTTGTTGTTACAGAAACCAAGACGCTCTCCGGCTACATCATCGATGAGAACACTCGCAGTCAGACTGTTGTCATCAACCCCAACGACCTCCAAACCTTGACCTTCTACAATGCCCCTTCCGGTGGATTGCAGATCATCAAGTCCGACGAAGACACTGGTGAGCGAATTGGGAATGTCAAGTTCGAGATCCGCAAGATGAATGGTGAGATCATCGGCACCTACACAACGGACAGCGACGGCGTCATCTATCTCCCCGAAGCTGAAAGCGGCTGGTACACCGTGACGGAATTGGAGGCTGCGTCCGGCTACCTGCTGGATACCACACCTCATCGTATTGAGGTCAAGGACGGTCGGACGGCCACGTTGGAGATCGCCAATCGCAAGGCCTGTTCCATCCTCATCCACAAGGTCGACGCCAACATCGGCGATGGCATCTATGGCGTTACCTTCGTTATCTACGATTCCGGCAGGAACCCCATCATGGAGGTCACAACGGATCAGGACGGATATGCCTATGTTGATAAAGAACTGGCCGCAGGAAAATACTATATCCGTGAACTGGAAGCGGCGGACGGTTATATCCTTGACAAGCAGTATAAAACCGTCTATGTGGAAGCTGGCAAAACCAGCACCATCGAGTGGGAGAATACTGCTGTTACTGGTCAAATTCAGATTACCAAGTATGCTGCTGAGTCCAATGCTATTACCGGTCAGGCTGGTGGCGTTACGCTTAAAGGGGCAACCTTTGAAATTGTCCGCGAGCGCAGCAGCAAGGTAGTAGATTATATTACCACCGATGCGAGAGGCGTTGCGGCTTCCAAACCGCTCCCATTAGGCCGTTATCTCATCCGAGAGGTATCTGCGCCAGCGTACTATCAGGTGTCTGCCGAAACCTTTGATGTAACGCTCAAATACGCGGGACAGATCATTAAGCTGGCGGCTTATAATAAGCCTGCTGAGCTGGGAGTTACACTGACGAAGACCGGAATCAAAGAAGTACTGGCGGGCAGTAAAATGTCCTACCGCTTTACAATCGCCAACACCTCTAATGTGGATTTGCAGAATTTCTATTTCCATGACAAGATTCCTTATGATGTAACGACCGTGTCTGCTTTGACTACCGGAACCTATAATGCACGGCTCACTTACCGAATCCTTTATAAGACCAAAGATCGTTGGCGTCAGCACAGTTCTGGCTGGGCTGATGTCCGCCGTGGCGGTGATCGGCGCAAAGCTTTCCAATAACCAGCACAAAGTTGATCAGGCGTGGGACTGGCTCAAACGTATCTGGATCGCATGGGCAATCATTAACGGCATCGGCGCATTCATTGCATATGTTGCGCCGCTGTTCAACGGCCTTGCGACACTGACCCCGTAAAAGTAGAGATAGCTCCGGCAAAAGGAGGTGTCCACATTGCTTGAGCTGATTTTCCAGGGATTCATACACAATGGCCGTAGACCTTATAAAAACGGAAACGGTACCTATGATAACATTATTAATAATCTGGCTGCGATTTCTGGACGACTTCCTATTATTATTAACATTGTACTTGATCAAGGCGTGACTGATATATCAGGACTGCTTAATGATTTGACTGAGCAAGGCATAAAGGCTGAATTCGACTTGAGTTTTCGAGATCCTCTTTATTTGTCGGATGAAGAAAAGAGTAACTTGATTGTATTTTTTTCGGAAGAGTTAAAACGCCGTGGATTCGTTCAACACTCTGCAATTTCACATCCGCATGGAGCGGTATGCATGAGAAAACAATTAAACAGCTATGGATGCACGGATACCACTATATATGGTTGTATTGGAAATCTCGACTCTGTATTAGATGTTACGGGTGATTTTAAGAGCAAGGATCATATCCAATTTCCATACAGATGCAAAGATTGTAAGTATCTGCCTATTTGTTTTGGCGGCTGTGTTGATAAAAATGACTGCAATCGGAGCCTGTTTGAAATCATGGTTCCGGCGCTGTTAAAAGTTTATATTGTTAGAGCATAGCAGGGAAGAAGTCGAATAAGCTATGGAATATCTATGAAAGGAGGAAATGAAATGGAGTATACGTTTGAAATTCAGGTTACTAACTGTGCCGCCTGTGTTGTCAACAATTATGATCCCTACGAAAAGAAGTAAACCCATTTAACACAGTGAATCCTCCCTGCTATTCTTGATAAACACATTGAGCGGAATCCTCGTCCTTGGGGATATCCGCTCGATGTGTTTTTATCGATCAGAACAGATTTCAAATATAATGATATTTCATTGGATAAGGTACAATAAGGGATCTGTTGACAAAAGCAAAAAAACTGCTGGAACCCACAGTGGTTCCAGCAGAACAGTAAATTTGGGGATAGCGAAAGATGGTATTTACCATCCTCTTGAGGTTTAGGGCCATGGCGGCAAGGAGGCATTCTTCCGTAGCTGCAAGAATGCCCCTTTTTCGAATCCTTGAAATACAGTGTTCCCGTTTCAAGACGGAGAAGCTGCCCTCGGCCCAGATTTTACGAAGCCGCATCATGGCCAGGTATTCTGGAGTTCCCACGCGCTGATGCCCTCTGAAAAATGGGTCCCGTCAAGATTTATGCGCAAATTTATTTGCAGGCTCCGGCTGAATGAAGTCAGCCGGCAATAGAGGCGTCGTCCATGACCGCCTCCAAGTGCTTCATGTTCATGTATTTCTTGCTGCCCCACTGGGTGCCTGCCACGTGGCGCAGCCTCGCGCAGACCAGCATCAGGGCGGAACTTCCGTCAGGGAACGTCCCCACCACGCGGGTTCTGCGGCGGATCTCACGGTTCAGCCGCTCGATCACGTTGTTGGTGCGGATGCGTGTCCAGTGTTCGCTGGGAAAATCGCAGTAGGTCAGCGTCTCCTCAATGCACTTCAACCGTGAGGGAATCGAAAAAATCTATGAGGTGGTCGAAGCGGGCAAGATCGAAGCGATCATCGTTAAAGACCTGTCCCGCCTGGGCCGCCACCGGACGCAGACCGCACTCTTTATCGACTACCTCCGAGAACATGATGTGCGAGTCCTATCCGCAACGGAAAATATCGACACCTTCAATGAGAACGATGATCTCATCATCGGCTTTAAGGGGCTGGTCAACGACTTCTATGCCCGCGATGGCAGCCGTCGTGTGCGAACCGGTTACCGGCAAAAGCAAAGGGAAGGCATCGTGACCATCCCGCCTTTCGGCTACTTCAAGGATAAGAACACAAAAAAGGTCGTTGTCGTAGAAGAAGCCGCCGAAACGGTCCGGCTGATCTTCTCCGCCTATGTCGGCGGCAGCGGCATGAAGGCCATCGCCCGCACACTGAATGAGCAGAGAAGAAAAACGCCCGCGCTCATGCAGGTGGAACTGCTGAGCAAGCGCCTTCCCAACACCCAGGATGGCATCCTCAAGAAATATCTGTGGGATGCAACGATGGTGGCCCGAATCTTAAAAGATGAAAGCTACATCGGCACGCTGATCTGCCACAAGAGCGAGCGCAATAAGATCAATAAGACCTTTCGGTTCACAGATACGGAGGAGCAGTTCCGGCATGAAAATTATCTGCCAATGATCGTGACTCGTGAGATATGGGAACAGGCTCAGGCGCTCCTTGCAGAGCGCAAAGAGAAAAATGTCCGTGCGGGCACCAACCGGGGCATCCTCCGGTACGGTGGATTACTCCGCTGCAAGGATTGTGGCCGAACCTTTATCGGGAAACGTATCAAGCTGAAAAGCGGAGAACGGGTCGCCTATGTCTGCGACACCTACCATCGGTATGGCAAAGAACACTGCTCCTCTCACATGGTGGACGAGGAAACATTGGACAGCTTGATCGGCGCGGAGATCCTGCGAACAAAGAAAATGTATGAGGAAAACTGGTCGCGGATGGAATGGCTCATTGAGAGATGGACGCCGAAAGCTTCCACGGCCAGTGCCAAAATAAGTAAACTGCAAGAACACATTCTCGTACTGGAGGAGGAAGTGGAGGTGATCCTGATGGAACGCATTCGGGATAAGGCCAACGCGGAACGCTACGACCGCATGATCGTCAAGCGCGAGGAGCAGATCGCGGAGGTCAAAAAGCAAATCGAAGAATTGCAGAATATTTCAGAAATGCTCCGCAGCCGACAGGCCAAGCTGAAGCGGGACATCAGCCTGATCGACGACATCCTGCGAGAGGGCAAAATGTCAGAAGCACATCTGAGGATGCTGGTGGAGAAGATCCTCGTTCATGAGGAGGATGGCAGGCTGGATTTGGAGATCCGGCTGAAAGCGCCCTTCCGTGACCATCTCGACATCTTCGAAAATGGAGAGCAGACAGATTGCATCCCCTCAATGGATTTTGACTATGACCGGCTGGGTGCGGCGATCTACGGCGATTATTATGCGGGGTAGGTGATACCGGATGCGGGTATGGCTCTATGCGCGGCTTTCTAACGATGATGACCGTGAGATGAACTCCCTGCTGAATCAGCGGGAGGTCTGTCAGGCGTTTGCCGAGCAGCACGGATATATCATCATGGGACAGTCCTTCGATGACAACATAAGCGGCATGAGTTTTGACCGCCGTGGGCTGGACGAGCTCATGGCGGCTGTGGACGCTGATAAAATTGACGCTGTCATCGTAAAAGACTTATCCCGGCTTGGCCGCCATAGGACCCAGACCGCATTGTTCATCGATTATCTGCGGGAACACCAGGTGCGCGTGATCTCTGCCACGGAGGGCGTTGATACATTCCGCGACGAAGATGACTTGATCATCGGCGTCCGCGGCCTGATGAATGATTATTATGCGAAGGATATTGGCAAAAAGATCCGGGCGGGATACCGCCAGAAGCAGCGGGAGGGCATTGTGATCACACCGCCCTTCGGTTACTGGAAAGACAAAAATACGGGGCAGATCAAGATAGACGCAGAGGCGGCGGTCACGGTGCAACTCATCTATTCTCTGTACTTGCAGGGTTGTGGGCAGAAAGAGATCGCCCGGCGGCTCAACGCTGCGGGGCGAAAGACACCGGCGCAGCTCCGAGCTGAACAGTGCGGCAGAGAAGTCCGGCATACGCACAAAACCCGTGATGGGCAGTTCCTGTGGACATATACCAGCGTGAAAAACATCCTGGTGGAGGAGGCGTATACCGGCGTGCTGAATAACCACCGCCGGGAGTACAACAGCGGTAAGGTCAAGCGTATTAACGAAACCGACTGGTATCGTCATGAGGGATTCTTTCCTGTAATTATAGGAAAACAGGAATGGGAGCAGGTACAGGCGTTACTCAAGCGGCAGGCACGGCCCGCAAACGGCAATCAGGCCAAGCACCGCTATGCGGGGCTGCTGACCTGCCGTGAATGTGGGAATACGTTCATTCCTATGATTCGCTGCTGGAACGGCAAGAATCGTGTGGAATATGTGTGCCGTGGGTACCACCGGAATGGAAAAACCTATTGCGCCTCCCACCGTATTCATGAGGAGGTACTGGATGCCGAGGTGCAGGCGTGTGCCGAAACTGTGCGAGAGCAGTGTGCCGAGGAAGTAGAGAAGCTGGCACAGCTGCAAAAAATGTGGGCGTTGAGGAAACCAATCCTCGACGCCCACATTTTATCGTTACAGGGGAATATACAGAAGCTGGAGATGAAAGTAGATGAGATTGTGATGGAAAAATTGAGTTGTAGGAGTTGATAATAGTTTTTTGTCTTTGCAATCTATTGGTTTCAAAACCTCCTACACATCGTTCGCCCCCTTTCTGTCCAAATAGCATTTCACGTTCTTAGATTAAGACATCTCAAACTTTACTTATACCACGATGATGGTGGAGTAATCGTCCACTGCGTTAGGTTTTATTTATACTTTAATATTGGCATTGCTTTGAAAGCGAGATCTAAGTCCGTAAGATTTTCGCCTTTTTGCGCAGCTTGTTCTTGTCGCTGAAGAAGTATTCGGTATCCTTGATCATAATCTGCGGGAGGAAATAGATTTTCTTGGGATAGAAGTGCGCCACCAATAAGTTCGTCTGCCAAACTCAGAGGAATACGAAGGATTGCTACGACGTCTTTTGCAAACGAATAATCTCCACGGCTCATATTTTTCTTATTAGAATTCATTTTAACAGTCCAACCATGTTGCGCACCAGGGCGTAGAAAAACAGAAGGCAATGCACGTCGTAAATCTACAACGGTCATTCTGGAATTTGAATATATGCCAGAATGTTGCGTTGTTTCGTGTTCCGTAAGTGTGTCTGCAACAAACAGCAACAAGTATAAGTATTGGTCCTCCGCAAACGCCAGTTTATACGAATAATTCTTAATTAATTGATTAACATCACTCTGTGACTCGCTAATAGAAGTACTGCTTGTGGCTTTTTTTAGCTCATTAAAGAATTGACACCTAATATGCGATACCGAATCTAAGCGATCTTTTCTCGAAAGTTTGAGGGTGCGTTTTTTATAAAAGCACTCCACTGGCATTCCAATTTCATTTTTAGTGGAAACCCACTGATACAATCCAAACCAAAGGGCAATCCAATGATTATCTACAAAGTCCATGCAGCGTGTACTGCTCCCATAATGTTGAAGCATAGATTCAATAACCACGCGTAATTCTGCTTTGCTATCCTCTTTGCCGCTGTCAAAATTATATGCAATTTGTTTTAATAAATCTGGATCATTGATAATGGCTTCGATATGCTTGTCGAGAGATTTGACATTTGCCTTTGCCTCAGAATTCCAGCGACGTTTCGCTGCCTTTAATTCTTCGCCTTTAACTGGATGGAGATGACAAAAACTTGGCAACAAATCATTATATCTCCCGTTTTCACCGCAATACAATCTTGTTTGTCCGCGGTATAAAACCTTTCCAGCATTTGAATTGATAAGCATCACATAACCAATTATGGCGTTCAATCCATGCATATTGTAGACGGAAAAAATTGGGACTTGTGCTTTATAATCCGGTGCAGACCCAACGTTCCACATATCATAGAACTCAGTTCCAGGGATGATTTGATCTTTACTGATCACAACCGGACAACAATTTTTCTGTTCAACTTCTGACATTCCCTTGATTCCTTTCTACCTGATCGATAATATTTTTTATTATAAGTTTGGCGCAAAGCACAGAAGGACAACTACATGTGAATGCAGAGATTTTTACCGCATCGATACTACCCACTGTTCATCTAATAAAACATTTTGGGTATAAGAAAACGGACTAACTAATGACTATTATAACATCAGTCAGTCCGTTCATGGTGCGGGCGACAGGACTTGAACCTGCATGCCTCACGACATATGAGCCTAAATCATACGTGTCTGCCAATTCCACCACGCCCGCATATGAACAGCCGGAGGATACCTTCGGCTGTTATTTATTTTATTAGAACACTCGCAGAAAATCAAGTAAAATGAAAAAACCTTCACTGAGGTGACATCACCTAAATCTCGCATGTCTACCAATTCCATCATGCCCGCATATGAGCTGCATTTCCACATCAGCTGTTTTTAGTGTATCATGTTATGTGATTATATGCCAGAAAAATCTTCACTGAGGTGACATCACCTAAATCTCGCATGTCTGCCAATTTCATCATGCCCGCATATATTTTACTATATCATATCTCTTTCACGGCGGCAAGGAGAAAATTCATTGCAATGCGCGCCTTGCAATGCGCGCCTGCGCGATTTATAATGAAGCAGCGCGCGATTTATGACCGCGCAGCACCGACTATAGGAGGACTCCGCCGTGCAGAACGCTTATCCGGACTATTATCCGCTTTTCCATTGCATCGCCGACCGCTGCCGACACAACTGCTGCATCGGCTGGGAGATCGACGTGGACGGGGATTCCCTCGCCGCCTACGATCAGATCGGCGGCGAGATGGGCGAGCGCCTGCATAAATGTATCGACCGCAGCGGCGAGATGCCGCACTTTCTCCTCGGCGAGCAGGAGCGCTGCCCGTTTTTGAACGGCAAAAACCTCTGCGATCTCATTTTATACGGCGGGGAGGGTATGCTCTGCCAGATCTGCACCGACCACCCGCGCTACCGCAGCTTTTTTTCGGAGCGCACGGAGATCGGCGTTGGCCTCTGCTGCGAGGAGGCCGCGCGCCTCATTTTGACCAGGCCGGAGAAGACAACGCTCGTCGTGACGGGCGAGGGGGAGCTCGACGAAGAGGAAACGGCGCTGCTCACGCTGCGCGACCATCTTTTCGCCATCGCACAGAACCGCGAGGAACCGATCAATCAGCGGATGGAACAAATTTTGTCGGCCTGCGGTGCACACGTGCCGGACGTCCCGCTTGCACAGTGGGCAGAATTTTATCTCTCGCTCGAGCGTATGGACGAGGTGTGGACGGGCATTTTGGAAGCGCTGCGCGAGCACGCAGATGAGTTGCCGCTCGACGATTTTGCCGCGCACATGAAAGGACGCGAGACGGAGTATGAGCAGCTGCTCATATATTTTCTCTACCGCCACGTGTCGACGGCGCTCGACGACGGGGACGTGAGCAGCAAGGCGGCGTTCGCCGTGCTGTCTGTCCGGCTGCTTTTCTCGCTTGGTGCGCTGCACCTTTTGCTGCACGGCGAGTTCACGGTGGAGGACCAGATCGAGCTCTGCCAGCTGTACAGCGCGGAAGTCGAGTATTCCGACGACAATATGGATGCGCTCTTCGACGCGCTGCTATAACGAAAATGCCGCCCGGTTCGACACGGGGCGGCATTTTTTGCGCTTTTTGGTTGATTCTTATGTAAACCTGTGGTATCATGGAAAAACATTTTAGAGAGTGGGCATTTTCGCCCGATTCCGGCAAAAGGAGAGAAACGAGATGAAGCAGAACATGAGAAAGAGATCGCCGCTGGCTGTGCTTCTGGCGCTGTGCCTTGCCATGCAGCTCTGCGTGCCCGCCGCGATGGCGAGCAATCGGCTGATGCGCGCGGGCGACGCGGCCATTGCGCAGATCGAAGAGGAAGAGGGCTTCCGCGCGGAGAAGTATTCCTCCGGCGGCAAGTGGTACATCGGCTACGGCACGGAGTGCGGTGCCGAGGATTATCCCGAGGGCATCACGCGCGAAGAGGCGGAGCTTCTTCTGATGAGCAAGGTCGAGGCGTATGAGGCCAAGCTCAACGATTTTTTTGACCGCTACGACGTCACGCCCACGCAGGGGCAGTTCGACGCGCTGATCTGCTTCAGCTACAATTTCGGCACCGGTTGGATGAGCGGCACGAGCGACTTGGTCAAGATCGCCCGCGGCGAAAAGGACGCGACGCGCCTTGAAGTGGCGCATGCGTTCGGCGAATGGTGCCACTCCGGCGGACAGGCCCAGGCGGGCCTTGCCGACCGCCGACTGCAGGAGGCTGCCATTTATTTAGATGACAGCACCCGCGCGGCGGAGAACGAGTTTGCGTATCTCATCATCAATATGGAAAGCGGTACGTCCTACGAGACGGACTTTGCCGTCTACGAGATCGGCAAGACCTACGGTAGCTTCCCCAAAGCGGAAAAGCTCGGCTACGGCTTTGCCGGCTTCCAGACGAGCGACGGCAAGACCATCACGGAAAACAGCATCGTGAACGGCAACGCGGTCGTCACGGCGCAGTGGACGGCGACGAGCTACACCGGCAAGACCTATACCGACGTCAACAAGTCCGACTGGTTCTATAACTATGTCATGGAGCTGAGCGAGCAGGGCATCGTCGGCGGCAACGGCGACGGCACGTTTGCCCCCAACCGTCCCACGAGCACGGGCGAAATGCTCAAGCTCGTGCTGCTCTCGACCGGCCACAAGGAGCAGAAGCCCAGCACGGCGCACTGGGCAAGCGGCTACGCGACCTACGCCTATTCCATGGGCTTTGCCGCGCAGAATTACAGCGACTATCAGCTTGACAACGGCATCAGTCGCCTCGATGTGGCGCGCTTTGCGGCCAAGGCGCTGGGCTATGGCGCATCCAACACGGTGTCTCCCTTTGCCGACGTGAACGACGGCTATGTGACGGCGCTCTATGAAGCGGGTGTGTTCATCGGCACGAAGATCGGCGACCTGACGTATTTCTACCCCAACAGCAGCATCACGCGCGCGGAGGTGGCGACGATCGTTTACCGCATCTATCAGCTCAGCTCGCTCGACCAGAAGCAGAAGATCTACTACAAGGACTACACGCTCGATGTGCTCGAGGGTGTGCCGACGAACACCTATAATCAGTCTGCGTTCGTCAAGAACGGCAGCATCATGACCTACAACGATCCCAGCGTGCGCACGCGCGTCGGTATCGACGTGTCGCAGTATCAGGGCGATGTGGACTGGAACGCGGTCGCGCGCACTGATGTGGACTTTGTCATCGCGCGCGTGGGCGGCCGCGGCTACACTGTGGGCGCGATCTATGACGACACGAAGTTTGACGAGTATGCCGACGGCGCGGCAAGAGCGGGCCTTCAGGTGGGCGCTTACTTCTTCTCGCAGGCTGTGAGCGTGGCGGAGGCGCAGGAGGAAGCATACCATGTCCTCGACAAGCTGCGCGGCCATGAGATCACGGGTCCCGTCGTCTTCGACTGGGAGGTCATCGGCAAGAGCGAGGCGCGCACCTACGGCATCGAGACCGGCGTGCTCTGCGCTGCGGCGAACGCCTTCTGCAAGATCATCAAGGACGCGGGCTACGACCCGATGATCTACATCACCGACTACGCGGGTTATGTCAAGTATGACCTCAGCGAGGTCATGGATTATCCGCTGTGGTACGCGCGCTACGATGTGGACGCGCCCTCGTTCTACTACGATTTTGCCATGTGGCAGTATTCATCCAAGGGCAGCGTGGACGGCATCAAGGGCAACGTCGATATGGACATCTGGTTCATCAAGTAAAGAAGCAAAAGAAAAGGCGATGGCCGTGCGGCCATCGCCTTTTTCGTTGCGATTTTTCTTAGAGCTCGATCAGCTCATACTCTCTCGAACCGAAGCCGAACTCGGCGGCGGCCTCCACGGTGTGGACGCCGTTGAGGCTCTCGATGCGCTCAACGAGGTGGTCGCGGCCCGGATCGTCGGACGCGTAGACGAGGTCGAGGCACGCCTGGTCGATGGCGATGGGGTCAAGGGAGGCGAGAATGCCGATATCTTTCATACACGGGTCCTCCGCCACGGCGCAGCAGTCGCAGTCGACGGACATGTTCTTCATCACGTTGATGTAGACGATCTTGCCGTCGAAAAGCTTGACGACGGACTCCGCCGCGTCGGCCATGGACTCAAGGAAGGCATTCTGCTCGGCCGTCCACATCTCTTCGGGCTTGCCCGCGCCGTGGATGTTCGCCTTGCCTGCGCTGGACGCGCATCCGATGGAGAGCTGTTTGAGCGCGCCGCCGAAGCCGCCCATCGGGTGGCCCTTGAAGTGGGAAAGAACGAGCATGGAATCATAATTTTTGATATCCTTGCCGACCAGATTCTTCTGGATGCGCTTGCCGTTCGGGATGGGGAGCTCAAGATCGGGACCCTCGGCATCGAGAATGTCGACATCGAAGAGCTTGCTCCAGCCGTGTTTGATCATCGTGCGGCGGTGGGCGTCGGTCGTGTTGCGCTCACCGGGATAGGCGGTGTTGCACTCAACGATGGTGCCGTGTACGGTCTCGACCATCGGCTGCCAGAACTCGGGCGTCAGAAAGTTCTGGTTGCCCGGTTCGCCGGAGTGCACCTTGACGGCGACCTTGCCGGGCAGCTCGAGACCCACGGCCTTGTAGAGCTCCACGACCTTTTCCGGCGTGATCTGCTTGGAAAAATAAACCTTTGCTTTCATATTTTGATCCTCCTGCGGTGGATTGTTTACTGCTTGGGACGTATCTAATGTGAAGCGTTCCTATAAAAACAGCATAAAGCAAAAGCACGCAGGATGCAAATGAAAAAATGAATGGACACGTTTTTTGGCTGAATTCCCGCGCGGAGGTGTATATTTCTGAGGCGTTTGCAGAGGAAATACTTGATTTTGACGCGGGGAGATACTATAATTATTTTCTAATTGTGATATGACTGTTTCTGATAGATTGCGAGGATTAGCTATGGACAAAGCAAAAAAGAACACCGTCATCCATGCGGCGGCTGACCGCATGGCGGCGAACTACAAGAGCTCTCAGATCCCCATGTACGGCGATGCGCTGCGCATGCCCAACCGTAATGCGGTCATCGAGATCATCCGCGACTGTCAGAAGCTCATTTTCCCTGTTTACTACGGCGACCGCGACCTCTTGAAGCTGCCGCCGGAGCAATACAGCGCGCTTTTGATGGAGCACATCCACGAAAAGCTGACGCGCCAGATCACGCTGACGATGCCGGAGTGCGACGAGAACTGCGAAGTGGCCTATGCGATCAGCACGGCATTCATCGAGCGCATCCCTGCCATTCAGGAGCTGCTGCTCAAGGACCTGTCGGCGAACTTTGAGGGCGATCCTGCGGCTTACAGCAAGGAGGAGGTCCTGCTCTCGTACCCCGGCATGTTCGCCATCTTCATCTACCGCATCGCACACGAGCTGTATGAGAACAAGGTCGCGATGATCCCGCGCATGATGTCGGAATACGCGCACTCGCAGACCGGTATCGACATCAACCCCGGCGCGAAGATCGGCGAATACTTCTTCATCGACCACGGTACGGGCGTCGTCGTCGGCGAGACGACGATCATCGGCGACAACGTCAAGCTCTATCAGGGCGCGACGCTCGGTGCGCTCTCGCCCGCGGGTATGGCGACGAACCCGAATGTGCGCCGCCACCCGAAGGTCGGCAACAACGTCGTCATCTACGCAAACTCCACGCTGCTCGGCGGCGCGACGGAGATCGGCGACAATGTCGTCGTCGGTGGCAACGCGTTTCTGACCTCGTCGGTCGCACCCAACACGGTCGTGAGCGTCAAAAATCCGGAGATGACGTTCCGCGGCAAGCACCACAGGGGATGATCCTGACGGAGGGGGCGCGCGTCCGCCTGCGGATGATGCGGCGGGAGGACGCGGACGAATTATACGCCCTGCTCTCGGATGAAGCGGTGATGCGCTGGCTGGAGCCGCCGTTTAACCGCGCGCAGGCCGAGCGCTTTTTGGAGCAGGCGGGACTTTCCGAGCCGCCGCTCATCTATGCCGCGGAGAATATGGCGGGAGAATTTCTCGGCTACGCCATCTACCACGACTATGACGAGTACAGCCGGGAGCTCGGCTGGGTGCTCAAGCCTGCCTTTTGGCACAAGGGCTATGCGGACGAAATGACGGACCTTCTGACCGCGCTTGCGCGGCGGGAGGGGAAGAATGCCGTGATCGAATGCGTCCCCGAACAGACGGCGAGCGCGCACATCGCGCGCAGGCGCGGCTTTTCGTATGAGGGCCGCGCGGACAGCTGTGACGTTTACCGCCTGCGCTGTGAAAAATAAGAAAGAGGGCGCTTCCCAAGCTGGGAAGCGCCCTCTTTGTGCTGCTGTTTTGCTTTGCGCCGATGGATAGTGGATGGAAAGCGGCAGAAGAGCGCACAAAAGCCGACGGGGAGAAGGACCTGCCGGCTTTTGTGCTACATTGAGAAAAAGAGAAAAAAGAATGGTGACAAATTAAAATATGCTTTACAGCAGCATGACGCCCGCATCCTCGCAGGTCTTGCGCGTGGCTTCGTCCCACAGGGAGACCTGTACCTCGCCGATGTGCGCGGTGCCGATGAGCAGCATGCACAGGCGGCTCTGGCCGATGCCGCCGCCCATGGTCAGGGGCAACTCGCCATTCAGCAGCATCTTGTGGAAGGGGAGCGCGCGGCGGTCGTCGCAGCCGGCGATCGTCAGCTGGGAGTCGAGGGACTTGGGGTCGACGCGGATACCCATGGAAGAGATCTCGAACGCACGGCCGAGCACTTCGTTCCAGTAGAGGATATCGCCGTTGAGCTCCCAATCGTCATAGTCGGGGGCGCGGCCGTCGTGCTTGATGCCGGACTTTAAGATCTTGCCGATCTGCATCAGGAAGACGACGCCCTTCTTCTTGCAGATCTCATCCTCGCGCTGCTTGGGTGTCAGGTCGGGATAGAGGTCTTCGAGCTCCTGCGTGGTGATGAAGAAGACCTCACTGGGGAGCTTGGTGTGCAGGGAGGGGAAAGCGACATTCAGCGCGCTGCTCGTCTCGCTGACGGCGGAGACGATATCGCGCACGGTGCGCTTGAGATAAGCGACGTTGCGGTCGTCCGCGGAGATGACCTTTTCCCAGTCCCACTGGTCCACATAGACGGAGTGGAGGTTGTCGACCTCTTCGTCGCGGCGGATGGCGTTCATGTCGGTGAACAGGCCCTTGCCGACCTTGAAGTCGTAGCGCTTGAGCGCAAGACGCTTCCACTTGGCCAGCGAATGAACGACCTGGGCATTGGTGCCGACGTCGGGAATGTCAAAGGAGACGGGACGCTCGACGCCGTTGAGGTTGTCGTTCAGACCAGAATTTTCATCCACGAACAGCGGAGCAGAAACCCGGCGGAGATTGAGGGCATTGCTCAGATTGACCTGAAAATTGCTCTTGATGAATTCGATGGCGCGCTGCATTTCATAGACAGACAGCGGGGTGTGGTAGTCCTGCGGGATATAGACTTTGCTCATACCGGTTTCACTCCTTAAGAAAAAGTATGCGCTAATTATAATCAGGCATATTAGGAAATTCAATAGTGAAATTTTAAGTAGTTGAGCTTGCAAAATGAGAAATTTTTGTCGACATGGTCAGCAATATGGAAAAACTTAATCCTTTTGCCCGTTGCAATCTGAAAGCACGCGTGATAGACTGCATAATGAGATAAAATGCAGATAGGAGGCTCTTTTGTGAGAACACTCTTGAAAGGCGCGGACATTCTGCTGCGCAAGGAAAACGGATATGAAACGCTGCACGGCGCCTATCTCGGCGTCGATGAGGCGAAGATCGACTATATCGGTGAGGAAAAACCCGAAAAGGCCTATGACCTTGAAAAGGACATGAGCGGCAGGCTCCTTGCCCCGGGACTCATCAACTGCCACAGCCATATCGCCATGACGCTGATGCGCGGCATCGGCAGCGGACTGCCTTTGCAGGACTGGCTCTTCAAGGCCATTTTCCCGATCGAGGACAAGCTCGTGCGCGAGGATATCGCCGCAGCGAGCCGCTTTGCCCTGATCGAGATGATCGCGGGCGGCACAACGAGCTTTTCCGATATGTACTTTTTCCCCGAGGAGACCGTCTGGGCGGTCGAAGAGGCGGGGATCAAGGCGAACCTGAACCGCTGTGTGCAGTGCTTTGACGAAAACCAGACCGTGGAGCAGAACACGCAGATCCCCGAATCGCTCGCGCTTTTTGAAAAGTACCACGGCGCGGCGGACGGGCGCATTTACATTGACTTTTCCATCCACGCGGAGTATACCTGCAAGAGCCATATCGTCAAGGCGTACAGCGACCTCTGCCGCGAAAAGGGCGGGCGCATGCACATCCACCTCGCCGAGACCGCGCGCGAGCAGCGCGAGTGCATCGAGCGCTACGGCAAAACGCCGACGGAGTGGTTCGAATCGCTCGGCACGTTCGATTCGCCTACGGCGGCGGCGCACTGCGTCGCGGTGACGGAGCGCGACATGGACATTCTGAAGGCCCACGGCGTCAGCGCCATCCACAACCCGACGTCGAACTTAAAGCTCGGCAGCGGCTTTGCCCCCATCCGCCAGATGATGGACAAGGGCATCAACGTGACGCTCGGCACCGACGGCACGGCCAGCAACAACAATTTAAATATGTTCGAGGAGATGCACCTCGCTGAGATCATGCACGACGGCTATCACAACGACCCGACGCTGATCTCCACGCAGGAGGTGCTCGATATGGCGACGGTCAACGGCGCAAAATTGCAGGGCCGCGACGACACCGGCGTGCTGGCTGTCGGCAAAAAGGCCGACATCATTGCGCTTGATTTAAGCAAGCCCCACCTTTACCCCAATTTCGACACGCCCGCGCTTTTGACCTGCTCGGCGCAGGCGGGCGACGTGTGCATGACGATGGTGGACGGCAAGATCCTGTACGAAAACGGTGAATTTAAGACGCTGGACGAGAACAAGGTGCGCGCCGACATGGAGCGTGCCGTTGAGCGCCTTTATAGAAAGTGAGAGAGAAGAAACATGGAGAGAGCGGACAAAGACCTCGCCTTTTTGCTGCGCTACGAGAATGTCGCGTGGTTTGAAGACGGCGAGGTGCGCATCTTGGACCGGCGCATTTACCCCGCAAAGGTCGAATTTGTCACCTGCCGCACACATCAGGAAGTCGCGCGGGCCATCACCGACATGGTGACGCAGAGCGCGGGCCCCTACACGGCGGCGCCGATGGGCATGGCGCTCGCGGCGTGGGAATGCCGCGGCAAATCGGCGGACGAGCAGATGGAATACCTCAAGAAAGCGGCTTACACCATTTCCCACGCGCGCCCCACGACGCAAAAGCGCATGACGCTTCTGTGCGACATCTGCCTGAAAGAGGCCGAGCGCGCGCTTTCAGCGGGGGAGAATGTGGCCGAGGCCATCAAGAATAAGACCATCGAGCTCAACAACGTGCGCTATAACAGAATGGCGAAGATCGGCTCGTACTTAGTCGATATGTTCCCCGACAACGGAACGGTGATGACGCACTGCTTCGCCGAGACCATCGTCGGCACGATGCTTCGTGAGTGCCGCAGCCGCGGCAAAAACATCCGGCTGTTCTGCCCCGAAACGCGCCCGTATTTTCAGGGCGCGCGCCTGACGGCGTCCGTCTGCCACGACATGGGCTTTGACGTGACGGTCATCTCCGACAATATGCCGGCGTTCGTCATGCAGAACGAAAAGGTCGACGTTTTCACCACCGCGGCGGACGCCATCTGCTGTGACGGCCATGTCGTCAATAAGGTCGGCACGTTCCAGAACGCCATCGTCGCCAAGTACATGGGCATCCCGTACTTCGTCACCGGCGCGCCCGATCAGGGACACGAGACGGTGGATAGCATTCACATCGAAATGCGCGACCCGAATTTCACGCTCCAAGCCATGGGCGTGCGCACGGCGATGGAGGGTGTGAAGGGCTACTATCCCGCCTTCGATATCACGCCGCCGCATCTCGTCTCGGGCGTCGTGACCGACCTTGGTATTTATTCTCCCTACGATCTGCACCGCTATTTTACGGACGGCAGCATCGGCAAGGACAATCTGGTGATCTAAATGGAACAAAATCTGGACATTCTTCGTCAGGAGATCGTGGACAAATCGCTTGAGGCGTTCCGCGAGGGCCTGTTTTCCGGCACGAGCGGCAACATGAGCTGCCGCGTCGCGCCCGATGAAATGCTCATCACGCCGACATCCGTACGCTATGACGTACTGCGCGCACAGGACATCGTGTATATGAAGCTCGACGGCACGGTGCTGGAGGGTGAATTGCAGCCCTCGAGCGAGTGGCGCATGCACGCGGCGGTCTACAAGGCGTATGGCGAGACGAACGCCGTCTTCCACACGCATTCGCCCTATGCAACGGCGTTCGCCGTCGTGCGGAAGAGCATCCCCGCGGTGTTGATCGAATCGTGCATCTTTTTGGGCGGCGACATCCGCTGCGCGGACTACGCCGCGCCGGGGACGGAGGCCGTCGGCACGAACGCCATCCCCGCGCTCAGGGACCGCGGCGGCTGCACGCTTGCCAATCACGGCGTGCTCGCCGTGGGGAAGGACCTTGCGCAGGCATATCTGCGCGCGGAATACATCGAAGATGTTGCAAAGATCTATGCCTATGCCAAGGCCATCGGCGAGCCGGTGGCGCTCGATACACTCTAAATTACCCTGCGCATGGGCGCAGAAGGAGAACTGCCAATGAAAAGGTTTCTGAAAAAAGACAAGCTTCTCGTGCTTCTTGCACTGCTGGCGCTGCTCGTTTCGCTCGTGCCGATCGCCGGGCGCATGCAGACCGAGGAGAACAACAAATATTACGAATGTGTCCTCGACTATTCGAGCCTGCGCGCCATGGCGCGCCAGTCTGAAATGAGCGAGGATGAGTGGCTCGACCTGTTCCGCTCCCTCGGCGTGGACAAGGTCGCGCTCAGCGAGGCGAGCGCCCTCAACCTGCACGACAACGCGGCCATCCCCGTCCACGCGATGACCGTGAAAAAGGCGGCGGAGAGCTACGGATGGGAAGATCAGTACCCCTCCGAGGTCGCGCAATGGCTGCGTGAGAGCACCGATGTGAGCGACGCGATCATCTGGACGGAGACCGCCGCGAGCTATGAGTGGATCCTGAACGCTTTCGAGGCCCGTTTTGAGAACTTTGAGGCCAAGACGTATCTGGAGGGCGAGCACGGCTTCCTCTTCATTCAGCAGCAGAAAAACGGCATGAAGGGCGAAAAGCTGCTCGACCTTTGCCTCGGCATCTGGCCCGATACGGTGGAGCTGCTCGAGCGCCACGGCTACGAGATCATTCCGCGTACCGTGACGAAGAAGGACATGAACGGCACAAAGTTTGCGGCGGCTTATATCGATGTGCTCAAGCATTATGATGCGCCTTACTTTATGAACAGCGGCAAGGAGCTTGTCGGCTACGAGAGCGACGAGGGCTGGGATATGCTCGTGCAGTATCTCAACGAGAGCGGCGCGAGCGTCGCCATGATGGAGCAGAACGACCAGAGCCTCAACCTCACCTGGCCGGGCATTGAGGATCTGCTCAATGAAACGGGCTATCACGGCGTGCGCGTCTTCAACGAGTGGGCCTACATCCAGAACCGCTACCAGTACTGCGGCTACGAGGGCCCGGAAGAGATCACGAACACCTTCTTTAGAGCCATCGCCGAGCGTAATTGCAAGATCATCTACCTCAAGATGATCCTGGAGCCGGACAACGACGTGAGCTGGGACGCCGACGAGAAGGAATGGACCTATGTCACCGATCCTGCCGACTATGAAAAGATGCTCAAAGACCTTGATGCGCGCCTTGCCCCCCTCGGCTACACGCGCGGCACGGTGCCGGCGATGGAGCTGAAAACGCCGCCTTTGGCGCTGCGAATCGTGCAGAGCGTCGGCACGGCGGCGCTGCTGGTGCTGCTCTTTGACCTCTTCTTCCACATCGGCGCGCGCTGGCGCATGATCCTTCTGGCGCTCGGTGTGCTGGGCTTTGCCGCGCTCAGCGTGCTGAAGCCTTCGCTTTTCCGCCTGCTGCTCTCCATGTCCGGCGGCATCGTGATGCCGTCGCTTGCGGCGGTGGGCCTCTGCCGCGTGCTGATGGAAAAGAGAAGGAGCGAGCCGCGCGTGCGCTTTGGAAAGCTCCTTGGCTACACGCTCGGCGTTTCCGCTTTGACCATCCTGACCGCGTTCTGCGGTTCGCTGCTTGCGACCTCCGCGCTCTCGCAGCTCTCCTACATGATCGAGATGGAGCTCTACCGCGGCGTGAAGATCATGCAGCTCATCCCCATCGGACTTTTCATCCTCGCTTACCTGATCGTATTCGCTTACGAAGAGACCGGCGCGCGCGAGGCCGTCCTCGCCCACGCGGGACAGCGCGGGGAGAAGAACCGCATCAAGCGATTCAACGCCTATTTCGGCGAGCTGATGCAGACGCCGATGAAACTCGGCTGGTTCCTTGCGATCGTCGTCATCGCGGTGGCGGCGGTGTTCATGCTGCTGGTGTTCGCCTACTATATGTACCGCACCGGCAACTCGACCACGACGTCGGCAAGGGAGCTTGCGTTCCGCAACTTCCTGGAAAATACGCTCATTGCCCGCCCGCGCACGAAGGAAATGATCGTCGGCTGGCCGATGCTGATGCTTTTCATCTGGTCGCTGCGCCGCAGAATGAAGTTCCTGCCGATGATCTTCGGCACGGGCATGACCATCGGCCTTGTCAGCGTGGTCAACACGTTCCTGCACATCCGCACGCCGTTTTTGCTGAGCCTGCTGCGCACCGGCTGGGGCATCCTCTTCGGACTTCTCATCGGCACAGCCGTGGTCATTGTGGCGGAGCTCATTTACCGCCTTGTGCGCAGGATCTGCGGGGTGACGAATGGTTAACATTTTGATCTCGGGCTATTACGGCTTCGACAACATCGGCGACGAGTCCATCCTGCGCACGCTCGTCTCGTCGCTGCGCGAGCACATTCCCGACTGCTCGCTCACGGTGCTCTCGCATAACCCCACTTCCACGCGCGAAAAGTACGGCGTTGAGGCGGTGGACCGCATGTCGCCGGTGGCGATCCTGCGCGCGGTGAAAAAGTGCGACATGCTCATTTCCGGCGGCGGCAGCCTTTTGCAGGATGTGACGAGCAGCAAGAGCTTACACTATTACCTCTCCATCATCCGCTGCGCGGAATTCTTCCATAAAAAGGTCTTCATCTATTCCCAGGGCATCGGCCCCATCGACCGCCCCGGCAACCGCCGCGCCGCGGCGGCGGCGCTCAAGCGGGCGGACGGTATCGTCGTGCGCGACGAGCGGTCGGCATCGCTTTTGGAGGAAATCGGCATCGCGCGCGACAAGGTCGTCATCACGGCGGACCCCGTTATCCGCATGAAAAAGCCCGATGGCGATGTCGGCGCGGAGATCCTGCGAAAGGCAGGTGTCTCGCTGGATGGCCGTCTAACTGTCGGCTGGGCCATCCGTGAGCGGGACACAGACAGCCGCTTTGTCAAAGAGCTTTTGCGCTCCATCCAGATGATGAAGGACAAGTACAACGCGCAGTCCGTGCTCATCCCGTTCCACTATGAAGAGGACGGCGAGGTCTGCCGCCATATCGCGGCGCAGCTGCCCGATGACACGGCGGTGTGCCTGAATGAAAAGTACCTCTCCGAGGATATGCTCTCCATCATCGGCAACATGGACCTGCTCGTCGGTGTGCGCCTGCATTCGCTCATCTATGCCGCCATCATGGGCGTGCCGCTCATCGGCATTTCGTATGACCCCAAGTGCACGGCGTTTTTAAACTCCGTGGGGCTCGACAAGCTGAGCACGAAGGAGAACTTCACGGCGGAGCTCTTTATGCCCGAGGCCGAGCGCGTGCTCGAAACGGGCAAGGAGCAGGTGGAGCGCGTCGAGGTGCACATGGTCGAGCTTTCGCGCAAGCTCGACACGAACGAGAAAATGATCTGCGCGATCATGGAGAAATCGAGGAAACATACCATGCAAGACCCTCAAAACAATACGGAAAAGAAGGATAAATCGGGCGTCCGCACGGCGGGCGCGATCAGCTTCGTCTTTCTGCTGACGCTGTTTGCCAAGCTCCTCGGCGTGGTGCGCGAAATGATGCAGGCCAATATCTTCGGCACCGGCATCGACGCGGACCTCTACACCGCGTCGTATAACTCGACGCTCTATCTTTTTACGACGATGTGCTACGCGCTGTGCATCGCGGCGGTGCCGATTTTGACGAAGGAATTTGCTGCCGACCGCAAGCGCGGCGAGAAAGCGGCCAACAACCTGTTGACCATCACGCTGCTCGGCTCGCTCGCGGCGGTCGTTTTGTGGCAGGTCTTTGCCTCGACGCCGCTCGTCGGCACGATCTGGGATCTTGACGCAGCCGAGCTGCCGCGCCTTGCGAGCTACATCCGCATCATGGCCTGCGCGCTGCCGGTCGTGGCGGCGGCGTATCTGAACGTCGCCATCTTCCAGGCGACCGACCACTATGAATTGCAGGGCAGCATGAGCATCCCGTACAACGCGTTCCTTGCGATCTTCCTTGTGACGCTGGGCGCAAAGTGGGGCATCAAGGGCGTCGTCATCGCGAGCTCGTGCGCGTGGCTCTTACAGCTTGCCATGAGCATCCCATATGCGAAGAAGGAACATTATGTCTACCGACCGATGCTCGACCGCAAGGCGGACTACGTCGGCACGTACTTCAAGACCGCGCTCGTCACGGTGCTGACGACATCGATCTTCCTGTTCTGCTATCTCATCGACACGGCGACCGCCACGGCGCTCAACGACAGCGCCGTCAGCGCGTTCTACTATGCCGATAAGCTCTTCACCCCGCTTACGACGAGCGTGCTCTACAGCATCAGCGCGGTCATGTTCCCGCGCTTTAACCGCGAGTTCACGAAGGAGGACTCGAAGGGCTATCTTGGCTACATCTGGAACGTGACGGAAAACACGCTGCTTTTCATCCTGCCGGTCTGCGCGATGATGTGCGCGTTCGGCACGGATATCATCCGCGTCATCTTTGAAAGCGGCAGCTTCACCGCCGAGTCGACCGAGATGACGGGCAGCATCTTCGCCCGCTACGCGCTCGGCATGAGCGCTTTCGCCGTGCTCGACCTTTTGAACAAGGCCTACTACGCGATGAAAAAGACGCTGGTGCCGCTGCTCATCAACCTCGGCGTTCTGGTGCTGAACCTCATCCTGAACCGCGTGTTCTATACCGACACCGGCGTCGCGCTGGCAACGTCGCTTGCGCTGACGATCGGTGCCATCGCGATGACGATCCAGCTCTTCCACGGGACGAAGATCGTGCGCCTGGTGCCGCTCCTCAAGGGCCTTGCCGCCACGGCAGCGATGGCGGTCGTCCTCTACGGCGGGCGTTCGCTTCTTGTCGCGGCAGATGACAGCAAGCTGATGCTCGTCGTCAAGTGCGGCCTGACGGGCGTTGTGGGGTGCGTTGTTTACGTGCTGGTCAGCATGATTTTGAAGCAGAATATCATTGCTGATACGATTAAGAAGTTCAAAAAGTGATACTTTTTGGGATTTATCCCCACACCGTGTGGGGACGCGGCAAAGGGGGCCATTCTCTCACGTGAGAGAATGGCCCCCTTAAACCCCCAAGAGAACGCGAGGGGAGTCCCCCTCGACCCCCGACATTGCGGGTTTGCAGCTTGAATAACTGCACGCGCTGCGCAGTGTGGGTGCGGTGTACATGGCTTCGCCATGAATCCCTGCGAGTCGTTACCGCTTGCAACTGCGCCTTACTATCGTGAGGCGCGAGTGACGCTACCTCGGCGGCAGACTGCGTACCGAATGCGGCATTGCTGGCGCTCGCCGCATTGTGGAGTGCTCCGGTAGACGGAAATTAGGCTGCACTTCTACGAGACTGGCAGAGCGGCACCCGCAAGGGGTGTGCCGCATCCGTAAGGCAGCAGAGCCGCCAACGGCTGCGCAACAGCGGGTAGTAGAAGCAAGCCAAATCGTATAGCAACACCCAACGCGGCTCTGCCGCGCTATGGGCAGTGCAATCGGCAAGCATTGCAGCTCTTCGAGCTACTCGCTTGCAATGGAAGCCTTTCTCTTGGGGTTTCAAAGGGGCCATTCTCTTTTGCAAAAGAGAATGGCCCCTTTGTCCCGCTTCCCTGCGCGGCGCAGGGGAACAAAGTACAGCGCTGCCGCGCTGTGATATGTTACCCTTGACGTTTTTTGAAGGTTAAGTAACCTTCAAGCATCAGGCTCGCCGCGACGGCGTCGACGGTTTTCTTGCGCTCCTTGGCGCGCTTGCCATTATTCAATAGAATATTGTGCGCGTCGACGGTCGTGCGGCGCTCATCCCAGAGCGTGACGGGGAGCGACGTGGCCTCGCGCAGCATCTCGGCAAAGCCCTCGGCCTTTTCTGCGCGGGGGCCGCGCGTGCCGTCCATGTTGAGTGGGTGGCCGAGCACGAGCTCTGAGACCTCGTGCTCGGAGATGAGCGGCAGCAGCTTTTCGATGACCGCTTCGGGCCGGTACGCGGTGATAACGGTCGAAAATCCAGTGAGCGTCAGCGTGCGGTCGGAGATCGCGACGCCGGTGTGCGCGTCGCCGTAGTCGATGGCCATGATTTTCATAAAATTGCCTCCTGAGCGTTTCTTTTGACTGCCAGCATACAGGATTTTCACCCAAAAAGCAAGCGCGGGGCAGGGAAGTGGCGTGCGGAAACGGAAAAATCGCGTCAAGAGAGGCAGCGGGAGAGAAAAAACAGGGGAAAGAGCGCAAAATCTGCGCGATTTTCTGCAAAAACGTGCAAAAAGTGCTTGACGGCTGGACATGACATGTGGTATCATCTTACTTACCTGTGAAAGAGGGCTTTCTTTTTGCGCGCTTTTGCTTCTCGGCACGCAAGGGAAAAGCACCCCTCAAATTTGAGAGCAGGGAGGCAATCGCCAGCTTCATGCCGCTTTTGGCAACCGGAGCTGAGTAAATAAGGAGGTGCCGTTAGATGCGCATTAAGATCACGCTCAGATGCAACGAGTGCAAGCAGAGAAACTACAACACGATGAAGAACAAGAAGAACACCCCGGACAAGCTTGAGCTGAACAAGTACTGCCCCTTCTGCAAGAAGCACACCGTCCACACCGAAACCAAGTAATTAGGAAAGGCTGTTGAAACATGGCAGAAGAAAAGAAGAAAAAGGACCGCAGCAAGTGGTTCCGTGAAATGAGAAGCGAACTGAAAAAGGTCGTATGGCCCACCGCATCCACCACTGCGAAGAACACCGGCACTGTGCTGCTGTGCTCCCTCGCCGTCGGCGCCTGCATCTGGATCTTCGACTACGTGGCCGTTTCCGCAGTGCACCTGCTGATCGGTCTCGCGGGCTGACAGGAGAGCAGTCATGGCTGATAATGCTAAGTGGTATGTCGCGCATACTTACTCCGGCTATGAAAACGCAGTCAAGACGGCCATCGAGAAGTTCGTCGCCAACCGTCATCTGGAGGACATGATCCTCGACATCCAGATCCCGCTGGAGACCGTCACGGAAGTGACCGACTCGGGCGATATGAAGGAAGTCGAACGCAAGGTTTTCCCGGGCTACGTGCTCGTCAAGATGATTATGACGGACGACACCTGGCATCTGATCCGCAACATTCGCGGTGTGACCGGCTTTGTCGGCACGGCGAACAATGAACCCATTCCTCTGACGGAAGAGGAAGTCCTGGCGCTCGGCATGGAACGGCGAGAGATCGTCGTGCGCTACAATGTCGGCGATCAGGTCAAGATCACCGACGGCCCGCTTTCGTCCTTCCTCGGCACGGTCGAAGAGATCGACGCAGAGAAGAACAAGGTGTGCGTGGTCGTGTCCATGTTCGGACGCGAAACGCCGGTCGAGCTGGAGCTCGATCAGGTCGAGGTCGTAGAACCGTAATCACCGCTAAAAGCGATGAGCCGCGTATGCGGCAAACGTGGGAGAGACGTTCAGTCTCGCCAAGGGCGGCCGGAATCGCCGGTCGTTACCACATTCAATATTAAGGAGGTGCCTCTCATGGCACAGAAGATCACCGGTTACGTTAAGCTGCAGATCCCTGCAGGCAAAGCAACTCCCGCACCCCCCGTTGGCCCCGCGCTCGGTCAGCACGGCGTCAACATCGCTGCGTTCACCAAGGAATTCAACGAGCGCACCAAGAACGACATGGGCCTCATCATCCCCGTTGTCATCACGGTGTATGCCGATCGTTCCTTCTCCTTCGTCACCAAGACTCCTCCCGCTGCCGTCCTCATCAAGAAGGAATGCAACATCGAGTCTGGCTCCGGCGTCCCCAACAAGACCAAGGTCGCTACCATTTCCAAGGCCTCTGTCCAGAAGATCGCTGAGATGAAGATGCGTGACCTCAACGCGAGCACTCTCGAGTCCGCGATGAGCATGATCGCCGGTACCGCACGCTCCATGGGCGTTGTCGTCGAAGAATAAGGAGGGTGTGAACAATGTTTAGAGGTAAAAAGTATCAGGATGCTGCAAAGCAGATCGAAAAGAACACTCAGTATGACGCCGCAGAGGGCTTCGGCCTGATCTGCAAGACCGCTTCCGCGAAGTTCGACGAGACCGTCGAGCTGCACGTCAAGCTGGGCGTCGACTCCCGTCACGCTGACCAGCAGGTCCGCGGCGCCATCGTCCTCCCCAACGGCACCGGCAAGAACGTCCGCGTTCTCGTCTTCGCCAAGGGCGACAAGGCTGAGGCTGCCAAGGCTGCCGGCGCTGACTATGTCGGCGAGATGGACCTCGTCGAGAAGATCCAGAAGGAAAACTGGTTCGACTTCGACGTCGTCGTCGCTTCCCCTGACATGATGGGTGTTGTCGGCCGTCTCGGTAAGGTGCTCGGTCCTAAGGGCCTGATGCCGTCCCCGAAGGCCGGTACCGTCACTCCCGACGTCGCCAAGGCTGTTCAGGAGTCCAAGGCCGGTAAGGTCGAGTATCGTCTCGACAAGACCAACATCATCCACTGCCCCATCGGTAAGGTTTCCTTCGGCCCCGAGAAGCTCGCTGAGAACTTCAACGCTCTCATGGGTGCTATCATCAAGGCCAAGCCCGCCGCTTCCAAGGGCCAGTATATCAAGTCCTGCGTCGCCGCCTCCACCATGGGCCCCGGCGTCAAGATGAACACCGCAAAGATCTAAGAAAACTTAAAGAGGGGGACGCTGTCCCCCCTTTAGATTCCCCCTCACCAGTTTGCGAACTGGTGTCGCCGCGCGATCGCGGCTGAGCCGCGGTATTTTTCTGACGCGCATGTCGTCAGAAAAATCAAATTGGATTATTTTTGGCGCGCATGTCGTCAGAAAAATGATTTGCGCTGTGCGCCGCGCAAATATGGGGTATTTTGCGGAAAAAACGATATTTGGGGTTGACAATGCTGCCAACTCTGGATATACTATTAGAGCGTTCCAAAGACAGCAGGTGAGATTCGTCTCGTAAGTCCTGCCGAGGATGGCAAACATTTATTGATTGCTTTACCGTCCTCATGTCCTGCATGAGGACGGTTTCCTTTTTAGAACGCCTCTTTCCCCTGGCACGCGAGGCGTGCCGCAAAATCCAATGGAGGTGAACTCAAGAAATGCCTAACGCAAAAGTTCTGTCTGAAAAGCAGGCGATCGTGGCCTCTCTGACCGAGAAGCTGCAGGGCGCAGCTGCCGGCGTTATCGTTGACTACAAGGGCATCACCGTCGCGGAAGACACCGAGCTCCGCGCTGAGTGCCGTAAGAACGATGTCGAGTATGCAGTTGTCAAGAACACCCTGCTCCGCTTTGCTTTCAACAACGTCGGCCTCAATGAGCTCGATGATCAGCTGAACGGTACCACGTCTCTTGCCATCGCTGCCGATCCCGTCGCCCCCGCGCGCGTGATCGCTGACTTTGCCAAGAAGCTCAACGGTAAGTTCGAGATCAAGGGCGGCTTCATGGACGGCAAGGTCGTCGACATGGCCACCGTCAATGCTCTGGCCGCGATCCCCGCACTGCCCGTCCTGCAGGCACAGGTGCTTGGCACCATGCTGGCTCCCATTTCGGGCCTGGCTTGCGTCCTCAAGCAGATTGCCGAGAAGAACGGTGCTCCCGCCGAGGAAGCTTCCGCAGAGTAATCGTCTGCACCCAACTCAAAAACTAAAACAAATATCTTAAAATTGGAGGATCATTACAATGAGCGAGAAAGTTACCGCTATGATCGAAGAAATCAAGGGCCTTACCGTCCTGGAGCTCTCTGAGCTCGTCCACGCTCTCGAGGAAGAGTTCGGCGTTTCCGCCGCTGCTATGGCTGCTCCCGCTGCCGGCGGTGCTGCCCCCGCTGCCGAGGAGAAGACCGAGTTCGACGTCGTCCTCGCCGGTTTCGACGCTGCTGCCAAGATCAAGGTCATCAAGGCTGTCCGCGAGATCGCCGGTCTGGGCCTGGCCGAGGCCAAGGCTTTCGTCGAGTCCGCTCCGAAGGCTCTGAAGGAGGGCGTGTCCAAGGAGGATGCCGAGAACTTCAAGAAGCAGCTCGAAGAGGCTGGCGCGAAGGTCGAGATCAAGTAATCTCACCCTACTGCGAGGTTCAAAAAGCCCGTGTCACAAGACACGGGCTTTTTCTTTTTGACTGTCTTATGGAATAGAACATCTGTTGACATAATATATGCGCGTGTACGTCAAAAGGACGTGCGCACCGTGGGCTCGGACGGGGCAACGATGTCGATGATCTGATTCTGCGTGTAAATGCCGTAGTGCTTCGACGATGCGAGAGCGTCCGTTCTATCGGGTATAAGATGGACATCAATGGCACGGGGAAGATAGTCGAGCAGTTTGGACCGTTGGAACGTGCAAAGATAGGCGCCGCTGTGGACTTCGTCTGCGTCAAATACGCAGTAGGATTCGTTGCGCACCTGATAGAGCAGGTAGTTTTCAAAGATGAGCTCGATCTTGGCGTTTTCATCGGGGCACAGCGGCGTACAGTGCGCGAGAATGTCGTCGAGGGCGGCATTTCCTGTGGACGGAGTCTGTGCATTTGGCTCCGCTTTAGCGCAGCAGATGGTGATGTGCAGCTCGTTTTCATCCTCCTCACACAGCGTCAGGAGAAACGGTGCACGGCGGCCGGCGTCCACAAGGCGGCCTACTTCGGCGAATGTGGTGCAAGGAGACATGGGAGTCACCTCGTTTTGTAAAGTATGGAAAATACTGCTCACCGTGTGACGGTCAGGCAGTAAAATGATAACCGGTTTGTCTCCTTGTTGTTCCAGAGGTCAGTTTCGCCGAGCTCGCGCAGATCGTCTACGACGAATTCATCGAATCGCACAGCGGCGCGGTGAACGACGGGACGCTCATCGAACAAGTAGAAGCCGCCCTGCCAGACGTGCCAGAGTTCCACGCAGGGCGCGGATTCGAGGGCAGAGCCAATGTAGTCGATCAGCTGCCGCGCGCGCCCCTCGGTATAGTAGGCCCAGTCGAGGCAGACGGCAAAGGCTTTGTCGGTATAGAGAAAACTGTCTGGGTAAGTGCACAGCGCGAAGTTGTCGTCCGCGCCGCCGTCGTCGATCGTACCGTCGTCCACATTGATGGCGAGGTAGTCGTACTCCGGCGGAGGAAAGACCTCCGGCAGCGGCGCGTCGGAAGCGAAAAAGATGCAGGCGCTCATCATGATCCTCCTGTAATGCCTCATTTTCCTTTTGGTACGGCGATCATATCATAAAAGATATGAACAAATCTACTGCGATGCTGTTACGAGACCCTTGCGCCGCGGTGCGGGAAGAACGCGCGTCGGTGAGGAAAAGGCTGGAACAGCCATAATATAAACCGCTCGAGCGCTTGACTTTTTTGTGCAGCGGCATTAAAATGTATAAAACATAAGAGCAGGAATTTTCATGCGTTGTGTATCCTGCGTACAAAATCTGATGAGAGACAGGCTGATGCCCGTGTGAGCCGAGGAATGCTTACGCGGTTATTTTTTCACCTGGATGGGAGAAAACATGAAGAACACCAAAAACTTTGCGAGCCGATGGGGCTTTATTCTGGCGTCCGTCGGTTCAGCGGTCGGCATGGCGAACGTCTGGGGCTTTCCGAACAAGCTTGGCAGCAACGGCGGCGGGGCATTTTTGCTCATTTATCTGCTGTTTATTTTCATTTTCAGCTACGTGGGCCTGCCCGCGGAGTTCGCGATGGGCCGCCACGCGGCGACGGGCACACTCGGCGCGTATGAAAAGGCGTGGTCGACGCGCGGCAAGGGGGCAGGCAAGGTAGGAGGCCTTCTTGGCTGGCTGCCGCTCGCGGGCTCGCTGTGCATTGCGTTCGGCTATGCGGTCATCGTCACGTACATCTTAAAGGCGCTGGTGGATTCGCTCGTCGGCACGCTGATGACGGCGGACACCGCGTCGTGGTTCGGCACGTTCTCCTCCACACCGTATTCCGTCATTCCGTACCACATCATTGTGGTCGTGGGGACGTTGCTGACGCTCTATTTGGGCGCGCACAGCATCGAAAAAACCAACAAGATCATGATGCCGCTGTTTTTCATCATCTTCCTGATCCTCGCGGTGCGCGTGGCGATGCTGCCGGGCGTAAGTGAGGGCTACCGCTTCATGTTCACCCCGCGCTGGGAGGCGCTCAAGGACCCGATGATCTGGATCTGGGCGATGGGACAGGCGTTCTTCTCCCTCTCCGTCACGGGCAGCGGCATGATCGTGTACGGCGCGTACCTCTCGAAGGACGAGGACGTCGTCGGCGTCGCGCAGCACACGGCGCTGTTTGACACGATCGCCGCCGTCGTTGCGGCGCTCGTCATCATCCCCGCATGCTTCTCCTACGAGCTGGACGTCGGCGCGGGCCCGAGCCTGCTGTTCGTTACGTTGCCGACCATTTTACAGGATATCCCGATGGGGCGGCTGTTCGCCATCATCCTCTACCTTGCGATGATCTTCGCGGGCGTGAGCTCGCTGCAGAACATGTTCGAGGCCGTGGCGGAATCGCTGCTGCACAAGTTCCCCAAGCTCAGCCGCACGGCGGTGCTGGCGATCCTGTGTGTGCTGTGCCTCGGCATCGGCATTTTCATGGAGCCCATCAGCAAGTGGGGCCCGTGGATGGACCTTGTTTCCATCTATATTATCCCCATCGGCGCGACGCTCGGCGCGATCTCGTGGTTCTACGTGATGAAAAAGGACGAGCTGCTCGCCGCCGTGAACACCGGCAGCAAGAAAGAGCGCGGTGCGCTGTGGTACAACGTGGGCCGTTTCGTCTACGTGCCGCTCGCGGTCATCCTGTGCTGTGTGGCGCTGTTCATGCACGTGGCATTCTGAGTTCCCCCTGAACAAAAAAGAAGAACAATATGAAAACAGGCAAGAAAGTGAGCATTACCATACTTTTAGTGCTGATATTGGCCTTGTGCGCTGTGGGGATCATCCGGAGCACGACCTTTCCGCTGGACCCGGCGACGCTGCCGGACCATATCTGTGATTTTTACAATATCGGCAGGCCCCAGCCCCTCTCGCCGAGTATTCGGGTGTACGACAGTGTTGAACTCGAAAATACGGTGTGGTATCTCATAGAGATCGGCGAGGACATAGATCTGGGCTATGTCAAGCTGGAACGGAATATCCTTGGCCGCTACAAGATTGTGCGCCTCGGCTACGGCGGCGGGAGCTTCCGTGACGGCGTTGTGCGCAGTGGGGAGAAAGCCTACTACCTCTTTGGCGGGCGCGATGTGACCGGCCGCATCGCCAGGATTACCATGACGCAGAACGGCGAGACCTGCACGATGGAAAATGCGGAGGGAAAGACGCATTTCCTGTTCTGCACAGAGCTTTCTCCACAGCTCGGCGATTATGACTTCGACCGCAGCACGCTGCGGTTTTACGACAAAGACGGGAACGACATCACCGCGGAGTACAATTTGAGCGGCGGCGGTATCCAGTAAAAGGAATACCAAAAGGAAGGACTGTGAGCAGGTCCTTCCTTTTTCATATAAAAACTTGTTGACAAGTCAACAATGATGCGCTATGATAGACGAGCTTGTTGATTTGTCAACAAATAGGAAAAAGGAGAATTACCAATGGAGGAGCGCTTTGAGACCTTTACCGTCCTGATCACGCGTATCAGCCGCAGCATCAAGCGCATCAAGGCGGACGAAATGGCGGACTTCGAACTGAAAGGGCCGCATGTGTCCTGCCTCTACTACCTCTCCCAGCAGGATGGCATGACAGCCGCCGAGCTCTGCGAGCGCTGCGACGAGGACAAGGCGGCTATCTCCCGCTCGCTGGACGACCTCGAGAAAAACGGTTACATCACCTGCGCAAGCGGCGCGGGCAAGCGCTATAAGAGCCCACTGCGCCTGACGGAGCGGGGCAAGGCGGTCGGCCACGCGATCGGGGAGAAGATCATGCGCATCGTCGAGGCGGCATCTGAGGGCCTGAGCGAGGCCGAGCGGCAGACGATGTACCGCGCGCTCGCGCTCGTGAGCGAGAATTTGGAATGGATTTATACCCATAAGAAGACCGCGGGCGACAGAGCCGCCCGCGACGAACAATAACGGAGGAAAAGCATGAGTGTTCAGATCATTGTGGATTCGACGGTCGACATGCCCGAACGCATGAAGGACCGTTTTCGCATCGTGCCGCTCACGGTGCATTTTGGCGCAGAGGAGTTCATCGACGGCGTGACCATCGACAAGCACCGCTTTTATGAGCGGCTTGTCGAGAGCGACGAGCTGCCGACGACCAGTCAGGCGTCGCCCGCGGCATTCGACGCGATCTTCTCCGACGTTGCGTCGGTGGGCGACAGCGCGGTCGTTGTGACGCTCGCGTCGAAGTTCTCCGGCACGTATCAGAGCGCGTGCATCGCCGCGGCGGAGTACGACAACATCTACGTTGTGGACAGCAAGAGCGCGGCTATCGGCTCTGGCATCCTCGCCGAGTACGCGCTCGAGTGCGCGGACAAGGGCATGGACGCGAAGACCATCGCCGAAACGCTGGAGAAAAAGCGCGACGAAATTTGCCTCATCGCGCTGCTCGACACGCTCGAATACCTCAAAAAGGGCGGGCGTATCTCGAAGACTGTCGCGTTTGCGGGTGGACTTCTCAACATCAAGCCGGTCATCACCGTGGTCGACGGAGAGATTCAGGTTATCGGTAAGGCAAGAGGGTCGAAGCAGGGCAACAACCTGCTCGTGCAGAAAATCCACGAGAGCGGCGGCATCGACTTCGACGAGCCGATCATCCTCGGATACAGCGGGCTGAGCGATTCGTATCTCAAAAAATATGTCGAGGACAGCCGCGACATCTGGCAGGACAAGGCGGACTCGCTCGACTCCACGCTCATTTGCAGCGTGATCGGCACGCACACTGGCCCCGGCGTGGTGGCGGTCGCATTCTTCAAAAAGGGCTGAGCCTCTATAAAAATCAGAAACAGCAGGAAGCCGGCGTATCGCACCGGCTTCCTGCTGTTTTTTCTTAAATATCCTCTTTGAGTCAGCGATTAAAAATAGCAACGGCGCTTTCAAACGACACCGGTACTCACTGTACCTTGACAACAGACGGCACGGCGAATTATAGTGATTCTATAAAGGTATATTGATATTCAGCGGCTATGTCTTGCGTGAAAGCAGTGCTTTGCGCTGGTATCGGTTTGCCCGTGAAACAGGTTGAATGGGAAAAGGGAAATGCGGCATGCAGTGGACGGACGAGAGCATTGCGTTTTTGCGTGATGCGGCGGCGATGAACCGCTATTATGAGACCTTCGCGGAGAAGATCACGCCGTAGCTCCAAGAAAACGCGCACGTCTGCGACGCGGGCTGCGGCATCGGCGAGCTGAGCCTTGCTCTGAAGCCGTACTGCCGCCATGTCACGGCGGTGGACGCCGACGAGCTGGCCATCAAAACGCTGGAAGCTCACCTGATAAAAGGCGTCACCGCGATCTGCGGCGACGTGGAGGCGCTCACGCCGAAAGAGCCCTACGACGCGATGGTGTTCTGCCTCTTTGGCCGCACGGAGGACACGCTGCGCATCGCGAAAAAGCAGTGCCGCGGAAAGATTTTCCTCGTCAAGCGGGACTATTCGCACCACCGCTTCAGCGCGGGAAAGGTGAGCCTCGGCGAGTACACGGCGGGGAGCACGGAGGCTGTCCTGCACGAAAAGGCGTTGTGCCTGTTCACCATTGAGACGGCGGCTATTTCGAAGGAGGAAGCAGTATGAAGCGGCATCTTTTGATCTGCGGGGAGCGCGGCGTCGGCAAGTCGACGCTGATCCGCCGCCTGCTGGAGCATAGCACGCGGGAGGTCGGCGGCTTTGTGACAAAGCGGCTGCCGGTCGCGGATGAGAACGGCTTTTTTCCGATTTACCTCTATCCCGCATCGCAGAAAGAGGACGAGCGGCACAATGAAGCGGCGAATCTCGTCGGAACGTGCGACAGCCGCTCGAGCATCCGCCATCCGGAGGTCTTTGACGGCCTTGGCGCGCAGCTCATTAAGTCCGCACCGAGCGGCGGTATCATCCTGATGGACGAACTCGGCTTTCTCGAAAATGACGCCAAGGTGTTCCAGTCCGCGGTGCTGTGCGCACTGGACGGCGACATGCCGGTGCTGGCCGCGGTCAAGCCGAAGGACACACCGTTCCTGCGCACCGTGCGCGGGCATGAGAACGCGGAGCTTGTCTTCATTGACGAGCAGAACCGTGACGCGCTTCTTGAAAAGCTCCTGCCGCACATTTTGCGGTGGAATGAAGCTTGAAGCAGCAAACTCGCCGTGCAATAGAGAAGAAGATTTCAAGCGAACACTTGTTTGACTATCAAAACCGTGCTATAATACCGCCATTGAGAAATTTGCAGAGGGGAGGGGACAGCGCATGGAGCATCTGCTTGCGGGACTGAACCGCGCGCAGCACGAGGCCGTCACGGCGACGGAGGGGTATGTCCGCGTCATCGCGGGCGCGGGCTCGGGTAAGACGCGTGCGCTGTCGCACCGCTTTGCGTATCTTGTCAACGAGCTCGGCATCCTGCCGGGGAACATCCTGTGCGTGACGTTTACGAACAAGTCAGCCAACGAGATGCGCCAGCGTATCCACGCCTTGACCGGCGACAACGACACGGGCTATATCAACACGTTCCACGGCTTCTGTGTCTCCGTTTTGCAGGAGGACAGCCATGCGGTGCAGTACCCGAAGAGCTTCCTCGTGCTGGATAATTCCGACATCGACGCGATGCTCGGCATCATCTACGAAGAGCGCGGCCTCACACTGCGCGACATGACCTATTCCGCCGCACGGGACATGATCGAGATCCGAAAGCTCTTTAAGGAGCCGGAGTATTACAAGGACATGATCACGATGTCGCTCGACACGCTGCGCGAAAAGTACGAGCGCGCCGACACGGCGGGGGACATCATCTTCTACGGCTATCTCTATCAGGAGAAAAAGTGCTTCGGCCTCGACTACAACGACCTCATCAAGTTCTCGCTCTATATTTTCGAGCAGCACGAGGACATCAGGCTCAAGTGGCAGCAGCGGCTCGAATACATCATGATCGACGAGTTTCAGGATATCGACGCGCTGCAATATGAGCTGATGGAGGTGCTGTGCGGCTATCACGGCAACCTCTTCATCGTGGGCGACCCGGACCAGACGATCTACACCTGGCGCGGCGCGAACGTCAAGTATCTGCTGGATTTCGACAAGGTCTTTCCAAACGTGCAGACCATCATGATGATGGAAAACTACCGTTCCACGCCGGAGATTTTGGCGGCGGCGAACTCGCTGATCGCAAAAAACGGCCACCGCATCAAAAAGGACCTGCTCCCGACGAAGCCCTCGGGCGAGAAGGTCGTCTGCCACTTTGCCGACACGCAGGAGGCGGAGGCGCATTGGATGGCGGGCGAGATGCAGTGGCTGCATGATCGCGGCGTGCCGCTGCGGGATATGACCGTCCTCTACCGCGCGCACTATGTAACGCGCGCGGTGGAAGAGGCGTTGATGCACGAAAAAATTCCCTATACGATCTACTCCGGCGTGCAGTTTTTCGACCGCATGGAGATCAAGGACGCACTTTCATATTTGCGGATGATCGCCTATCAGGACGATCTGTCGTTCCGGCGCATTGCCAACGCGCCGAAGCGGAACCTCGGCAAGCGGCGCATGGCCTTTTTACAGGAGACGGCGGAAAAAGAGGGGACGAGCCTCTATGTAACGCTCAAAAACCACCTCGAAGACAGCGTGTTCAGCGGCACGAAGGCAAAGCAGTTCGTCGATCTGATCGAGCGCTTTTCGCACTCGTATCAGGGTCGGCCCATCTCTGAGGTGCTCTCGGATATTCTGGACAAGAGCGGGTATGAAAAGGCGCTGCGCACCGAGGGCAGTCAGGAGCGGCTGGACGATCTGGCCGAGCTCAAGCAGTCCATCTACGAATACGAGACGAGCTGCGGCGAGGAGAGCACGATGGAGCATTACCTCGCCCACATCGCGCTTTTCAGCAACGGCGATGTCGCCGAGCAGGGTGACAAGGTGAAGCTGATGACCGTCCACGCGGCGAAGGGCCTCGAATTCCCGTATGTGTTCCTCTGCGGCATGAACGAGGGCATTTTCCCCTCGCGCAAGGTGCGAACGCTCCCCGGCATGGAGGAGGAGCGGCGGCTCGCTTTCGTTGCGCTGACGCGCGCGGAGAAGGGGCTTTACCTCTCCGAGGCCGACGGGTGGAATTTTGACGGCTCGCCGCGCTATCCCTCGCGCTTTCTGCTGGATATCGACCGCGAGATTCTGTCGTTCACGCACGAGGTCGACGAGACGCTTCTGCGTGAAGCGGCGGATGACGTCGCGCGGCGAGACAAGTATCTGCGCGAGGACGACGGCGACGGCACGCTGCCCATCGGGCAGCGCGTGCGCCACGCGGTGTTCGGCGAGGGAACGGTGCTGGACGTGGATCTGAACAAGGGCGCGCACGTCATCCAGTTTGACGGCATGGGAACGCCGCGCAGCATTTCGCTGCGCGCGAAGCTCGAAAAGATCGGGCCATAAAATCAATTGACAGATTTATTTTGGAGGGATTTCGACATGAGAAAGAATTTTTGTGCACAGCCCTAGGTCTATCCGCAGCCCGTGCTCATCATCGCAATGTATTTAAGCGGCGGCCACAAGACCGTGAAGAACATTTTAAAGCGCGGTGCGTTCACCGTGAGCATGGGCGACGCAGAGCATGCGGCGGCCTGTGACTATGTGGGCATCGAGTCCGGCAACAGCGTGCCCGACAAGGTGGCGCGCGCGGGCTTCCACGTGACGAAGAGCGAGCGTGTGGACGCGCCGGTGATCGACGAGCTCCCGCTCGCGCTCGAGTGCAAGCTCGTGAGCTACGACGAGGAGACAAGACTCCTGACCGGCGAGATCGTGAACGTCAGCGTGGACGAGCGCGCGCTCGACGAAAACGGCAAGCTCGCTGTCGAAAAGCTGCACGTCATCACCTTTGACTACGCCAACCATTGGGCGAGAAGGTCGCCAGCGCGTTCGAGGACGGCAAAAAATTGAAGTAAATCCGGCGAAACAGAAAGCGCCGCGTCCCGTATTTTCTTCGGGACGCGGCGCTTTTTTGCCGTTTCGGTCAGGATTTTGACTTTGTTTGTGCAAAACCAACGCATTAGTGTTAAAATCTCGTTAAAAACCGTCCCTTTTACTACTGGCACGGGCGCGGGGCAGATGGTATAGTAAACAGGCATGTGTTTTTTAGGAGGATCAATATGTTTTCTGCCTTTTTTCGCAGCCTGAAGCAGGAATTTGCAGGCTACAACTCGAAAAAGCTGCTCGCCGACATGATGGCGGGCCTGACGGTCTGCGCTGTCGCGCTGCCGCTGGCATTGGCGTTCGGCGTTTCATCCGGCGCGAGCGCGGCGTCCGGGCTTGTCACGGCCATCATCGCGGGCGTGGTCATCGCCATCCTCGGCGGCGCGTCGTACCAGATCTCGGGCCCGACGGGCGCGATGAGCGCGGTGCTCGTCGGCATCGTCGCGGAATACGGCCTGCAGGGCGTGTTTTTTGCCTGCTTTGCCGCGGGCGTTCTGCTGCTGTTTGCGGGCGTCTTCAAGCTGGGTCGCTTAATTAGCTTCATCCCGATGCCCGTCATCATGGGCTTCACCTCGGGCATTGCCATCATCATTGCGATGGGCCAGATCGACAACTTCTTCGGCACGGTGTCGGAGGGCGGCTCGAATTTGGAAAAGATCGCGTCCTATGGCCGTCTTGGCTTCCATCCGAACATGCAGGCGGTGCTCATCGGCCTTCTCGTCGTGCTGGTGATGGTCTTCTGGCCGAAGAAGTGGGGGGCGCGCGTGCCCGGTTCGCTCGTCGGCATCATCCTTGCGACGATCGTCGCGACAGTCGCGGGCATGGATCAGCTCGCTGTCGTCGGCGACATTCCCAAGACGCTCCTGCTCGCCGACCGCCTGTCGCTCGGCGGCCTGAGCTTCACGATGCTCGAAAACCTGCTCTCTCCCATCGTGACCATTGCGGCGCTCGGCATGATCGAGAGCCTGCTTTGCGGCGCGTCGGCCTCGCGCATGAAGGGCGAAGCGTTCAACGCCGATCAGGAGCTGATCGCACAGGGCGTGGGTAATATTCTGCTGCCGCTTTTTGGCGGTGTTCCCGCGACCGCAGCCATCGCACGCACGAGCGTCGCGGTCAAGTCCGGCCAGCAGACGCGCCTTACGAGCGTGTTCCATTCGCTGTTCCTGCTTGCCTCGATGTTCCTGCTCGGCGGCGTGATGGCGCGCCTGCCGCTCTCGGCGCTCGCGGGTGTGCTGATGGTCACGGCGTGGCGCATGAACGACTGGGAGGGCATCCGCTACATCTTCCGCCACAAGTTCAAGTCCGGTATCAGCCAGTTTTTGATCACGATGCTCGCAACGGTCGTCTTTGACCTGACGGTCGCGATCCTGCTCGGCGTGGTATACTCCGCCATTTTGTACATGGCAAAGTCCAGTCACATCCGCATCAACTTCTCGAGCATCGACGCGAACAAGCTGCGCTCGGTGGAGGGTAAGCCCCCCATTCTTGAGACCTCCGGCGTGGCGTACATCACGGGCGCGCTCTTCTTCGGCGCGGTGGATGAGTTCAACCACCGCATGGCGGAGATGCCGCAGTACGACCACATCATCTTGTCGATGCGCGGTATGCCGAGCGTGGACGTTTCGGGCGCGCAGGCGATGCTCGAGCTGTGTGAGGCGCTCAAGAGTCAGGGCAAGACGGTTGCCTGCTGCGGTATGACCGAGGCGGTACGCACCTACTTTGACCGCGCGGGCATCACCGAGCTTCTCGGCGAGGAGTCCTACTTCTGGAGCGCCGACCAGGCGATCCTTGACCTGCTGGATGCGGAGATCGTGGAATAAAAGACATAGAAAAGCACTTCCCGCCAGCGGCGGGAAGTGCTTTTTGCTGTACATGGGCTGCGAAAGATTTTATTTGCGCCGGTCACCCTCGCGTGCGATCTTGTCGAGCGATTCCTGCCGGACAGCCTGACGAAGCACCGTCAGGTAGGGCGAAAAGGCGACGTTCTGCTCGCCATAGGTGAGCTGGAGGTCGTATTCGTGGTTCTTCCAGGTCGAAATGTCGGACTCGTTGTGGGAGATCACGGCCTCGAGCTTGTCGAGCGCCTTGTAGATTTGGGCCTCCTGGGTTTCGAGCGCGGCCATCTCGTCGTAGAGTGCGCGCATCTCCTCGCGGCAGGGGGAGGGAAGCGATGCGACCCACTGGTAGAGCAGCGCTTCCTCCGTCGATTCGTCCTGTGCGGTCTTGTCAAAGGCGGGGATATCGCCCGTGAAGCACTCGCCGAGGTCGTGGATGAGGCACATGCGCGTCACCTTGTCCATGTCGGCCTCGGGAAATTCATCGCGCAGGAAAAACGCCATCAGTGCGATGCGCCAGCTGTGCTCGGCAACGCTCTCGTGCCGCCCGCCGGAGGTGTAGCAGTGGCGGGTGGTGTCCTTCAATTTTTCCGCCGTGTGCAGCGCGGCGAGCAGTTCGCTTGGTCTCATGCGTCTCCTCCATTGTCGTTTTCTGGTATTTTACCAGAGGCGGAAACGACTTGCAAGGAAAAGAAAGAAGAGAGATTCCCATTCCCAGCGGCATATGATATCATGAATGCGAGAAAATTTGGCGCCCGGTGAAACAAAACGGGCGCGGAATACGTCTAAATAAGCAGAAGCAAGAAGATTTGAGAGAGACCCTCCCATGCGGAGGGCGGAGAGGAGAATTTATGAAGCTTGCGGCGGATTTTCGGCAGGCGGCGCGCGAGGCGCTGCGCGGCAAGTGGCCCATCGCCATTCTGATCGGCCTTGTGGCGGTGCTGCTCGGCGGCGCAGGGAGCGGCGGTCCGGAGGTCAAATTCAATTACGATGTGTCCTCGGGCGTGTCGACGACGTTTGGCTACGGCGGACAGACGATTTACTCCACAGGCTACGGTTTGGACCCGAAGTGGAGCGGACTGCTCGTCGGCGGTGTGGTCTATCTCATCGTGATCGCGCTCGTGTTGGCGGCGGCGTACTTCATCCTCGGCAGCATCGTGGGCGTGGGGTATGCCAAATATAACCTTGGCCTTGTCGACCGCACGGAGCCGGGCTTTGAGGCGCTGTTCGCCTATCTTCCGAACTGGAAGACGACGACGCTGACGCGGCTTTGGAAGGGCCTCTATATTCTGCTGGGGACGATCCTGCTCGTCATTCCGGGACTGATTATGGGCTACACCTACGCGATGACGGACTACATTTTGGCCGAGCACCCGGACATGGCGCCGGGCGAGGTGATGAAGGGCTCGAAGGCGATGATGGAGGGCAACCGCTGGCGGCTGTTCTGCCTGCAATTCAGTTTCATCGGCTGGATGATCCTCAGCTCGCTGACGTTCGGCCTTGGCAACCTTGCGCTGCGCCCCTATCAGGAGGCGGCATACGCCGCGTTCTACCGCGAGGTATCGCTCGGGTAAAAAGATAGAGAGAAACAAAATACGCCCCGCGGATGATCCGCAGGGCGTATTTTTGCTGTGATGGAAAGCTTACTTTGCGCTGTCGTTTGCGAGGGCCTGGTCGATCAGCTTCTGGAGCGCTGCCATGTTGTCCTCGTTGTCGATGCCGCCGAGCATCGCCTCACCGACGATGGCGCCGCTGCGGTCGATGACATAGGTGGTCGGGAAGGCCATGATGTCGCCCGCAAAGTCGCCGGCTGCGCTGTCGGAGGGGAAGTAGATGTTCTGGTAGCTTGCGCCCTTGGATTCAAGCAGACTCTTGGCCGTGCTGATCGCATCGGCGTTGCCGTCGAGGGTATCGACGTTGATGCCGATGAGCGCGCCGCCCTGCTTCTTGAGCGTCTCGTTGAGGGCGTTCAGATCGCCAAGCTCCGCCACGCAGGGCTTGCAGCCGCTGAACCAGAAGTTCACGACCGTCACAGCGTTCTGGGAGAAGATGCTGCTGTCCACGTCGTTGCCGTCAAGGTCCTTGCCGGTGAAGGTGGGGAAGGTCGGAACGGCATCGTTCATGCCGCCGTCTTCACCGTCGCCCGCGGGCTGAAGTGCGGCGTACTGCTCCTGCAGGGGCTGGATCTGGTCTTCAAGGTCGCGGATCTGCTCGGAGCCTTCGGTCAGCGTCTTGAGTTCGTCCTCGGTGAACTGATCCTTCACAAGGTCAAGGGCGGCAAGCAGGTAAGCGCCGTAGTTCGATTCATCGGGGATCTCGTCGCGCTTTTCGTTCATGGCGGCGAAGAGCTTCTGCCACAGCTCAAGGTTCTCTTCCATGATGGCGTTTTCCTTGTCGGCGAGCTCCTGGATCTGGGCGTAGATCTCCTCGGCGGTCGCACCCTGCGCATCGCCATCGCCCTTGCCGTCGCCCTTGCTGCCGCAGGCGGCGAGGGAAAGCGTCAGCGTAAAGGCGAGCAGCAGCGTAATGATCTTCTTAAAATTCATGGTTTATTCTCCTTTGTTTTCTTCAATGATCGGTTTTTGAGACAATTTGGAACATGCTCCGCCGCTGCCGAAGGCGTAGCGGAAGCGGACGGCCTCCGTCGGGCAGGCGGTCACGCATTTGCCGCAGCGGATACATTCGCTGTGGTTCGGCGTTTTGGTCACATCCACGTCCATGGGACAGGTCCTTGCGCACTTGCCGCAGGAGACGCATTTGCTCTCGTCAACGTGCATCGACAGTAGCGACACGCGGTTGAAGAGCGCGTAGAACGCGCCGAGCGGGCAGAGCCACTTGCAGAACGGGCGGTAGAAGATGACGCTCAGCACAACGACCGTGATGAGCACGCAGAGCTTCCACGAAAAGAGCTTGCCGAGCGCGGCACGGATGCTGCTGTTGACAAGCGAGAGCGGGATGGCGCCTTCGAGAACGCCCTGCGGGCAGAGATATTTGCAGAAGAACGGGTCGCCCATGCCTGCTTCGTTCACCACGAGCACCGGAAGCAGGAAGACCATCACCACCAAGATGACGTATTTGAGGTAGGTCAGCGGCTTTAGGCGCTTGGTGGAGAGCTTTTTGGTCGGGATCTTGTGCAGCAGCTCCTGAAACCAGCCGAACGGGCAGAGGAAACCGCAGATGAAGCGGCCCAGCAGCACGCCGAGCAGGATGAGGATGCCGGTGATGTAATAGGAAAAGCTGAATTTCGACGAGCCGACGACAGCCTGAAACGAGCCGATGGGACACGCGCCCGCCGCACCTGGGCAAGAGTAGCAGTTCAGTCCCGGCACGCACACGGTCTTGCCCGCGCCGCGATAGAGCGTACCCGTGAGGAAGTTCGGCAGGTGCAGATTCGTCAGCAGAGCCGCGCAGGCCTGGACCAGTCCGCGCCAGCGGGCGAGCAGAAAGGAAAATGGTTTTTTCTTATCCAATGCCCACACACTCCAGACATAGTTTGATCGCCTTGTTCAGCACGACGCCCGCCTCCCCACGAGATGCGCCGTAGACGAGAAATGCGAGGCCAAGCAGCAGAAAAAGAATCTGCACCCCGGCCTTTTTGCCAAATGTTTTGTTCAAATTATCACCCTTTCTATTGTACCGGCGCTTAGACTACACAGGGAATATGAATACAGTATGAACAGCACCTTAAAAGAACCCTAATTTTATCTGGAAATAATAAGAAGTTTGCCCTGTGCGAAGGGGGTTGCACCATTATCCGCGCTTTTGAAAGAGCTTTGAAGCATAACGGGAGACGAGCTCACCGATCACAAGCCCCAGCACCGCGCCGGCGAACACGTCGCTCGGAAAGTGCACATATAAATAAAGACGAGAGAAGGCGAGCAGCACGGCGAGCGGGATGGCCGCATAACCGAAGCGGCGGTCTGCGCGCGTTGTCGATGTCCTTGTCAGGATAGGTCTCGATGTACGGCTCTTTGGCGAACGCCGCGACCGGCAGCGCGGGCAGCCATGCCATCGGATGCGCAGCGGGAACCCAGGCCGTCAACTCATCGTAGCCGATGGGGAGCCAGTCGTGCCCACCCTCGCGCGCGGAGATGAAGCACAGGTCGAGTTGGTGCGCGTTGAGCTGTGTGATCAGCTCTGTGCTGTACCCACCGCGCAGCTGCACCTGAATGCCGCCGTAGCGCGCGTGGAAATCCGATATGATGCGCGCGAGCGGCGAATAAAACGCGCTGTATGCCGTGCCGACGGTAACCGTGCCGACATCCAGCCCGCGCAGCTGCGCGGAGAGCTGGGCGCAGCTCTCGCCCGCGTGCAGTAGGTCGCGGATGGCGGGCAGCAGCTTTTCGCACTCCTTTGTCGGGCGAACGCCGCTGTGCTCGCGCAGCAGGAGCGGAACGCCCGTCTCTTCCTCAAGCGCCGCAACCATGCGGCTCACGCCGGAGGGCGTGTATTGCAGCGCCTCTGCGGCGGCGGACAGACTTCCGGTCCCAATGGCGCAGACGAGCGCGCGGTAGCGATCGAGTTCCATGGCGTTCTCCTTTGCGAAATTGTCAAAGATGGCTTGATGGATCATCGGTTTACGCAAAGCATAGCGCGGGTGTATGCTGTTGTCAAATCCTTGGAAATAGGGGAAACTATGGCACGCTCTTACGATCTAACGAGCGGCAGCATCCCGCAGCATCTGCTGCGCCTGGCCGCACCGCTCATCATGGGCAGTATCTTGCAGCAGCTCTACAACACGGTGGACGCCTTTATCCTCGGGCGCTTTGCGGGCGATTTGGAGTTCGCCGCTGTCGGCGTTGCGGGCTCGGTGATGAACCTTTTCCTCTTTATGATCACAGGCGCGTGCACGGGCATTTCCGTCATCTTCGCCCAGCTCTACGGTGCGGGCGAGCGCGAGCGCTTCCGCCGCGAGCACTGGCTCTCGCTCTCGTGCGGGCTGCTGGTGACGCTCGCGTGCAGCGGCCTCGGCTTTTTGCTGCTCTCGCCGCTGCTGCGGCTCATCCAGACGCCAAGCGAGCTCAAGGCCTTTGCGTCAGCGTATCTGACGATCATTTTAGCGAGCCTGCCCGCGGCGTTTTTCTACAACCTCTGCGGCGCGCTGCTGCGTGCCATCGGACGGGCGAACGCGGCGCTGATGGCGCTCGCCGCGGCGGTGACGGTCAATGTCGCGCTCGACTACTGCTTTGTTGCGCGCTTTCAGTTGGGCATCGCGGGCGCGGCGTGGGCGACGGCGGCGTCGCAGGCCATTTCGGCGGTGCTGTGCATCCTCTACCTGCGGCGCAAGGCACCGGAGCTCATTTTTGCCCGCGCGGACTGCCGTATGGATGGAGAGCTATTGAAGCAGACGGCGCATTTTAGCTTCGTCACGGCGCTGCACCAGTCGAGCCTGCACATCGGAAAGCTCCTAGTGCGGGGCGCGGTCAACACCGGTGGCACGGACATGATCTCGGCCTACACGGCGACGACGCGCATCGAGGGCTTTGCCAACTCGTTTGGCGACAGCGGCAGCGCCGCGACGTCCGTGCTCGTGGCGCAGAACCGGGGTGCTGGGAAGGAAGAGCGCGAGAAAGAATCGTTTCGCAGCAGCCTTTTTCTGATGCTTGCGATGGGGCTTGCGATGTCGCTCATCATGTACGTTAGCGCGAGCACGTCGGTCGGCTTTATGCTCGGGACGCGCAGCGGCGCGGCGTTTGAGAATGCGCGCGACTATCTGAAGCTCGTGGCGCTTTTCTACACGCTCTGCTTCACCGGCAGCACATTCGCTGGCTATTTTAACGGCATCGGGAAAGTGTCCGTCCCGTTCCTCGGTGCGACGAGCCACATCGCGCTGCGAGTCGTCCTCTCGTGGCTGCTGGTCGGCAAAATGGGCCTCCCCGCCGTCGCACTGGCAACAGGCCTCGGCTGGGTGCTGGTCAACGCCCTGTGGACCTTTGTCAAATGGAGGATGGAGAAAAAGCAGAAAGCAGCAGAACGTGATATTATGTAAACATCAAAAGCCGTGCGCCCTTAGGCGCGTGGCTTTTGATAAGTTTTGTGAAGTATCGCCGCTGATCGAAATGCGCGGCAAAGGGATGACATTTTTGAGAAAGCACGAGGTTTTTGCTCATATGGGAAGACCGTGTCGAAAGAGAAAGACTTTTGTAAGAGACGCGCTCTGCTTGCTGAACTTCTGTAAAGTGAAACTATTTTACAATTCTTCAAAATGGTAGCGCGGCTTGCCGGCGCTTTTCTTGCCATATTCGATGGCTCTTGTCGGGCAATAGCAGATGCAGGCCATGCACTGTGTGCAGTTGGTTCCCCAGACGGGACGGGCGTTTTGCAGTGTGATGTTATTCAGCGGACAGAGCTTTTCGCATTTGCCGCAGCCGATGCAGACATCGCTTGCAGTAAAGGAATTTGCCTTCACAAACAACGGATAGAAAACCGGGTTCACCGCGCTGCTCGCGATGCGGTCGTAGAGTTTTTTGCGCGGCGGCGAGAACATGTGTCCTGCGCGGATCGCGGCGATCGCGCGGTCGATGAACGGCTCGGCTTTGGCGACGATTCGGCGCGCCTCCTCGACGGTTGGTGCGTTGAACATGGCGATGAAATTCTCCGGCATGACGATCTGCGCCGTGCCCATGTAGACGAGGCCCTTTTCGCGGCAGAGCGCGCGGTTGTACTTCGCGGCGTTGCCGATCTCGCTGCCGCAGTCCATGACGAACCACGTTTCCCTCGCGCCGCGCAGCTCTGTTCGCAGCAGATGGTCGCGCACGATGCGCGGGATGCGCCAGGCGTAGGTCGGCATGACGAGGACGAGCCGTCCGTTGACGGCGAGCGGTGTTATGTCGCCTGATTTGATGCGGTCATTCAGGCTGATGAGCGTATCGTTCAGCGCGTGTGCGATGCGCTCGGCGATGTGGCGGCTGTTGCCGGTGCCGGTGAAATAGAGTACCATGGCGACCTCCTGTGTCTTTGCTTGGGCACTGCCCGAATATTGTATTGCTTCTATTGTACCAGCCGTGGCGCGCGCAGACAAGCGCTTTGTGTAGGAAAACCGGCGGAGTAAAGGGACTTGAACTTGAGAGAAAAATCGCCGCGGTTTTTCTTTTTTAACCGAAAGGGGAGAAAGAGGCGTATTGCCCCTCGTATACTTGTGTTTCCTGCATTTTCTGCTTGCGGAATGGGGGCGGATATGGTATCTTGAACCATGTGTCCGTCGGCCGTTTTCGGCCGGCGGTTCACATTCTCTAACTGAACGACCACCGAAAGGCAGGGCTTTTTCTTATGATGATCAACAAACGGCTCATCGTCGCGGTGCCGGAGAGCAAAAAATATATCGCGGGCAACGTCGCGCTGCAATGGTGCTCGCTGTGCGCGAACATCGCGATGATGAGCGCCGTGACGGCACTGCTCGCCGCGCTGTTCGCGGGCGAGGTGACGCAGAGTAAGATCGTCACGACCGCCGTGATCGCGCTTGCAGCTGTCGCCGTGCGATACGGCTGTACCGTCGGCGCGTCACGCATGGGGTATCTATCGTCCAAGGCGGTCAAGAAGACGCTGCGCGGCGCGATCTATGTGCCTCGGCGCGTCGTATTCCGAGCAGGTCAAAACGTCGGAGGTCGTGCAGGTCGCGGTCGAGGGCGTCGACCAGCTCGAAACGTACTTCGGCGCGTATCTGCCGCAGTTTTTCTACGCGATGCTCGCGCCGCTGACGCTGTTTGTCGTGCTGTGCTTCGTGAGCGTGCCGGCGGCGGTCGTGCTGCTCGTCTGCGTGCCGCTCATCCCCGTCGCCATCGCGGCGGTACAGACATGGGCGAAGAAGCTGCTCTCGAAATACTGGGGGCAGTACACGGCGCTCGGCGACACGTTTCTTGAAAATTTGCAGGGCTTGACGACCTTGAAAATCTATCAGGCCGACGCCTTCAAAAATGATGAGATGAACGTCGAGGCCGAAAAGTTCCGCAAGATCACGATGAAGGTTCTTACGATGCAGCTCAACTCCATCACGATCATGGACCTCATCGCCTACGGCGGCGCGGCGCTCGGCGTCATCATGGCCGCAACGCAGCTGCGCGCGGGGAAGATCGACCTTGCGGGCGCGCTGCTCATCGTCCTGCTGGCGGCGGACTTTTTCATCCCCATGCGCCAGCTCGGCTCGTTTTTCCATATTGCCATGAACGGCATGGCCGCGAGCGACAAAATTTTCCGCCTTTTGGACCTGCCCGAGCCCGCACACGGCGGCGTCAGCTGTCCCGCGGGCGACATTGTCTGTCGCGGCCTGCGCTTTTCCTACGAACCGGAGCGCGAAATTCTGCACGGCGTTGATCTGACGATCCCGCAGGGCAAATTTGTCTCGCTCGTCGGCGAGTCGGGCTGCGGCAAGTCGACGATCTCCGCGCTTTTGATGGGTAGAAACAAGGGCTACACCGGCTCTGTGGCAATCGGCGGCGCGGAGCTGCGCAACATTGAAAAAGCGAGCCTGATGCGGCGCATCACCTACGTCAGCCACCAGAGCTACCTCTTCAAGGGTACGGTACGCGACAATTTGCTGATGGGCAAGCCTGGTGCGGGCGATGACGAGCTCTGGAGCGCGCTCACGCAGGTCAATCTCGCGGACTTTCTCAGAGGGGAAGCGGGGCTCGACCGCGGCGACCTCATCTCCGTCATCACGTCGGACATTGAGCTGCTCAAGTTCTTCTACGCGCACACGATCTCGCCCGCGGCCATCGCGGCGCTGTTCACGCTCATCATGTGTCTGTTCATCGGGCATTATCACGCGTTGCTCGGCCTTCTGGCACTCGCGGCTTACGTCTGCGTCGGCGTAGTCATCCCGCTCATCACGTCCCGCCGCTCGGGCGATACGGGGATGCGATTCCGCACGGAGTCGGGCGCGCTGTCGGCCTTCGTGCTCGACAGCCTGCGCGGCCTGAACGAGACCATTCAGTACGATCAGGGCGCAGAGCGCCGCGCCGAGATGGATGCGCGCACCGATGCGCTATCCAAAGAGGAAGCCAAGCTCAAGCGTCTCACGGGCCAGAACATGGGCATCACGAACACGGCCATTTTGCTCTTCGACCTTGCAATGCTGGTTTCTTCCGCGGCGCTGGTGCAGCGCGGAGAGCTGACGTTCGACGGGGCGCTCATTGCGGTCCTTGCGCTGTTCTCGTCGTTCGGTCCCACGGTCGCGCTGGCAAATCTCGGTGCGACGTTGCAAAACACCTTCGCCGCGGGCAACCGCGTGCTCGACATTCTGGATGAAGAACCCGTGGTCGACGAGGTCACCGGACAGAAAGAGGTCGAATTTACCGGCGCGGAGGCCGAGCACGTCACGTTCTCCTACGGCGGGGAGGACATTCTCTCCGACGTTTCCGTCCGCTTCCCGGAGAGGAGCGTCGTCGGCATTGTGGGCCGCAGTGGCAGCGGAAAATCGACGCTTTTAAAGCTCCTGATGCGCTTCTGGGATGTGCGGAAGGGTCGCGTCCGCCTGTCAGGCACGGACGTTTCCAGCATCAACACGGGGAATCTGCGCGAGATGGAGAGCTTCGTCACGCAGGAGACGCATCTTTTCCACGACAGCATCAAAAATAACCTCCGCATCGCAAAGCTCGATGCGACGGACGACGAGATCGTCGCGGCCTGCAAAAAGGCCGCCGTGCACGACTTCATCATGACGCTGCCGCAGGGCTACGACACGCTTTCGGGCGGCGAGCGCCAGCGCCTCGGACTCGCCCGCGCGTTTCTGCACGACGCGCCGCTGATGCTCCTTGACGAGCCGACGAGCAATCTCGACAGCCTGAACGAGGCGGTCATCCTGAAATCGCTGCACGAGCAGTGCGCGGGCAAGACCGTCGTGCTCGTGTCGCACCGCGCGTCGACCATGCGCATCGCCGACACGGTCTACTCTGTCGAGCACGGGAGAATGAGCTGATGAAGCTGAAACGCCTTTTCTTCCTGATCCTTGGCTGCGTGTGCCTTGCGCTCGGCTGCGTCGGCATCGTGCTGCCGGTGCTGCCCACGGTGCCGTTCTTCCTTGCGACGGTGTTCTGCTTTGCAAACTCGTCGGAAAAGCTGCACACATGGTTTCTCGGCACAGAGCTCTATCAAAAACACCTCGACTCATTCGTGAAGAAAAAGGGCATGACCGCGCAGACCAAAGCCGGCATCCTGATGTCCGTGACGCTGCTGATGGCCGTCGGCTTTTTCCTGATGCTGCGAAAAGCGCTCTACATTCCCTGCACTATTCTCGCTATTGTGTGGCTCTGACACCTCGTCTACTTCCTCTTCGGTGTGAAGACGATCAAGACAGAATGCGAGGAGCAGATTTGAGTAAAAAAAGCGGCAGAGCCACCGGAATGCTCCGGCGGCTCTGCCGCTTTTTGAGAGAGAAGGGAAAAAATCATGCTTTTTCGGGGCGCAGCGGGCCGTAGAAGTAGCTCGCGGTCGCGCCGCCGTCGATGAGGAAGGTCGAGCCCGTGATGAACGCGCCCTTGTCGCTCATCAAAAGTTCGGCGACGTTTGCGGCTTCGCCCACCGCGCCGGGGCAGGCGGCCTTCATATCTTTGATGACGCGGCCCGGCCAGCCGCCGTTTGTCATAAACGGCACAACGGTCTTGCCTGCAAAATTCTGTCCATGCAGGAATGCCTTGACGGCGGGAGCCATCGTGTACCACCATGTCGGCGTGCCGACGGCGATGACGTCGTAGTCGGCGACGTTGACGGGAAGCGCCTTGAGCTCCGGCTCAAAGCCCGCGTTCACCTCGTGCTGGCCCTGATCGACCACATCGTTGTAGCTGCCGGTATACGGCACGGCGGTGTCGAGCCTCACAAGATCGCCGCCGGCGACGCTCTGCAACGCTTTTGCGGTGCGCTCGGTGTTGCCGCACGACCAGGAGTAGTAAACGATCAGGAGCTTTTTCATTTTGTGACCTCCTCAACCCACTGGGCAAGCGCGCTCTTCGCCTCGTCCACGTGGCTGCCGTGGATGGCGAGGCCCTTCGTGACCGCCGCGCCATGGGCAGCCTTGCGGATGTCGTTTTCGGTATCGGAAAGGCCGCTGCCCTCGTGCGTGCAGAACGGGTGGATGGTCTTGCCCGTGAAGTCGTAGTGATCGAGGAAGGTGTAGACCACCATCGGCATCGTGCTGCAATAGTTGGGGTAGCCGAGGTAAATTTCATCATAGGCGTCGAGGTCATCGGGCAGATCCAACACCGCGGGACGGGCGCTTTTCTGCCAGTCCTCACGCGCCTGCGCCACACAGGTCTTGTAGTCGTCTGAATAGGGCTCGGCCTGCTCAATTTTGTACAGCTCGCCGCCGGTCAGATTCGCGAGCATCTCAGCAACCTTTTCGGTGTTGCCGACGGAAATGCGGCGGTACGCGCCTCCGAAGTAGTTCTCTCCCGCGCGGGAGTAAAATGCGATCAATGCTGCCATTGTTTCGCTCCTTTCTTATCGCTTTGCGCCAAAAGCGGCGCATGGTTTTTGTTGATACCACCATTGTAAACCGCCGCGCCGCGGGTATCAATTCCGGTTTTGCGGCTTTCCTATAAGAAAAACTGATATGAAAAAAGGCGGAGCCATCGGCTCCGCCTTTCTGCTTTCGTTCAGGTATCAAATTGTCCTTTGAGCAGCTGCGCGAATTCTGGCACGTAGGGGTTCGCGTTCTCCTTTTTCCAGAACGCGCAGTATGTGCGAAGAATCGGCTCGCCGTTTCGCACGAGCGGCACACGGGTGAGCGGTTCGGCTGCCTGCCTTTCGCCGCCCTCCAGCGGAAGAAATCCCCTGCTGCCCGCGACCAGAAGGCGCGCCTCCTCCAGATTCTCGGCATACAGGAATTCACTTGGAAAGCCGAGTACAATGCGGCTGAATTCCTGCTCTGCCTCCCGCTCCGGCGGCGGGGCGATCAGAATGCAGGGAAAATTCTTGAGCTCTGCCGGTGCGACCGCCTCCATTTGCGCGATTGGGCTGTGGGCGGAGACTTCAATCAGGGCGGGCCGGGCTGCAAGGATCAGATTTTCGTAGGCGTCGGAAAACAAGCGGCGCTGATCGTTGAGCGTGATCTCGACCCGATCCTCGCTCAGCATATCACACAGCTCCCCATGGCTGCCGTACGCGATGGAGACGCTGACGTCGGGATACCTTGCCGAAAAGGCCGCGAGCGCGCGGTGGAACTCTCCCCCTGCATAGGTGCGCAGGTAGCCGATCTTCAAATTCGCCGCCTCGCCCTTGGCGATCTTCGCCGCCTCGGCGCACATGCGGTCGCAGGCCGCTGTGAGCAGCAGGCTCTTACGGTAAAAGTATTCGCCCGCAGGCGTGAGCGAAAATGAGCGATTTTTGCGCACGAGCAGCGCAAAGCCCAGCTCACGCTCCAAGGACTGCACCTGCTGGGAGATGGCTGACTGCGAGATGAAATTTTCCTCCGCTGCGGCGGAAAAGCTCCCGAGACGCACGACGGATTGAAAGTATTTGAGCTGCTTGAGCATGATGCACCTCCTGATGTCTAAATGACGATCCCCTCGCAGTGGTCGATCTCGTGCTGGATGATCTCCGCCGTCCAGCCGGTGAAGGTCTTGAGGCGTGTTTGGAATTTTTCGTTCTGCCACTGGACTTTGACGGTCTGGAAGCGCTTTGCCTTGCGCGTGCCGGTGAGGGACAGGCAGCCCTCCTCGGTGTCGTAGGGGCCGGACTTTTTGACGATGACGGGGTTGAACATGAGCATGTATTCGCCGTCATTTTCAAAAGCGATAATGCGCTTGTTGACGCCGATCATGTTCGCCGCCATGCCGACGCAGCCGTCCTTGTGGGCGATTAGCGTGTCGAGAAGGTCCTGCGCGGTGTTGAGATCGTCCGCCGTGGCGGCTTCGGCCTTTTGGGCGAGGAAGACTTCAGCTTTGCATATTTCACGAATCATGGCGTTCCTCCTGCGCGGCATTCTGCTGCTTGTAATGTGTGCCCCAGACGACCATGGAATCGAGAATGGGCTTTAGGCTGTAGCCGGTCTTGGTCAGCGTGTATTCGACGCGCGGCGGTACCTCGGCGTAGACCTTGCGGGTGAGCAGGCCCTTGGCCTCCATGTCGCGCAGCTGCGCGGTCAGCACCTTCTGCGTCACATGGCCGATGGACTTTTTAAGTTCACCGAAGCGCTTGGTGCCGTCCATCAGGTCGCGCAGGATGAGCACCTTCCATTTGTCGCCGATGAGCATGAGCGTCGTCTCGACGGGGCAGGCGGGTAATTCCATGGTATGACCTCCTTCGTGTTACAGATATTGACCGGTGATGCTGTCGGGGTTCAATTGAATTTCCTCCGGCGTGCCGGAGGCGACGATCCTGCCGCCGGCCTCACCGCCGCCGGGGCCCATGTCGATGAGAAAGTCCGCGTTGCGGATGACGTCGAGGTCGTGCTCGATGACCACGACCGTTGCGCCGTTGTCCAAAAGCGCCTGGAAGACGCCGAGCAGCACGCGAACATCCAGCGGATGCAGGCCGATCGACGGTTCATCGAAGACGAAGACAGAGTCGGTCTGCGTGCGGCCGATCTCGCTGGCGAGCTTTAATCGCTGTGCCTCGCCGCCGGACAGGCTCGGCGTTTCCTCGCCGAGCGTCAGGTAGCCGAGGCCGAGCTGCTTCAAAATGCCGAGCTTCTGGCTGACGGTCTTCCGGTCCGCGCAGAATTCAATGGCGGAGTTGACGTCCATGTCCATGAGTTCAGGAAGCGAGGCGTTTTCGCCCGCCTTGTTCATGAGCTTCACGCCATAGGCGGCTCTTGCGTAGCGCGAGCCGCGGCAGTCGGGGCAGGGAATGTTGACGTCGGGCAGAAACTGCACGTCGAGACTTACAACGCCCGTGCCGTCGCAGCCGGGGCAGCGGAGAGAGCCGGTGTTGTAGGAAAAATCGCTTGCTTTATAGCCGTGTTCCTTCGCGTCGGGCGACTTGGCGTAGAGCTTGCGCAGCTCATCGTGCACGCCCGCGTAGGTCGCGACCGTGGAGCGGACGTTGATGCCGATGGGCGTCGCGTCGATGAGCTTGACGTGCGCGATGCCGTCGGCTTCGACCGAGCGAATGTGCGCGGGCAGGGGATTGCCGTTGATCTTCGCTTCCAGCGCGGGGACAAGGCTCTCGAGCACCATCGTCGTCTTGCCCGAACCGGACACGCCGGTGACGACCGTGAAGCGGCCCTTGGGGATGTCGACCTCAAGCGGCTTGACAGTGTGGATCTGAGAAGTGGACAGATGAACCGTGCCGTTTGCGAACAGTTCGTCCTTTTTGGCGCGCTCGCGCAGCTTTGTTTCAGCCTTGCCGGAGAGGAACGGCCCAATCTGCGAATTTGGGTTTTCTTCGATCATTGGGATGTTCCCCTCGGCGATGACATGGCCGCCTTTGGCGCCCGCCTCGGGGCCCATTTCGACGATCCAGTCGGCCTCCTTCAAAATCTGTGTGTCGTGGTCGACCAAGATGACGGAGTTGCCGTCGGCGACGAGATCGTGCATCACGCCAGTAAGCCCCACGATGTTCGACGGGTGCAGACCGATCGACGGCTCGTCGAGCACATAGAGGACGCCGGTCGTGCGGTTGCGCACGGCGCGGGCGAGCTGCATGCGCTGCCGCTCGCCGGTGGAGAGGGTAGAGGCCGAGCGGTCGAGCGTCAGGTAGCCGAGGCCCAAGTCGATGAGCCGCTTTGCCGTGCTCTCAAACGCCTCGCAGATGCTCTCGGCCATCGGGCGCATCTCCGTAGGAAGGCTCTCCGGTACGCCGCGCACCCAGTCGACAAGGTCCGAGAGCGTCATTGCGCAGGCCTCGTCGAGCGAAATGCCGCGCAGCTTCGGCGCGCGGGCGGCAGAAGAGAGACGCGTGCCGTGGCATTCGGGGCAGGTCTCTTCCTTGAGAAATTTTTCGACGCGCTTCATGCCCTTTTCGTCCTTAACCTTGGCGAGTGCGTTTTCGACGGTATAGACGGCGTTGAAGTAGGTGAAGTCCAGCTCGCCCGCCTGGTTGGAATTCTTGTTGTGGTAGAAGATGTGCTTCTTCTCCGCGGGGCCGTGGAAGACGATGTCCTTTTCGTTTTTGGTCAGGTCGCGGAACGGTACATCCGTGCGCACGCCCATCTGGCGGCAGATGTCGGTCATCAGCGACCACATCAGGCTGTTCCACGGCGCGACCGCGCCGCCGTCGATGGTCAGGGAATCGTCGGGCACGAGTGTGTCTAAGTCGACGGTGCGGACGATGCCCGTGCCGCTGCACTTTGGGCAGGCACCCTGTGAGTTGAACGCCAGCTCCTCGGCGGACGGCGCGTAGAAATGCGCGCCGCACTCGGGACAGACGAGCTCCTTGCCCGCCGCAACGAGCAGGGAAGGTGGGACGTAGTGCCCGTTCGGGCAGCGGTGGCTGGCTAAACGCGAGAACATCAGACGCAGGCTGTTCAAAAGCTCTGTGCCCGTGCCGAATGTGCTGCGGATGCCGGGCACGCCGGGGCGCTGGTGCAGCGCCAGCGCGGCGGGAACATACAGGACCTCATCCACGCTCGCCTTGGACGCCTGCGTCATGCGGCGGCGCGTGTAGGTGGACAGCGCTTCGAGGTAGCGACGCGAGCCCTCGGCATACAGCACGCCGAGCGCCAGCGAGGATTTTCCTGAGCCGGACACGCCCGCGATGCCGACGATCTTACCGAGCGGAATGTCGACGTCGATATTTTTAAGATTGTGGACCTTTGCCCCACGAATGAGCATTTTGTCGATCATGGTATCACTCCATCAGCTGTGAAAAAAGTGTTGAAAATATACAATAGTATCCTTTTGGTAACTACGCCACAATATTGTGCTTACTTTATGAAAGTTCTCTATGGCGCTATGATAAGGCCAACGAAAGAAAAATACAACCTTTCGAGTACAAAACATTTTGGAGATATTTATCATGAACAAGACTGCTGACCGTACCGTAGCGCTGGACAAGGGCCGCGTGGACGTCTATACTAAAAACGGCGTCACCCTTTACGCCTATCAGACCCGCGACCTCATCGACAACGAGGTCTTTGTGCTGGCAAAGAAAGGCCGCGGCGTCGTGATCGAGCTGCCGTGCTTTTTTGACAATATTCGCGAGCTGACTGATTTCCTTAAGAGTGAGGGTGTCACGGTCGAGGCGAAGTTCGTTGCCTATCACGCGGCGGGCGCGTCCTTCCTGCCGGAGGTCCCCGCCTACGGCACCGAATCCTCCGTCGCCTATAACACGACGGGCGGCGGCACAGGACTGGCCGCGAATTTCAAGAACGCATTCGGCGACAGCTTCGATCCCGCCATCTGCGAGGTGGATTACGTGCTGGAGGAGGGTGAGATCGAGCTTGCGGGTATCCGCTTTGTTGTGAAGCCCAATGCCGAGGCGTTCGACCTTGAAATTCTGGAGATCAACTGTGTTTACACGCACATGATGGGCCACGATTGCCACTCCATCGTGGCGGGCTGCCCGCATGCAGACGGCATCATTTCCCAGCTCAACTACTACATCCGCAAGGGCTTTGACCTTGTCCTGACCGCGCATTACACGCCGGAGGATCTGAAGGATGCGCAGACCAAGGTGGACTACCTGACGAACCTCAAGGAGATCGCGCTGGAGAGCGAAAGCGCCGACGAGATGAAGGCCAAGGTGCAGGAACAGTATCCTGATTACAGCGGAATGAACTATCTTGACATGACGGTGAGCTTTTTCTTCCCCAATAAGTAAGACGCCCTGAGAAAGGAGCAAAACATGACGCAGGCGGAGCGGCGGCTGTACCTGATCCGGTCGCTATTGAACGAAAAAACGGAATACCAAAGCCTGAACGTGCCGCGGGACGCGGGGGAGCAGCGCAAGCTGCTGCGCTCGCTGATGAATGTCCGTATGCCGAAAGTGGCAGACGAAGCGTTTCTGCGCGTGCAGGACGAGTACTTGCAGCAAGAGCTGGCAGACGAGGGCGTTACCGACCTCGACGATCTGCGGCCGGTCAGTGGTGACCTTTACCTCTGGCAGGGGGACATCACGCGCCTCAAGTGCGGGGCCATCGTCAACGCCGCGAACAGCGGTATGACGGGCTGCTACATCCCGTGCCACGCCTGCATCGATAACTGCATCCACACCTTTGCCGGCGTGCAACTGCGTCAGGACTGCGCCGCGCTGATGGCAGAGCAGGGGCACGAGGAGCAGACAGGGCAGGCGAAGATCACGAAGGCCTACAACCTGCCGTGCGATTACGTCCTCCACACGGTCGGCCCGATCGTCTCGGGCCGCGTGACAAGAGAGGACGAGCGGCTGCTTGCGTCATGTTACCGATTCTGTCTGGAACTTGCGGAGAAAAACAGTGTGCGAAGCATCGCGTTCTGCTGCATTTCGACAGGTGTGTTCCATTTTCCAAACGAGCGCGCGGCGGAGATCGCCGTGGAGACCGTGCGGCGCTATAAGGTGGAGACGGGCAGTAAAATAAAGGTGGTTTTCAATGTTTTCAAGGATCTCGACAAAACGATCTACGAGCGGCTTCTCGGCGCAAATTGCGCGCCTGCGGCGCGCGCTTGACGAGGCGGATGCTGTCGTCATCGGCGCGGGCGCAGGGCTGTCCACCGCGGCGGGCTTCACGTACAATGGTGAGCGGTTCGAGCGGTATTTTTCGGATTTTGCGGAAAAATACGGCTTCCACGACATGTACAGCGGTGGGTTCTATTCGTTTCCGTCGCAGGAGGAGTTCTGGGCCTATTGGAGCCGGTATATCCTCATCAACCGCTATCAAAACGCGCCGAAAAGCATGCACGAGGTTTTGCTCGAGTTGGTGCGGGACAAGGACTATTTTGTCATTACGACGAGCGTCGACCACTGCTTCCAGAAGGCGGGCTTTGACAAAAAGCATCTTTTCTACACGCAGGGCGACTACGGCCTGTTTCAGTGCAGTGAGCCGTGCTGTCAAGAGACGTTTGACAACGAGAAAACCGTCCGCGCGATGGTCGAAGCGCAGGGCTTCACCGTGGCGGACGGCGTGCTGACACCGTCAGCAGATGCGACGCCAAAGATGGAGGTGCCGTCGGAGCTTTTGCCGCGCTGCCCGCACTGCGGCAGACCGATGACGATGAACCTGCGCTTCGATAACAAATTTGCCGAGGACGAGGGCTGGCACGCCGCGGCGGAGCGGTACGAAAATTTCCTCCGCACGCGGGACGGACAAAAGATCCTCTTTTTAGAGCTCGGCGTCGGCTACAACACGCCGGTCATCATCAAATATCCGTTCCTCCGCATGACGGCGGGCAACCCGAAGGCCACCTACGCCTGCATCAACATGGGACAGGCAAGCACACTGCGCGAGATCGAAGAACGGTCGATTTTGATCGACGGGGATATCGCCGCGGTGATAGAAGAAATGAAGAAAACCGCTTCCTACAAATAGCAGGAAGCGGTTTTAACTTATGATGACAGCGGATTTGTGATTTAAGTACTGCGTGCGATTTTGGGAAAATCCGGTGACGATTGTGATACAATTCACGATTCGGCGAAGTCAGAATTCAATGTGATAGTTTAATTCAGTCCTGTTTTCACGTCGAACTTCACTGCTGATCGTTGCGGTACCACTACATTTTAGTTGCTACAGGATACCGTCGAGTTTTGCAGCAACTTTTTCTGACATACCTGCGGAAGAACTGCATTGAAAGTGGTAGTCCTTGCTTTGTTAATTGCGGTGAACAGACCTTTCATGGTGTCGGACCTACTGTGGTTTTCTCAGATGTGCCGCCCATAGGATTATCCTCCGTATCTGTCTGATTAAAAAGATGCGTCGCGTTTTACAGAATCATAAAATGCTACACTTACCAACGGACATTTCAATATATTATATCAAATTGTGCGCATGCGCGCAAGCAAAATAAGGACACAATAGACAAAAAATGATATTTTTAATAGGCGCAAATAGATTTGACATGGACTGTACAGTACCCTCTGTTTTGTTGCTTTTTACGATGGAATATGCTATCTTGATTACGGTAATTTACTATAAATATTAGGAGAGTGAACACCATGCTTTTTGTTTGTTACCCCAAGTGCACCACCTGCCAGAAGGCGAGAAAGTGGCTGGACGAGCAGAGGATCGCCTATGAGCTCCGCGACATCAAAACGGAGAATCCTACTTATGACGAGTTGGCCGCGTGGTACGAGCGGAGCGGTCTGCCGCTGAAAAAGTTTTTCAACACCAGCGGCCTTCTGTATAAGTCCATGGAACTCAAGGACAAGCTGCCCCAAATGAGCGAGGACGAGATGCTGCGCCTCCTCGCCACGGACGGCATGCTTGTCAAGCGCCCGCTGCTGGTCGGCGATGACTTCGTCCTCGTTGGGTTCAAGGAAAGCGAGTGGGCGGCGCGGGTGAAGAACGAATGATGGCCGCTGATTGGCTTTTTCTTTATTTTGTATGGCTGCCTTGAAGAGCTTATTCCGAGCATTGAAACGTATATACGGATATAAAGATGTCTAGGCCAAGCTTCATTCGAATTGCCTTGATCTGCTTACCTTGGCCGTTTCTCAGAAAGAGATTGTAGTCATCCAGAAGTCTTTCGACTGGAACCTCAAAAAGCTGCGCGATTTTCTCCATGTGCTTCGGAGAGTAAAAGTCCTTTCCATATTCTTCATAATGAATATAAGTACTTCGGTATATACCGGCGTAGTCAGCTACGTCTCTCTGCCGCAAGCCTTTCTGGTATCGAAGCCAGCGGAGATTGTCCGCTGTTTCAGTGATTTCGGAGAAGTCCGAGAACTGCAGATTGAACTTTTCTGCATCCTGAAACTTGTGCGGCAGTATCACCGGAAATTGAAGAATTTGTAGCGGGGCTACTTTTACTGAACCTGATATATTGGAAATCAGAATGTAGCAGCGGACTTCCACTTGCGCCAGCAGGCGCCATTTTGCACCAAAAGGTGCCTGTTTTGCTACTTCATCCTCCGATAGTTCTGCTATGTGAGGATAGTATTCACTATCCTCTCCCAACGGATACATAGGTTGCTCAACAGGGGGCAAATCCGCCTCTCCGTCCTCCGCAAAGAGGTAAACATAGGCATTTTTGCCGTCCCAGACCACCTTTTTGACGATGGTGCGCAGCAGGCGGCGTTTTTCCTCCAGCGTGGCAGAATCCACTGCACTGGCGAAGGATTCGATCATCTCCTGATGGAAGGCGAACTCCTGATGGAGCATCCGGCTCTGCTCGGTGAGGGCTTCCAGCTCGGCGAGACGCAGCTGCTGGGTCTCGCTCTCATGATGGAGCGCGTCGATCTGCTCCATGACGTACTTCGCAGAGGTGTCGCTGGCAACGGACAGGGATTCCACCAACCGTTTGATGCGCTCTTCCGTTTCGGTGTGCTTTTCCCGGAGCAGCGCCAGCTCTGCGTCGTAGCCCTCCTTGCTTCCGCTGATGACCTTCTTGGTCTGCGCCAGCAGCCGGGTAAGGGTCTCCTTGTCGGCGGACAGCTTGCGAATTTCTTCGATGATTTTAGCGTCCAGCGTGTTGCCGTTGCAGTTTTTCATAGAGCAGACCGTGCCGTGGCTGCGCTCCTTGGTGGAGCACATGTAGGTGTAGATCAGCTCACCGTCCGCCGTGCGGCGGTTGGTCAGCTTCGGGCGCATATAATCGCCGCATTCGCCGCACCGCAGCAGCCCGGACAGCAGCGCCACGTTGCTGCGGGGTCTGCGGTAGCTCTTGGATTTGTTGACATCCAGCATGGCCTGCACCCGCACCCAATCGCTGCCTGCGATGATGCCGGGGTGCTTGCCCACCGCCACGATCCATTCCTCCTTGGGACGGATCTGGTTCGCCTTGCCGGGGCGCTGGAGGGTGCGGTTGTATGCCATAACACCGTGCTCGCCGTCGAATTCTGCGCGCTCGGCAAACAGGTCAACATTGTTCTCTTTCAGATACTGATACGCCGTGTCGTCGGCGATCATGTAGACCGGGTTCGTGAGAATGCCCCGGATGGCAAAGCGGGTGAACTGCTTGCCGCGCTTCGTGACACAGCGGTGCTCCAACAGGTACTGATCGGTCTTGCTGAGAGAGCCGGTCTCCATAAACACCTCGAAGATCGTCTTGACCAGCTGGATTTCCTCCGGAATGGGTTTGAGCTTGCATGCCTTCTTCACCTTGCCGTCCACCGTCACGCTGGACAGGCTCTCCGAGGCATAGCCCGTGGGCGTTGTGCCGCCCAGCCAGCGCCCGGTCTTGGACAGCTCGTGCATATTGTCCCGGATGCGCTCGGCAATGGTCTCCCGCTCCAGCTGGGAGAACACGGACGCAATGTACATCATGGCGCGGCCCATGGGCGAGGACGTGTCAAACTGCTCACGGATGGAGATGAAGTCAATGTGCCGGTCACCCAAATCCTCGATGAGCTTGGCAAAGTCGCCGATGTTGCGGCTGATACGGTCGAGGCGGTAGACCACGATGGCGGCAAAGGCGATCTTCTGGGAGTCCTTCATCATTTTCTTGAACTGCGGGCGCTCCAGATTGCCGCCGGAAAAGCCCTCGTCCTCGTAGACCAGCACGTTTTCCGCCGCTTTCTCGCCAAAGTGCATGGCGATGTACTGGCGGCAAAGCTCGATCTGATTCTCGATGCTCTCGCCCTTGCCGGTGAATTTGGATTTGCGGGAGTAGATGACGTATTGCTTCGGCGTATCTTTCGTTTTCATGGCGGCACCTCGCATGATGTTACACTGACAGGTGTTATGGATCTATTATATCGGCTCGGAATCCGTTTGATGAAAAGACGCTCCAAGGGAAAATCATGAAAGCGTTCTCTGAAAATTCTTATCATTCTTTATCCTTCAGGTTCAGAAGGCCGTGCGTTCGCGCCGCGCGGCTCAAACGGAAGGCTGAAAGCGGACGCCTTTTGTTTTCTTCCACGCTTTTTTCAGTGATTTTGAATATATTTCGCATTTTTTTATGCTTTCGATATTTTTCGCATAAAAAATCTACATTTTATCAATAGGCACGCCCGCTTCTCATGTGTTATCCTTTGTACAGAGGAAATAAAGGAAGTCTCAGCCCAAACCGGCTGGGTTTATTTTATTTCCTGTATTTTTTTCTGTGAGAGGAGGAGTGTAGAAGCGTTGGAAACTGGCACTGTCCGTCACCGCCGGGACATTGTTCGGCGGTTTGATGTGGAGGATCAGGCGAGTCAGCACATCCACTTCAGTGATCCTTTTGGGGGGATCATGCACAAGTTGCCACTCCTTATTTAGACGAGACCACCGCGTGAAAAGCGGCGCCGCAGCCGCCAAAATTGCAAAATGGAGGAAATGTCACATCATGAAATCAATGAAAAAACATCTATCCCGCGCGACCAGTCTCTTCCTGTCATCTGTCATGCTGTTCGGCACGATGACGACGGGTGTTTTCGCCGCTGAAAACGGCGCATCGAAAAACACCTCCGCCGACAAGTTCACACCGAAAGTCACCTATCAGGTGACCGTGACGGACGCCGAGCGTGCAAAGATCCACGCTGCCGTTGATAATCTCAGCGGTTACGTCGGCGACATGGTCGTCGGCGATAAGAGCTACGATCCCAACACCCTGATCGGCGGCCTTGCCACCGGCTCCAGCTACAACTCCATCTCCTACGGTTCAAAAAATGCTGGCAGTGTGCCCAGCCAGTACCCGTTCACCGTTCCCAGCACTGAGAAAAACAACAATGAAGGCGACAGAAAAACCGCGAAGTTTGCCTGGGTCAAGGAGCTTGCCGAGAACCTCGGTCTCGAGGTCGTGCAGCGTCAGGACGACAAGTATGTTTATGTTGAGATTGGCGATCCCGACGCGCCTGAAATGGTCATGGCGCTCAGCCATCTCGACTCCCCCACTCAGTCCAACAACCCCGAGGGCAACCTGAAGCGCTGGGTCAACTCCAAGGGTGAACTGGATCCCACCGCTTACCATACCCCGTACGTCAAGGACGGCTGGCTCTACGGCGCAGGCGTTCAGGACGACAGCGGCCCGACCCTTGCCACGCTCTTTGCTGCCAAGGCGCTGATGGATTCCGGCGTGAAGTTTGACCGCCGCATCCGCATCGTCATGGGCGCTTACGAGGACAGCAACCCCGGCGTCCCCTCCGTCGAGGATACTCTGAAGTACATGGATATCCCCTACTATACCGGCAACCCCGGTTTCTATGACAACTGGTGCTACAAGTCTCTCAACCGCGAGGAGACCCCCATCGCGGCCTACACCTCTGACTCCCGCTTCCCCGTGGTCGTCGGCAACACGAGAGCTTGGACGCCCAACATTGAAGCAGACCTTTCCGCCGACAGCGGCAAGGCGTTCAGCCTGCTGACCGCCAGTGCCGGCGTGACGCTGCGCGAAGGCGACGACACCCTCAAGGACATCGTCCACGGCAGCACCTCTCAGATCGCGTCCCGCGCCGTCTTCACGCTTGACGTGAGCAAGGCGAGTGAGGCCGAGATCTCCGCGTTCATCGACTCCGTGAAGGCCGCTGCGACCGCGCGCGGCTGGCTGCCCACCGCCAAGGGAACGACCCCCAAGGTCCAGTGCACCAGCAAGGACGGCGTTCTGACCCTCGAGATCAACACCGACGTTGCAATGGAAATGCCCATGCCGCAGTACAGCAAGAATGCTGTCGTTTGGGGCATGTACCTGCTGAACGAAGCGCTCCCCGCCGATTCCAAGCTCAAGAGCGCTGCTGCCGGTCTCTCTGACCTGTTCTTCCGCAACTGCGAAGAGGGCGAGTCTTACATCGGTAAGAACCTGGGCATCCCCAGCAAGCTCCTCCGCGACCCCGACAACGGCGTTGCCTATATGACCTTCGCGCCCATGGGCGGCATCAAGGGCAGCTATGAGCTCGCCAGCTTCTATGCCGACGGCAAGCTCTCCATCCCGATGTATGTCAGAAGCCTGCACATCAACAAGGCCAACTACGACACTGCCTGCAGTGCTGTGATCGCGGCATTCGAGAAGAAGGGCCTCACGCTCGACGGCGCTCCCACCAAGTTCTCCGACCCCACGCTGTACCTGTCTCACGACAACCTGCTGACCGCGCTGCAGTATGCCAGCTACCGTGCCAGCATCGAGTATGATCCCTCCGAGTTTGACGGCCCCGCCGACCTGATGGATGTCACCTATCCCGTTGGCACGACCGGCGGCACGCTCGCCTCGAACTTCCGCAACAAGATGACCGCCTTCGGCGCTGTCCTCCCGGGCAACGAGCGTTGGTGGCACTCCGCCAACGAGCGCATCGGCGTTGACGCGATCATCCAGATGACCAAGATGATGGCCGACGGTATGCTCGAAATGGCACGCTACTCCGGCGATGCGGGCGCACAGCTCATGTGGGCCGACATTGACGGCCTGAACGCTGACCGCGCTGACCTCGACCTGCTCGATGTCACCGTCGGCACCTACAAGGACGCCAGCGGCAAGATCAGCTCTTCCCTGCTGAACAACGAGACGCTCCTCGGCGCGACCAACTTCTCGATCGATATGTGGGCTGACCGCGGCAACGGCTCCAAGACCGCCGCTCAGTACGCTGCCGGTCACGGCAAGAATGGCGTTTATCTGCCGCTCGACGACGAGGACTTCCTCGCCAACACCTTCGTTCTCCCCATGCGCCTTGAGTTCAAGTATGCCCGTCCCGCCGGCATGAGCAATGCCGATTGGAACAAGCTCACCTCCGGCGAGCTGAGCGGCTTCAGCTTCTACCTGCTCAAGGACGGCAAGCCCGTTGCGCTGACCGTTCCCGAGGGTCAGACTGCCAGTAAGTATTACTCCGTCCGCGTGGACAAGAACGATCTCAACACGGTCTACGTCGCTGTTAACCTGGCGATCGTGGACGGCGAGTACACCGGCGTTTCCACCGTTCTGGCCGACTCCAGAACGGACCTGTTCAAGCTGAATGACGAGTGGCTCAAGACCCACAAGAATCCGTTCCCCGAGCGCGGCGCAGTGGAAAAGCGCGGCTTCTTCCTCTTCGGCGACGGCTCCAAGAACGCCTGCTTCGAGTCCCCCGATGCCATCTACGTTACGGCGAACAAGTTCCTCGACGTGCAGAATAGCGACTTCTACTTTGACGCTGTGAAGTGGGCGGTTGAACAGGAGATCACCACCGGCACCTCCGCCACCACCTTCTCCCCCAGCGCCAACTGCAACCGCGCTCAGGCTGTGACCTTCCTGTGGCGTGCCAAGGGCAGCCCCGCTCCCACGACCACCACGACCGCCTTTGCCGATGTTGCCCCCGGCAGCTACTATTATAACGCGGTCCTGTGGGCAGTCGAGAACGGTGTGACCACCGGTACCTCTGCCACGACCTTCAGCCCGAATGCGCCCTGCACGCGCGGCCAGATCGTCACCTTCCTGCAGCGTTCCCTGAACGAGACTGCCAAGGAGACGAACAATCCGTTTACCGACGTTGCCCCCAATGCGTTCTATGCGAACGCGGTTCTGTGGGCCGTTGCAAACGATGTGACGAAGGGCACCTCTGCCACGACGTTCAGCCCGAACGCGAACTGCACGCGCGGCCAGATCGTTACCTTCCTCTATCGCGCCTATCTGTAACCACCGTTAAAAAGGAAGGCGAGGGATCATCCCTCGCCTTCCTTTTATTTGTTTCGGTTCTGTACCGTCTCACCGGCAATTCGTGACCGTTAAATCCAACCCCGTGTAAAACTCAGGCCCGGCAGCTCCTCTCCCCGCGTATTCTTCACTTGCGTACATAGATTTGCGGTTTTCATACTCTGCATATGCATCGGAAAACGCACATAGAGTGAAGCAGAAAACGCTCCAGAAGGAAGGGCTGCCGTGGAAGTATTTCTGATCTTTCCCAAATCAAAGCAGGCACAGCAGGAGTTTGGGCAGGAGCTGGCGAAGTTCCAGTCCGAGCAGGCGCTGAAATCGATCCAGAAACTGCCCTGCTCCACGGAGCAGAAGCTGGAACTGGTAGACGCCGCCGCGAAACACCTGAAAGCGCAGCAATAATACATAGCAAACGAGCAGACCAGCCTCAATAGCCGGTCTGCTCGTTTACTGCTATGATTACATCTTCTTGAAATATTTCTCCCATGTGGATTTGAAAATCTGCACGGTACCCTGTTCCCATCGCTTGAACTTTTGCAGCGGGACGCCAAGCTGCGCCGCATATGCCTTCTGCGTCAAGCCGAGCCGCTGTCGTATGGCTTTGATCTGCGCTCCCTGACCCCGCAGCAGAAACAGGTTATAGTCATCCAGCAAATCCTCCAGCGGCACTTCAAACAGCTCCGCCAGCTTCTCCATATACTCCTTCGGATAAAAGTCCCGCCCTGCC
>OJPS01000094.1_pt1 | contig 77182 bp, 69 predicted proteins | sample 1598551 | NCBI WGS metagenome assembly OJPS01 (sample SAMN03922488, study PRJEB24848) | human gut metagenome | isolation source: stool sample | host: Homo sapiens | place: Germany | collected 2011-05 | reverse complement strand
CGCTTGACACCTGGTTTTCTTCTGCGCTGTGGCCGTTCAGCACGCTCGGCTGGCCGAACGAGACGGAGGATTTAAAATATTTTTATCCGACCGATACGTTGGTTACAGGCTATGACATCATTTTCTTCTGGGTAGCGCGCATGATCTTTTCCGCCATTGAGCAGACCGGAGAGGTTCCGTTCCATACGGTGTTTATTCACGGCCTTGTGCGCGACGCACAGGGCAGGAAAATGTCAAAGTCGCTTGGAAACGGCATCGATCCGCTGGAGGTTATCGATCAGTACGGCGCGGACGCACTGCGCTTAGCGCTGGTTACCGGCAACAGCCCAGGCAACGATATGCGCTTCTCAGATGATAAGATCAAAGCGGCGCGGAATTTTGCGAACAAACTTTGGAATGCAACGCGTTTTATTCTGATGAATCTGTCGGACGAGGTGACGGACTGCGCGCTTCCGAGGACGCTTTCGATTGAGGATAAATGGGTGCTTTCGCAGTATAGCCGTCTGGTGAGAGAGGTCACTGAAAATCTTGACAGGTTTGAGCTTGGCATTGCGGAGCAGAAGCTTTACGATTTTCTGTGGGATGTGTTTTGCGACTGGTATATTGAGCTGACCAAGACCCGCCTGAGCGGCGAGGACGGGACGGCGAAGATGGCCGCGGAGAACGTGCTGTGCTATGTGCTGCTGCGGATTCTGGAGCTGCTGCACCCGTTCATGCCGTTCATCACCGAGGAAATCTGGCAGGCGCTGCCGCACGAGGGAGACTTCCTGATCAAGGCGAAGTGGCCGGAGTACCGCGAGGAGCTGCACTTCAAGGCTGAGGAGGACGCGATGGAGACGGTCAAGGACGCCATCGCCGCTGTCCGTGCCCGCCGCGCGGAGATGAACGTCCCGCCGAGCAAGAAGGCGCAGATGATCATCGTCACGAAGCAGCCGCAGAACTACGAGGAGGGCCGCCACTTCATCACCCGCATGGCCTACGGCAGCGACGTCACCGTCAGCACCGAGGCCCCCGCGGACCTCAAGGGAATGGTCACGGTTGTCACGCACGACGCGAACATCTATATGCCGCTGAGCGAGCTGGTTGACCTCGAGAAGGAGCTTGAGCGCATCGCCAAGGAGCGCGAGAAGGCCGTCGCCAACCTCGAGCGCATCGAGAAGAAGCTGAGCAATGAGAGCTTCGTCTCCCGCGCACCGGAGGCGGTTGTCAACGCCGAGCGCGAGAAGGCCGATAAGGCCCGCGCTCTCATCGAGAAGCTCGACGCGTCCGCCGCCGCCATGAAGGCTTGATTTTCCCGGATTCCGGGCGATTTTCGACGGAATCAACACCGCATATCCGCTATAATCACCGTAGATCGAACGATCTGCGGTGATTATTTTTTTGCACAAAGGAAGGTGGAAGGATGGAAGTTGCGGCCAAATGCGAGGGGCGGGAGCTGGAGCTGTTTCTGCAGGGCGAGCTGGATCACCACGGGGCGAAGGGCCTGCTGCAACGGCTCGACCGGGAGATCGAGACGGCGCTGCCGCTGCGGCTGACGCTGGATTTCTCGGCGGTGACGTTCATGGACAGCTCGGGCATCGCCGTGGCGATGCGCGCGCGGCAGCGGATGCGCGAGTTGGGCGGCACGGCGCGGCTCGTGCGCGTCCCGGCGCAGCCGGAGCGGGTGTTCCGCGCGGCCGGGATCGGCAAATGGATGGAAATTTCGTGAGAGGAGGGTACATATGCGGGCAGAAAACTATGTGACGGTGGAATTTCTCAGCCGCAGCAGCAACGAGGGCTTCGCGCGGCAGGCCGCGGCGGCGTTCGCCGCGCAGCTCGACCCCACGCTCGACGAGCTGGGGGACATCAAAACGGCGGTGAGCGAGGCGGTGACGAACGTGATCGTCCACGCCTATCCGGAGAGTCTGGGGAAGGTGGTGCTGAAGCTGCGGATTCTGGAGGGCGGCACGCTGGAGATTGTCGTGCGCGACTGGGGGCGCGGCATCGAGGACGTGGCACGCGCCCGGGAGCCGCTCTATACCACCGGCGGCGAGGAGCGCAGCGGCATGGGCTTTACGATCATGGAGAGCTTCATGGATCGGCTGACGGTCAAGTCCGTGCCGGGGCGGGGGACAACCGTGACCATGCGCAAGCGCATCTCGCCGCGCGCGGCGCAGCGGCGATGAGCAGCACGGAGCTGTTCGCGCTGCTCGACCGGGCGCAGAGCGGCGACGACGAGGCCTGCCGGCAGGTGCTGACGGAGAACGCCGGGCTGATCTGGAGCATCGTGCGGCGCTACAGCGGCTGCGGCGTGGAGACGGATGACCTCTACCAGCTCGGCTGCATCGGCTTTATCAAGGCGGTGAAGGGCTTCGACCTGCACTACGGGACGCAGTTTTCGACCTATGCCGTGCCGAAGATCGCCGGGGAAATCCGGCGGTTCCTGCGCGACGATGGGGCCGTGAAGGTCGGGCGGACGATCCGCGAGCGGGGGCAGACGCTCTGGTCGGTGCGCGAGCGCCTGCGCGGCAGGCTCGGCCGCGAGCCGAAGCTCTCGGAGCTCTCGGCGGAGACGGGGTGGACGCCGGAGGAGATCGCGAGCATCGACCTCGCGACTGTCGCGCCGGAGTCGCTGCAGCAGGAGACGGCGGAGGGGCTGACGCTCGAGTCCACCCTCGGCACCGAGAGCCCGGAGGGCGAGCTGATCGAAAAAATCGCGCTCCGGGAGGCGATTGACAGCCTGCCGGAGCGCGAGCAAAAAACGATTCTTCTTCGGTTTTTCAAGGGCTTGACGCAGGAGCAGACGGCGCGGATCCTTGGCGTGTCGCAGGTGCAGGTCTCCCGGCTGGAGCGCCGGGGGCTGGGGCACCTGCGGGAGATTCTGACGGAGTAGCGAGCGCCGGTGCGCCGCCGCACGGCGCGTCGGGGGGCATGACGGGCGGCATACGGGACGGCGGCGGGCCGTCGCCGCCGCGATTGTCTGCGGGGAGAAACTCCGTCATCGTGCCGCGGTAGCGCTTGGGCATGAAGGCGTTCTGGCAGCGGGGATTTTCGCGCTCGCGGATGGCGACCGTCTCGAAAAAACGCTTCCAGAGCGTGCGGTAATAGACCTCCTCCTCACCGGGGAGTTCCAGCTGGAGCGAGTCGACGCAGGCGAGGCGTGAGCGCCCCTTCGTATAGAGCAGCATCTCGCGGTGCGTGCGGTCGTAGATGAAGAAGGACTCGTTGGCATAGCGATTGCAGAAGTGCCGCCGCAGGAGCGGCAGAACGCGGTTCTTCGGTTCGATTTCCGCGCCGAGTACGCCGCTGTAGTCTGAAAAGCGAACGAAGCCGCGCAGTTTCTCGAGTTCTCCGCTCATGTGGCGGAGGGCCTTGACCACGGGGGCGTAGACCTCGTCCGCCTGATTGCGCAAGAAGGCGGGCCCCTCGCGGAAGAGCTTGCGCACGAAGGCGTACAGGTGCTCCTCCTTTTCGGGCATGCACGTCAGAAAGGCGCGGCGCAGGAGCTCCGCCGCCTGCGGCGAGTGCTTCACGATGCTGCGGTAGACGCGCCGCGCGTGCTCCGTCTGCGTGAGCACCGTCCGAACGGAATAGAGCGAGAGTACACACGATTCCTCATCGCCCTCAAAGGCGATGGGGAATTCTTTATAGATATAGCTGTCGTGGACGCAGCAGAGAAACCCGTCAAAGCTGCCGTCGTACTGATAGATGACATCCTCCCAAGACACGGCGCTCACCCCACGGAATCGAACAGCGACAGCTGCTGCGCCTCGGCCTGCGGGAGCTGGCCGCGCTCGACGGCCTCGAGCTGGCACAGGAGCGTCCCGGCGGAAAAGCGCAGGCCGCTGCGCATCCGCCCGCCGCAGGTGATGAAGAACTGCGCGCGCTTGAGTACGACGCCGAGCCGCGACAGATCCTCATAGCGCAGGTGGCTGACGCGGCGCGCCGAGACGATGCGCCGCGCACTGACCGGCCCGATTCCGGGCACGCGCAGCAGCGTCTCATACTCCGCGCGCATGATCTCCACGGGGAACTGCTCCGGGTGGCAGATCGCCCAGAAGCACTTCGGGTCGATACGCGGGTTGAAGTCCGGGTGCTGCTCGTCGAGCAGCTCCTCGGCGCGAAAACCGTAAAACCGCAGGAGCCAGTCCGCCTGATAGAGCCGGTGCTCGCGCAGGAGCGGCGGCTTGGTGTCAAGCGAGGGGAGCAGGCTGCTCTCGACGATGGGGACATAGGCAGAGTAGAACACGCGTTTGAGGCGGTACTTGGCATAGAGCGACTCGGTCAGGTGCAGGATGTGCCGGTCGGTATCCTGCGTCGCGCCGACGATGAGCTGGGTGCTCTGTCCGGCGGGGGCGAAGGCGGGCGCGTGCTTATATTTCGTGAGCTCGGACTTGCTCTGGCGCGCCTGATCGCGGATGAGCCCCATCGGGCGCAGAATGGCGCTCTTGGACTTGTCCGGGGCCAGCGACCGCAGCCCCTGTTCGGACGGAAGCTCGATGTTAACGCTCAGCCGGTCGGCCAGCAGCCCCAGCCGGTACACCAGCTCCGGCGACGTGCCGGGGATGGCCTTGGCGTGGATGTAGCCGTTGAAGCCATAGTCCTCGCGCAGGATACGCAGTGCCTCGATCATCTGTTCGGTTGTGTAGTCCGGGCTGCGCAGGACACCCGAGGAGAGAAACAGCCCCTCGATATAGTTGCGGCGGTAGAACTGGATCGTCAGCTCGGCCAGCTCCTTCGGCGTGAATGCGGCGCGGCGCGTGTCGTTCGAGCGGCGGTTGACGCAGTAGCGGCAGTCGTAGACGCAGGAGTTGGTCATGAGCACCTTCAGCAGCGTGATGCACCGCCCGTCGGCCGAGAAGCTGTGGCAGCAGCCGGCGATGGAGGAGGTGGTATTGCCGATTTTGCCGGGCTGAAAGCCGCGGTGGACGCCGCTGGAGGTGCAGGCCGCGTCATATTTGGCCGCATCCGTGAGGACGGTCAGCTTCTCCAGCAGATCCATGGGTCAAGCGGCGCGGCGGCTGCGCTTCGGCTGGTCGAGCCGGTCGATCAGGTGGACGAGCTGGGCGGAGAGGGAAGCGGCGCCGAGAAGAATCATAAACAGTCCGAAAGTCATGGTGAAATCCTCCTATAAAACTTTTGTTCTAGTATCATTATAAATCGAACAAACATTCTTGTCAAGAAGAATCGAACAAAATTTTCGTTTGCCGTATCCGCGGTTGACCGGGGGCGAATTCTGTATTAAAATGGAAGCCAATGAGACACGGAAGCGAGGACACCATGAACGACTTAGAGAGACGATTTATCGCGGCCCGGCGAGCGGTGATTGCCGGGGCGTATCAGAACCTGAACGACCGCCAGCGCGAGGCGGTGCTCTGCACGGAGGGGCCGCTGCTGCTGCTCGCGGGCGCGGGCTCCGGCAAGACGACGGTGCTGATCCACCGGGTGGCGAACCTCCTGCGCTATGGCCGCGGGAGCGACACGGAGGAGATCCCCATGCCCATCTCAGAAGATGAGGTGGAGTTTCTGGAGCAGTATGCGCAGCACTCGGACCCCGAGCAGGAGGCGCTGGCGCAGTATCTCTGCGCCGTGGAGCCCGCCCGGCCGTGGGAGGTGCTGGCCATCACCTTCACCAACAAGGCTGCCAACGAGCTCAAGGAGCGGCTGGAGCGGATGCTCGGCGACACGGCGCAGGACGTCTGGGCCTCGACGTTCCATTCCGCATGCGTGCGCATCCTGCGCCGCGACATCGACAAGATCGGCTTTGACCGCAGCTTCACCATCTACGACACCGACGACAGCAAGCGCGTCCTCAAGGACATCCTCAAGGAGTTGGAGCTGGATGAAAAGACGTTCCCGCCGCGCGAGCTGCTGTCTGTCATCTCGAACGCGAAGGACGCCATGCAGAGCCCCGAGGAGTTCGCGGCCTATTGGGAAAAGCGCGGCGACTGGCGCAAGACGCGCATCGGCAAGGTCTATGCGCGCTATAACCGCAAGCTCCGCGAGGCGAACGCCCTCGACTTCGACGACATCATCCTGCACACGGTGCGCCTGCTGCAGAGCGACCGCGAGACACGCGAATACTACCAGCGGAAGTTCCGCTATGTCCTCATCGACGAGTATCAGGACACGAACCACCTGCAGTATCTGCTGGCGGGGCTGCTCGCGGGGGGCTACCGCAACATCTGCGTCGTCGGCGACGACGACCAGAGCATCTACCGCTTCCGCGGCGCGAATATCGAGAATATCCTGAACTTCGAGAAGGAGTACGACGGGGCGCGGACGATCCGCCTTGAGCAGAACTACCGCTCCACGCAGAACATTCTGGACGCGGCGAACGCCGTTATCCGCCACAACACCGGCCGAAAGGGCAAGACCCTCTGGACGGAGAACGGCCGCGGTGAGGTCGTGACCGTCAAGACGACGTTCAATGAGGGCGACGAGGCGAACTTCGTCGTGGGGCAGATCCTTGTCAGCTGCAACCGCGGTGCGAACTGGCGCGACCACGCCGTGCTCTACCGCATGAACGCGCAGTCGAACGCGCTCGAATATGCCTTCAAGCGCAACGGCGTGCCGTATAAGGTCATCGGCGGCATGAAGTTCTTCGACCGCGCCGAGGTCAAGGATATGCTGGCCTACCTCTGCGTCATCAACAACACGACGGACGATCTCCGCCTGCGCCGCATCATCAACGTTCCCGCGCGCAAGATCGGGCCGACGACCGTCGACCGCGCGCAGTTGATCGCGACGGAGGAGGGCGTGCCCCTCTATGAGATTCTCTACCACGCCGACCGCTACCCCGAGCTGAAAAACGCCGTGAGCAAGCTCAAGGCGTTCACGGAGATGATCGAGGAGATGCGCCATCGCGCGGAGAATATGGGACTCGTGGAGTTTTATGAGTACGTCTGCGAGCGCACGGGCTATGTGCGCGCGCTGCAGGAGAAGAGCGACGTGGAGAGCCGCGGGCGGATCGAGAACGTGCAGGAGCTCGCCTCGAGCATCCAGGCCTTCCTCGAAAACGACCCCGACAACCCGACACTCGCGGGCTTCCTCGACGAGATCGCGCTCTATACCGACCTCGACAGCCAAAACGACAGCGACAACTGCGTCACACTCATGACGATGCACGCGGCCAAGGGACTGGAGTTCCCGTTCGTGTGCGTCGTGGGCATGGAGGACGGGCTGTTCCCCGGCAACCGCGCCATCGGCGACGAGGAGGAGATGGAAGAGGAGCGGCGGCTGTGCTACGTCGCGATGACGCGCGCGAAGGAGAAGCTGATTCTCACGAATGCGCGCCAGCGTATGCTCTACGGCCGCACGACGCCCTGCCGCCCGTCGCGCTTCCTCGAGGAGATTCCGGAGGAGAACATGGAGTGGCTCAGCAAGCCCCAGCCCCGCACGGCGGAGCCGGGCTGGAGTGGGGAAGAGGGCGGCGCGCCGCACGCGGCGACGGCTGCCGCAGCCGCGCAGCATCCCGGCGGCTATGCCCGCCCCGCAAGGCCGCACCAGCGCCCCGCGTTTGCCGCCGAGCAGCACCACGCCGCGCCGCTTCTGCAGCTGCAGCCCGGCGACAGTGTCCGACACAAGGCGTTCGGCCAGGGTATGGTGCTCTCCGTCCGGCCGATGGGCGGCGACGCGCTTATCGAGGTCGCCTTCGACAAGGTCGGCACGAAAAAGCTGATGCTCAAGGCCGCGGGTGCGCACCTGACGAAGCTCTGAGCATGGAAAAAACGGCCGCCCGGCGGCCGCGGAGAAAGGAAACAGGAATATGGATAATGTGATGCACATCATCAAGGTCGCCGTGCCGATTCTCTTTGCACTGATCGTGCTGATCCTCCTCTGGACGCTTTTCAAGGCCGCCCGGAAGAAGATCAAGGACACGCAGCTGACGATGGCGGCGATGGTCGCGGCCAAGCGCGCCGAGGCACCGGAGGAAAAGGGAGCGGGGCGGCAGTATTTTATCACGTTTCAGGTCGCGAACGGTACGCACATGGAGTTCGCCGTCACGCGGAACGTGTACGCCCACCTCGCCGTGGACGACGTGGGACAGCTGACGTTCAAGCGCACCGACTTTGTCGACTTCAAAAAGACCGGCAAAGCAGAGCCGGCTGAGCCGAAGGCAAAAACGGAGGAAGAATAACGCGAAAAAATCTCCGCCGCCCGGCGGAGATTTTTTCGCGTTTTCAAAGGTCTCACAGAGTTCGCGCCGCCGCAGCGGCGCACATAAGATGAAATTCGTTTTTTTGCGGCGGCGTGTACGTCGCAAAAAACACTTTGCGCGGAGAGAGTGTGTTTTGCCCGCTTACAGCGGGCAAAACGCGCGGTTCGAAGCGAGACCCCATTTTTTTGCCAAAGGCCATCGGCCTTTGGCAAAAAAATAACGTCAAAAGCCTGCCAGACGGCAGGCTTTTGACGCATAGTAAAGGAGAGACAAACAGCGATATTGCGCTGTGGGCTGCGGTTTACGCCTCGGGGTTCGCCTCGGCGGCGTGGCTGGAGCTATTGGCACCGGTGGCCTTCGCAACTGCGAAGCCGATCAGACCACAGATGATGGTCGGGATGATCCAGGACAGACCAACCTCGAAGAAGGGGGTCTTGTGCAGGAAGTCAATCGTGGCGCTGGTCATCGCGTCGATGGAGCACAGGGCACTCCAGACCAGAGCGCCGCCGGCAGCGAAGCGGCTGATGTAGTCATGCACGAACGGGATCGCGACGGAGATGAAGATCGTGGTGACGACCGGGGGATAGACGAGGTCCAGGATGGGACCGGCGATGGAGATGATGCGGTCGAGACCGAGGTTGGAGACGACGGCGGAGAACACGCACATCACGATAACGATCAGCTTGTAGGAAACCTTGCCCTTGAAGATGGTCTCGGAGAAGAAGCCGCCGACGATACCGGTCAGGCCGATAGCGGTGGTCAGGCAGGCGAGGCCAACGACGATACCGAAGATGATGGTGCCGGCCTTGCCCATGATGGCATAGACGATGGCGAGGATGAGCTCGGAGCGGCTGATCTCGGAGGTGTAGATACCGGAGACGGTGGCACCCAGATAAGCCAGACCCATGTAGACCAGAAGCAGCAGCACGCCGCAGACGATGGATGCGCCGGCCATGGTGGCGGTTTCCTTCTTCTTGGAGTAGTTCTTGGCCATGATGCTCTGCAGAGCGAGCATGCCGGTGGGAACGGCGCCGATGGCGTCGAGCGTCTGGTAACCGTTCTTCAGGCCGGAGCCGGCGACGTTCTCGATCTGAGCCGCGGTGATCTCACCGATGGGGTGGATGATTCCCATGATGATGATGACGGCCAAGCCGAGCAGCAGCAGCGGGGTCAGAATCTTGCCGACGATGTCGACAACGGCGGTCTGCTTGATCGTCAGCGCCAGAACGATGACAAAGAAGATCGCGGAGAACAGGACGGTAGGGATGCCGCTGATGTTGGGGGCGATACCCAGTTCATAGGTCGTCGCGGCGGTACGCGGGACGGCGATGAACGGGCCGACGCACAGCAGGCAGATCGCGACGAGGATCTTGCCGACGGTTGCGCCCAGACGGTTGAACACGGCATCGGTGCTGCCCATGCGGAGCAGAGCGAAACAGCCCATCAGAGCCAAACCGCAGTCACCGATGAAGAACATGAGAAAACCGGTAAACCAGCTGGTACCGGATTCCATGCCGATGTACGGGGGAAACACAGTGTTGCCCGCGCCGAAGAACATGGAGAAGAGGGCGAAACCCACTACGATCATGTCGCTGACGCTAAGGCCTTCTTTTGCTTTCAGATTCATTCCTTACTTTCCTCCTTATTGAAGCAAGCCTATTTGGCTTTGACTATACTATAGCACGATTTTTCGGATTTCGGAATCAGACGAATTATATGACGATATCAATTTTTTTAATGGGGCACAAAAACCGAATGGTTCGGTAGGGCAACTTGTCAGACCAGTTGAGAAAAATATATTGAAAAGAAACAAAATTCGTGATATTATTGCACTATGGTTGTGAAACTTTGGCAAAAACATAGAGGATAGAATTGGAGAGAAAATGGACGAAAACAAATTGCGTGCACTGCTGACGGCAGTGCAGTGCGGCAGCATCACCAAAGCGGCCGCGCAGCTGGACTATACGCAGTCTGGCATGACGCACATGATGAACAAACTCGAGACGGAGCTCGGCTGCCGCCTGCTGGAGCGGACGAGCCACGGCGTGAAGCTCACGGTGCAGGGTGAACACCTGATGCCGTATGTGCACAATGTGCTGCGCGCCTGCGACGTGCTGCGCCGGGAGGCAGATGAGTGCAGCAACCTGCAGGGGCAGTGCCTGCGCGTGGGGTGCTTCCCGAGCATCGCGCGCAGTTGGCTGCCGGGTGTGCTGCAGCGCTTCCGGAAGATGCATCCGGAGGTGCGCGTGGACGTGCTTGTGCGCGGAAACGAGCTGGTGGAGGCGCTGGAGGACGAGAAAATTCAGGTCGCGCTGATCGACGACCACTGTGCCCGCGGCTTCGAGTGGACGCCGCTGCTGCGTGTGCCGCTGCTGGCGGTCGTGCCGCTCGACTATCCGTGGGAGGAGAAGACCGTTCCGCTTGAGCACCTGCTGGAGGGGACATTTATCTCCGGCGCGGAGCAGGACATCGAGCCGTATCTGCCACCCGCCGCGCCGCACCTGAAGATCGACGCGGCGGACGATGCGGCGATTCTGTCGATGATTATCGGCGGGATGGGCGTTTCGGTGCTCTCATCGCTGTCGCTCATCGGGTTTGAGGATCGCGTGCGCGGGATTCCGCTGCGTGAGCCGATCGAGTGTGAGCTGGGCGTGGCCGTCCGGTCGTCGCGCACGGCGAGTGCGCCCGTGCGGGCGTTTATCAACTTCCTGATGCAGCAATGTCAGCTGTGAGGGATTTTAAAAAGAGGACAGGGTTTGGCCTGTCCTCTTTTTGAATGCGCTGGGGGGTGTCTCCGACGGGTTACTTTCTGATAGCCCGGAAAGTAAGCAAAGATGCACCAGAAACCAAGGTTTCTGGACATCCTAAGTGCGCCCAGCACGTTGGAGTTGGTTATAGTGCATCCCACACGTTTGGAGGATTTTGCAAGGGGCATGAAATGTAGGATCGCCGCTGCGTTTGCGCCGCTGCCGATACAAAATTTAGGCACTGTCCTACCAATACCCCGCTTGCCGACCGGAAAAGGAAGTCCGGAGACCGGACACGCCGATTCCCACCCGCAGCTGTACAATATTATAAATGTATGTACACCCCGCGCGCCGGTTGCTTTTCGCCGGGGAACTTGGTATAATGGCGAAACAGTGCGGCGCATTGGCTGCAGGAGGAGAGACAGATGGACATTTTTGACATTCTCGGGCCGGTGATGGTCGGCCCGTCCAGCTCCCACACAGCGGGCGCGGCCCGCATCGGCGCGATGGCGCGGACACTGCTCGGCGAGCCGGTCACGGAGGCGAAAATCCACCTCTACGGCTCGTTTGCCGAGACGGGGCGCGGCCACGGCACGGACCGCGCGCTCGTCGCGGGGCTGCTGGGCATGAAGCCGGATGACCTGCGCATCCCGTCGGCCTTCGAGGAGGCGGCGCGCGCGGGGCTGCGCTATACGTTCGACGTGATTTCCCTGCGCGACGCGCACCCGAACACCGCCGTGCTCGAGGTGCAGGGCGTGAGCGGCAAACAGCTCACCATGCAGGCGGCGTCGCTCGGCGGCGGGCGGATCGAGGTCAACCGCATCGACGGGATCGAGGTCTCGTTCACCGGTATGTACAGCACGCTCATCGTCCGCAATCAGGACGAGTTCGGCTCCGTCGCGGGCGTGACGAATATTCTCAGCCAGCTGCGCATCAACGTGGCGAACATGAGTCTCAGCCGCCAGAAGCGCGGGGGCGACGCGCTGATGGTGATCGAGATTGACCAGCATATGCGGCCGAATCAGGTGCAGTTCCTCGCCGAGCTGCCGGGGATTCTGTCCGTGACCTATTACGATAAGGAGGACGAGGAAGATGGCGCTGGATTCAATGAAGCAAATCTTTGAGCGCATGGAGCGGGACAACCTCGCCTTCTGGGAGGTTGTCCTCGCCGACGACATGGAGGAGCGGCAGGTCAGCCGTGAGGCGTCCATGGCGAAGATGCTCTCGACGTGGCAGGCCATGCAGGACGCGGCGGACGCCTACACCGGGCGCAAGCGCTCCGTGAGCGGTCTGGTCGGCGGCGACGGGATGAAGATGCGGCAGTATAACTTCCGCGGCTGTGCCATGACGGGCGGCTATGTCAGCGAGGTCATCGCCGAGGCGCTCTCCATGGCGGAGTCGAACGCCTGCATGCGGCGGATCGTCGCCGCGCCGACGGCGGGGGCCTGCGGCGTGCTGCCGGCGGTGCTGATCCCGTTGGCAGAGGAGCGGGACGTGCCGGAGGAGACGATCCTGCAGGCGCTGTATATCGCGGCCGGGTTCGGCCAGGTCACGGCGCTGCGCGCGAGCGTGGCCGGCGCGGAGGGCGGCTGCCAGGCGGAGATCGGCACGGCCAGCGCCATGGCGGCGGCCGCGCTGACGCACATCCTCGGTGGCACGGCGCAGCAGTGCGCGGATGCGTACGCCATCGCGCTCGGCAATCTGCTCGGCCTGGTGTGTGACCCGGTCGCGGGCCTGGTCGAGGTACCGTGTGTCAAGCGCAATGTCATCGGTGCGGTCAATGCCGTGAGCGCGGCGAATATGGCCGTCGCCGGCATCACGAGCCGCATCCCGGTCGATGAGGTCATCGATGCCATGGGCGAGGTCGGTGATGCGCTCCCGGCCAGCCTGCGCGAGACCGGCCTCGGCGGCCTTGCCGCTACGCCGACTGGCCGGCAGGCGGCCGAGCGGATCGCCCGCGCCGAACACTGAATGCCTCCGTCCCGCAGGCCGAGCCATCGGCGGCGGGGCGGATTTTTGCGGGAAAAGGCTTGACAGACGGGCAAAATCACGGCAATGTATAGTTATCCTATAGAACGAACGACCCGCTCTGCGGGCGGAAAGGCGGAGCCATGGAATTCAATAAACCCATTGCGGATATGCTCCCCGGCATGGATGTCGAGGGCTTTTATATTCTGCGCGCGGCGGCGCTCAAGACGACGAACAACGGCAAACCGTTTCTCAGCGGTACGATCTGCGACCGCACGGGCAGCGTGGAGATCAAGATCTGGAACTACAGCGGCCCGATCGGCGCGCGCCCGGACGATACCGGCCGCGTCGTAAAGATCCGCGGCAGCGTCTCGGAATACCGCGGTGCGCTGCAGATCAGCGTCCACCGCATCCGTATGGCCGAAGCGGCGGACGATTATGACACGGCGCTGCTCGTGCCGACGGCGCCCATCGACGCGGACGCCGCGCTGGCGGACGTGCAGCGGCTGGTCGCCTCGATCACGGACGCGGATTACCGCAGCGTGGCCGAGACGATGCTGGCGCGGCACCTCGATGCATTCCGGCGCATTCCGGCCGGGAAGAGCGTGCACCACAGTTTCCTGTCCGGCCTTTTGATGCATACTTACAACATGCTGCGCACGGCGGATTTTCTCGCGGGCCTGTATCCGGAGGTCATTGACCGTAGCCTGCTGCTGACCGGCACGCTGCTGCACGATTTCGGCAAGGAGCGGGAGTTTGCGTTTTCCGATCTCGGCATCGTGACGGAGTACTCCACGGCCGGGCAGCTCCTTGGCCATCTGGTCATGGGGGCGCAGGAGGTCGCGGACGCCGCGCGCGAGCTTGGCATTCCCGAGGAAAAGTCCATGCTGCTGCAGCACCTGCTGCTCTCGCACCACGGCGAGCCGGAGTTCGGCGCGGCCGTGCGGCCCATGTGCGCGGAGGCGGAGCTGCTGTCATACATTGACCTCATCGACAGCCGCATGGAGATCTATGCGGAAACGCTGCCGACCGTGCCGGCCGGCAGCTTCAGTGCCCGCATTTTTGCGCTGGAAAAGAAGATCTATCACCACAACTAAGGAGGCTGCCCATGCTGACCCTGCCGTCACAAGTGCATACGGCGCTCGATCGTCTCACGGCGGCGGGCTGGGAGGCCTATGTCGTCGGCGGGGCTGTGCGCGACGCGCTGCGTGGCTGCGCGGCGGGGGATTGGGACATCACGACCAATGCCGAGCCCGCGCAGGTCGAGCGCGTCTTTGCCGGCGAGCGGCTCATCGAGACGGGGCTCAGGCACGGCACCGTGACCGTCCTGCTCGACGGCCTGCCGCTTGAGATCACGACCTACCGCGTCGACGGGGACTATACCGACCACCGGCGGCCGGACGCCGTGCGCTTTACGCGCAGCCTGCGCGAGGATCTGCTGCGCCGCGATTTCACGATGAACGCGCTGGCCTACCATCCGCGCACGGGGCTGGTCGACGTCTGCGGCGGGGCGGAGGACATTGCGCGCGGCGTTGTGCGCTGCGTGGGCGAGCCGGGCCGCCGCTTTCAGGAGGATGGGCTGCGCATCCTGCGCGCGCTGCGCTTTGCGTCCGTGCTCGGCTTTCAGATCGCGCCGGAGACGGCGGCGGCCATCCATCGCAATCGCGCGCTGCTGCAGTATCTCGCGGCGGAGCGCGTGCGCAGCGAGCTGACAAAGCTCCTCTGCGGGCAGAACGTGGACGCAGTGCTGCGGGAATTTTCCGATGTGCTGGCCGTCCCGATCCCGGAGCTGCGGCCGATGTTCGGCTTTGCGCAGCACAACCCGCACCATGACCGGGACGCCTGGCTGCACACGGCCGCGGTCGTGGAGCACATCCCGCCGGAGCCGGTGCTGCGCTGGGCGGCGCTGCTGCACGATGTCGGCAAGCCGCCGTGCTTTTCCCTCGGGCCGGATGGTGTCGGCCATTTTTACGGCCACGCGGCCAAGAGCACCGAGCTGGCGGAGGGCATTCTCACGCGCCTGCGCTTTGACACGGCCGGGCGCACGCGCATCATGCAGCTCATCCGCTATCACGACCTGCCCATCGCGCCGGAGGCAAAGCCCATCCGGCGGCTGATGAACAAGCTCGGCGTTGAGACCGTGCGGCAGCTTTTTGAGCTGCACATTGCCGATACCTGCGGCCAGTCGGCCATCTGTGCCGGCCGGGTGGAGACGTACCGGCAGGCGGAGCGCGTGCTCGACGAGCTGCTCGCGGCGGATGCCTGCTTCTCGCTCAAAGACCTCGCGGTCAACGGGGATGATCTGCTCGCGCTCGGCCTGCGCGGCCGGGCGGTCGGCGCGGCGCTGCAGGCGTGTCTGGACGCGGTCATGGATGAGACGCTGCCGAACGACAGGGCCGCGCTGCTGGGGTATGCGGCGGAAAATTTGCAGCGCTTTGCAAATTCCTGAAACTCGGGACTTGAAAATTGTGGAGCGATGTTATAAGATGAAGAACATATTTGAATTACATTGTAATGGAATATGCGGAGAACAGGTTTATGGAGCAGATTCGGTCGCGGAAAAATCAATATATCCTGCACCTGCGCGCGCTGGCCAGGGATAAGGATGTGCGCCGGGACGCGGGGGAGTACGTCTGCGACGGTGAAAAGCTGCTGCGCGAGGCGCTGCAGTTCGGCGCGGAGGTCACGTCCGTGCTCTGGCGCGATGCGGCGGCGTTCCCGCTGCCGGACGGCGCTGCGCAGTATACGGCCGACGCGGAGCTCGTCGCCTATGCCTCGCCGCTCATGCATTCGCCCGGCCCGGTCTTTACCGTGCGCCTCCCGGAGATGCGCCTGCCGCAGCCGCTGCGGCACGTCATCGTGCTCGAGGGCGTGCAGGATCCCGGCAACGTCGGAACGGTCATCCGCACGGCGAACGCCCTTGGCATGGATGCCGTGGTGCTCACCGGCGCGTGCGCCGATCTCTACAGCCCCAAGACCGTGCGCGCTGCGATGGGCGCGCTCTTCCGCCAGCCGGTGCTGACGTGCACGACGGACGAGCTGCTGCAGCTGCTGCATGCCCGCGGGCTGAAGCTCTACGGCGCGGCGCTGACGGATGCGGCGCAGGATCTGCGGTGCGTGCCGCTCTCGCCGGCCGCCGTGGCGATCGGCAGCGAGGGGCGCGGCCTGAGCGCGCAGCTGCTCGCACAGTGCGACGGGCAGATCATCATCCCCATGCAGCCGGGGGCGGAGTCGCTCAATGCGGCGGTGGCCGCGGCGGTCGTCATGTGGGAGATCGCCCGCACCGGGATGTGAGGAGGCGCGCAAATGTCGCAGCTGCAATACTGGGTTTGGCTGTCCATGCGCTTTGGCGTGCGCCCGAAGATGAAGCTCGCGCTCGTGGAGCATTTCGGCACGCCGCGGGATGTATATTTTGCCACGGAGGCGGATTACCGTGTCCGTGTGCCGCTGCGCCCGGAGGAGCTCCGTCTGCTGCTGGATAAAGACATGAAGGATGCCAACCGCGCGCTCGCCATCTGTGACCGGGAGCATATCCGCATCCTGACGATCCAGGACGCCGCCTATCCGCAGCGCCTGCTGCAGATCTACGACCCGCCGCTCGTGCTCTACGTGCGCGGCACGCTGCCGCAGCTCGACGACCGCGCGGCCGTCGCCGTGGTCGGCACGCGCAGCGCAACGCCGTATGGCGTGCGCACCGCGCGCAAGTTCGGCTTCGAGATCGTGCGGCACGGTGGTATCGTGCTCTCCGGCCTCACCGCCGGGATCGACCGCTCGGCCGCCGAGGGCGCGCTGCACGCCGGCGGCATTTGCGTGGGCGTGTCCGGTACGGCGATCAACCTGGATTTTGCGGGTGCATACACGCAGGAGGTCGCGCGCTGCGGCGCCGTTGTGAGCGAGTTTGCGCCGAATATGTCCGTGCCGCGCTTTGGCTTCCGGCTGCGCAACCGCATCACGTCCGGTCTCGCGGTGGCGACGGTCGTGGTCGAAGCACCGGAGAAAAGCGGCGCGCTCCTGTTTGCCGACGATGCCGTCACGCAGGGCAGGGAGGTCTTTGCCGTGCCCGGCAACGCGGACTCCCGCGCCTCGGCCGGCAGCAATGCGCTGCTCAAGGACGGCGCCCGTCCGGCCACGTGCGCGTGGGATGTGCTGAGCGATTTTCGCCGCATGTTTCCCGGCACGCTGCGGGAAAATATCGCGCCCGCGCCCGAGACCCAGGCGCCTGAACCGCCGCCGGAGATGGGCAGCGGCTTTGCACAGGTGCGCCGCCCGGTCGCGGAGAAAAGGATTGACAAGCCGCAGTCGGAGGCATATATTGACCTGGAAGCGCAGCTGAAGTCGCTCACGACCGAGCAGCTGCAGATCGTCGCGGCGATCGATGCGCCCGGCACACAGGTGGACCTCATCATCGAAAAGACGCAGCTGCCGGCGAGTAAGGTGCTCGCGGAGCTGACCGTGCTGCAGATCCGCGGCGTCGTCCGGCAGGAGCCGGGCAAACGCTTTTCATTAAATATACGCGCAGGCACTGCGCAGAATCATAAGGAGTTGGAGTAGACCCGATGGCAAAAGCAAAAACCGATCTGGTGATCGTCGAGTCTCCGGCGAAGGCCAGAACAATCGAAAAATATCTGGGCAATCATTATCAGGTCGTGGCCTCGATGGGCCACCTGCGTGACCTGCCCAAGAGCACCATGGGTGTGGACATTGACGGTGATTTTACGCCGCAGTACCTGCCCGTGAAAGACCGCGCGGACGTGATCGCCGACCTGAAAAAGCGCGCGAAATCGGCCGACACCGTCTATCTTGCGACCGACCCGGACCGCGAAGGAGAGGCCATTTCATGGCACCTGAAGGAGTTGCTGGATCTGCCGGATGACAAGGCCAAGCGCGTGACGTTCAACGAGATCACGAAAAAGGTCGTCACCGAGAGCATCCAGCACCCGCGCGAGATCGATCAGGATCTGGTCGACGCGCAGCAGGCACGCCGTATTCTCGACCGCATCGTGGGCTATAAGCTCAGTCCGCTGCTCTGGCGCAAGGTCAAGCCCGGCCTGTCCGCCGGCCGCGTGCAGTCGGTGGCCACGCGCATCGTGGTCGACCGCGAAAACGAGATCCGCGCCTTCCAGCCGCAGGAGTACTGGCTGCTCGACGCGCTGCTCGACTGCGGCGCGGGCACGTTCACGGCGCGCTTTTACGGCACGGCCGATAAGAAAATGGATGTCCCGGACGAGGCCACGGCCGACAAGATCATTGCCGCCGTGTCGGCCGAACCGTTCAAAATTGCGAGCGTCAAGCGCGGCGAAAAGCAGCGCAGCCCGTCGCCCCCGTTCATCACCTCGACCCTGCAGCAGGAGGCTTCCCGTCGCCTGGGCATGACGCCGCGGCGCACCATGTCGGTCGCGCAGCAGCTCTATGAGGGCGTGGACATTACCGACCGCGGCACGATCGGCCTCATCACCTATATGCGTACCGATTCGCAGCGCCTGTCCGATGAGGCGCTCGCCGCCGCGCAGTCCTTCATCGTCGAGCATTACGGCCCGGAGTACCACCCCGGTAAGCCGCGCACGTATAAGACCAAGGCCGGCGCACAGGACGCGCACGAGGCCATCCGCCCGACGGACGTCACGCTCACGCCGGATCGCGTGCGCCACGACCTTACGCCGGAGCAGTACCGGCTCTACCGGCTCATCTGGGGCCGCTTCACGGCCTGCCAGATGTCCAACGCCGTGTACGACAACGTCGTCGTGGATGCCGGCAGCGCGGGCTATCTCTTCCGCGCCAACTACTCCGAGCAGAAGTTCGCGGGCTACACCGCCGTGTATGAAGAGGCGAAGGACGAGGAGACGAGTGAAGTGCGCCGTCCGCTGCCGTCGCTCAAGCAGGGCGATGCCGTGGAGCTTAAAAACGTCACGAAGGAGCAGCAGTTCACGCAGCCGCCCGCCCGCTACACGGAGGCGACGCTCATCCGCGCCATGGAGGAAAAGGGCATCGGCCGTCCGTCCACGTACGCGCCGACGATCTCGACCATCCTCAGCCGCAACTATGTTGTCAAGGAGGGGCGCTACCTGCGCCCGACGAATCTCGGCATCGTCGTGACCGAGATGATGGAGGAGTACTTCCGCAACATCGTCGATCTGAAGTTCACCGCCAACATGGAGACGGACCTTGACAAGATCGAGGCCGGCAAGATGGCGTGGAAGGACGTGCTGCGCGAGTATTATAAAGACTTTGACGCGAACCTCAACAACGCCGAGATCCAGCTCGAGGGCAAGCATCTCAAGGTGCCGGATGAGGAGTCGGACGAGGTCTGCCCGAACTGCGGGCGCAAGCTCGTGTATAAAAACGGCCGCTTCGGCCGCTTCCTTGCCTGCCCAGGCTACCCGGAGTGCAGCTTTACGATGCCCATCGTCGTCGAGATGCCCGGCAAGTGCCCGGCCTGCGGCGGCCGTCTGCTCAAGCGCACGTCCCGCAAGGGCTTTGCCTACTACGCTTGTGAGCGCGGGCATGATTGCCCGGGACATGGCGAGGGTGAGGGCGGCGAGAGCATCCAGGGCTTCATGACCTGGGACGTGCCGACGAAGGACTATTGCCCCGAGTGCGGCAAGACCATGTTCAAACGCGCCGGCAAGGGCGCGAACAAGCCGTTTTGCATCAACCCCGAGTGCCCGAATTATCTGCCGCCCGACAAGCGCGGCTACAAGCGCAAGCCGAAACCGGCGGACGACGCGGCTGAGCCCAAGGCTGAGTCGGAGTCCAAGGAGACGAAGCCGGAGACCAAGAAGCCGGCGGCAAAAAAGTCCGCTGCAAAGAAAACCGCTGCCAAAAAGCCCGCTGCAAAGAAAACGGCCGCCAAAAAACCGGCAGCCAAAAAGACGACGAAACCCAAGAAGGAAGTATAATTGGAAAGGCGGCCTGACCGGCCGCCTTTTTCGAGGAGGAACGCTATGACCCCAGTGACCGTGATCGGTGCGGGCCTGGCGGGATGCGAGTGCGCGTGGCAGCTGGCCGGGCGCGGCATCCCGGTGCGCCTGATCGAGATGAAACCCAAGAAAATGACCCCCGCGCACGTATCCGAAAACTTTGCCGAGCTCGTCTGCTCCAACTCCCTGCGCAGCGATGAGCTCACGAACGCCGTCGGCCTGCTCAAGGAGGAGCTGCGCCGGCTCGACTCCGTCGTGCTTGCGAGCGCGGATCACAACCGCGTCGCCGCCGGCGGCGCGCTCGCCGTGGACCGCGAGGCGTTCGCGCGCGAGATCACGGAGCGCATCTGCGCGCATCCGAACATCACCGTCGAGCGCGCCGAGGCCGACGCCATCCCGGACGGTGAGGTCGTCATTGCGACCGGCCCGCTCACGAGCGATGCCATGGCGGCCGAGATCCAGCGCCTCTGCCCGGAGTTCGACCTGCATTTTTACGATGCCGTTGCCCCCATCGTCACGCTCGAGAGCGTGGACATGGACAGCGCCTTTTTTGCCAGCCGCTACGACAAGGGCACGGCCGACTACGTCAACTGTCCCATGGATCAGGCGGAGTATACCGCTTTCGTGCAGGAGCTGCGCAGCGCAAAGGAAGCGCCCATCCACGGCTTTGACGACGGTGCAGTCTTTGAGGGCTGCATGCCGGTCGAGGTCATGGCCCGCCGCGGGGAGGACACGCTGCGCTACGGCCCGCTCAAGCCGGTCGGCCTGCGCGACCCGCGCACCGGGCGCGACAACTATGCCGTCGTGCAGCTCCGGCGCGACAACGCCGGGGGCACGCTGTATAACATTGTCGGCTTCCAGACGCACCTGACGTTCGGCGAGCAAAAGCGCGTCTTTTCCATGATCCCGGCGCTGCGGAATGCGGATTTCGTCCGCTACGGCGTCATGCACCGCAACACCTATTTAAATTCCCCGCAGCTGCTCGACCGGTATTATCGTCTCCGGCGCGACCCGCGCATCCGCTTCGCCGGGCAGATGACCGGCGTCGAGGGTTATGTGGAGTCGTGTGCGTCCGGCGCGCTCGTCGGCATCGAGACGGCCGCGCAGCTGCTCGGACTGCCGCCTGTCGATTTCCCGCAAGAGACGGCCATCGGCGCACTGTCGCTGTACATTTCCGGCGGCAGCGTCGGCGATTTTCAACCCATGAACATCAATTTTGGCATCATCACACCGCTGGATCACCGCGTGCGCGGCAAGCGCAATAAGAACGCGGAGATCTCGGCGCGCAGCCTGCAGATCCTGGACGGGCTGAAACAAAAGGAGGTTTTTCATCTATGAGAATTCTTGTGGACGCAATGAGCGGTGACCTCGCTCCGGACGAGATCGTCAAGGGCGCGGTGCACGCGCAGCAGGAGCTGGGCGCGGAGATCGTGCTCGTCGGCCAGCGCGCCGCCATTGAGGCCTGCCTGCGCAATGAGCAGGCCAAGCTCGAGATCATCGACGCGAGCGAAGTCATCACCATGGACGACGACCCCAGCACAGCCACCCGCCGCAAGAAGGACGCTTCCATGACGGTCGCGCTCAATATGCTGCGCGACGGCAAGGGCGACGCGGTCGTCTCTGCCGGCAGCACCGGCGCGCTGCTCACCGGCGCTACGCTCATCGTCAAGCGCATCCACGGTATCCGCCGCGCGGCGCTGGCCCCTGTGCTGCCGAACGGCGACGCGGGCGTCATGCTCATCGACTGCGGCGCCAACGCCGACTGCACGCCGGAGTACCTGCTGCAGTTTGCCTATATGGGCAGCTATTATGCCCGCACCATGCTCGGCATCGCCGCGCCGCGCGTCGGCCTGCTCAGCAACGGCACCGAGGATCACAAGGGCTCTGAGCTCCAGCACGAGACATTCCCGCTGCTCAAGGCGGCGGACGCCGCCGGCCGCATCCGCTTTATCGGCAACGTTGAGGCGTCGCAGGTGTTCAGCGGCGATGTGGACGTCGTCGTCACGGACGGCTTTACCGGCAATGTGCTGCTCAAGGGCATCGAGGGCAGCATCAAGTACATGACGCGCCAGCTCAAGGGCATTTTCATGAAAAACTTCAAGACCAAGATGGCTGCCCTTGCCATCAGGGACGAGTTCCACGCGCTCAAGGCATCGCTTGACCCGAACGAGGTCGGCGGCACGGCCATGCTCGGCATCAGCAAGCCGGTCATCAAGGCCCACGGCTCATCTGATGCGCGCGCGATCTACAACGCCATCCGTCAGGCGATCGCCTTTGTCGATTCCGGCATCATTGACGACATCACGGCCAACATCTCCTACATGCGTGTGGACAAGCACGCGGCGAAGGAGAGCAACTGATGGAGGCGCTGGAGGCCCGCCTGGGCTACACGTTCCGCGACCGGGCGCTGCTGGAGAATGCGCTCATGCACAGCTCCTATGCCAATGAAAACCGCGCGCGGGGCTATACCAGCAACGAGCGGCTCGAGTTTCTAGGCGATTCCGTGCTCGGTATGGTCACGGCGACGCGGCTCTATGCGCTCTATCCCGACATGCCGGAGGGGAAGATGAGCCGCCTGCGTGCCGAGCTCGTCTGCGAGCAGGCGCTGCACGGCGTGGCGCTCACGCTGCATCTGGGCGACTATATCCGCCTCGGCCACGGGGAGGAGCGCAGCGGCGGCAGAGAGCGGCCGTCCATTCTCGCCGACGCGGTGGAGGCGGTCATCGCCGCCATGTATCTTGACGGCGGGCTGGAGCCCGCGCAGCGCTTTATCCTCGCGCACATCCTCAACGGTCTGGCCGAGGGGGAGATCCACCACGTCGAGGACTATAAGACCGAGCTGCAGGAGCGCGTGCAGCGCCGCGCCGGGCAGACGCTTTCCTATACCGTCTGCGCCGAGAGCGGTCCGGACCATAACAAGACATTCACCATGGCCGTGCTGCTCAACGGCAGCGAGATCGGCCGCGGCACCGGCCGCACGAAAAAGGAGGCGGAGCAGTCCGCCGCCCGGTGCGCGCTCGAACAGATGCCGCAATAACGGCATGCAGCCGCCTGCGAAAACGCAGGCGGCTGCATTTTTTCACATCTGAAAAAATGCGCTCCGGCCGTTGCAAAATGGCATTTTTGGCGGTATACTCTACTTTGTATTACTTTGATTTGAGATATCAGCGGCGTCTCTGCACGCGCAGACGCCGGATATGCGAGGGATTTTGTGTACTTAAAAGCATTGGAGATCCAGGGCTTCAAGTCCTTCCCGGACAAGACGCGCCTGAATTTTGACCAGGAGATCACGGCGATTGTCGGCCCGAACGGGAGCGGCAAGTCGAACATATCGGACGCCATCCTGTGGGTCATGGGCGAGCAGCGCACGAAAACGCTGCGCGGCGGCAAGATGGAGGATGTCATCTTCGGCGGCACGGAAAAGCGCAGCCCCATGGGCTTTGCGCAGGTGTCGCTCATCCTTGACAACAGCACCGGCATCTTCGACACCGAGAACACCGAGGTCATGATCACCCGCCGCTATTACCGCAGCGGCGAGAGCGAATATTATATCAACCGCGAGGCCTGCCGCCTGCGCGATATCAACGAGCTGCTCATGGACACCGGTCTCGGCCGCGACGGGTACTCGATCATCGGGCAGGGTCGCATCGCCGAGATCGTTTCCGGCAAGAGCAACGAGCGCCGCGAGATCTTTGAGGAAGCGGCCGGCATCTCGCGCTACCGCTACCGCAAGGAGGAGTCGGAGCGCAAGCTCGCCCGCACGGAGGAAAACCTCCTGCGCATCAACGACAAGGTCGATGAGCTGGAGCTGCAGGTTGAGCCCCTGCGCAAGCAGGCCGAGACGGCGAAGAAGTATCTCCGATTGCGCGACGAGCTCAAGAGCGCGGAGGTTTCCGTCTGGATGGAGACGCTCGACCGGCTGCACGCGCAGGCTGAGACCGTGAACCGCGATTATCAGACCGCGAAGGAAAACCTCGCCGGCGCGCAGCGTGAGCTCGAGCAGCTCTATGCAGCGTCGGAGAACATCGCGCAGAAGATGCGCGAGAAGGATCTGGAGTCCGAGCGCACACGCGAGCAGATCTCCGAGGCCGAGAGCGCCGCTGCCGAGTGCGAGAGCGCCGCGGCCGTCGTGCGCACGAACCTGCAAAACAGTGCCGACAGCATCGCGCGCCTGCGCGTGGAGGTATCCGAGCAGACTGACCGTGCGGACGCTCTGCAGGCACAGATCGACGCGCAGCAGCGCCGCCTGCAGGAGATCGAGGCCGAAAAGGCGCAGCACGCGCAGGAGATACAATCCGTGCTCGCCGAGATCGACCGCAACGCGGCCTCCTCCGGCGAGGCCGAGCGCGCGTACACGGAGCTGCTCGCCAAAGAGAGCGCGCAGAGCAGCGCGCTGGCCGAGTGCCGCACGCGCATCACGCTCCTGGCGGATAAATCGCAGGAGCTGCTCGATCAGGAAAACGCCGTCGCCACCGCCGCCGCGGAAGCGGCCGAGCATCTGGCGGCGCTTGAGACGCAGCAGCAGGAAAAGCAGACAGCGCAGCAGCAGGCGCGCACCGCGTGCGACGCCCTGCGCGCGGAGCAAAGGGAAAAGGCCCAGCGCCTTTCCGCCTGTGAGCAGGCGCTCACCCGACAGCAGGAGCGGCTGTCCGGTCTGACGGTTGACCTGCGCAGCACCGAGTCGCGCATCCGTATGCTCACGGAGATGGAAAAGGACTTCGAGGGCTACAACCGCGCGGTCAAGGCCGTCATGCACGCGGCCGAAAAGGGGACGCTGCGCGGCGTGCGCGGCCCGGTCGCAAACCTCATCAAGACTGGCGACCGCTACGCCCTCGCCATCGAGACGGCGCTCGGCGCCGCGGCGCAGAACATCGTCGTCGATACGCAAAGCTGCGGCGCGCAGGCCATTGAGCTGCTGCGCCGGCGCGAGACCGGCCGCGCGACGTTCCTGCCGCTCGATACCATCCGTCCGATGCACTTAAACAGCGTGCCGGATCAGGAGCCGGGCTATGTCGGCGTGGCCGATACGCTTGTCACCTGCGCCGCCGCTTACCGCAATATCGTCAGCAATCTCCTCGGCCGCACCGTCGTGGCCGAGACGATGAAAGATGCCATCGCCATCTCCAGGCGCTATGACCACCGCTACCGCATCGTCACGCTCGACGGGCAGCTCGTCAACGCGGGCGGCTCGCTCACCGGCGGCAGCGCCGCCAAGGGCAGCGGCATCCTTTCCCGCGCAAACGAGCTCAAGCGCCTGCGCGCGGCGCTCGACACGCTCACGCTGGAGAAAAAGCAGTGCGAGGCCGAGCTTGAGGACGCGCAGACGGCGCTCGACGCGGCCCATGCGCAGCTCGACACCGTGCAGGCGCAGCTGGAGCAGGCGGTCGAGACGCTGCACAAGGCGGAGTCCGAAGCCGCGCAGGTCGCGCTGCTGAAAAACGCCGCGCAGGAGACCATTGCGGGGCAGAATGCGTCCATCGACGCCTGCCGCGCGCAGCAGAAGGCGAATCAGGATCGCATCGCGGCCGCCCGCGCCGACGCGCTTTCGGCGGAGCAGGCGCTCGCCGCGCTTCGCGCAGAGCGCGACCGGAGCGAGCTGGGCCGCGGCGCGTTTGACCGCCGCCGTCAGGAACTGGCCGATCAGCTGGCCGGCCTGCGGGCGGAGTCGGCGTCTCTGGACGCCGAGCGCGAGACCATCACGCGCACGACGCAACAGATCCACGACCTCTTTGAGGAAATGACCGGCGACCGCACGGCCCGCCTTGCCCAGATCGAGCAGGCCGAGGCCGGCACGCAGCAGCTGCAACAGACCCTGCAGATGCATGAGCGCCGCCTGGCCGAACTGCGCCAGCGCGCCGAAACGCTGCGCAGCGACCTCGCCGCGTGCAGCAGCCGCAAGCTGGAGCTCGAGGGCCAGCGCACCCGCACCGACCGCGACGCGCAGGCACGCAACCGCGACCTGCTGGATATGCAGGGGCTTGTGTCGCGCTTCGAGCAGAAGAAGCTCTCGGCCGACATGGAGGAAAAGCAGATCCTCGATAAACTCTGGGACAATTATGAGCTCAGCCGCACGGCGGCCGAGGCGCTGCGTCAGCCGATCGAGAACATGACGAAGGCCAACCGGCAGATCGCCGAGCTGCGGCGCAATATCGGAGCACTGGGCACGCCGAACCTCGGCGCGATCGACGAATTCACGCGCGTGAACACGCGCTACACCTTCCTTACCGGCCAGCGGGACGACATCCTCAAGGCCAAGCGCGAGCTGACCGGCATCATCGCCGACGTGACGGGGGAGATGGAGGGCATCTTCACCACGCAGTTTCAGGCGATCGACCAGGCGTTCCGCCAGACATTTCTGGAGCTGTTCGGCGGCGGCAAGGCCGCGCTCGTGCTTGAAGACCCGGAGCACGTGCTCGACAGCGGTATTGAGATCAAGGTGCAGCCGCCCGGCAAGGCGCTCTCGACGCTGAGCCTCATGTCCGGCGGCGAGATGGCGTTTGTGGCCATCGCACTCTATTTTGCCATTTTGAAGGTGCGGCCGACGCCGTTTTGCGTCATGGACGAGATCGAGGCTGCGCTCGACGAGGCAAATGTCACGCGCTATGTGCAGTACATGCGCCGCCTCGCCAAGAACACGCAGTTTCTCGTCATTACGCACCGCCGCGGCACCATGGAGGAGGCCGACCATCTGTTCGGCGTGACCATGCAGGAAAAAGGCGTGTCCCGCGTCATCGAGCTTTCGCTGGATGAAGCGGCTAAAACCATATCGTAACGGAGAAGATAGTTCTATGGGATTTTTTGATAAGATCAAACAGGGCCTGACCAAGACCAAGACGAAGATGGACGCCCAGCTGACCGGCATTTTTGCCGCCTATGAGCCGGGGGACGAGGAATTTTTCGAGGACCTTGAGGAGACGCTCATCCTCGCCGACACCGGCGTGGAGACGACGACCAAGGCCATCGCGCAGCTGCGCAAGGCCATCGAGCTCAAGAAGCTGCGCACCGGCGCGGAGGTGAAAAAGGAGTTCGTGCAGATCCTCACGCGCATCCTCAAAGTGCAGGACACCATGCTCTTGCTCACGACGCAGCCGTCGGTCGTGCTCGTCGTCGGTGTTAACGGCGTCGGCAAGACGACGACGATCGGCAAGCTTGCCGCCCAGCTCAAGAAAGAAGGCAACCGCGTTCTGCTCTCGGCGGCGGACACGTTCCGCGCCGCGGCGGCCGACCAGCTCACCGTCTGGGCGCAGCGCGCGGGCGTGGACATCGTCAAACACGAGGAGGGATCCGATCCCGCCGCCGTGGTGTTCGACTCCATTCAGGCGGCGAAGGCCCGCGGCACGGACGTTGTCATCATCGACACCGCCGGCCGCCTGCACAACAAAACAAACCTCATGAACGAGCTCAATAAGATCACCCGCGTCATCCGCCGCGAGCTGCCGGAGGCCGATATCGAAACGCTCATGGTGCTCGATGCCACGACCGGCCAGAACGGCCTCATCCAGGCCAAGCAGTTTCTCGACACGGCCGACCTCACCGGCATCGTGCTCACAAAGCTCGACGGTACGGCTAAGGGCGGCATCGTCTTTGCCATCGCAAACGACCTGCAGCTGCCGGTGAAATATGTCGGCGTTGGCGAGCAGATCGACGATCTGCTCGAGTTCAAGCCCGCGGAATTTGTGGAGGCGCTGCTGTCATGATCCTTGCAAGCAACAACGCACATAAGCTCGAGGAGTTTCGCGCCATCTTTGCGGACATGGGCATCGAGATCATCCCGCAGAGCGCGGCCGGCTGCCACTTTGAGGTGGACGAGACGGGGGAGACCTTCGAGGAAAACGCCTACCTGAAGGCCATCGCCGTGACCCGCGCGACGGGGCAGCCCGCCGTCGCGGACGATTCCGGCCTTATGGTCGATGCGCTCGGCGGCGCGCCCGGCGTGCACTCGGCCCGCTATACCGGCCGGCACGAGGATTCGGACGCCGCGCGCTACACGCTCCTGCTCCATAACCTCGGCGACCGCACCGACCGCACGGCCCGGTTCGTGTCGTGCATCTGCTGCACGTTCCCGAACGGCGACGTCCTGCGCGCCCGCGGCACGTGCGAGGGCAGCATCCTGTTTGCGCCGCGCGGGGAAAACGGCTTCGGCTATGACCCCGTGTTTCAGCCGGACGGCTATGCCTGCTCCATGGCGGAGCTGCGCCCGGAAGAGAAAAACGCCATTTCCCACCGCGGGAATGCGCTCAAAATCCTGAAAGAAGAATTGAGGAACTACTATGCTGACAAGTAAACAGCGCGCCCAGCTGCGCGGTCTTGCCGCGACGGAGGACACCATCGTCCACATCGGCAAGGGCGGCATCACGGACAACATCATCACCCAGATGAGCGACGCGCTCAAGGCGCGCGAGCTCGTCAAGGGCCGCGTGCTTGAAAACTCGCTCCTGTCCGCGCGCGAGGCGTGCGACCGGCTCGCCGAGGTCTGCCGCGCAGAACCCGTGCAGGTCATCGGATCGAAGTTTGTGCTCTATAAGCGCAACGAGCAGAAGCCGAAGATCGAGCTCGTGAAAAAGGCACGCAAATGAAGATCTGCATCTATGGCGGCAGCTTCAACCCGCCGCATCTGGGACATACGGCCGCGCTGCGCGCGGTGCGCGCGGCCATCCGGCCGGATCTGACGCTCGTCATTCCGGATCGCATCCCGCCGCACAAGGAGCTCACGGCGGGCAGCCCGGAGCCGGCGGAGCGCCTGCTCATGACGATGATGGCCTTCGCAGGCGAGCCGGGCGTGGAGGTCTCTGACATGGAGCTGCACCGCTCCGGCAAGAGCTACACGGCCGACACCGTGCGCGAGCTGAGCGCGTGCAATCCGGACGCGGAGCTGTATCTCGTCATCGGCACGGATATGCTCACGACGTTTGAGCAGTGGCACGATTTTCGGTATCTGCTCGCTCAGGTGACGCTCGTCGCGCTCGCCCGCACGGGCGATGAGCATGCGGAGGTCGAGCGCTTCAGCGCCTACCTGCGCGGGACGTATGACGCGCGCGTCATCGCCCTGCCGGCCGAGCCGGTCCCGGTCACGAGCACGGCCGTTCGTGCGCTGCTGCCGCGGCGGCGGGGCAGCGAGTACCTCGCGCCGAATGTGTATGCGCACATCATCCAGCAGCGGCTCTACGGCGCAAAGCCCGATCTCAACTGGCTGCGCGAGCAGGCTTACCCCATGCTCAAGCCGCGGCGTATCTCCCATGTCTGGGGCTGCGAGCACGAGGCGCGCCACCTCGCCGAGCGCTGGGGCTGCGATCCGGATGCTGCCGCAGAGGCCGGAATTTTGCACGATTGCACGAAAAAATTAGAGCTATCTGACCAATTGCTATTGTCTGATAAATATGGTATCATAAACGATACGGTCGAAACGGCCAACACCAAGCTCCTGCACGCCAAAACCGGCGCTGCCGTGGCCAGGGATCGTTTCGGCGTACCACTTGAGATAGAAAATGCCATCCGCTGGCACACGACCGGCAAGCCCGATATGACCACGCTCGAAAAGGTCCTGTATATGGCCGACTATATCGAGCCGTCGCGGGATTTTGACGGCGTGGACGAGCTGCGGCGGCTCGCTTACACCGATCTGGATGCGGCCATGGTGCTCGGGCTGAAGATGAGCCTGGAGGATCTGAAGGCCGGCGGCATCACGCCGCACGAGAACACGGTGCAGGCATTAAACTGGTATCAGGGCAGGGAAAAAGAATATGAAAAGACGACAGAGTGACGATCGCTATCCGGGCGATTACGGCGGATATGACGATCAGGGTTACGACCGTTACGACGGCGGCTATGACGATTCCTACGACGACGGCAGCGGCTTTCAGGACGACCCGTTTTCCGAGGCATCTGCGGCGGTGAACCACCGCGTGCAGGCGCAGCAGTCGCAGGCAAAGCGCAAGAAAAAGAAAAAAGTGCGCATCACGGTCATCGTGGTCGTGGTGCTGGCGCTCCTCATCGGCGAGTTTGCGATCCTGATGAACCACTGGGTCAGCCCGCCGAGCCTGAGCGACGGCGATTCGGACGATGTGAGCGTCAGCACAGACGGCCGCAAGAAAGGGTGCTACACGTTCCTCATCGCCGGCAAGGACCGCGCGGCCGGCCTGACGGACACCGTACTTGTCGGTATGCTCGACACGGAGAATCAGTCTCTGAAGTTTGTCAGCATCCCGCGCGATACGGCCGTGAACGTGTCCTACAAGCCCAAGAAGATGAACCAGTACTATGCCGCGGCCGAAAACAACGGCAGGGACGGCGTGGAGGCGCTCATCGGCGGCGCGGAGCAGATTCTCGGCTACCGGGTCGACAGTTATGCGCTCTTTGACGTGGAGGTGTTCGTCGAGCTCATTGACGCCATGGGCGGCATTGATTTTGACGTCCCGGTCGATATGGACTATGACGACCCCGGTCAGGATCTGAGCATCCATGTCCAGAAGGGCTATCAGCACCTCAACGGCTATCAGACCATGGGCGTGTTCCGCTTCCGCAACACGTATGCCAACGGCGATATCGGCCGCATCGACGTGCAGCACCAGTTGCTTAAGGCCATGACGAGCCAGTTTTTGAAGCTGCACAACATCCCAAATCTCAACAAACTCATTGACATCTATGAAAAGGATGTCACCACAAACCTGTCGGCAGGCAATGTGATGTTCTATGTCAAGGAGTTTTTGAAGCTCGATGAGAGCGCCATCTCGTTTGAGACGATTCCCGCCAATTACAGTGGCACCAAAAACGGTATGTCCTACGTGTTCATCCACGTGGACGAGTGGCTGGATTATCTCAACACCTGGCTCAACCCCTATACGAAGGAGATCACGTCCGCGGATGTGGACATTCTCTATGAATCCAATGGGCAGGTCGTGGCCACTTCCGGCACGGTTCAGGGCCCAAACAAATGGTAACAAAAAGGAAGGATGTAGCATTATGATGCCTGCTAACGAGCTTGCTGCGGTCATCGTCAAGGCGCTGGACGCAAAAAAGGGCGAGAACATTCAGCTGCTCAAAACCCAGGACCTGACGACGCTGGCAGACTATTTTGTCATCTGCACGGCCAGCTCCTCGACGCACGTGAAGACCCTGACCGACGCCGTGGAAGCGGCGGCGGACGACGTGGGCGAACCCGTCCTGCGCCGGGAGGGACACCGCAGCGGCAGCTGGGTCCTGCTCGACTATGGCTGTGTGATCGTGCACGTGTTCCAGGACGAGGCCCGCAAGTTTTACGATCTGGAGCGGCTCTGGAGCGACGCGGAGGTCGTGGACATTTCCGATATGCGCGCCTGAGCGCCAAAACAAAACCAACCGGGGCGGATGCTTGTTCCGCCCCGTGACCTACTTATGATTTTTTGATTTTTCAGAGAGAAGTGAATGCTATGAAGTACGATTTCCAGGCGATCGAGAAAAAATGGCAGGCGCGCTGGGAGGAAGAAAAGCCCTTCGCGGCCGTCACCGGCGACCCGCGGCCGAAGTTTTACGGCCTGATCGAGTTCCCGTACCCCTCCGGCCAGGGCCTGCACGTCGGCCACCCGCGCCCGTTCACGGCGATGGATATCATCTGCCGCAAGCGCCGGATGCAGGGCTACAACGTTCTGTTCCCGATCGGCTTTGACGCCTTCGGCCTGCCGACCGAGAACTACGCCATCAAGAACCATATCCACCCGGCCGTCGTGACGAAAAACAACATTGCCAACTTCACCAAGCAGCTCAAAATGCTCGGCTACAGCTTTGACTGGGACCGTGCGGTCGATACGACCGATCCGAGCTACTATAAGTGGACGCAGTGGATCTTCCTGCAGATGTATAAGCACGGTCTGGCCTATAAGACCACCATGCCCGTCAACTGGTGCACGAGCTGCAAGTGCGTGCTGGCGAATGAAGAGGTCGTCAACGGTGTCTGCGAGCGCTGCGGCAGCGAGGTCGTGCGCAAGGAGAAGAGCCAGTGGATGCTCGCCATCACGAAGTATGCCCAGCGCCTGATCGACGATCTGGACGATGTGGATTACATCGAGCGCGTCAAGACCCAGCAGCGCAACTGGATCGGCCGCTCCACCGGCGCGGAGATCACGTTCAAGACCAATGTCGGCGACGATATCACCGTCTACACCACCCGTGCCGATACGCTCTTCGGCACGACGTACATGGTCATTTCGCCGGAGCATCCGCTGCTCAAGCAGTGGCAGCCGCACATTGCCAACTGGGACGCCGTGGCCGCCTATCAGGAAGAGGCTGCGCACAAGTCCGATTTTGAGCGCGGCGAGCTCAACAAGGAAAAGACCGGCGTCCGTCTCGAGGGCATCGAGGTCATGAACCCCGTGACGCATAAGGCGCTGCCCATGTTCGTCTCGGACTACGTCCTCATGGGCTACGGCACCGGCATCGTCATGGGCGTTCCGGGCCACGACCAGCGCGACTGGGAGTTTGCCACGAAGTTCGGCCTGCCGATCGTCGAGGTTGTCGCCGGCGGCGACGTGACGAAGGAAGCCTTCGTTGCCAAGGACGACAGCGCCGTCATGGTCAACTCCGGCTTCCTCAACGGCATGACCGTTAAAGAAGCCATCCCCGCCATGAAGAAGTACGTCGTGGAGCAGGGCTTCGGCAAGGAAAAGGTCAACTACAAGCTGCGCGACTGGGTCTTCAGCCGCCAGCGTTACTGGGGCGAGCCGATCCCGCTCGTCAACTGCCCGAAGTGCGGCTGGGTGCCGATCCCGGAGGATCAGCTCCCGCTCGTGCTCCCGCAGGTGGACAGCTATGAGCCAACCGACGACGGCGAGAGTCCGCTCAGCAAGATGACCGACTGGGTCAACACCACCTGCCCGCAGTGCGGCGGCCCTGCCAAGCGCGAGACCGACACCATGCCGCAGTGGGCCGGCTCGAGCTGGTATTTCCTGCGCTACATGGATCCGCACAATGACAAAGCGCTCGCTTCCAAAGAGGCGCTGGACTACTGGAGTCCCGTCGACTGGTACAACGGCGGCATGGAGCACACCACGCTCCACCTGCTCTACAGCCGTTTCTGGCACAAGTTCCTGTATGATATCGGCGTCGTGCCGACCAAGGAGCCGTATCAGAAGCGCACGAGCCATGGCATGATCCTCGGCGAGGGCGGCGAAAAAATGTCCAAGTCTCGCGGCAACGTCGTCAATCCCAACGACATCGTCGATCAGTACGGCGCGGACACCATGCGCCTGCACATCATGTTCATCGGCGATTTTGAGAAGGCCGTCACCTGGTCCAACGAGGCCGTCAAGGGCTCGAAGCGCTTCCTCGACCGTGTCTGGAATCTGGCCGAGAGCTGCACGGACGATCCGGCCATCTCGGACAAGAACGAGGCGATCATCCACAAGACCATCAAGAAGGTCACGGAGGATATCGACGAACTGAAGATGAACACCGCCATCGCGTCCATGATGACCATGGTCAACGAGTTTGCCGCCAACGGCTGCACGAAGGGCGACATGGAGCAGCTGCTGCTCCTGCTCAGCCCGTTTGCGCCGCACATCGTCGAGGAGCTCTGGGAGCGGCTCGGCTTTGCCGCCAAGTACGGCAAGATGTGCTGCCAGTGCGACTGGCCGACGTATGACGAGACCAAGACGGTTGACACGACTGTTACCATGGCCGTGCAGGTGCTCGGCAAGCTCAAGGGCACCGTCACCGTCGCCAAGGACAGCGACCAGCAGACCGTCGTCGACGCGGCGCTGCAGCTCGACAAGGTCCAGCGTCAGATGGAGGGCATGCAGATCGTCAAAGTCATCCACGTCCCGAACAAGCTCGTCAACCTGATTTTGAAGCCGAAGGCATAACTTCATCTTGACATCGGCGGTAATTGCAATTATAATATTAACGCTAAAGCCATGCATGATGGCCCTTGAAGCGCCGCAAGGCGTATTTGGAGGGAGGGAATAAAATGTCTGAAATCTACGTCAAGGAGAACGAGTCTCTGGACAACGCGCTCAAGAGATTTAAGCGCAGCTGTGCCAAGGCCGGCGTCATGTCTGATCTGCGCCGCAAGGAGTACTACCAGAGCCCCAGCGTTCGTCGCCGCAAAAAGTCGGAGGCTGCTCGCAAGAACAAGAATAAGCGTTACTACTAATGCAAACAAAAAATCCTGCATCTTCGGATGCAGGATTTTTTTCTTGCTTTTTCAGGTCTGCGGTTCGTACACCGGCAGGTCCACATACGTCGGTGCGTGCGCCAGCGCCGGGATCAGCACGTCGATGGCGTCCGCCATGCGCAGCTTGAGCGTTGACGTGTTGATGCACGGGTGGCAGCAGAGGTACGCATCCTGCAGCAGGTCGCGGTCGATGAGCAGGCGCACGCGCCCGTCATGGTCGTTCATCAGCCCCAGCACGCTCACAGAGCCGGGCGCGATGTCCAGCAGCTCGAGCATATGCTCCGGGGAGGCAAACGACAGCCGCGCGCTGCCGATCTGGTGCGAGAGATCCTTCGTGCGAAACGGCTTGTGCCCCGGCATCAGCAGCAGATAAAATGCCGTCTGCTGCCGGTTCGTGAGGAAAAGATTCTTGCAGATCCCGGCGCCGAGCACCTGCTCCACGGCGGCGCAGGCTTCGATCGTGTCGGCAGCGTCGTGATCGGCCCGGTCGTAGGCGAGCCCCAGGCGGTCGAGCAGGTCGTAGCAGCGCAGCTCCTTGTCCAGCCGCTGCCCACTCACTGGGCGGCCGTGATATAAATTCTGGTCAACATACATAGCGGTAACTCCTTAAAAATCGGTCTGCCGCCATTATAGCGGCTTTGGCGTGCGGGTTCAAGTCCCGCACGTCCGGTTGACAGGTCGGGTTGAAACGGGTACAATATATGCTGTGAAACTGTGCAGAAAGGAACGTCCCATGGCATATCAGCTCATCGCCGTCGATATGGACGGCACATTGCTCAATTCCCAAAAAGAGATCACACCGCGCACGGAGGCCGCTGTTACGGCAGCGCTTGCGCGCGGGTATCACGTCGTCATGACGACCGGCCGCTGCTACCGGCAGATCGTGCCGTATATGGCGCAGTTTCCGGCCATGCGCTATGCCATTACGTCCAGCGGCGCTGCCGTGGCCGACTGCGTGCAGGATCGGATCATTTCGGCGCAGAACCTCCCGGCAGATGTCGCGGCAGAGCTTGTCCGCGCGTTCGAGGGGCTCGACGGCTTCCCGATCCTCTTCTTCAACGGCGAGGCGCTCTACCGCCCGGAGCTGCTCGATGACCCGCAGCGCTTCGGCATGGATGCCTATGTGGACAATTTCAAATCCCACTGCACGGCCTGCGAGGACATGGAGCGGCGCTTTCTCGCAGCGCCCTATCCCGTGGAGAAGCTGGATTTTTACTTTGTCGATTCCACCGAGCGCGCCAAGTACCTCGCGCGTGTGCAGGATGTGCGCGCCTGGGTCGTCCCGTGCGAGAGTGCGGGTGTGGAGATCAACGCCATCGGCGCCGATAAGGGGAGCGGGCTGCAGGCGCTGTGCCGCTGCCTGAACATTCCCATCAGCGCGACGATCGCCATCGGTGACTCGGAAAACGACCGCCCGCTCCTGCGCGACGCCGACCTGCCGCTCGCAATGGGCAACGCGATCGCAGACGTGAAGGCCGCAGCGCGGTATGTCATGCCCGACTGCGACCACGATGGCGTGGCCGAGGCCATTGAGCGCTTTCTGCTCGCGCAAAGTTGACCCCGCGCGCGAAGCGTTGTATGATAAGATTTGCCCCCATTTTTGGGGCAGTGTAACAGGAGGCAGTGTCCATGGACAACATTCAGCAGCTAAAACAGTGGATCGACGGCAGCGACCGGATCGTATTTTTCGGCGGCGCCGGCGTCTCGACCGAGAGCGGCATCCCGGATTTTCGCAGCGTGGACGGCCTGTATAACCAGAAGTATGATTATCCGCCCGAGACGATCCTGAGTCATTCCTTCTTCATGGCGCACCCGGAGGAGTACTACAAATTTCACCGGGATAAGCTCGTCGTCGACGGGGCCAAGCCCAATCGTGCCCACCTGCGTCTGGCGGAGCTGGAGCGCGAGGGCAAGCTCCAGGCGGTCATCACGCAGAACATCGACGGCCTGCATCAGGCTGCCGGGAGCAAGAATGTGCTCGAGCTGCACGGCAGCATCCACCGCTGCTACTGCATGCGCTGCGGCCGGCCGTATCCGGCGGAGCGCGTCAACCACGGCACCGGTGTGCCGCACTGTGACTGCGGCGGCATCATCCGGCCGGACATTGTGTTTTATGAGGAGTGCCTGGACGACGATGTCGTGTCCAAGGCAGTCCATTATATCCGCGAGGCGGAGGTGCTCATCGTCGGCGGCACGTCGCTGGCCGTGTACCCCGCGGCCGGACTTTTGAATTACTACCGGGGCAGCAAGCTGGTGCTCATCAACCGCAGCGCCACGCCGTATGACGATCAGGCAAATCTCATCATCCATGAGAAGATCGGCGAAGTCTTTGCCCAGGTATAACGGAGGAAGCAGGTTTTCATGCGAATTGACGTAATGGGCGTCGGGTTTGACAGCCTGACGATGGACGAAGCGGTCGCGCGTGCGCGTGACCTGATGGCGGAGCGGCGCGCGGCCTATGTCGTCACGCCGAATCCGGAGATCGTGATGCTCTGCCGTGACGATCCCGCGGCCATGCAGGCCGTACAGGGAGCGGATCTCGTGCTGCCGGACGGCATCGGCGTGATCTACGGCGCGAAGATCCTCGGCACGCCGCTGCGCGCGAAGCTGCCGGGCATCGACTTTGCCTCGGCGCTGATGGCGCAGATGGGGCAGGAGGGCAAAAGCGTGTTCCTGCTGGGCGCCAAGCCCGGCGTCGCGGATGCGGCGGCGGAGAAAATGCGTGAGCGTTTTCCCGGCCTCGTCATCGCCGGGACGAACGACGGCTATTTTCAGGACGACGACCCCGTGGTGGAGAAGATCAACGCTGCGCAGCCGGATCTGCTGCTCGTGTGCCTCGGCGCGCCGAAGCAGGAGCTCTGGATGCAGCGCAACGCACCGCGCCTGCGCGTCGGCCTCATGGCCGGCCTCGGCGGCAGTCTGGACGTGTTCGCCGGCAATGTCAAGCGTGCGCCGAAGTTTTTCCAGAAGCTCGGGCTCGAGTGGTTTTACCGGCTCCTCAAAGAGCCGAAGCGCATCGGCCGCATGATGAAGCTGCCGAAATTCCTGTTTGCGGCCATCGGCTGCAAACTTCGGGGGAAGAAACACCATGGCGAAGGGTAAACTGATTGTACTGGAGGGCATTGACGGCAGCGGAAAATCCGCGCAGTACCGCCGCCTGTGCGCTCGTTTTGACGAGATGGGCATGGCCTATCATCACATCGTCTTTCCGCGCTACGACCAGGAGTCGTCGGCGCTCATCCGCATGTATCTCAACGGCGCGTTCGGCGCGCATCCGTCGGATGTCAACGCCTATGCGGCGTCCACGTTTTTCGCGGTCGACCGCTATGCGTCTTACCGCACCGACTGGGGCGAGATCTATGAAAATGGCGGCCTGATCCTCTCGGACCGCTACACGACCTCAAACGCCATCCATCAGGGTTCCAAGCTGCCGGAGGCGGAGCTGCCGGCCTTCTTTGACTGGCTGTACGATCTGGAGTACGGCAAGATGGGCCTGCCGCGCCCGGATCTGGTGCTCTATCTGGACGTGGACCTGCCGACCTCGCTCAAGCGGATGCAGCACCGGCAGGAAAAGCAGAATACCAAGGCCGATATTCATGAGCAGGACGTGTCCTATCTGGAAAACTGCCTGCGCATCGGCCGCCTCGCTGCCGCGCACTATGGCTGGACGATCGTGCCGTTTATGAAAGACGGCGCTGAGCGCGCGCTGGAAGAAAAGCACGAGGAGATCTTCTCCATCATCCGCAGCGCGCTGTGAGCATTTCCGGGGAAAAGGATGCCCTGCGTGCGCAGCTGCGCGCCCGGCTTTCGCAGAGCGACCCGGCGGAGAACGCCGCGTGCGATGTGCGCATCACGCTGCAGGTGCTCTCGCTGCCGGCGTTTCAGGCGGCGGAGCGGATCTTTGCCTATTGCAGCGTCGTGCCCGAGGTGGACACGCACGCCATCCTTGCGCAGGCGCGGCGGCGCGGCAAGACGGTCGCGCTTCCGGTCACACAGCCGGATGGGCAGATGCGGTTCGCGCGCTTTGACGGTGCGCTCGTGCCCGGGCGCTTTGGCATTCCCGAACCGCCGCGCAGCGCGCGGACGCTGCTGCCGCAGCCCGGCGACCTGATGCTCGTCCCGGCGCTGGCGTATGACCGCGCAGGGCGGCGTCTCGGCCGCGGCGGCGGGTACTATGACCGCTTTCTGGCGCGTGTGGACTGCTGCACCGTGGGGCTGATCCGCGCGGCGTTCCTGCTCGACGCGCTGCCGGCCGAATGGAACGATGTGCCGGTTTCCGCCGTCATAACCGAGGACGGCGTTTTGCGCCCACAGGAAAAACCGGGGCTCCCGGAGGAGCCCCGATCGGTGTCAGGCCGTTAGCAGCCGCAGCCGCAGCCGTTGTTATTGTTGTTGTCGCAGCCGCAGTTGCCCCAGCCGCCGCAGCAGAAGAGCAGGATCAGAATGAGGATGATCCAGAGACAGCTATTATTATTTCCGCAGCACATAACCAAAACCCTTTCTCCGCGCAACTGATTTTTGCGTGGCCAGACCCCGCGCGGTGCATGGATCTGGCGCAATGTTTTCCGGCGTGACCGGAGAAACGGCGCCGTTTCCGTCCGTCGCCTTATCTTATGCCCCTCGGGGCATGGGGGTTCCTGCGCCGTGTGGGCGGCAGGAACGAATTCCATGTTGACAGGGAGACCGAACCATGTCTGATCACTTTAAGAACTTTGATGAGCTGTTCCGCGACGAGCAGGATTCGTCCCGCCCGCAGCGTTCGGCAGCCGCGCAGCCGGCCCGCCGCCGTCCGGCACAGCCGGAGGGGCAGCGCCCCGCACATCCGGCCCAGCCGCGCCCGGTACGTTCGGAGGGACAGCACTCCGCGCACCCGGCCCAGCCGCGTCCGGCACGTCCGGAGGGGCAGCGCCCCGCGCGCCCGGCACAGCCGCATCCGGTGCGCCCGGAAGGACAGCGCTCCGCGCGTCCGGCCCAGCCGCATCCGGTGCGCCCGGAGGGGCAGCGCTCCGCGCGTCCCCATCCCGTGCAGCCGCATGCACAGCCCCGCCCGGCCCAGGCGCAGACGCCGCGCGCCGAACAGCCGCGGCAGCAGCGGCCGGCTCACCCCCATACGGAGCAGACGCCTGCCGCGCGCCCACAGCCGGCCCCGCGCCCAGCGCCGGAAACGGAGGTACAGGCAGCGCCTGTCGAGCGCGCTGCGCGCCCGGCAGAGCCGGAAGCGCCGCGCCGCGCCGGCCGCAGCGGCTGCCTCGGCGGCCTGATCTATTTTGCCTTTGTCGTCAGCATCAGCATCATTCTCGCCTGCGTCGGCTGGATGGCGGCGTCGGACGTACTCGCGCTCAACAAAGAGCCGGTCACGGCGACGGTCACGCTCGATAAGTCCGAGTTCAAGGACGTCACCATTTCGTACACGGACGCCGACGGCAATGCCAAGGAGCGCTCCGGCCATCAGGTGAGCGTGGGCTACGTGGCAAAGCAGCTCAAGGATGCCGGTATCATCAAGTATAAGGGCCTCTTCGAGCTTTACTGCAGTGTTTCGCACGCGAAAACGAAGATTGACCCCGGCACGTATGAGCTGAGCACGAACTATGATTACCGCGCGCTCGTCAAGAAGATGCAGGTCGGCTCCGGCGCTATGGTCACGACCAAGGTCACCATCCCCGAGGGTTATACGATGGAGCAGATCTTCCGCAAGCTCGAGGATGAAAACGTCTGTTCGTATGACGACCTTATGGACGCGGCGGCCAATTATTCCTACAACTACTCGTTCATCGACCAGAGCATGCAGGGCGACGCCAAGCGCCTCGAGGGCTTCCTGTTCCCGGACACGTATGAGTTCTATCAGGGCATGCAGGCATCGAGCGCCATCAATAAGTTCCTGGAGAACTTCCACGACCGCATCACGGCCGAGATGCTCGAAAAGGCGGACGAGCGCGGCATGACCATGCAGGAGGTCGTCACGGTCGCGTCCATGATCGAAAAGGAAGCGGCCAACGACGATGAGCGCGCCATGATCGCCGCCGTCATCTATAACCGTATCGAGGCCGGCATGCCGCTGCAGATCGACTCGACGATCATGTACGTCCTGCCGGAGCACAAGGATGTGCTCACCGTGGAGGATACGAAGATCGACAGCCCGTACAACACCTATCAGAACAAGGGCCTGCCGCCCACGCCGATTGCAAACCCCGGCCTTGCGTCCATCAAGGCGGCGCTCTCGCCGGCAAGCACGCAGGCGCTGTACTACGCGCTCGACGCCGAGTCCGGTACGCACAAGTTCTTCACGAACTATGGCGAGTTCCAGGCGTTCGTGGCCAAACAGAGTTATTCACAATAAGCGGGGACGAATATGAACAAACCGGAATTGTTATGCCCTGCCGGAGATCTGGAGCGCCTGCAAATGGCGCTCCATTTCGGTGCAGACGCAGTATATCTGGCCGGTGCGCAGTTCGGCATGCGCGCCGGGGCGGAAAATTTCACGCCGGACGGCATCCGCGCGGCCGTGCAGCTTGCGCACGTGCAGGGCGCCGCCGTGCACGTGACGTGCAACACTCTGCCGCGCGATGACGAGATGGCGCAGTTGCCGGCGTATCTGGAGCTGCTCGACGACGCTGGCGTGGATGCGATCATCGCGGCCGATCTTGGCGTGATCACGCTCGCAAAGCGCTATGCGCCGCACGTCGCGCTGCACGTGAGCACGCAGTTCGGCGTGGTCAATTCGGCGGCTGCGGCGGCGCTGTATGATCTCGGCGCGCAGCGGGTCGTGCTCGCGCGTGAGCTGTCGCTCGCCGAGATCGCTGCCATCCGCGCCCACACACCGCCTGAGCTGGAGCTCGAGGCATTCGTGCACGGGGCAATGTGCGTGTCGTTTTCCGGCCGCTGCCTGCTGTCAAACTACCTCACCGGGCGCGATGCCAACCGCGGCCGCTGCGCCCAGCCCTGCCGCTGGAAGTACGGCCTCACGGAGTCCAAGCGCCCCGGCCAGGTGTTTGACATCACGGAGGACGCGCGCGGGACGTACATCTTCAACTCCCGCGACATGTGCATGATCGATCACCTGCCGGAGCTGCTGGCGGCCGGCATTACGAGCCTGAAGATCGAGGGGCGCACCAAGAGCGCCTATTATGTCGGCGCGGTCACGAATGCCTACCGCCACGCGCTCGACGATGCCGTCGCCGGGCGGCCGCTCGACCCGGTCTGGCAGCGCGAGGTGCTGCAGATCAGCCACCGGCCGTACAGTACCGGGTTCTACTTCGGCCAGCCGGGGCAGTACACGGAAAACTCCGCCTACTTTGCCGGTGCGGAGGTCTGCGCCGTCGTGGAGGGCACCGCGCCCGACGGGCGCGCCGTGCTGACGCAGCGCAACAAGTTTTCCGTCGGCGATACGCTCGAGCTCGTCACGAACGCCGCACCGCCCGTGACCTTCACGGCGCAGGATCTGTGCGATGCCGATGGCCTTCCACTCGAGAGCGTGCCGCACCCGATGCAGCGCTTTACCATGCCGCTGCCGTGCAGGGCTGCGCCGCTGTCGCTCGTGCGGCGGAAATTACCCGCCGAAACGGTTGACATTCGGCTCGAATGTGGTAAAATATAAAAATCCAGAACAGAACGCTTGGATGGAGAAGAACTGTGCAGCACCCGGTCAGCAGAGAGAAGGGGACGGTGGAAGCCCTTCGGCCGGCAGCATGGCGGCCGCTCCGGAGCGGCCCGGGACGACCGGGACGTCTGTCCGCGTTAAGGACGACTTGAGACGCCGCGTGAGCGGCAATCAGGGTGGTACCGTGAATGCTCGAATGCCTTCGCCCCTGTCCATGGGGCGGAGGCATCTTTTTTTGAAAGGAGACGTGTTATGGACTGTCTGCGTTGTCATGGCGAGATGGAGCATCTGGGGCAGGAATCCCTGCAGCTCGGGCAATACGGCCTTTTGACCGGCCACTTGTCCAACCTCTTTTCCGGTGCGCTGGAGGTCGATATCTATGCCTGCAGGCGCTGCGGCAAGCTGGAGTTTTACCGCGCGGACGCGCCCAGCCTTTCCGAGCGGCTGCAAAAAGAGTGAAGCAAGAGAATTTGATTTGGAGGATAGATGATTATGAAACCATATGGTCTGAATGAACTGCGCGAAATGTTCCTGCGCTTTTTCGAGACGAAGGGACACCTGCGTCTGCCGAGCTTCTCGCTCATCCCGCAGGATGACGCAAGCCTGCTGCTCATCAACTCCGGCATGGCGCCGATGAAGCCCTACTTCAAGGGAGACAAGGAGCCGCCGCGCCACCGTGTCTGCACCTGCCAGAAGTGCATCCGCACCGGCGATATCGAGAACATCGGCAAGACCGCGCGCCACGGCACGTATTTTGAGATGCTCGGCAACTTCTCCTTCGGCGACTACTTCAAGCATGAAGCCATCGCCTGGTCGTGGGAGTTTCTGACGAGCCCGGACTGGGTCGGTCTCGACCCCGAGCGGCTGTACCCGTCCGTGTATGAAAAGGACGACGAGGCGTTCAACATCTGGCGCGACGAGATCGGCATCCCCGAGAGCCGCATCACCCGCCTCGGCAAGGACGATAACTTCTGGGAGCATGGCTCCGGCCCGTGCGGCCCCTGCTCGGAGATCTATTTTGACCGCGGCGAAGCCTACGGCTGCGGCAAGCCGGACTGCGCGCCCGGCTGCGACTGCGACCGCTATATGGAGGTCTGGAACAACGTCTTTTCCCAGTTTGACAACGACGGCAACGGCAACTACTCCGATCTCGTTCAGAAAAACATTGACACCGGCATGGGCCTTGAGCGTCTGGCCGTTGTCTGCCAGGGCGTGGATTCGCTCTTCGACGTCGATACCGTCATGAACATCACCCACAAGGTCAGCGAGATCACCGGCGCGCACTATGGTGACAGCCACCAGACCGACGTGTCCCTGCGCGTCATCACCGACCATATCCGCGCCTCCGTCATGATGATCTCGGACGGTATCCTGCCGTCGAACGAGGGCCGCGGCTACGTGCTGCGCCGTCTGCTGCGCCGTGCGGCGCGCCACGGCAAGCTCCTCGGCGTCAACGAACCGTTCCTGTATCAGGTCGTGGATATGGTCGTGCACGAAAACGAGTGCCAGTACCCCGAGCTGCGCGAGAAGCAGGCGTATATCACCCGCGTCATCCGCAACGAGGAGGAGAACTTCGCCAAGACCATCGACGCTGGCATGCACATCTTCTCCGACCTGCTCGCCGAGCATCAGGCCAAGGGCGAGCGGGTGTTCTCCGGCGCGGATGCGTTCAAGCTCTATGACACCTACGGCTTCCCAATCGACCTGACCCGCGAGATGGTGCAGGAGCAGGACATGACCGTGGATGAGGATGCGTTCCAGGAGCTGATGGAGCAGCAGCGCGTGCGCGCGAGAAAGGCGCGCGAGGCGCTCGGCGACCTGGCATGGGCCGGTGTGGACCTCGGCCTGGACACGACGCCGACGAAATTCACCGGCTATGACCACACGGTCGATCAGGGCACGATCCTGGCCATCGTCTGCGACGGTGAGGTCTGTTCGGAGATCGATGAGGGCAAGCAGGGCGTGCTCGTGCTCGACTGCACGCCGTTTTATGCCGAGATGGGCGGCCAGGTGGCCGACAACGGCGTCATTGAGACGGACGGCGCGCTCTTCCAGGTGACGGACGTCCAGAAGGACAAGGCCGGCAAATTCCTGCACCACGGTGTGATGCACTCCGGCCGCCTGCAGGTCGAGCAGACCGTCACGGCGCGCATCGATACCGACCGCCGCAAGGCGATCATGCGTGCGCACTCGGCCACGCACCTGCTCCAGGCCGCGCTGCGCGAGGTGCTGGGCGATCACGTGCATCAGGCGGGCTCGCTCGTGGAGCCGGATCGCCTGCGCTTTGACCTGACGCATTTCTCGGCCATCACGCCCGAGGAGCTGGAGCGGGTCAATGAGATCGTCGGCGACTGGATCCTTGACGGCATGGACGTCACCGTGTCCGAGATGTCGATGGAGCAGGCCAAGGCCAGCGGCGCGACGGCGCTCTTCAGTGAGAAGTACGGCGATCTCGTGCGCGTGGTGAACATGGGCGGCAAGTCCGTTGAGCTCTGCGGCGGCACGCATGTGGACAACACCGCCAAGATCGGCCCGTTCCGCATCACGGGCGAGAGCTCGGTCGCGTCCGGCGTGCGCCGCGTGGAGGCGATCACCGGCAAGGCCTACCTGCGCGAGATGGAGGCCGTCAACCGCCGCATGTACGCGGCGGCCGAGGTGCTGCACGCCAAGCCCGCCGACCTCATTGCCAAGGCAAAGGGCTTCACGGCGGAGCTCAAGGAGGCGCGCCAGAACGTTGAGCGCATGAAAGAGAAGATCCTGCACAGCGACGTCGACCGTTTCCTCTATGCCTCGAAGAACATCGGCGGCATCAAGGTCATCACGACGACGCGCACCGACCTCGAGGCCGGCGACCTGCGCAAGCTCGGCGACTTCCTGCGTGATAAGGATCCGGACACGGTCGCGGTGCTTGCGACGGCGACGGAGAGCAAGGTCACGTTCGTGGCCGTCTGCGGTAAGAACGCCGTGGCCAGGGGCATCCGCGCGGGCGATCTTGTGCGCGCCGTGTCGGCGGTCACCGGCGGCAAGGGCGGCGGCAAGCCGGACTCCGCCATGGGCGGCGGCAGCGAGGTGCTGAAGATCGACGACGCGCTGGCCATCGTGGACGATTTCGTGGCGGAAAAGCTGGGACTGTAAGGAGGTTTCATTATGAACGACTGCCTGTTTTGTAAGATCGCGGCGGGGGAGATCCCTTCCACCTGCCTGTACAACGATGATGATGTTTATGCGTTCCGCGACATCAATCCTCAGATGCCGGTGCACTTTCTTGTGATCCCGAAGCAGCACATCGACTCGGTCGCGGCCATCACGGCGGAAAACTCCGCTGTGGTCGCCAAGTGCTTTGAGGTCATTGCGAAGCTCGCCGCGCAGGAGGGACTGACCGGCGGCTACCGCGTCATCTCCAACTGTGGCGACGATGCTGGCCAGACCGTGCATCACCTGCACTTCCACGTCCTCGGCGGCGCGCCGATGGGCGAGAAGCTGCTGTAAAGGCAACGAAATTCGGCGGCGGGACTTGTTCCGGCCGCCGTTTTTGTTTATAATGTCCCCAGAGATAGAGGGGGGAGCGGGCGTGCGAAAGCTGGCATACTGCGCAGGCGGATTTTCGGCTGCGATCTTTCTGGCGCATTTTCTGCTGCCGGCGCGCTGGGTGCTGCCCGGTGCGCTCGCGGCAGTCGTGCTTGCGCTCGTGACGCTGCTGCTCCCGGGGCAGACGCGCCGCAGGGTCATGGCCGCGCTGCTGTCGGCAGCCATTGGCTTCGGGTGGTACGCTGCGGCGTCGGCCCTGCGCCTGACGCCTGTGCAGAACGTTTCCGGCGATGTGCAGACGGTCACGGCGCGCGTGACGGAGTATCCTGTCGCATATGCGCGCAGCTATGGGCTGACCGCCCTGCTCACAAGCCCGGACGTGCCCAACTGCAAGGCGCGGCTCTACGTCTCCGATGCGGACGCCGCTGCGCTGCGCCCCGGCGACGAGATCACGGCGGACGTGAAGTTCCGCCCATCCACGCTGCGCTACGGGGAGGAGACGGACGCCTACATTACCAAGGGCATATACCTCATCGGCAGTGTGCGGGACAAAACGCTTGCGCGCACCGGCGTCTGGAGCCGCAGCTGGCTCTACTGGCCGAAAACCGTCGCCCAGTCGCTCAAAACGAGCGCGCAGGCCGCCTTCCCGGCGGATGTGCTGCCGTTTGCGCAGGCGCTCATGCTCGGCGATAAATCCGCGCTCTACGCGCAGGATCTGGACATTCCGCTCAGCACGACCGGTATCATGCACACGGTCGCGGTTTCCGGCTTGCATCTGGCGTTTCTGCTGGGCTTTTTGCGTCTGTTCACCGGCAACCGGCGCATGACGGCCATCATCGGCCTGCCGATGATGGTTGTGTTTGTCGTCATGGCCGGATGCAGCCCGTCGGTGCTGCGCGCGGCGTTCATGACGGCGCTGGTGCTTTTTGCGCCGCTGCTCGGGCGGGAGAACGACCCGCCGACGTCGCTGCTGACAGCATTGGCCATATTGCTTACGGCCAATCCATTTGCAGCGGCGAGTATCAGTCTGCAGCTCTCGTTTGCGTCCATGGCGGGCCTGTTTTGTGTCTCTGGTGCGCTGTACCGCGCGCTCGATGCGCGCCTGCTGCCCGCCGATGTGAAGCTCTCGCGTCCGCGGCGGAAGATCCGCGCCTTTTTCAGTGCCACAACGGCGAGCTCCGTCGGCGCCATGGTGTTTACCGTGCCGCTCACGGCGCTGCATTTCGGCAACATTTCGCTCATCGCGCCGGTCACGAACCTGCTCATCCTGTGGCTGCTGCCGGCCGCGTTCATCGGTTGCTACCTCACGGCGCTGCTCGGCCTTGTCTGGGCATGGGGCGGCACGGCGCTCGCGTGGGTGACGGCGTGGCCGCTGCGGTATATCCTCGCTGTGGCAAACGTGCTCTCAAAACTTCCGGGTGCAGTGCTGTTCACCGGCAGCCGCATGGTCGTCTGGTGGCTCGTGCTGGTGTATGCCATGTTCGGCGCGGCGTGGCTGCTCTCCCGGCGGCGTAAGGTGCGCTATTGGATCCCCGCTGCGTGCAGCGTGCTGGCACTGTGCGCGGTGCTGACCGTCAATGCCGTGCAGCTGCAGCGCACATCGACCGTGACGGCGCTCGATGTCAGTCAGGGGCAGAGTATCGTGTTTTCCAGCGGGCGATCCTGCGCCGTAGTGGACTGCGGCGGCCGCTCTACGGCGGAAGATCCGGGCGACCTCGCGGCGCGCAAGCTGCTCGCGCAGGGGCACCGGAGCCTTGACCTGCTCGTGCTCACGCACCCGCACGACGATCATGTCAACGGCGTGCTGCGCCTGATGCACTGGCTTCCGGTGCGCACACTGGTCATCCCGGCCGCTGCGGATATCACGCAGGCCCCGCTGAGCGACATTCTCGCGCTCGCGGAGGCGAACCATACGACCGTTGTGCGCGTGGACGCGCAACAGACGATCGCGGCCGGCGGCATCTCCGTGCGCCTGTATCCGGAGCCCTGCGCCGGACAGGAGGACGGCAGCATGATCGTGCTGGCCTCCATCGGCGATTATGACACGCTTGTGCCCGGCGACGTGGACACGACGGCAGAGGCAAAGTTTCTCAGCACCTGCACCTATCCCGACATTGAGCTGCTGTTCGTCGGCCACCACGGTTCGAAAAGATCCACCGGTGACGTATGGCTCGACGCCATCGCGCCGGACGCAGCGATCATCTCCGTCGGCTACAACAGCTACGGTCATCCGACGAGTGACACGCTCGAGCGCCTGCAGGCGCACCACATACCGATCTACCGCACCGATCAGATGGGCGACATTACGGTGCATCTCTCGTGAGGAAACGCTATGGCAAAAGCTAAAGGAAAAAAGAAAACGGAAGTGCTCGACTACGGCGCACAGGTGCGCAGCCTGCGCGAGCAGGGGCCGGGACGGCTGTACCTGCTCTGGGGGCGGGAGGATTACCTGCGCGAGCAGTACCTGCTGGAGCTGAAAAAGCTCTGCCTGCCCGGCGGCGAGGACGACTTCAGCTATCACCGGTTTGACGGGGCGGAGCTCGACTTTCAGGCGCTGGCGGACGCGGTGGACGCAGTGCCGTTTCTGACCGAGCGCACGCTCATCGAGGTGCGTGGATTCGACACGAATAAGTGCCGCGAGGAAGAGGCGCAGGCGCTCGTCCGGGTCATCGGCGACCTGCCGGATTACTGCACGCTGGTGTTTCTGATGAGCACGGATTTTGAGCCGGACGGCCGCCTGAAGACGACGAAGGCCTTCAAAAAATACGGTGAGCTCATCCAGTTCACCGCCCAGGGGGAGAGCGCGCTTGTGCGTTGGGTCGGCAAACGCTTTGCCGCGCACAAGAAGCACATTTCGCCCGAGGACGCCCGCCAGCTGATTTTCTTCACCGGCGGCCTGATGAACAGTATGATCCCGGAGATCGACAAGATCGCGGCCTACGTTTCGAGCGACACGGTCACGCGCGCGGACATTCTGGCCGTGGCGCACCGGCTGCCGGAGGCGGTGGCTTACGAACTGACCGACCGGCTGGCCGATCAGGACTATGACGGCGCCATGCGCATTCTCGCGGACCTCCTCGCCGACAAGGCGAACACACCGATCTTCCTGCTCGCCGTCATCGGCCAGCAGATGCGCAGGCTTTATGCCGCGCGGCTCGCGCGGCACGCGGGCCTTGGCACGGGCGATCTGCGCGCGCTGCTCGGCCTGCCATATGACTTCATTGCGGAAAATCTCCTGCGCTCGGCCCGGAAATTCTCCGGCCGCCAGCTCGAGGAGGCGGTGCGCCTGTGCGCGCAGACAGACTTTGCCATGAAAAACACCGGCGCGGACGACGCCGAGCTGCTCAAGGAGCTGCTGCTGCGCATCGCCGTGGGAGGCACGGCATGATCCGCATCCGCGAGGCCATCATCGTCGAGGGCCGGTATGACAAAAACACGCTCGCGCAGGTCGTGGACGCGCCCATTCTCGAGACGTCCGGCTTCGGCATCTTCCACGACAGCCAGCGCCTGGCACTGCTGCGCCGCCTGGCCGAAACGCGCGGCATCATCGTCCTCACGGACAGTGACGGGGCGGGCTTTGTCATCCGCAACTATCTGCGCGGAGCGATCGACCCGGCGCAGGTCAAGCATGCCTATATCCCGGACGTAGCCGGCAAGGAGCGGCGCAAGCGTACCGCCTCGAAAGAGGGCAAGCTCGGCGTGGAGGGCATGCGGCCGGAGGTGCTGCTCGAGGCGCTGCGCCGCGCGGGCGCGACCATCGAGGGCGAGGACGCGCCGCTGCCGGGCGCGCGCATCACGAAGGCCGACCTCTACGCCGCCGGACTCACCGGCGGGGCGGACAGCCGGGCTGCCCGGCAGCGGCTGCTTGAGCAGCTCAATCTGCCGGAGCGTCTGAGCACGAACGCATTGCTCGAGGTGCTCAACGCGCTCATGACGCGCGAGGCGTTTCGGAATCTGTGCAAATAGCTGAAAATCGCCGTATCCGGGGGAGAAAACACCAGATACGGCGAAATTTTTCGTGCAAATGCGCCGGGCCTGTGGTATAGTACTGTACGGAATTATGTAAAGTAATCGGAAACCAGATATATGGAGGATCCACATATGAAATGTCCGTTTTGCGGCTTTGCCGAGAGCAAGGTCATTGATTCCCGTCCGGCCGAGGAGGGCGCGACCATCCGCCGCCGCCGCGAGTGCCTTGCGTGCCAGAAACGCTTTACGACCTATGAGATCATCGAGACGCTCCCGCTCGTTGTCATCAAGCGCGACGGCAGCCGCCAGAGCTTTGACAAGAGCAAGCTCATCAACGGCATGGTGCGCGCCTGCGACAAGCGCAAGGTGCCGCTGCCGGTGCTCGAAAAGATCGCTGACGAGATCGAGCAGGAGCTGCAGAGCGCGCTTGAGCGCGAGATCACGACCGAGCAGGTCGGCGAGATGGTCATGAAGCGTCTCAAGGACGTGGACGAGGTCGCCTATGTGCGCTTTGCCTCGGTCTACCGCCAGTTCAAGGACATTGATACGTTCATGCAGGAGCTGACGAAGCTCCTCAACGACCGCGGCTAAAAAATGTTGCCGAGCGTGATGCGCTCCCCGTCGGCGAGCCCCTGAATGCGCACGCGCAGAAGGGCGATGTCCGCCGCGGCGGACGGATCGCCGGTCTCCGCCGTGCGGATCGCCCGGCGGAAGCCCTCCGTCACGGCGTCTGTGCTCTCGTGCGGGAGCATACAGTGGGCATAGTCCTCGGCTTCGCTCCAGCGCGCAGACGCCGCGCGCAGCGTCTCGCTCGCGCGCGCCGGGTCTCCGGCAGCGCAGCTTGCCTCCGCCTGCGCCGCGGCCTCGTCGAGCTGCGTGCACATCCGGGACAGATACCGGAGATTCCACGCGCACAGGCCGATGAGCACGAGCAGCAGCACACCTGCAAACAGTTCCTTTTTCATCCGAGCTCCTTTGCCGCAAAGTAGACCTGTCCGGCGTCGTTCATCATCAGCAGGTAGACGTCCGCAATGCACTGTGCGCCGCGCTGCTGCACCTGCTTTTGCAGCCAGCGCTCATCGCGCCCCATGCGTTTGAGATTGTCGCGCAGGATGCGGCCGTTGTTGATGAGGATGGAAAAATAGCCGGTGTCCTCGGTTTCCATGTGCATCTGCTCGGCCGTGACCGGCTGCTGTGCCGGGGCGAGGATGATGTTGAGCTGGCCGTTGGTTTCGAGCACGGCGTATTCCACGCTCGCAATGTCGAGAATGCCCTGATTGCGCAGCTCCTGCGTCAGCTCGTCGAGCGTGAAGCGGTTGCGGTGCATGGCCTGCTGGGCGATGCGGCCGCGCTCGATGATGAAGTTCGGCCGGCCGTAGAGCAGCTTGCGCAGGTGAATGCTCTTGTACGTCAGGCCGGAGAAGATCAGCTCGCAGCAAAACAGCACCAGCAGCGGAATGAGCCCGTAGCTCAGCGGCAGGGAAGGGTTTTGCAGTGGAATGGACGCGATGTCCGCGATGAGCACGGCCACCACCAGCTCGGACAGTTCCAGCTCGCCGAGCTGCCGCTTGCCCATGAGGCGCATGGCCACGATGAGCGCAAGAAAAATGATCAGTGTCCGGATGAGAATGATCGCCATGAGATTACCACCTTTCCAGATTGGTTTAGTTTTTCCGATTCGTGCGGGTTCATACCCGCGTAGGAGGTGTCCAAAACGAAGTTTACAAAAATGCAGGGCTGCGGCAATGACTATATCTATGTCAACTGCTTCACCGAGACAGTGGCCGATCCTTCGGCCGCGGCCATCCGCCTGTCCGACCGCCACTTCGGCGTCGGCGGGGACGGTCTGGTGCTCATCTGCCCGTCGAACGTCGCGGATTTTTGCATGGAGATGTACAATGCCGACGGTTCGCGCTCGGAAATGTGCGGCAACGCCATTCGCTGCGTGGGCAAATTTGTCTACGACCGCGGTCTGACCGACAAGACCGAGCTCACGATCGAGACGCGCGCCGGCATCAAGACGCTCTGGCTGAACGTGGCCGACGGCGCGGTCGAGACCGTGCGTGTGTGCATGGGCAGCCCGGAGTTCCGGCCGGAGAAGATCCCGGTCGCGGCGGCGGGGGAGACCTTCCTCGAGCAGCCGATCGATGTGCTGGGCGAGACGTGGATCGTTTCGTCCGTGAACACCGGCAATCCGCACTGCGTCACTTACGTGGACGATGCCATGGCGCTGGATTTTCCGCGCATCGGTCCCGCGTTTGAAAACCATAAGATGTTCCCGGCGCGGGCAAATATCGAGTTTGTCGAGGTCGTGGACGATCACACGCTGCGCGTGCGCGTGTGGGAGCGCGGCAGCGGCGAGACGCTCGCCTGCGGCACGGGTTCGACGGCGGCGCTGGCCGTCACGGCGCGGCTGGGCAAGTGCGGCGACGAGGCGGATGTGATCCTGCGCGGCGGCACGCTGCACATCGCATGGGATCGGACGCAGGATCTGCTGTATATGACCGGCCCTGCAGCCTTTGTGTTTGACGGTACGGTCACGCTCTGAGCGCGGCCACGATGATGGTATAGGAGGTCACAAGACATGAAAACGATCATCGGAACGAAAGCAGATGTTGCAAAAGAGCTGACGGCACAGGTCGCGGCCGTGCTCGCAAGCAAGCCGGAGGCGAACATCGCCATTTCGGCGGTGGATCTGCCGGCGGAAGTACTCGATGCGCTCGCTGCCAGCGACATTGCCTTTGACAGGGCGACGCTCTTTCAGGCGTGCGAATACTGCGGCGCGGCCGGCAAGGGCGCGCACGCGGTCGGCACGGCGTTTTCGCCGCTCACGGCGGCAAAGCCGTTTGCGGCCGTGCACGCCCCGGACCCGGACGCGGATGCCGAGCACGCGGCGGACTACGACGCCGCCATTCAGGCAGCCGGGGGGCTCGATCTGGTGATCCTCGGTCTGGGTGAGCGCGGCCACGTTGCGTTCAATGAGCCGGGCGCGGGATTTGGCGAGAAAACGCACATTGCCAAGCTCGCGGAGGTGACGCGCGAGGCCATCGCCGCGGACTTCGGCACGCTCGAGCAGACGCCGGAGCACGGCATCACGATCGGCATCCACACGATCCTGGGCGCGAAAAAGATCCTGCTCGTCGGCTTTGGCGCGCGCTGCGCGAAGGCGGCCAACGCCACGCTTACGGGCCGTCCGGAAACGTTTATCCCCGCGTCGTTCCTGCAGCTGCATACGGATGTCGAGGTTTATCTTGACGCGGACGCTGCTGCGCAGTTATAATCAATAGTTGCCCGCGGCGTTTGCGGGCGATTCTGATCGGAGGGAAGCATCCATGTCCAAATATTTCGGCACAGACGGCTTCCGCGGTGAGGCCAACGTGGGCCTGACGGTGGAGCACGCCTACCGGATCGGCCGGTTTCTCGGCTGGTATTACGGCCGGGAGCACAAGTGCTCGGTCGTGATCGGCAAAGATACCCGCAGATCCAGCTATATGTTTGAAAATGCCCTGTCCGCCGGCCTGACGGCCTCGGGCGCAGACGCCTATCTCATGCACGTGACGACGACGCCGAGCGTGTCCTACATCGTCCGTTCGGATGATTTTGACTGCGGCATCATGATCAGCGCGAGCCACAATCCCTTTACGGACAACGGCATCAAGCTGCTCAACAGCGCCGGTGAAAAGATGGAGCAGAGCGTCATTGACGAGATCGAGAACTATCTCGACGGCAATCTGGAGATCCCGTTTGCCACGGACGCGAATATCGGCCGCACGCAGGACTATTCCGCCGGCCGCAACCGCTACATCGGCTATCTCATCAGCCTGTCCACGCACTCGTACAAGGGCATGAAGGTTGGTCTGGACTGCGCCAACGGCAGCACGTGGATGATGGCGAAGAACATCTTCGACGCGCTCGGCGCGGACACGTATGTCATCGGCAATGAACCCGACGGCACGAACATCAACCGGGACTGCGGCTCGACGCACATCGAGAACCTGCAGAAGTATGTCCGCCTCAACCGGTTGGACGTGGGCTTTGCCTTTGACGGCGACGCCGACCGCTGCCTGGCCGTGGATGAAAACGGCTCGGTCGTCAACGGCGACAAGATCCTGTATGTCTGCGCACGCAATATGCAGACTGAGGGCCGCTTCGGCAATTCCAAAGTGGTCACGACGGTCATGTCCAACCTCGGCCTGTACAAGGCGCTCGACGAGGCCGGCATCGGCTATGAAAAGACGGACGTTGGTGATAAATACGTCGCAGAGAATATGCGCGCCAACGGACACCTGATCGGCGGCGAACAGTCCGGGCACATTATTTTCGGCAAATATGCCAATACTGGCGACGGACTGCTGACGGCCATCAAGCTCATGCAGGTCATGCTCGACCGCAAAAAGACGCTCTCCGAGCTGGCCGCGCCGGTGCGCGAGTATCCGCAGCAGCTCACGAATGTGGAGGTCGATGACAAAGACGCCACGCTCCATGACCCCGCGGTCGTTGCGGCGGAGCAGGCCGTCACCGAGCGGCTCGGCGACGAGGGACGCATCCTCGTGCGCAAGAGCGGCACGGAGCCGGTGCTGCGCGTCATGGTCGAGGCGGCCACGCACGCGCTGTGTGAGGAAAATGTTGCGTCTGTGATCGACGCCATGCAAAAGAGCGGACATTTGATCCGGGTGAGATGATATGATGACGATACAAGACCTGCTCGACCTGAGCAAGACGATCGCGGCCCCGCTGTTTGCGGGCAAGACCTATCCGTGGGAGGCTCTGGCGGAGATCGGAGATTTCATTCTTCAGCTCGGCCCGACGCTCCAGGCGGAGGAATACGAGCAGCGCGGCGAGAACATCTGGATCGCGCGCGATGCCAAGATCTTTGACAGCGCCTATATCGCCGGCCCCTGCATCATTGACCACGGCGCTGAGCTGCGCCAGTGCGCTTTCGTGCGCGGCAATGCGATCGTGGGCAAAAACGCCGTCGTTGGTAACTCCTGCGAGCTGAAAAACGTGGTGCTGTTTGATAATGTCCAGACGCCGCACTTCAACTACGTCGGCGATTCCATCCTCGGCTACAAGTCCCACATGGGCGCGGGCTCCATCACGTCAAACGTCAAGAGTGATAAAACGCTCGTCGTCATCAAAAACGGGGCCGAGCACATCGAGACCGGCCGCAAGAAGGTCGGCGCTATCCTCGGCGATTATGTGGAGGTCGGCTGCAACAGCGTCCTGAACCCCGGCACGGTCATCGGCCGGCACTCGAACATCTATCCGGTGTCGTGCGTGCGCGGCGTCATCCCGGCGGACAGCATCCTCAAGTCCTCGGGCGAGGTCGTCCACAAGAAATAAAAGCAAAATCCCATCGGCGCAGGCCGATGGGATTTTTGCTGCCACCCGCGGCCTTACAGCAGACTGCGGTAGTCCTCGTCCGGCGTCACGCAGTCCGGCGGGAAGAACTCGTCGATGGGGAAGTGGATGCGGCTGAACATCGAGCACGGATCGTCCTCGGTCGAGCCCTGGCACGCTTTGTCCGGCATGCAGTAGTCGTAGGCCGGGATGAGCAGCTGCGTGTCACGCTCGAGCCGGATGATCGAAAACTGCCCCAGCGTCACGTACAGCTTCTTGCCGCAGCAAGTCAGCGAGAGCTCTTCGCCCATGGCGTCGAGGATCTTCTGCGGGATGGCGCGCGGCTCCTGCTCGGACTCCACGGAACTGCCGCTGTCCACCAACTTCATGTGCAGGGCGATCGGGTCGACGGATTCGACCACGCCGATCGGCAGGCCGTTCTCGCACGGATCGCAGCAGCAGTCGTCGGAGGCAAATACCTTTGCGCTCGCCTGACTGCCGAAGAGCATGACGCGCTTATCGAAGATCGCAAGGCCGCACACCGGCTCGCAGCCGGGGAACGTCTCGCCGCGCACGCGGTAGAAGTACGTCACGTCCACCGTATAGTAGCCCTTGTTGAAGGTAATCTCCTTGACGTGCACGTCGGCGCACAGCAGCTCGGCGCTGCGCGGACGCACGCTCAGGGCGCAGTCCAGCTTCGCCTGCGAGCAGGCCGTGGGATACACCCGCAGGTCCTCCACGCAGTCTTTGTCGCGGCAGGAGTCGAAGATCTTGCGCGTATGGATACAAACCGCTTCCCGGACTGCGGCGCTGCCCTCGACCGGTCCCGGTACCACTTTGTCTGCCATTTCATAACCTCCTGGCATCAGATTGAAGCACGCTTCAGTAACAGTGTATGCGTGGCGGTTTTCGATGTGATTCCTTTTGAAAGCGCTTTACACAAAACGCTTTCCGCGTTATAATATATTATTATCCCATATGGGAGGTGCGCCATGGAAGGGCTCGGTTTCATTCACGAGAAACTCGACATTAAGATCCTCATCCTCTACATTTTGAATCATTTACCCGCGGCGGTGGATGCGCAGACGTTGTCCGACCTCGTTTTCTGCGACAACGGCATCGGCTATTTTGATTACGCTGACTGTCTTGCGGATTTGGTGGATACGGCGCACATCACGGAAGAGGGCGGCAAGTACCGCATCACGGAAAAGGGCAGCCGCAATGTCAGGGAGGTCGCCAGCAGTCTGCCGTACTCCGTGCGCATGAAGGCCGACCGCGTCACGGAGCCGATCGCCGAGCAGATGCGCCGCGCCGCCATGATCGTCGCGCAGCATACGAACACGCCGGAGGGCGGGTGCAATGTGCATCTCTCGCTTTCGGACGGGATCGGCCGGATCGTTTCCATGCAGCTGCTGGCTGCCGACGAGGCGCAGGCGCGCACGATGGAGCACTATTTTAAGGCACACGCGGAGGATGTCTATCAGACGCTCGTGCGTATGCTCACAGAAAGCGAGGAAAACAAAGCATGAACACCTACATCCCCGAGGGCTATAAGAGCCTGCTCGGCGTTTATGACACGCAGAAGGCCATCGGCCTGCTCAAACGTCTGTTTGAGGATCAGCTCGCCGCGAAGCTGAATCTGTTTCGCGTTTCGGCGCCGCTGTTTCTGGAAGAGGCCAGCGGCCTGAACGACAATCTCAACGGCTACGAGCGCCCGGTTTTGTTCGATATTCCCCAGGCTGGCAAGGAGGCGCAGGTCGTCCAGTCGCTCGCCAAGTGGAAGCGCATGGCGCTCCACCGCTATGATTTCTATCCCGGCAAGGGCTTTTATACCGACATGAACGCCATCCGCCGCGACGAGGATGTGCTCGACAATCTGCACTCGGTCTACGTCGATCAGTGGGACTGGGAAAAAATCATTGAGAGCAGCGACCGGAATCTGGACTATCTCAAGTCGACGGTCATGGATATCGTTGCCGCTGTCTGTGACACGCAGCGCACCATGCGCGCGATTTATCCGCAGCTTCAGGTGCTGCCGGAGCTGGAGCGCCAGGTGACGTTTGTCACGGCGCAGGAGCTGGAAGATCGTTATCCGGACCTGACGCCGAAGGAACGCGAGCACGCCTTCGTGCGCGAGCACCACACGACGTTCATCATCGGCATCGGCGGCGCGCTGCGCTCCGGCAAGCCGCACGACGGCCGCTCGCCGGACTATGACGACTGGACGATGAACGGCGATATCCTGTTCTGGAACGAGCTGCTCGACTGCGCGTTTGAGCTCTCGTCCATGGGCATCCGTGTCGATCCCGAGAGTCTGGATCGTCAGCTGACCATTGCCGGCTGTGACGACCGCCGCGAGCGGACCTATCACAAGATGCTGCTGGCAGGCCAGCTACCGCCGACGATCGGCGGCGGCATCGGCCAGTCGCGCCTGTCCATGCTGCTGCTCGGCAAGGCACATATCGGTGAGGTGCAGGCGTCTGTCTGGGACGACGAGACGACCGCCGCCTGTGAGCGGGCCGGCATCCTGCTGCTGTAAATACGTTTCTATGCAAAGGCCCGGAGCCATCGGCTTCGGGCCTTATGTCGTGTGTTTTTGCGCACTTTGTCGAATTAAGATGTGAAACATGGCCGAATCCCCGCACAAAGGTGCCGTGGTGTGTTATACTGCCTCACGCAAAGGAGGGCGGACGATGCAGTCGTTGTTTCAAAAATACAGGCACGCGCTCTGGTTTCTGCTCTTCGGTGCGCTGTCGGTTTTTTATTTCGTGTCGCAGCACCTCGGGCTGCGGTATCATGTCGTGCATTTGCCGCTCGATGACTGGCTTCCGTTTTGGCCGGGCTTTATCGTGTTTTATGTTTTGTGGTATTTCTATGTGCCGGGGTGCATGCTCTGGGCCTGTTTCCGGGCCAGGGATGTGTTTTACCGGCAGGTGGCGGCGCTGTTTTCGGGTGCGTTTGTCTGTGCGGCCGTGTTTGTGCTTTATCCGACGTGTGTGGATTTTCGCCCGAGCGCAGCGGGGCCCGGCTTGGCTCGTGCGCTGTGCCGCCTGATCTATGCTAACGATGCGCCGGTCAACGTGTTTCCGAGCCTGCACTGCTATGAGGCGCTGGTCATGCATCTGGCGACGTTTCGCATGCCGCCGCTGCGTGCGCGCAAGCGGCTGCGTCTGGCGTCCGCTGTATTGGTCATTTTGATCTGCCTGTCCACACTGCTGGTCAAGCAGCACTCTGCGGCGGATCTCATCGCCGGCTGCGCACTTGCCGTGGCCGCGCATTCGCTGACAACGTATCTGTTTTCCAAGAGGAGGTCTCACCATGATCATACGACCGTTTAATGCTGCCTATCTGCTGCTCCTTGCGTTTGCCGCCGGAGCGGTCGTGCTGCTGTGGGCTCTGCTGCGCGGCCGGTCGGAGCGCTGCCGTGCCGCCGTGCTTATCGCGCTGTGTGCAGTGAACATCATCGGATTTTTCGTCTATAAAGGCTTTTTGTCCCGGGATGTGCAGTTTTTGCAGGCGTCGGGGCTCGACCGGTTCAACTGGTTCAACGAGCTGCCGCTGCAGCTCTGCAATATCAACATGTTCCTGATCCCAATCGGCATCCTGACGCACCGGCGCTCCTTGCTCGGGTTTGCCTTTTTCGTCGCGCCGCTCGGTGCGCTCATGGCGCTTGTGTTTCCGGAGGCGCCGTTTGTTGGCTACTCTCTGTGGCTGCCGCGGATGCTGGGATATTATATCACGCACATGCTGATCCTAATCTGCGGGTTCAGCCTGACAACACTGGGCTTTTACCGGCCTCGGCTGAAGGATCTGCCGGGCGTCACAGGGGCGCTTTTGACGACTGCATTTGCGGCATTCCTTGTGGACCTGCTGCTGCGGCACACCGTTTGTCCGCAGGCAAATTATTTCTTCGCGTTCGGGCAGGACATAGACGTCAGTATCCTGAACCTGCTCTGGAAGTGGATACCGGTGCCGTTTTTGTATGAGCTTCCGGCGCTTGCCATTCTCTTTGTCTATATGGGGCTGGTCTGCTTGGTGTTTTCCAAGCTGGATGCGCACCGTGCACGGCGGGCTGCTGCGGGATAAACGAAAAGCCTGACGCAGATTGCGTCAGGCTTTTTCAAGGTCATGGCAAAAAATGCCGCCGCAGAGATCCCTCCGCAGCGGCTACTGGAGCGGGATACGGGAATCGAACCCGCCTATCCTGCTTGGGAAGCAGGTGTTCTACCAATGAACTAATCCCACAGGTGCAATTATTATAGCACGGCCAAGTGTCGTTTTCAAGTGAAAAATGCAACATACCTTGACATCCTGCTGCGGGCAACCTATAATAGGCACTCGTGGCGTTTTACATTGTTTGCTGATACATTTAGGAGTGACGATATGCCGGAAGAAACCCTTCGTGAAAACAAAATGGGCACAATGCCCGAAAATAAGCTCCTGCTGTCCATGGCAGTCCCGATGATGATCTCCATGCTCGTGCAGGCGCTGTACAACATCGTGGACAGTATCTTTGTCTCGCGCATCTGCGAGGATGCGCTCACGGCGGTGTCCATGGCGTTCCCGCTGCAGAACATCATCATTTCCATCGCTGTCGGCTTCGGTGTCGGCATCAACGCGCTGCTGTCGCGCGCGCTGGGGCAGAAAAACGCCGAGCGCGTCAATCAGGTCGCGGTCAACGGCCTGCTGCTGGCGCTGCTGAGCTATTTGCTCGTGCTCGTCGCCGGCCTGGTCGGCATTCGTGCCTATATGCGCGCACAGACGGACATTGAGTCCATTGTCGAGTACGGCATCACATATCTCAATATCTGCGTGCTGTGCTCGTTCGGCGTTTTCATCGAGATCACCTTCGAGCGCTTTCTGCAGGCGACCGGCCGCACGATCTATTCCATGATCACGCAGCTGGTCGGTGCGATCACGAATATCATCCTCGACCCGATCCTCATCTTCGGCCTGCTCGGTTTCCCGAAGATGGGCATTGCCGGCGCGGCCTGGGCGACGGTGATCGGCCAGTGCCTGGGCGCGGTCGTGGCGGTCATCCTCAATCATTGCAAGAATCCGGAGATCCACCTGCGCCTGCGGCACATCCGCCCGAGCGGCAAGCTCATGGGCGAGATCACGGCCATCAGCATCCCGTCGATCATCATGAGCTGCATCTCATCGCTGACGTGCTTCGTCATGAACCTGATCCTCATCACGTTTTCGTCCACGGCAGTCGCGGTGTTCGGCGTCTATTTCAAGCTCCAGAGCTTTGTGTTCATGCCGGTGTTCGGTTTGAATAACGGCATGGTGCCGATCATTGCCTATAACTATGGCGCGCAGAAGCCGGAGCGTATCCATAAGACGATCCGCCTCGGCATGGTCTACGCCGTCGCGATCATGGTGATCGGTCTGCTCGTATTCCAGCTCATTCCGAAAGAGCTGCTGCTGATGTTTGACGCCTCGGACGCCATGCTGGAGATCGGCGCGCCCGCGCTGCGCATCATGAGTCTGGCGTTCATATTTGCCGGTATCAGCATCGTGGCCGGTTCCTCGTGCCAGGCATTTGGCTACAGCGTCTACAGTATGTTTATCTCCATCGCGCGTCAGATCGTGGTGCTCATCCCGGCGGCGTATCTGCTGTCGCTGAGCGGCGTGCTGCGCAGCGTCTGGTTCGCATTCCCGATCGCGGAGGTCGCCTCGCTGATCCTCTCGCTGTTCTTTTTGCGCACCACGCTCAAAAAGACGGGCATGGCGATGCCAAAAACGAAATAAAGCTCCGTTCCGCAAAGGCGGCGCCGTACGGCGCCGCCTTTTTTCGTCGCGTTCCGCACCGGCCGAACCGGGCCTGCATAGGATAATGCGGGCCGAGTGCCCGATTTGAAAAGGAGGAACGACTGTGGACAAATGCAATTTCAAGCAGGGCCCGCTGCCGGAATGCGCGCCGCTGGCGCTGGCGCAGACGCCCATGCAGCAGTCCAGCGAACCCGCGTATGATCGGCGCATGGCACTGGCGCGCGGTACGCTGTTTCCGGGACTGGACCTGCCGTTTATGAACATGGTCAACAAACCCGGCGACCTCAGCACGCCGCTGTGCGAGCTGATGGCGCTGGACTTCGTCATCCGCGAGCTGAATCTCTACCTCGACACGCATCCGGATGACCGCGAGGCGTTCGAGACGCTGCAAAAATGCATCCGTATGCGTGCCGAAGGGCACAAGCGCTACACGGAGCAGTGCGGGCCGGTCACGGTGTCGGATCTCGCGTGCGCAGACGTCTATGACTGGCTCAACGCACCGTGGCCGTGGCAGCCGGAAGGGGAGGAGAAGTAAGCGATGTTTGTCTATGAAAAGAAACTCGAATACCCGGTGCGCATCCGCAACGCCAACCCCGCGCTGGCGAAGTTCATCTGCTCGCAGTACGGCGGACCGGACGGCGAGCTCGGCGCGTCCCTGCGCTATCTCAGTCAGCGCTATGCCATGCCGTATCCGGAGCTGTCGGCGATCCTGACGGACATCGGCACGGAGGAACTTGGTCATCTCGAGATGGTCGGAACGATCGTCTACCAGCTCACGCGCAGCATGACGCCGGAGCAGATCAAACAGTCCGGCTATGATACGTACTTCGTCGATCACACGGCGGGCGTCTTTCCGCAGTTTGCATCCGGCACGCCGTGGACGGCGGCGACGATCGGCGTGACCGGCGATGTGATCGCCGACCTGTCGGAGGATATGTCGGCCGAGCAGAAGGCGCGCAAGACCTATGACAACATTCTGCGGCTTTGCGACGACCCGGATGTGACGGATGTGATCCGGTTTCTGCGTGAGCGCGAGGTCGTGCACTACCAGCGCTTCGGCGAGGCGCTGCGTCTGGCGACGGAAAAGATGGATCAGAAGAACGTCTATATGACCAATCCGGCATTTGATCGCTCCTGAAACGAAACCAGCGCCGGCAGTCAGCCGGCGCTGGATTTTTCTGCAGCGGCGCAATTTGCGGGACAAAAAAGCAGGCACCCGAAGGTGCCTGCTTTGTGGTAGTTGGGGGAAAGCTTACTTTTTGATGTAAGTCCAGCGCTCGGTGACCGGGTTCTTCAGGTTCTCAATGAAAGCCTTGAAGATTCCATTATGGTCAGAGTACGTGAGAATGTTAATGTCCCAAGTGTAGTCGTGGCTGTTGGTGGCTTCCTGGATCTCGGCATAGGCCCAGTGCGAGGAAGTGCAGTCCGGCCAGGTCTTCATAGCCGCAGCAACTTTGGCATCGCTGAAGCTGGAATTATTCACAACGCGGCCGAGGATGCGGTTCATAACGGCAGCTGTTTCGCCGCGCGTCAGGTTGTCGTTCGGTCTTGCGCTGCCGTTGTCGCCCTTGACAATGCCGAGCTTCTGGAGCAGGTTGATGTACTTTTCTGCCCAGTGACCGTTGATATCCTTGAAGATACCGCCAGTGATCGGGGTGTTGAGCGTATCGCTGTAGAGCATGGCGACCATCTTGAAGAACTCCGCACGGGTGACCGCCTGGTCGGGCTTGAACGAGCCGCCCGGATAACCGGCGACGATGCCGGCCTTCGCGCACATCTGCACAGCGTCATAGTACCAGGCGCCGCTGCTGACATCAGAGAAGTTGACAGTGGGCTTGGAGTCGAATCTGGCCTTGACCTGATCCTTCATCAGACGATACAGAATGGTGGCGACTTCGGCACGGGTGATGCGTCCGTCCGGGCTGACAGTGCCATCCGGATAACCTTTGATGTAAGCGTTGTGGTCAGTGGTGTTGAGGATCATGTCGATCGTCGGGTAAACCGTGATGACGTCGATGTCGGGCTTCTTGCCGAAGGACCAGTTGAAGCCGACGAGGGACTGATACTTAATGTTGGTGTTCGGGTCGGTCCAGGTGGCGGACACGGAGTAAGTGTTGAGGTGATCCTTCTTGGAGAAGATGGCGACGCCGTAGTTGGCGACGGCAGTGGCGACCTGATCCTTGTTCTGGTTGTAGATCACGACCTGAGCGCCGGCAGCGACGCGACCGTCTGAGGTCTTTACAGCAACCAGATAGTTCGGCAGTTTGGCGAACAGATTCTTGATGACATCGCTAACGACGCCCTCAGTCTCCGGGGAAGTCTCCTCGACCGTAGCCGCGGTGGTTTCCTCGGCTGCGACGTCTTCATCGGCTGCAAAAGCCATGACCGGCAGCAGGCTGACGACCATAACCAGAGCGAGAAGCACGCAGAGCAGTTTGCGGGACTTTTTCATTGTTTCCACTCCTTTTATAAATGTGCATAAGTGCCGTTATGCCGGATGTCGGGTAACACAGCCGATCCACGTACACTTATGCGCCTAGTATACACTGTCGGCCCTGAAAAGTCAAGCTATGGAAGCGCTGTGCAAAGGCGCCGCAAACGCAAAGATCTGCAAAAAATGGCCGGTCATTCCATTGCTCGCAGCGGCAGCAGCAACCATCTGCCGCAAACCCGCGAATCGTGCGCACGATCGTTGAATAATGCATATATGGTCAATTACCGGCTCGAGTGTCTGCAAACAATTTCCCTGCCAGAAAAGAAAAGTGAATTTTCTATTGACACACTGGGTAAAACGCGATATAATCCTATTAACCTATAGAGAAGGTAGGCGATGAAAATGCGAGGGCGCATTTCCGGCCGCCTGTGTATCTGCTGGCACTGTTGCGGCGGCTGAGCGCAGGCAAGTCCATCACGAGTCAAACATACATATTTTAATAATACGATACATAAATGGAGGAACATCTCATGAGTAAGATCTATACATCCGCTGACCAGCTGATCGGAAAAACGCCCCTTCTGGAGCTGACCCATATCGAAAAAGAGCAGCAGCTCGAGGCCCGCATTCTGGCAAAGCTCGAGTACTTCAACCCGGCCGGTTCCGTGAAGGACCGCGTGGCGCTGGCCATGATCCAGGACGCGGAGCAGCACGGCGTGCTCAAGCCGAGCTCCGTCATCATCGAGCCTACCTCCGGCAACACCGGCATCGGCCTGGCGTCCGTCGCCGCGGCCAGAGGCTACCGCATCATCATCGTTATGCCGGAGACCATGAGCGTGGAGCGCCGCCAGATCATGAAGGCCTATGGCGCGGAGCTCGTGCTCACGGACGGCGCGCAGGGCATGAAGGGTGCGATCGCAAAGGCCAACGAGCTGGCTGCGCAGATCCCCGACAGCTTTGTCCCCGGTCAGTTTGTCAACCCGGCCAACCCGGCGATCCACCGCACGACGACTGGCCCGGAGATCTGGGAGGACACGGACGGCAACGTGGATATCTTCGTTGCAGGTGTCGGCACCGGCGGCACCGTGACGGGCGTCGGCGAGTACCTGAAGTCCCAGTGCCCGAAGGTCAAGGTCGTGGCCGTGGAGCCGGAGACCTCTCCGGTCCTGAGCGAGGGCCATGCCGGTCCGCATAAGATCCAGGGCATTGGTGCGGGCTTTGTGCCGGACGTGCTCAACACGAAGGTCTATGATGAGATCATCCCGGTCAGCAACGAGGATGCGTTTGCGACCGGCCGCCTGATCGGCCATAAGGAGGGCGTGCTGGTCGGCATTTCCTCCGGCGCTGCCGTCTGGGCGGCGATCGAGCTGGCCAAGCGCCCGGAGAACAAGGGCAAGACCATCGTCGTGCTCCTGCCGGATACCGGCGACCGCTATCTGTCGACGCCGCTGTTTGCAGACTGAGTGCAGGCAAGCGTTCGTTCTTCTTTCACATGCAACGGGAGACACCGCAAGGTGTCTCCCGTTGTGCATCCGGCACAATTCTGTGAAAAAGCGCTCCCTTCCGGGGTCATCCCGGCGGGGAGCGCTTGTGCGTTCAGCGGCAGCGCATGGCCAGACCGCAGAACATATAGTCGGCCATGCGCAGCGCCTCGGTCTCGATCCGGTCGAACATGCGGATGTCGGCCGCATAGTCGCCCTGCAGGCGCAGCGTGGCCTCTTTGCCGTCAAAAAACTCGCGCCATTTTTCTTCGTTCCAGCAGGCGTTGATGCCGGCAAGAAACGCGCTGATGGCGTCGGCGTTTGCGTACCAGCGCCGACGGGCGTCGTCGGCCTTGGCGGTCTCGCGGTTTTTCAGGTCAGTCACGAGCGCACCGCCGATCTCCAGATGCTCCGTGAGCAGGTCGCCGGACTGTCCGGCCGTGCGCGCGGGATCTTTGGCGCATCTTTTGCGCAGCAAAGACAAAAAGGGATGCAATTTTGCGCCCGATGCGCTATAATAGATGCCATCATGCAGTAAGAGGGATCATTATGCGAATCGTTGTTAAAGTCGGCACTTCCACACTCGCGCACGCGACCGGGCGGCTGAACATTCAGCGCATGGAGCGGCTGTGCAAAGTGCTCAGCGACCTGAAAAATGCAGGTCACGAGATCATTCTCGTCTCGTCCGGCGCGATCGGCATGGGCGTCGGCAAGCTCAATCTGTCCGGCCGTCCGGCGGATATGCCGGGCAAGCAGGCCGCGGCCGCCGTCGGCCAGTGCGAGCTGATGTATTTTTACGATAAGCTCTTCACGGAGTACAATCATATTGTGGCGCAGCTGCTGCTGACCGGCGAGGACATCCGCAGTGAGCAGCGCAGCCGCAACGTGCGCAACACGCTCTCGCGGCTGCTGGAGCTGGGGGCGCTGCCGGTCATCAATGAAAACGACGCCGTGGCGACGGACGAGATCGGCGTGGACAACACCATCGGCGAGAACGACAGTCTCTCGGCCATCGTGGCTGCCGCCATCGGTGCGGATCTGCTGATCCTGCTCTCGGACATTGACGGATTGTATGACAGCGACCCGCACCGAAACCCGGATGCGCGGCTCATCGAGACGGTGCCGGTCATCGACGCGCACATTCTCTCGCTTGCCGGAGACAAGGGCTCCGCGCTCGCCACCGGCGGCATGGTCACGAAGCTGCACGCCGCGCAGATCGCAACGGCGGCCGGCTGCGAAATGGTCATTGCCAACGGCGAAAAGCCCGAGGTGCTCTATGACATTGTGGCCGGCAGGCGCGCCGGCACCCGATTTCTGATACCACATTCCTGAGGAGGGACTACTATGACGACTATGGACATTCTCCGGCGGACGAAGGCCGCGTGGCCCAGCATCTGCAACGCTTCCGCCGAGGACAAAAACCGCATCCTGTCCGCCATGGCGGACAGCCTGCAGGCGGAGTGCGATGTCATCCTGCGCTGCAATGCCGAGGACATGGACGCTGCACGCGGCCATATCTCGGATGTCATGCTCGACCGGCTCTATTTGGACAAAGATCGCATCGACGCCATGGCCGACGGCATCCGCGCGACCGTGGCGCTGCCGGATCACACGGGGCGCATCCTCGCGCAGATCGACCACCCCAACGGCATGAAGATCTATAAAAAGCAGGTGCCGCTCGGCCTGGTCGCCATCATTTATGAGAGCCGCCCGAACGTCACGTCCGACGCGGCGGCGCTCACCATCAAGAGCGGCAACGTCTGCATGCTCCGCAGCGGCAAGGAGGCTTTCCGCACGGCCAAAGCCATCGTGGCCGCGCTCAAGCAGGGCATCGCGTCCGCGGGCGGCGATCCGGACATCGTCAACATCGTGGAGGATACCAGCCACCAGAGCGCTACGGAGATCATGCAGGCCAAGGGCCTTGTAGATCTGCTCATCCCGCGCGGCGGGGCGGGGCTCATCCGCGCCTGCGTGCGCAATGCCACCGTGCCCTGCATCGAGACCGGCACCGGTATCTGCCACGTCTACGTGGACGAGTATGCTGACCTCGACAAGGCCGTGCGCATCATCGAAAACGCCAAAACCAGCCGCCCCTCGGTCTGCAACGCCGAGGAGGTCTGCCTTGTGCACCGGGCGGTCGCGGCCAGGTTTCTGCCCATGCTCAAAAAGGCGCTGGTCGATGACCGCGCGGCGCAGGGCCTCACACCGGTCGAGCTGCGGCTGGATACGGCAGCGGCGCAGATCATCGACGGCAAGAGCGCTTCCGACAAGGACTTTGACACGGAGTATCTGGACTATATCCTCGCCGTCGGCGTGGTCGACAGTCTGGACGCCGCCATCGCGCACGTGCTCGCGCACTCGACGCACCACAGCGATGCCATCGTCACCGAGGACGCCGCGAGCGCCGAGCGCTTCATCAACGGCACGGACAGCGCGGCAACGTACGTCAACGTCTCCACCCGCTTTACCGACGGGGGTGAGTTCGGCCTCGGCTGCGAGATGGGCATCTCCACGCAGAAGCTCCACGCCCGCGGCCCCATGGGGCTCGACGAGCTGAGCACCTATAAATATATCATCCGCGGCGACGGACAGATCCGCTGAGGAGGGAACACTATGAAAAAGTTTGAAGCAGGCTTCATCGGCGCCGGCAATATGGGCGGCGCGCTGGCCACGGCCGCGGCCAAACAGGTCACGGGGGAGCTGGTCGCCGTTGCCTGCAGCAGCCCCGCGCACAGCGCGGCGGCGGCCGAGCGGCTGGGCTGCCGTGCGGCCGCGCCGGAGGAGATCCTCGGCGGCAGCAAATTCGTGTTTCTCGGCGTCAAGCCGCAGATGATCGACGGCGTTGTGCAGTCGCTGGCAGCGCCCATCGCGGCGTCGGAGAGCATTTTTGTGTCCATGCTCGCCGGTGTGCAGCTGGAGCGGCTCGAGCGGCTGCTCGGCGCGGATAAGAAGATCATCCGCATCCTGCCGAACACGGCCTGCGCCGTGGGGCAGGGCGTCGTGCTCTATTGTGCCAACGGCAATGTCACGGACGGCGATCTCGCGGCGTTTTGCGCGCTCATGGCGGCCGCGGGCATCGTCGACCCCATTTCCGAGGCGTTGATTGACGCCGGCTGCGCCATCACCGGCTGCGGCCCCGCGTTTGCGTATATGTTCATCGAGGCGCTGGCCGACGGCGGCGTCAAATGCGGCCTGCCGCGCGCAAAAGCCATCCGCTACGCAGCGCAGATGCTCGCCGGCAGCGCGGAGATGGTGTTGCAGTCCGGCAAGCACCCGGAGCAGCTCAAGGACGAGGTCTGCAGCCCCGGCGGCAGCACGATCGCCGGCGTCGACGCGCTCGAGCAGCACGGTTTTCGCGGCAGCTGCATCGCGGCCGTGGACGCCGCGTTTGAAAAGACCCGCCAGCTCGGGTGATCCCAGTTAAAAATGCCGGCCGGGCCGCACCCATTCGGGTGCGGCCCGGCCGCTGCATGGTTGCTTATGCAGACGTGATGTAGCACTCCTCGGCTTCCTGCTGTGCATGGATCAGCAGCAGCCGCGCCTCCTCATAGTCGTGGGTGTCGATTTGCTCAACGGCGTCGCTCAGCGTGTTGAAGAGGGTGAAGTACAGTTTCTTGAAGTCCATGGTATCTCCTTTTTGTTCTGCGTATTTGCGGTTTCCGGCGCGTCTTCCGGTCGCTGCGATGCGCAGTCTAACACAGAATGGAGCAGAAACGTGTCGAATGCTGTAGGCGTCGAAAAAACTTCATAAAATTCAAATTTTTTGTCAGGCATGGAACGATCTTTGCGCGAAGCGTCGAATCGCAAACGCCCGCGCACCATATCGGAGCGCGGGCGCGGATCGTTTATAGCAGCTTGATCAGGATCGTGACGGCGCCCAGCAGGATCAGCACGCTGCCGCCGTCGGCATCGTGTCCGACTGGGCGGCGACGGGGCTGAATCAGTCTGTGAAACAGCTTTCCGATAAATAATTTCTATTACACACCATTACACACCCGTTGCACACCGCATCGATAATTTGCACGCAAAAACGGAAAAAGAAAAAGTCCTGTATTCCTTGAGAATACAGGACTTTTTGTTGGTCCGAGTGAGAAGATTCGAACTTCCGGCCTCTTGAACCCCATTCAAGCACGCTACCAACTGCGCTACACCCGGATATCACATTTGCTCAAATAATATAGCACACCGCGCAAAAAAATGCAAGAGGGAAATGCGGCTTTCGGGCAGAAAGTTTTTCGTTACATTTCTTTACGATTGTATCAGAATTCCGAATAGATAGGTTTCGAAATAATCATAAATTTTTTAAATAAATAAATTGAAATTTTTTGGGTGATTTGTTAACGTGTTCTTAACACCTATGTGAGATGATACAGTCCCATGCATGCGGTGGCATGCAAGATCCACTTGGCGAAATAGAAACAAAGGAGGAAATATCATGACAGGTAAAAAACTGCAGCGTCTGCTGGCGTGCCTGCTGGCGGTCCTGCTGCTGTCGCAGGTCGGGGCGTTCTCGCCGGCCGTGTTCGCGGCGGATGACATCGACTACACGCTGCAAAACGGTACGGCCATCATTAAGTCCACGATGACGACCGATGAAGTGAACCATGCGCTGACGCGCGCGCTGGTCAAGGATTTTGACCAGAAGAGCGAGGAAGAGCAGAGCGCACTTCTGGATAGTCAAACTGGTCTCAAGTGGGAGTACAAGTGCGAGGGCAAGAGCAAGAGTTTTTTGGGCATCTCTGCCACGCATACCGACTGGGGTTCCATTAATGGGTTTACTAGCGTAGATAATAGAATCAATTTTACCCACCCCGCGCTGAAGGACAACAAGGATGGCAGCTATCAGGTGCGTGTTGCTGACACGACAGCGGAAGTAACGCTGACGAAGGCGGAGAAGCTCTCTTCGTCCATCACGCTCAAGCAGGACGCCAGCGTGAAGCTGCCGTATAAGGAAGACGGCACGCTGGATTTTGACGCGCTGCGTGAGAACATCTTTAGCCTGGTCGTGGAGAGCACCACGCCCAAGCTGACGGTCAACGACGTGACCATCGAGTATTATGCTACGGGCAAGATCCGCAAGAACTGGGCTCCTCTGGAGGGCGGCAAGGTCGACGGCCTGAACTATCCCGCCATTTCTGCGGGTGAGCAGCAGATCCAGATCAGCTTCAAGGGCGACGATACTTACAAGGCTGACACTGTGAAAACGACTGTGAACTTCCTTGACCGCGCGGCAGCTCCGTTCCAGCTCAAGCAGGGTGTGACCGAAGTCTCGATGGTCTATAACAAGGATCAGAGCATCAACTACGAGGAAACCGCGCAGGCTCTGCGCGAGGCGCTGCTCGAGAGCACCGATCCGAACGTCTCCATCAACGACGTGACGGTGGAGTATAACGCCGGTATAGGTGCTATCAAAAATTATCAGCCCTTGAATTATAGCCTGACGGGCAGCGACTTTATTGACCAGCTTTTTAAATTTGGCCTCGGATCACAGACCATCCGCTTCACCTGGCGCGGCAACGCAGGCTACCAGGCTTATACGGCGGAAGTCACCGTCGAGATGACCGACAGCCGCGAGGCCAGCGCCGTCGTCCTTAAGCCGAGCATCTCTCTCATCTACAATAAGGATGCCGCTGCCATGACGCAGCAGATTTTTGAATACGTCATTGATTGGGACGATTCCACGCTGCCCGACAAGAGCACGCTGAGCGCGGACGACTTTACGATCGAGTATTACGCAACGGCTAAGGTCGTGGCCGGTGATCTTGGCGGCGACGTAGGACTCCAAAAGTGGGTTCCGATCGAAGGAGAAGAGGGAATCAGTGCTGGCAAACTCCAGTATTTCTACCCCCAGATGGGCGCTGGTGAGCAGCAGATCCGCGTGACCTTCAACGGCAACGAGACCTATCGTTCCAGCGAGGCTGAGGAAGGCTCGCTCACGGTCAAGAAGGCAAATGTCTCCGTCAAGGTGCACTCGACGAGCATCTACGCCGATGAAGTGCCGGGCGAGGGCTTCGTCACCACCGATCCCGTGGACGATTTTGACATCTTCACAGTCTATACCGGCGTGTCCAGCGTGTTCGTGCAGCTGCCCGAGCGCTACACAGACAACGCGTTCATCAAGGTTGTTGATCCTGTGCTCGAAAAAGTCGGTCTGCGGACGATCAAGGATATCATGGACAAGGGCATCACTGTCGGCGAACTCAAGCAGAATCTGGACAAGATCGCCAATGGCAGCGAGTATGCCGTAGTGCGTGAAGCGCTCAAGCTGATGGGTGTTGACGTCGCTACGCTGCAGCAGATCATCAACGTGTTCAACAAGATCACCCTGCTGGACAATGTCCGCATTGCCCTGCGTACACCGGATCAGGTGGGTATCTACACCGTTTACGCGATCACGAACAACGATAACTACAACACCGGCTTCGGTATGGGCGCTCTCGTTGTGAAAAAGCACTACTCCGGTGTGAAGCTCGACTGGAATCAGGACTTCACCAATGGCAAGATCTCCGCTGCGGACGTGAAGAACTTCGACTTCGGTGCGACGCTGAGCTATAACGGGGAACAAGTCGAGGATCAGTCCTCTGTGCACTACCTGTACTCCGGCTTCACCAGCAGGTGGAAGCCGTACTCCAGCACCACGACACCCCCGACTGAGCCCGGCCGCTATGTTGTGACGGTCGTGACTCTGGGCGGCAACTATCAGGCAGCGCCCATCACGCGCGCTTTCCAGATCACCAAGTAATTTTCTCGCGTGTGTCTCCCGGGCTTTTTTGCCCGGGAGACATTTTTGCGCCGGAGGAGACCGGCCAGAGCGGAAAATGAAAATCGCCGAAAATTTTTTCAAAAATAACTTGACAGCAGTCGAATCGTCTGGTATATTAAACAAGCGCTGAGGCGACGAGGCCGAGTAGTTCAGTTGGTTAGAACGCTAGCCTGTCACGCTAGAGGTCGAGGGTTCAAGTCCCTTCTCGGTCGCCACCCGCGGGGCGAAAGCTCCGCGGGCTTTGTATGCTGCTATAGCTCAGTCGGTAGAGCGCATCCTTGGTAAGGATGAGGTCCCCGGTCCGAATCCGGGTAGCAGCTCCAGAAAATCCTGCAACCGTTGCGGTTGCAGGATTTTTTGTTTATCAAAGACCGCGCAAAAACCACGACGCCGGACAGGGAAGCCCTGTCCGGCGTCGTTTTGCCTATGTTCGGTTTCAGCCGCCGAAGCCAATGCACGGTGTGCGGCCCCCGCCGTTTGGCGGGGGCTTACGTTTTCCTTGCCGCGGGAAATCGATATGCGAAAGCCTGCCAAAAAAGTCCGTGCGGACTCCTTTGACAGGCGTAGCGAGCGGGCCTGTAAGCCGGGTTCTGTAATCGACAGCCATCTATCTAGACGCACCGTTGCCGGTGCGTTCCAGCCACCTCCATGGGACGGCCGGGCCGGCCATATGTCCCTCCGCGGTGTTGCTCCGGATAGAGTTTACAGCGCCGCACTGTCTCCAGCCGGCGAGTGAGCTCTTACCTCACTTTTCCACCCTTACCCGATCGCTCGGGCGGTTTGTTTCTGTTGCACTTGTCCGAGGGTCGCCCCTGGCGGGTGTTACCCGTTATCCTTGCCCTGTGGAGCCCGGACTTTCCTCACGCACAGCCTTTCGGCTCGTGCCCGCGGCTGTCCGGCCTGCTCGCCCGACTATTTTACACATCCTGCCGCACCGCGTCAAGTCCGGCAGTGATTTATTTTCTTGTAATCGGCACGAATGAGCGGTATAATCTCCACGTATGATTACCTTTTGGAAAAGGAGTGTCTGCATGACCTTTTCGGACTATATGGACTATCTGCGCGGCAAGCGCATCGGCGTCATCGGCTTCGGCGTGAGCAATCAGCCGCTCGTGCGCGTGCTGCTGCGCAACGGCTGCGACGTGACGGTGTGCGACCGGCGCGACCGCGCCCAGCTCGGCGCGACCGGCGACGAGGCCGCGGCGCAGGGCGCAAAATTTATCCTTGGTGCGGATTATCTGGAGCATCTGGACTTCGACGTCATCTTCCGCACACCGGGCGTGCTGCCCATCGTGCCGCAGCTGCGCGCGGCTGCGCAAAGCGGCGCGATCCTCACCTCCGAGATGGAGGCGTTCTGCAATCTCTGCCCGTGCCGCATCATCGCCATCACCGGCAGCGACGGCAAGACCACGACCTCGACCATCACGGCCGAGCTCCTGCGTGCGCAGGGGTACACCGTGCACCTCGGCGGCAACATCGGCACGCCGCTCTTTGACCGCATTCCGGAGATCCGTCCGGAGGATTTTGCCGTGCTCGAGCTCAGCAGCTTCCAGCTGCACAGCATGCACTGCGCGCCGGATGTGGCCATCATCACGAACATTTCGCCGAATCATCTGGATGTGCATCCGGATTTCGAGGACTACGTGTCGGCCAAGTGCAGCATTTACCGCGGCCAGCGGCCGGACGGCTGCCTGGTGCTCAACGCGAAGGACGCCCACACGCCGCGCTTCGCGGCCGAGGCGCCGGGGCGCGTGCGCTATTTCAGCAGCATCGGCCCGGTGGAAAACGGCGTTTACTGCACGGATGGTGTGATTTACCGCGCGCACGATGGCAAGGCGGAGAAGATCCTCGACGCCGCCGAGATCCGCATTCCCGGCGCGCACAACGTGGAAAACTATATGGCGGCCTTTGCCGCAACCGACGGCCTGGTCGGCAATGCGGCGTGCGTTCAGGTCGCGCACACCTTCTCTGGCGTGCCGCACCGCATGGAGCGCATCCGCGAGCTCAACGGCATTACGTTCATCAACGATTCCATCGCCTCGAGCCCCACGCGCACGATCGCGGGCCTGCACGCGCTGCCGAAGCCGCCGGTCATCATCCTCGGCGGGCACGACAAGCACATCCCGTTTGATACGCTCGGTGACGAGGTCTGCCTGCACGCGAAGGCGGCGGTCGTCGTCGGCGAGACGGCGCAGCGCATTGCCGCCGCCATCCGCGCGTCGAAATGCTATGACCCGGGAAAGCTGCCGCTCGTTGAGGCGCCGGATTTTCGCGCAGCGGTCGAGACGGCCTACGGCCTTGCGCAGCCGGGCGATATCGTGACGCTCTCGCCGTCCTGCTCATCGTTTGATTTCTTCAAAAACTTTGAAGAGCGCGGCAATACCTTCCGCGCCATTGTGGAATCTCTGCAATAAGCGCATGAATTGCCCCGCCGCTGCATAGCATGGCAGGGGGGATCTGCTATGATTTGTGCACCTCGCCGCTGGAGACCGGCTGCCCGCCGGTGCCCGCTGCGGCCGAACCGGAAGCTGGCGGCGCTGCTGCTGGTATGCATTCTGTTGGGCGGCATGGCGTATTTTACCGTGTCGGTGCTGCACCTGATCATGCAGCTGGCCGTCAACTCCGCCTGCGACCTCATGCAGCTGAAAATCAACGCCGCCGTCACGGCGGCGACGGCGCAGGTGCAGGGCGACTATTATACCTACCGCACGGACGCTGACGGGACCATTACGGCCGTGAGCATCGACACCGAGCACGTGGGGCAGGTGTCCTCGCTCGTGCTCGAGCACATGATGGACGGGGACGACGGGCAGGTCGAGCTGGACATCCCGCTTGAGACGCTCTTCGGCGTGAATTTTCTGCCGGGGCTCAAGCTGCCGCTGCCAGTGCGCATCCTTGTGCTGACGACGTCGGACGTGAACTATCACAACGAGCTCATGTCGGCCGCGATCAACCAGAGCAAATATCAACTATATCTGAACGTGAAGATGGATCTCGACATTCTGGTGCCCTGGGAGCACAAGACCGAGACCGTGGGCACGAACGTCCTGCTGGCCGAGACGGTCATCGTCGGCAAAGTGCCCCAGACGTATGTGGAAGTGGAGTAGACAACATGGATGTACGCGAAGAGATCCTGACGCTGCGCCGTCAGCTGGAACACGCAAATTTTCTCTATTACGTGAAGGACGCGCCCGAGATCAGCGACTTTGAATACGACGCGCTTATGCGCAGGCTCGAAGAGCTCGAGGCGGCGCACCCGGAGTACGCCTCGCCCGATTCGCCGACGCAGCACGTCGGCGGCTACGCGCTCAACACCTTTGCGCAGGTGCGCCATCAGGTGCCGCTCGAGAGCCTGCAGGACGTGTTCTCGTTCGACGAGCTGCGCGCGTTCGGCGCGCGCATGGACGGTGCGCTCACGCAGGCGCATGATTATTCCGTCGAGCCGAAGATCGACGGTCTGTCCATGTCGCTCGAGTATGAAAACGGGGTGTTCGTCCGCGGCGCTACGCGCGGCGACGGCATCACCGGCGAAGACGTGACGGAAAACCTCCGCACGCTGCGCAACCTGCCGCTGACGCTTGAAAACGCGCCTGCAAAGCTTATCGTGCGCGGTGAGGTCTATATGTCGCACGAAGTATTCGCAGCGCTCAATGCCGAGCGCGAGCTGCTCGAACAGCCGCTGCTGGCCAATCCCCGCAACGCGGCGGCGGGCTCTGTGCGCCAGCAGGACCCGAAGGTCGCGGCGGCGCGCAAGCTCGATATCATCATCTTCAACCTCCAGTTTGACAGCGACCGCACGTTTGCCGCGCACACGGAAACGCTGGACTATCTGGCGTCGCTGGGCTTCCCGGTCGTGCCGTATCAGCGCTGTGAAACGCTCGATGCCTGCTGCGCGCGCATTGACTGGATCGGCGACAACCGCGAGACGTTCCCGTTCGACATCGACGGCGCGGTCATCAAGATCAACGACCTTGCGCAGCGGCAGTATCTCGGCAGCACGGCAAAGTTCCCGCGCTGGGCGGTGGCATATAAGTACCCGCCGGAGAAGAAGGAGAGCCGCGTGCGCGACATCGTCGTGCAGGTCGGCCGCACGGGCGTGCTCACGCCGAAGGCGGTCATTGAGCCGGTGCGTCTGGCCGGCACGACCGTCACGAATGCCACGCTGCACAATCAGGACTTCATCGACAACCTCGACCTGCGCATCGGCGACACGGTGCTCGTGCAGAAGGCGGGGGAGATCATTCCCGAGATCCTCTCCGTCGTGCGCGATAAGCGGCCGGAGGGCACGGTGCCGTTTCATATGCCGGATACCTGCCCGGAGTGCGGCGCGCCCGTCGTGCGCGACCCGGACGGTGCGGCCCTGCGCTGCACGGGTGCGGAGTGCCCGGCGCAGCGGCTGCGCAACATTGCGCACTTTGCCTCCCGCGAGGCGATGGATATCGACGGCCTCGGCATCTCGCTGTGCCAGTCGCTGATTGAGGCGGGGCTCGTGCACTCCCCGGCGGAGCTGTATGCGCTCGAGCCGCAGTCGGTCGCGGCGCTGGACCATATGGGGAAGAAGTCGGCCGAGAATCTCATGGCCGCCATCGAAAAGAGCAAGGATGCCGGCATGGCGCGCCTGCTGTGCGCGTTCGGCATCCGGCAGGTTGGGCAGAAGGCGGCCAGAGTGCTGGCCATGCACTTCGGCACGCTGGACAAGCTCATGGCGGCGACGGAAGAAGAGCTCATGGCCATCCCTGACGTCGGCCCGACGACGGCGGCGTACCTGCGTGCATGGTTCGATAACCCACAATCACAGCACCAGATCCGCCTGCTGCGCGATGCGGGCGTCAGCTTTGATTCCAGGGAGCAGGTCGTGGACCGCCGCTTTGCCGGCAAGACGTTTGTGCTCACCGGCGCGCTCGAGCACTTCAGCCGCGACGAGGCCAGTGCCATCATCGAGCGCTTCGGCGGCAAGACGAGTTCTTCCGTGTCGAAAAAAACGTCCTATCTGCTCGCCGGCGAAAACACCGGCTCGAAGTATCAGAAGGCGCTCACGCTCGGCACGCCTATCATTACGGAAGCTGAATTCCTGGACATGATCCAGGAGTAACGAAAGAAACGGAGTGGAAATCATGCGAGATTACGCAAAAGAATTTGAAAACCGCGTCGCCTTTATCCGCGACCTGCTCAAAAGCAGCGGCGCCAAAGGTGTCATCTACGGCAACAGCGGCGGCAAGGACAGCGCGCTCGTCGGCATCCTCTGCAAGGCCGCGTGCGACAATACGGTCGGCATCATGATGCCGTGCGCCTCCAAGCGCAACTTCGGCGAGGACATGACCGACGGTCTGGCCGTGGCCGAGCAGTTCAACATCGAGACGCGCACGGTCGATCTCACGGCGGAAAAGGAGCTCGTCATGCAGACGGTCTCCGCCGTCACGACGCTCAACCAGATGGCGACGTCGAACATCGCCCCGCGCCTGCGCATGCTCACGCTCTACACCATCGGCGCGGCCGAGGGCCGTCTCGTCGCCGGCACCGGCAACCGCAGCGAGGCATACATGGGCTATTTCACGAAGTGGGGCGACGGCGCGTATGACTTCAATCCCATCGCCGACCTGACCGTGACGGAAATTTACGAGTTCCTGACCTGGCTGCATGCGCCGGAAAACATCATCCGCAAAGCGCCGTCCGCCGGTCTCTTTGAGGGTCAGACGGATGAGCAGGAGATGGGCGTGACCTACGCCGCCATCGACAAATACATCCTCACCGGCGAGGCCAGCGAGCACGACAAGGCCATCATCGATCGCTACCATAGCCGCAGCGAGCATAAGCGCCGCCCGGCCGCAACCTATCACGCCGAATGACGCAGTATTTCGATACCCACGCACACTACGACAGCGGAAAGTTCAACGCCGACCGCGAAGAGGTGCTGCGCGCCGTGCATGAGAGCGGCGTCGCGCTCATCGTGGATCCCGGCGACTGTGCTGCGACGTCCGCGCGCGCCGTCGCCATCGCACAGGAATATGATTTCGTCTATGCCGCCGTCGGCTGGCACCCGGAGGAAGCCGCCGGCTGGACGGACGACAGTCTGGAGCAGATCCGCGCGCTGGCGGCGCAGCCCAAGGTCTGCGCCATCGGCGAGATCGGTCTGGACTATTACTGGGACGCTTCCACGAAGGCGACGCAGGAGATCATGCTGCGCGCGCAGCTGGAGCTGGCGCTGGAGCTGGATCTCCCGGTCATCATCCACGACCGGGAGGCGCACGGCGACAGCCTGCGCATTGTGTGCGATTATCCAGGCCTGCGCGGCGTGTTCCACTGCTTTTCCGGCAGCGTGGAGATGGCGCGCGAGCTGCTGCGCCGCGGCTGGTACCTCGGCTTTGACGGCCCGATCACAT
>OJPS01000085.1_pt1 | contig 81918 bp, 73 predicted proteins | sample 1598551 | NCBI WGS metagenome assembly OJPS01 (sample SAMN03922488, study PRJEB24848) | human gut metagenome | isolation source: stool sample | host: Homo sapiens | place: Germany | collected 2011-05 | reverse complement strand
AACGAATGGGACACGATGCTGAACAAGAACAGCGGATATATCCAAAACTGGAATAAAATGTATTTGTGGGGACAGGATGTTTCTTCTGTCGACGCGTCGTACCGGGCGCGCCGCGGGTACTCTTCGGCCCGCAACTGGTACAGCAACTCTGCTACGGGCTCCAACCCGAGCCTCGGTTTCCGCCCCGTCCTTGAAGTCCTGAACACTGACCCTCTGATCTCTGACACAGACAGAGACCTCGGAGACAAGAACGCAAACTTCACGATCGAATACACCGTCGACGATGCGGATGCCGGAGACGTGCTCACGGCGACCGAGTACCTCGACGCGCAAAAGACGAAGTCTTTTGCGCCGACGCGAAAAGTGAAAAATACGATCTCCGTTCCGGTCGACACGCTCTCCCTCGGGCAGCATACAGTCAAGGTGGAGGTCAGCGACGGGCAGGGAGGAAAGGCAAGTCGGACGTGGACGTTCCGCCGCACCAACAGCACGCCGACGATCTCAGGCACCGACACCAACCTCGGGGACAAGAACCTCGGCTTCACCTATGAATATACGGTCGACGACGCGGACGGCGACGAGCTGACCGTCACGGAGCAGCTCAACGGCGACACGCTCCGCACCATCAACAACGCCCCGAAGAAAGAGACCCTCTCGCTCACGATTGACGCGGAGAAGCTCTACTCTCTCGGCCTGAATACGGTGAACAACCTCGTTATTACCGTCACAGACGGAAAGGGCGGCACAGCTTACCGCCGTCTCACCTTCAAGCGTACCAACAGCGCGCCGACTATCTCGGGACAGGACAAGGATGTCGGATTGCAGACGGGGGGCTTTTCGGAGAAGTACACTGTCAACGACGTTGAGGGCGATAATGTGGTCGTTACCGAGTTCGTGGACGACAAGCAGATAAGGAGCTATAAGGCTACGCTCGGCCAAGAGGAGACGATCGAACTCAGTCGGGAAAACTGGCTCGTTCTCACGAATGGGAACCATCAGCTCCGCATCGAGGCGGTCGACGGAAACTTCGCGACCTCTGTCCGCGTCTTTACTTTCCAGAAGAAGGAGACGGTCATTTGCTTCCAGCTCCCCGAGCCGGAGGAGACCGATGCGATGGCGACGAAAGTGCTCGTCACCCCTACATGGACAATAGAGGGCGCGACGGCAAAAGTCGAGGCGTGCAATAACGCTTTTGACGATGTTCCGACGTGGGAGGACATCACGGCACAAGTAATGATTAACCGCGTTTTCATGTTCCAGAATAAGACCAAAACGGCGGAGAAGTGGGGCGTCGACATCCGCTTTACAATCACCAAAAACGAGGGATATGAAGGCGAGGTCTCGATCTCGGGTTTTGGAGGTGCTTATGAGTAAATCAATGACCTATCTGACGCCGAAGACGTCGATCGCCGCGCTCAATGCAGAGCAGCAGCGCGCCGCCGACGCGCAGGCCGTCGCGGAGATTATGTTCGTACAGGCGGCAACAGCGGAGCAGCTTGACGAACAGACGATTATTAAGTTCCCGAGCCTTTTCGTCGAATGGGATGAAAACTGGAGGGGGAAGGCGGGCGACATCGTTCAGGACGAGGGCAACCTATACAGGTCTATTCACGATGTCACCGATGCGGGGCAGAATACCAAGCCCTCGGAGACGCCCGCGATGTGGACTCGTATCGGCAACCCTCTCGAGGAGTTCCCTGAGTGGGTGCAGCCGCTCGGAGCACACGACGCCTATAGCAAGGGCGCGAAGGTTTCCCATAATGGCGAGAAGTGGACGTCTGACGTTGACTCGAACGTATGGGAGCCGGGGGTCTACGGATGGACGAAGTACGTCGAACCGGAAGCCGCCGCAGAGCTTGCAGAGGAGGCCGTAGAGCCCGAGGAGAGCTCCGCCGAGGAGTAATTCAGGTAAACCAAAAGAAGGCCGCAGAGGGGCGGAAAGTGCCTCTCTGTGGCCTTCTGAAATAAGCCGCCCTTTTGCATGGCTCGCCTGTGATTTTCGGGGCGGGCGATGCAAACGAACGGCTCGGAACTTCTTCTGAGAAACGCTCGATTTTTTATCAAAAATGTTGAGCGAGTTTCTCAAAAATCTTGTCGCGCTACAGTTGCGTTGAGAAAGAGTTCATCTGCTTGCGGTAAAAATATAAAATCTGATGTTGTAAGTTCCGGCGGGGATGCCCGCAGATGAGGTTTTTATCTTTCAGGAAGGAAAAAACGAACGATGCGAGTGAAGATTATTTCCGACAGCACGTGCGACCTGTCGCCCGCGCTGCTCGAACGCTATGATATTGCCGTCACGCCGCTGTGCGTCATCAAGGACGGCAAGGACTTCCACGATGGTGTGGACATCACGCCCGCCGACATTTTTGCCCACGTGGACGGCGGCGGAGACCTTTGCAGCACGTCGGCGGTCAGCCAGTACGAGTACGGCGAGATGTTCGCGCGCTACGCGAACGAGTATGACGCGGTGGTGCAGATCACCATCGGCGCGAATTTCTCCTGCTGCTATCAGAATGCCTGCGCCGCGGCGCAGGAGTATGCGAACGTCTTTGTGGTCGATTCGGAGAATCTGAGCACCGGCCAGGGCCTCCTGGTCGTCGCGGCGGCGAAGCTCGCCGAGCAGGGCCTTTCCGGCGCGGAGATCGCCGAGCGCGTGCGCGCGCTCGCGCCGAAGGTCGAGGCGAGCTTTTTGATCGAGCGCCTCGACTACATGCGAAAGGGCGGCCGCTGCTCGGCTGTGGCCGCGCTGGGCGCGAATCTTCTGCACCTGAAGCCCTGCATCGAGGTGCGAAACGGCAAGATGGCCGTGTGCAAGAAGTACCGCGGCTCGTTTGAAAAGTGCATCCGCCAGTATGTAAAAGAGCGCCTTGACGGGCGCGAGGACATCGCGCCGGAGCTCACGTTCATCACCCACGCGGCGGCGGACGCGAACGTCGTGGCCGCGGCGAAGGAGGAAGCGGCACAGTACGGATCGTTTGAGACCGTCGAAGAGACGCAGGCGGGCTGCACCGTCTCGTGCCACTGCGGCCCGAACACGCTCGGCATCCTGTTTGTGAGAAAGTAAAGGAGAAACCACCGTATGGCTCGCCATACGGTGGTTCTTTTTTCAGACTTTTACGCTTTTTCGCCAAAAGACGACTGCCAGCGCGGTGCAGACCGCGATGGCGGCGGCATAGGGGATGACGAGCAGAAACGCGGTGCTCGCCGGTGCGCTGTAGGAAGCGTAGCGGATGCCCCAGAGCATATCGCAGTAGTTGAACGCGACAACGGCGCACATCACGTCGGAGAGCAGGATCGCCAGCGCGGCGAAGGTGCGGGACAGAGCTTTCATGGAGAGACCTCCCTGTTTATTTGTGTTTCGTACTTTTGAGCAGCAGCGCCGCGCCCGCAGCAATGGCTGCGACGCAGAGCAGCAGAAAAATGCCACTGCCGTCGATGCGGATCATCGACGATCCGCTGATCTGCGCGGGAACGGACGGGACAAGGATCGACAAAACGCCATAGACGATCAGCGCGGCCGCGCCGCCGAAGCAGAGAATGAGGCTCAAAAGCCGCATCGTCCGGTGCTCCTCCTGAGCTTCGGCGGGCGCGGCATCCGGCGCACCGTCTTTTATAAGGTAGTCGAGTGAGACGCCGAAGTAATTGCTCAGCGCGAGGAGCTTGTCGCTCTCAGGCATCGCGCTGCCGCCCTCCCATTTAGAGATGGCCTGACGCGAGACGTTCAGCGCCTCTGCAAGCTGCTCCTGCGAAAGACCGCTCTTTTTGCGCAGTGCATAGAGTTTTTCAGGTAGTGCCATGGTTCCTCCTTTCGCAAAAAGCATAGCGTTAGTGTGCGCAAAATGCCATGTATTGCAGTAGACAATTGCGCAACCGTGGGTAGCAATGAAGACTTTTTGCGGAAAACAGTCCTGTTTTCACCCATTTTACCATGCGGAGGGGGAAAGCGCCAGCGGAGAGCAAAAAATCGCCCGAACTGGAATTTGTTCGGGCAATTTTGGTTCAGTTCTGTTCCTCGGAGGGGGCGTTCTTCTTTTCAAGCTCCGCGCGCAGCATGCGGTTTTCAGCCTGCAGGGCGTCGAGCTTGTCGTTCAGCGGGGCGAGCTGCTTTTTGAGCTCGCGTGCGACGATGCCCTGATAGAATTTGTAGCGGCTCGCTGTGCCGGCTGCGGCGCACACGATAGTCACGCCGCCGGCGATGAGGCCGGCCTTTTTCCAGTCGACCTTGCGGACGACTTGCAGCACGGCGCGCTGGTCGAGCTTTTTGCCGCGCAGCGGCGCGGGCGCAGCGCTCTCCGCGCGCACGGGGAGAATGTGGATGGTTTCGAGCATTTTCATCGGATCGTCCTCCTTGATCCATGTTATTTTTCGACTCTAAAGGTACCATGCCGCATGCGGAATGTCAACCGCGGGGATGCGTTGCAATGGATAGAAAAACGTGCTATGATGACCGAAGATTTTTGATTCGAAAGGAAGCGAGGGGAGCGATGCTCCCGCGTTGACATGATCGCAATTCTGCTTGCGCCGGTGTACCTGCTGGCGAATTATTATTTACTGCGCCGCGTGATGGGCTGGGTGAAGGCCTGGTTCCCGTTTTTCCGCACAGCGCGCCACTGGGCGCTGCCCGTGGCTGTGCAGGCGTTTCTGGCCTGCTCCATCGTCATCGCGTTTTTCCTGCCGGAGGGGCGGGCACGGCGCGTGATGAAGCTCATCGGCAACTACTGGCTCGGCGTACTGCTGTATGTGCTGCTCGCGGTCATCGCGGCGGACCTGCTGCGGCTGCTGCTGGGGTACGTGCTGCCGTTCAAGCACATTTTCGTCACGACACAGATGCACCGCATCGCGGGCTGTGTGTGCGCGCTGGTCATTTTGATCGCATCCATCTGGGGCGTCGTCAACGCGCGCATCATCCACGTGACGCCGTATGACGTGACGGTCGATAAGACTGTTGAGGGCATGGACGAGATGAAGGTTGTGCTCGTGGCCGACCTGCACCTTGGCTACAACATCGGCGAAAAGCAGATGCAGCAGATGGTAGACAGGATCAACGAACAGGACGCCGACCTCGTCGTCATCGCGGGAGACATCTTCGATAACGAGTGGGAGGCGGTGGAAGCCCCTGAGACCATCGCCGCCACGCTGCGCAGCATCCGGTCGAAATACGGCGTTTACGCCTGCTACGGCAACCACGACATCGAAGAGCCGGTGCTCGCAGGCTTCACCTTCCGCCAGAGCAAGAAGAAGGAGAGCGACCCGCGCATGGACGAATTCTTGAAGGACGCGAACATCACGCTCCTGCGTGACGAGGGCATGCTCATCGACGGAAAGTTCTACCTTTATGGCCGCCCCGACGCGCACCGCCCGGGCCGCGGCATCGAGACGCGCAAGACGCCCGATGAGATCACGGCAGGTCTGGACAAGGATAAGCCCATCATCGTCCTCGATCACCAGCCCAAGGAGCTACAGGAGCTCGCGGACGCGGGCGTCGACATAGACCTCTGCGGCCACACGCACGATGGACAGATGTTCCCGGGAAATCTCACCATCAAGCTGATGTGGGAAAATGCCTGCGGGTATCTCCAAAAGGGAAAGATGCACAACATCGTCACCTCCGGCGTCGGCCTGTTCGGACCCAACATGCGCGTGGGAACAAAAGCAGAGATTTGTCCGATTACCATTCATTTTGCAAAGAATTAAAGGCTCAGGAAGCCTTTAGAAATTCCCAGCGGCCGCGCAGGGGAAGCGGTTAAGGGGGATATTCTCTTTCCTCGGAAAGAGAATATCCCCCTTTGACCCCCAAGAGAAAGGGATTTGACCGGCAGTCTCGGGCTCGAAGGGGCTTTTTGCCTCCGGAATGCAACTGCCTGCGTGGCGGTATTGCTGACGCTCACCGCCATTGGTTCTGCTATACGACTTGCCTCTGCTTCTATTATCCGCTGCCGCTCTCGAATCTTGTTTCGGTGCGGTGTAATCGCCTGCTATCGAAAGTGCGCATATCGCGGCAAGCCCCAACAATGCTGCCTTGGCAGGCAGAAGCAAATCTGCACAAATCCAAAGTAGACGGAGATTGCGTAAGGGTAGCGAATTGCAGGCAAAGCGACAGCGAAGATAGAAGATAGTCAAGTCGTTTAGATACACTGCTTGGTAGGTACCCGATTCGGCAAGCATTGCAGCTCTTCGAGCTGCTCGCTTGCAATGGGGAACGCCTTTCTCTTGGACGGGCGACGCCCGTTTTCTTTCTCGGGAAAGAAAATGGGGGTCGCATCACGCGGCATGTATGCCGCAGAGCACTTCGCACCTGTGCGAAAAAGAAGAGCCGTCTCTCGAGAGAGACAGCTCTTTTCTCTTTTTACAGCTTGCGGAAGCGCTCCGCAATGACCGCCGCCGCGTCAGCGGTCGACAGCGCACCGGTGTCAAGGTAAAGATCATACCCCTCCGGCGCGCCCCAGGTCTTGTGGGTGTAGCTCTCGTAATACTTGCGGCGCTGCTTGTCCATCTTGCGGATCAGGCGGATGGCTTGGTCGCGCGTGAGCTTTTCCTGCGCCATTTTGCGCTGGATGCGGTGCTCGTCCGGCGCGGCGACGAACACGGTGAGAAGCCTCACGTCTTCGCCGCGCAGCACATAGTCTGCGCAGCGCCCCACGAACACACACTCCTCGTGGCGGGCGATGCGGCGGATCTCGTGGCTTTGCAGGGCGAAGAGCACTTCGCTCGTCGGTTTGCCGCGCAGCACATGGTGGTTGCCCTCGTGCACGGTCTGGAAGAGGTAGGGGTTGGTCGCCTTTTCGTCCGAGGGGGAGAGCGTTTTTTCCGAAAGCTCGCCGTACTCGCACGCGAGGCGGATCAGCTCGCGCTCATAGACGCGGATGCCGAGGAGATCCGCTGTTTTCACGGCCACTTCGTGGCCGCCGCTGCCGAACTGGCGGCTGATGCTGATGATGCGATTTCCCATAGTATGAATCTCCCTCCGCTTTTCTATTGTTTCAGCGCGTTGAGCGCCGGCTGGGGAATCGAGAATGCACGATCCGCCGGCGTGATGACGGCGGAGAGCGACACCGGAGCGTCGGAGAGGATGAGGTGCAGCGCGCCGCTGCACGAGATGTTGACGGACTGGAGCTCGCCCTGCTCGCTCACGCGGACGGAAATGCGTCCGGAGGAGAAGGTCACATTCTGTGCCTTGATATCCGGCGCGATGGCGGCGGCGAGCTCGCTCATCGCGTCGGAGTCGAGCGAAAGACCGTAGAGATAGCCGTCGCTCACCTTATCGCAGCCCGCGCTGCCGTTCAGAATGGACTGGTAGCAGAGGTCAATGAGCGACGTGGCATCGACGAGCTGCTGGCTCGCGGTGTCGACACTGTTGCCGTCCGCGTCGCAGATCTTGCTGCCGGAGAAGTAGACAGCGAGGGTGTTTTTTTGGATGCTGCCGTAGCTCTGGCCGTCGATGCTGCTGCGGTCGTACTGGAGCGTGCTGTTCAGCACGATCGGGCCGCAGTCGGCGGAAAGGGCGATGTCGGCGGACAGATCGTCCGCGGTCAGCTCGCCCCAGGCACCCAGCAGACGGAGCGCGTTGTCCGTCAGCGTGGAAGCGTCGTCATTGCTGCCCGAATGGATGGCGGTGAGCACATCGTCGGGGATCACCGGCGCGAGCGCGTCGGTGAAGTGCGCGGCGGCCTCCACGCGAAGATCTCCGGAGTTTTCCGCCGTGAAGCTTATGTCCATCAGCTCGCCGCTCTCGGCGGTGAGATCCACGCGGATCGCGGAAAGCGATGCGGCGTTCGCGATCTCGTCCGAGGTGAGAAGACGCAGCAGTGTGCTCGCGTCGTCGCCCTCGGCGGTGAGGGTGTAGCGCTTTTCCTGCCCGTCAACGGATTTCGTCACCGTGAGCGTGCGGCAGAGCTCGGCGGTCTCATCCATGAGCTCGGCGTAATTTGGGAATGCGCCGCCGACAGCGTAGGACTTGCCGTTTTCAAGGTAGATCGCGCCGTCTGCGTAGTAGAGCGCCGCGCCGTCGCGGTCGATGCAGGTGATGGGAGCGCCGTCTTTCTTCGTGCGGGCGACGGAGGCATCCGCGCTCAGGCTGATTTTGCCATAGGAGGCGTCGACCGTGACGTCCATGGTCATCGGGTCCTCTTTGACACGCGCCTCGACAAGGCGGTAGGCTTCGAGGTCCTTCTTAAAGTCGGAGTGGAGAAAGAACGCCGCAGCCGCGCCGAGCAAGACTAAAATCGTGATGAGAATAGGGAGGAAGCGGCGGTGCCTGCGCTTTTTCGGCGCGGGCGGTACTGCGGGCTGCGTGAGCACGTTTTCGCGTGCCTCGCGCTCCTCGCGAAGAAGCCGAAGTTCCTCTTCCGCGCGCGCAAGGCGCGTCTCGATGGAGTCGGGATCGGCTGCGGGGGCGGGTTCGGAAGTGGGAACGCTTTCTGCGCCCTCGACCGCGGCGGTGACGACCGGCGCAGCGGTCGCTGCTACTGCCACGGCGGCGGGGACTGCCGTAGATTCAACGGACACAGGCGCATCCGCCTGAGTGGCATCTTCGACCGCTGTAGACGCGGGGGCACCCGTCTTGGCAGGGGCTTCGTCTGCTGTGGACGCATTGGCGTCCTCGCCGCGGACGATCTGCTCGGCCTGCGAGACGGCGCTCGCGCTGCGCGCCAGCGCTTCGGCGCGTCTGCGCGCTTTGCGCTTGTGGCGGTGGACGAGCAGAACGATGATAAGGATCAGAACAGCCAGCACGGCGAGCACGCCGAGCCAGATGCCCCAGACGTCGAGCGTCCGCACGGCGGCAAACTCAACGCTGTCGCCGCTCGTGGAGAAGGTGAGGTAGCTGCCCATCGTGCCGTAGTCGGCCTCCTGCCAGCTGCCGCCGTCTTCACGGGTGTAGATGCGCAGCTCCTTCTGCCCGTCGGGCGGGAGATAGCGCATGGTGTGCGTGTCCTGCCCGTCGTCGGCAAGCTCGATGCGCCACTGCTCGAGCACTTCGGCGTTGGCAACCATCGAAGGCATTTCGCCGCGGTTGAGGCAGGAGAAGTAGCCCTTCACGCGGTCGAGCACAGTGCCGGACTGCACGTCGAACGCCGCGGGCGTGAGCGGCTGGGCGGTCACGGTGATGGCGTCGCCGTCGTTGTAGTTGCCCTCGACCAAGATGACAGCCTGTCCGCTCTCTCGCGTCTGTTCAGAGGCAAGGCCGGGGGTGTAGGCCTCGTAAACAGCGGTGACGACGGTGTCAAAGTGCAGATTCGTGAGGTCGGTGCGGTCCCAGTGGACGTGACAGCCGCTCTTGGCGGGCGGCTCGGGGATGTCGCTTTCGTCGATGGAGTCGCCGTAGTTGAAAGTGCGGCTGAGCACAGTTTTATCGTCAGCAACGAAGGTGAGCGTGAAGGACTTCATGCTCTCGGGCAGGTCGCTGAGTGCGAGCAGCTGAGAATAGCTGATGGGCTCGGCCCGCCCGGCGTAGCCCTGACGGTTGATGCCGGGGAGATCGTCGGAGACATAGTAGTTATGCTCAAATGTGCCCGTGTCGCTGCCGGAGATCGCACCCTGGTACTGCTGGCAGTCGGTGATGTCGACGAGCGAGTAGTTCCAGCGGACGCTGCTGCCGCTGCCGTCGACATTTTCCTGCACGCCGGAGCCGACGATGCCGCCGACATACTTCTTGCCGCTGAGCGTGCACTTGGAGAAGTTCCCGAGCACCGTCGCGCCGGTGAGACCGGCGATGCCGCCGGTATAGCTGCCGTTTTCGTTCGTGATGGTGCAGGACGACGTCTCACACGCAGTCAGATAGCCGAGGTCCATGCGGCCGACAATGCCGCCGACATAGCTGCGCTTGCCGGCCACATCGCCGGTGTTGACGCACTTCTGGATGATGGACTTGTATTCATACTGCTTGCGGTAGATGTTCGAAAGGTGACCCGTGACATCGTCCTCGGGGTCAAGCGTGTATTCGATGGCCATGGAACCGGCGATGCCGCCGGTGTTGACGTCGCCGTACACCGCGCCGCTGTTACGGCTGAGCGATACCTTACCGAGCGTGACGGAGTTGATATCGACACTCGAGGCGTCGACGATCAGATCGCCCGTGCCGCCGGTGAGCGAGGAGATGGCGGAGAACATCGTGTTCGTGAGCTCGTTGAACTTGCTGCTGATGTTGCGGATATCGGCGGAAAGAGCCGTGCTGGTGTTTTTGACGTTGTCGGTGATCATCGAGAGCTGACTGTTCGCCGCGGTGACCGAGCCGACGACCATGTTGATGTTCGACACGGTGACGACGTCGGAGACGTCAAAATCCTGATCGAAGCTGACGTTGATATCCGGCAGAGTGGGATTCTCAGGATCGAAGTCATCGGGGTCAAAATCACCGTCGATACTGATGCTCGGCTGGGGGATGGCGTCGGGGTCGACGTCGATGGTCACGTCGTTCGCCGCGTCCGATGCATCGGAGAGGTAGCCCGAGATCAGGTCGAGACGGTCGGAAATTTCGCTCGAGCCGTATTCGGCGTCGTTGACGGCCTTTTTGACGAGCGAGTCGAGCTCCTTGATCTGCGATTGGATGCGCGAGAGCTGGCTGGCGGAGACCTGCGTGCGCACATAGGGCTCCATTTGGCCGGCGATGCCGCCGACGTCCTTGCGTCCGCAGACCGCACCCTCGTTGCTGCACGCGAGGATCTGGCCGCTGCTGCGGCCGACCACGCCGCCGACATTGTAGCCGATGTGCTGGTAGCCGACAGCGGCATAGTTCGTGCTCGACGCGATCGCGCCGGAGGAATAGCCTGCAATACCGCCGGTGTCGGTGGCGATATTGAGCGTGTCGAGTCGGGACAGGCTTGCAAGGTCAAGCGAGAAATCGAGGCTCAGGTCGCTTAAGTCGATGCTGGGGTCGGTGCTCTCGATATTCACATACGCGCGGCCGCGGCAGGAGACGATGGAGCCGAGGTTCTCGCCCACGATGCCGCCGGTCATGCTCTGGCCGAAGATCGCGCCCGAGGCTTCGCACGCGCGTACGATGCCCGTGGCGAGGTTGCGGCCCGCGATGCCGCCGACGCTGCGTTTGCCGGAAACACTTCCGTTGAATGTGCAGCTTTCGATCGTGCCGTGGTTTTCACCCACGATGCCGCCGATATTTTCGCTGTCGCCGGACGGGGTGACCGTGCCCTCAACATTCAGGTTTTTGATGACGGCGTCCTTTTGCAGCACGCCGAAAAGACCGGCGGGGGAGACGCTCTGCGTGATGGAAAGGCCGCTGATGGTGTGGCCGTTGCCGTTGAACGTGCCGCCGAACGTCGGGATGGGGAGCGTGTCATCGTCGGTCAGCTCGATATCGTTGTCAAGCACAACGGTTTTACCGCGCGACCAGGAGTCGAGCGTGCAGGAATGCGCGAGGGATCGTAAGTCTTCTGCGCTCTTGATGTGGATGGCGCCGTCCCCGTCTGCCAAGACCTGCGTGACAGGGAGAAGCGAGATGAGCAGCAGGCACGAGAGTGCAAGCGCGCAGAAGCGATAGAAAGGATTAGTCTTCTTCATCGTCTTGCTCCTCATTTGCAGATCCGGAGATCAGATTCAGGTCGATGTCGCCCTCGACCGTGGCGTGCATGATGCCATGCACTGTACCATTGATGTTGCCGCGCACCATGCCGTTGACGGAGACCTTACCGTGACCCGATTTCTTTTCCGTGATGGACGGGACGGAGAACGAGGTCTTGTCGACGATGCCACTGCCGATGAGCAAAATCTGCGGCAGGGCGAACATGACCATGATGATGGAGATGACCGTGCCGCGGCCAAGGCTCTCGCCGATGCCCGCGATGACGGGCTCAGATGTCATGCTGCCGATCAAAAAGCCGCAAATCGAGAGGATCGAGCCGGAGGTGATGATCGTCGGGAAGGCGAAGTTCAGCGTCTCGACGATGGCGTCGCGGTGGTGCATTTTGGATTTGAGCTCCTGATAGCGGCTGGCGATGACGATGGCGTAGTCGATATTCGCGCCCATCTGGATGGAAGAAACAATTAGATATCCTAAGAAGAAGATATACTTGCCCGTGATGGTCGGGAACGAGAAGTTGAGCCAGATGCAGCCCTGAATCACGAGGATCAGCAGCACCGGCATACCGGCGGAGTTGAACGTGAAGAGCAGCACCAGCATAACCACGAGCACCGACACGATGCTGACGACCTTGTTATCCACGGCGAAGGACTTTTCGAATTCGTATTCGTTCGTCGATTCACCCGCGAGGTAGACGTTTTCATCGGGGTAATACTTTTCGGCAATTTCGAGAATTTTGTCGGTGAAGGCGTAGGTCTCGTCGCTGCTTTCGGGCAGCGTGAGATAGATGAGCATGCGGTCGTAATCCGTACCTTGAAGCTGGGCCTTGGCGCTGTTCATTTGGACCTCGGCATCCTGGAGCATCTGCGCCTGGTCGTCACTGAGCGTCACGATGCCGGAATCCACCTGCTCGCAGACAAAGAGGAACATGTCGATGAGCGGCACCTTGTAGGTGGCAAGGTTGCCTACGATCTGGCCGTATTCCGCCTGCTGGGCGGCGTAGGCGGCGTAGACGACCTGCGCGGCCTCGTAATCAAGCCCCGCGAGCTCGGCGAACTGGCGCGGCGTCAGCTTGTCGGCCAGCATGTAGCCGTCGAGCGCCTCAATGTTGGTAAGACCCATCGTGGAGTCGACCTCGTCGTACTGGCCGAGCTCGTCTAAGATGGCGGACTCCTTATCGTAGTCGCCCGTGGGGACGATGAGCGCCAGCATGTTCTTCGAGGTGAAGTTATCCTCAATCATCTGCTGGGCAAACTGCGTCTCATTCTGCTTGGGGGCGGAGATGAGGCCGTAGCCGTAGGCATAGGGGCAGTCGGATGAGAGACGGTAGCCGATGACGGCCAACACCACGAAGACGATGGGGATGATGTAGCGCGTGGCATAGTCGAGCTTGCCGACGAACGGGATCTTCGGCACGAAGCTGCGGTGCTGCGTGCGGTCGATCAGCGGGCCGAAAAGCATCAGAAGCCCCGGCATCACGATGAACGCGGCGAGCAGCGCAAAGAGAATGGATTTGATGAGGCACAGCGCCATATCGGGGCCGAGCTTGAACTGCATGAAAAGCATCGCCACAAGGCCGCCGATGGTCGTCAGGCTGCTCGCACCGATCTCGGGGATCGACTTGCTCAGCGAGACGATGACGGCCTCACGCAGCGGCAGCAGCCGGTGTTCTTCCTTAAATCGGTTGCAGAAGATGATGGCGTAGTCGATGGACAGCGCCAACTGCAAGATGCTTGTGACCGAGTTTGAAATGAACGAGATCTTGCCCATCAGGAAGTTCGTGCCCTGATTCAGCACAAGTGCGACCACGAACGTCAGAATGAGCACCGGCACCTCGCCGTAGGTCTCGGACGTGAAGAGCAGCACGATGACAATGACGATGGCGACATACACCATGATGACGCTGATCTCGTGGTCGATGGTCTCCTGCTGCGTGTTGCCAAGGTCCGTGTCGACATACAGGTCGTAGTCGGAGAGGTATTCCTTCACGGCTTCGAGCGAGTCGAGACAGGCCTCGTCATCCTCACTGTAGGCAAAGGTGATGGAATAGAGGGCGGAGAGGTTATTATAATGTGCGGTGGTCTCGTCGTAGTCCACGCTCTGCACGCCCTTGATCTCCTTGATCTTGGGCTCGAGCGCGGCGGCCTGTTCTGGTGTGATGTTGGCCACCATGACCTCGGCCGTGCCATAGGTCGTGAACTGCTCGTCCATGATGTCGAGCGCCTGCTTCGTCTCGGAATCAGACGGCAGGTAGTACGTCAGGTCGCTCTCGACCTCGACCCAGTTGCGGGAAAAGGCGGAGAATACGAGCAGAATGATCGTAAGCAGAAAGATGAGATTTCGCTTGTCGACGATGACCGTCGACAGCTTTTCCATAAAGCTGGAGCCGGTCTCCTTGGTTTCGTTACTCATGGCGGTACGCATTGCCTCCTTTTTCGTGGGTGGGTCTTCGCTTCTTCATGCGCTCAAGGCCGCTTTTGATCGGCGGCTCGGGCGGGGCGAGCTGCACCACGTCGCCGAGCGAACAGTCGAGCTGGCGGCAGATGCGCACAAGCACCTCGAGCGAGACGAGCTCATTTTTCGAGAGCTTGGCGAGCGTGTTGGAGCTGATGCCGACCTCGCGCGCAAATTCCGTTTTATTTAAGCCCTTGTCGATGAGGAGCTTAAAAAGGTTGTTGTAGGTAACATACATGGTGGTACCTCCTGTTCAATCGTCAACATTATATGAAAATATCCGGAAGAAGCAAGATTAAATTTGCAAAAGCAGATATTTTTTGAACAAATCTGGTGAAGTGACAAAAACAGGCCAGTACAGATGAACAATGCGCAGCCCCTTTTGGAGCGGGGATTTGTTGATCGAGTGAAGGAGAAGATGAAAAAGGGCAAGGAAGCACCGGAGAGCGGTAAAAAGACATCTTGACTTTTGCACTGTCAGTTGCTATGTTTCAGTTAGAGATGACTAACTGACGTAAAACGAAAGAAAATCAGAACGAGAGCATAGCGAGACGAGGCAGAACGAAGGAAACAGGTATTTTTAGGATAAGAGGAGACTTGGCTATGAAAATTTTAGTATTCGGCGCGGGCGTGCTCGGCTGCAATCTGGCGCGGAATTTCTTCCGCGCGGGAAAGGACGTCACGTTGCTGGCGCGGGGAGCATGGGGCGAGAGCATCCCAAAAAACGGCCTTCGAATCAAGGATAAGTTTTCGCCCCGCATGTCGGTCAGCCGTATTCCGGTCGTGACGGAGCTGAAAGCGGAGGACAAGTACGACGTGATCTTCGTCGTCCTGCGCTATACACAGTTCGACGCGATCCTCGATACTGTTTCTGCTGGTGACGATTTGCCGGAAGTTCTGAAATGGAAAGACAGCTATCTTTCCCCTAAGAGCTTTGTGCTGGTGCTGGGGGAAAGCTATACCGGCCCTGTGACGGTCAACCTCGCGCACATTCCGCATATCCTCTTAGGCGGCTCCACGGGTAGCGGCAAGAGCGTCCTGCTGAAACTACTGCTTATGCAGGCACTCCGCAAGGGAGCGGAGGTCTACATTGCCGACTTCAAAGGCGGTGTGGACTTTCCAAAGGTCTGGCATGAGAAATGCCGGATGTGCTTCGCGGAGGAGGATTTGTGCAATATCCTCGACCAGCTTGTAGAAGAGCTGGAACGCCGTAAGAGCGCATTCAAGGCGCTAGGCTGTCCAAACATTGACGCCTATAACGAGATTGCAGAGCGCCCTCTCCAAAGGCTCATATTTGCCTGTGACGAGGTGGCGGAGATGTTGGACAAGACCGGTGCCGACAGCGAGCGGAAGAAGCTGCTGGCGCAAATCGAAAACAAGCTGTCCACTATCGCACGGTAGGGCCGGGCGTTTGGAATCCATCTTATCCTTGCCACGCAGAGGCCGGACGCAACGATCATCCCCGGCCAGATACGCAACAACATGGATTTTCGCGTTTGTGGCAGGGCAGACAGCGTGCTTTCTCAAATTATTCTCGACAACACCAGCGCCGCCGAACAGATACCCAAGGATGCACGGGGCCGCTTCATCACAGGAGATGGCACGGTGTTTCAAGGCTATCTGTTCGACGAGGGGCAGCTTTAACGGGGGGATAGCATGCCGCGAAGAAAGAAGCCCAATGACTACGGCACGGGGATTCCCTATCACGAGGTAGAGGCCCTTGCCCGCGTCCTGCTCCCGGAAATTCAGGCGTTCTTTGAGAGCGAAGACGGGCAGCGGGAATATGCTGAGTGGAAAGCAAAGCAGCAGGCCGAACAAGAGGACAAGGTATAACAACGGCAGGAGCATCAGTTTAGATACTCCCGCCGTTCATCAATCTGTATGAACTTCTTTCTTGCCAAACAAGAGGAAAATATATGGGGGTAATATCCACACAATGGCGGCGCTCAGCCATTCGTTTAAGCCGAACTGAAATGCAATCTGAGAAAACACACTGGCCCATTCCGAAAGTGCACTCCAAAGCATGGCGAATGATGTAAATATTCTTTGCGTCAAGTATGTAAATATGCCTAACACGATATTCAAAGCGACTAAGGCAGAAGAAGAGAAGAAAATTTCTTTGCGTGTCATTTTTCGGAACAAGAAAAATCCGCCAATGCAGACAACCGCAAGGAAGAGGCCAGCAGACATGAGCATCCACCGGGTATTATCCGATGATATGCTCCCATCAGGCAGCGTCACAATTGCCCATCTCCCTAAGAAACGAATTTCCAGTTGAAAGCATATCCAGCTTGCAACCATACAATATAAAGGAACTTTCCACCATGATTTTTTCATATGACGCGCCTCCTTTGATTAGTTTATATAACTATATATTGATTTATAGAAAAAGACAAGAGCAGAGATGCTCCTGCCCTTGCCATCTACATGCTATAATATATTCTCGATAGAAATGATAAATCCGAACACACTACCCACTTGGATAATGTAGTTCGGATTATCATTACTTGGTCCGAGTGGCGAGACTTGAACTCACGGCCTCTTGACCCCCAGTCAAGCGCGCTACCAACTGCGCCACACCCGGATGATGTGTACTGCTCAATGTCAGCTTAGATAGAATAGCACGCCAGTCCGGAAAATGCAAGCCCTAATTTGAAATTTTTTCAAAAATTTTGTCGAGACCTCACCACGGGACTTCTTCATCCGCGCGCAGATAGAAGTGTCCGGCCTGCGGCGTGACGCCGGCGTTGGAAAACAGCTCTTCGAGCGTAACGAACTCGTAGCCCTGCTCACTAAGAACGTCGATGGTCTGAAGTGCGGCCTCGACACTCGTGTCATATGGGTCGTGCAGGAGAACGATATCGCCGCTTTTGGCGTTTTCGATGATGTGGTGCGCGACGAGGTCCCTGTTGCGCACGCTCCAATCCATCGTGTCGAGCGTCCAGTAGATGAGCGGGACGGAGACGGCGCTTTTGAGCGCGTCGCTCGCAAAGCCCCAGGGTGGGCGCAGCCAGTAGTCACCGTCGCCGAGGATGGCGCGCAGCGTCTCGTCCGTTTTCTGGATTTCGGCGAGTGCAGCGGCGTCAGCGCTGTCAAGACGGATGTGCGTGTAGCTGTGGCCGCCGACCTGATGGCCTTCGTCTTTCATGCGGCGGACGAGATCTTCGTTGCCCGCGATCTGCTCGCCGATGAGGAAGAACGTCGCGTGCGCGCCGCGCTCCTTGAGCCCGTCGAGCAGAGCTGCGGTCGTCTGCGGGGAAGGGCCGTCGTCAAAGGTCAGCGCAATGCAGCGCCGCAGTTGGGATGGGGCCGAGACGGCGACAGCTTGGCCGTCTTTGGCGCAGGAAAAGCAGAGTGCAAGAAAAGTCAACAAAAACAGCAGCAAGAGCGCGAAACGTCGTTTCAAGATCATCACCTCAGGCTCTATTTTACGCAGCAGGCGGACAAAAAAGACCAACCTGTATGACAGATGATGGAAAAAGTTTGTAAAAAGGAGCCGAAAACGAGAATTCCGCTTGCATACGGCGCGAGGATATATTATAATCCAAACATGCTGAATACTAATAGGAAAGGAATATCCTATGGAGAGCAAAAAGTTAGAAGCGCTGCTGATGGCGGTAGACCTCGGTAGCTTTACCAAGGCGGCGGAGGTGATGGGCTACACGCAGTCCGGCCTGACGCACATGATGAATTCCCTCGAACGCGAGGTCGGCTTCACGCTGCTCGAGCGCGGGCGCGGCGGCGTCCGACTGACGAAGGACGGCGAGCGTGTAGCACCCGCCATCCGCGAATTTTTGCAGGCCAACGCGCGGCTTGACAGCACGATCGCGCAGGTGGCGTCCTCGCGCAGCGAGGTCATCCGCGTGAGCGCATTCGCCAGCATGGCTATGCACTGGCTGCCGAGCATCATCCGACGCTTTCGCGAGGAGCGGCCCGACGTTGACGTCGACATCCGCATGGCGGATCATATCCGCAGCCCCTATGAGCTTTTGGCGCAGGGAAAGATGGACGTCATCTTTGTCAGCCATCAGGAAGAGGAGAGCGGCTACGAGTGGATCCATCTGCGAGACGACACGATGTATGCCGTGCTGCCCAAGGACTATCCCATCGACGGGCGCACGGGGTATCCGCTGAGCGAGTTCGACGGGCGTGACTTCATCATGCCCGCGCAGGGCTTTGACAAGGACATCATGCGCATCTTCAACCGCGTGGGCGTCAAGCCGCACATCCTGCCGACGGCAGTGGACGACCCGACGGTCATCAGCATGGTCGAGCACGGTCTCGGTGTGAGCATGATGACGGAGCTGACGCTGCGCGGCCGCGGAGATGGCGTGCTGCTCGTGCCGGTGGAGCCCAAGTCGGCGCGCGAGCTCGGTATGGCTGTGCGCGCAGGCGAGGGACGGCAGGCGTCGCTCCAGCAGTTCCTTGAATGCGCGCAGACAGTGCTCGCCGAGCTGGAACCCAAATGAAAAAGGGCTTGTAACGCGGCGTAAAAACGGGTAAAATAATCGATACGACTCGAAAAGGAGAAAAAGGTTTTCCATGCTGACATTCAAACCCGTTACGCAGCGGGATCTTTCCCGCTTGCGTCGCTATTATAAGAATTGCAACTACCAATTATGCGAGTATTCCGCGCTCGTCAAGCTGATGTGGCGCGGGCACCTGCACCCGCAGTATGCCGAGGCGGCGGGCTGCCTGATCGTGAAAAACTGCATCGACGGCAAGCCCTGCTTCGACTATCCCGTGCTGGGACCGGACGGCGATGAGGAGGCCGCGCTCTGCGCCATTGAGGATTACTGCGTGGAGCAGGGTATCTCGCTCGAGCTGTCCGTCGTGCCAAAGGAGAAGGCGGCGAAGCTCTTAGAGCGCTATCCGCGCTTCCACCTCAACAATTTTCGTTCCTGGCGCGACTATATTTACGAGGCGAACGATCTGCGCGAGTTCCCGGGCCGCCATTACAGCGGCCAGCGCAACCACGTCAACAAATTCCGCAAACTCTATCCCGAGGCGCAGTTCCGTGCGCTGGGGAAGGATGATCTGCCGCTGATCGAGCGCTTCTGGCAGGACTATACGGAGGTGTTTGAAAAGACCTCGCAGTCGGCCAGGCAGGAGTTGGCGCTTGCCAAAACGATGCTGCGCCTGACGGGCGCGTCGTGGCTCTACGTCGGCGGTATGGAATATGAGGGACGGCTCATTTCTATCGCGATGGCTGAGCGCTGCGGCGAAACGCTGCATGTCCACATCGAAAAGGCGCTCTACGGCTACGAGGGCGTCTATCCCGCGACGGTGCAGGAGTTCGCCCGCTGCTACGCGGTGGATGGCGTCAGGTACCTCAACCGCGAGGACGACGCAGGCGACCGCGGCCTTCGCACCTCGAAGCTCCAATACCTGCCGTGCAAGCTCGCGGAGAAGTTCTGCTTTGATGTGAAAAACGAGCTGGAGGACTTGGACGAGATCCCGACGCTCAAGACCGAGCGCCTGACACTTTCGGCCTTTACCGACAAGGACCGCGAGGCCTACAACGCGCTTTGCCTCGACGATGAGCGCAACAAGTGGTGGGGCTACGACTACCGCACCGACTGGAAGGGTGAAGACTTAGACTCTTATTTCCTCGACGTTGTGCGAGAGGACTTTGCCAAAAAGCGCGCTATCAACTTTGCCATCCGTTTAGACGGCAAGTGCATCGGCGAGGTGCTGCTCTACCGTTTCGACGGCAAGGGCGGCGCGGAGGAAGGCTGCCGCATCGCGCCGGAATACGGCGGACAGGGCTACGGCGTCGAAGCGTTCCGCGCCGTGGCCGAATGGGGCCTCTACCAGCGCCACCTGGGACACGTCGTTGCCAAGTGCTTCAAGGAGAACGACGCTTCTTATAAGATGCTTTCTTCCTGCATGAGGAAGAAGGGAGAGGATGAGAAGTTCTTCTATTTTAATAAAGAAGTTTGATATGCTCCCCGCCTGACGAGGGGAACTCCCCTCGCGTTCTCTTGGGGGATTTAAAGGGGGCCATTCTCTCACGTGAGAGAATGGCCCCCTTTCCCGCGTCCCCTGCGCGGCGCAGGGAAAATCTGCCGCCCGCGCGGCATAAAATTTCTGCTCATGAGCATAATAAGGAAAATTATGTGGCGGAGGGCGGTTATGGAGCTTTTTTCGGCAAACTACGAGGAAAACACCCGCGCGCTGGATGATCTGCTTGGCGTGGGGCGGTGCTTTGATATGATCTCGCGCGACTTGTATGTCGGCGGCAGGCGGGCGCGGATGTGGGTGGTGGACGGTTACGGCGACGACGCGGTTATTGAGCGGATGCTGAGCTTCTGGCTGCCGCTCAGAGACGTTAGCGACGCGCAGACGATGCAGCAATTCATCGACCGATACATCACATTCAACGAGGTAAACGCCGAGCAAAACGTCAAAAACACGGTGACAAGCGTATTTTTGGGCAAGATGGCGCTGCTGGTCGAGGGCTATGACGAATGCGCGCTGATCGACGCGAAGCAGTATCCCGCGCGCGGGGTGGAGGAGCCGTCGTCGGGCAAGGTGCTGCGCGGCGCGCACGACGGCTTCATCGAAACGCTTGTCGCCAACGCGGCGCTGCTGCGCCGCCGCATTCGCGACCCGCAGCTTACGCTCGAAGGTCACAAGGTGTCGGACTGCTCGCGTGCGGACGTGGTGCTCTGCTATTTGGAAAACAAGGTCGACAGAAAGCTGCTCGACGAGGTGCGGCAGAAGCTTGCAAAGATCGATGTGCGCTCGGTCTCGATGAGCCAAGAGAGCATCGCTGAGGCGATGATGGGCAAGAAGCAGTGGTGGACGCCGTTTCCCAAGGTGCGATACACTGAGCGGCCCGACGCCGCGACGGCCTGCGTCATGGAAGGTGACATCGTCGTGCTCGTGGACAACTCGCCCGCGGCGATGATCCTGCCGACGCACTTTTTCGACTTTGTGCAGGAGGCGAACGACTTCTACTTTCCGCCGTTGATCGGGACGTATCTGCGCATTCTGCGCATCGTGGTGTTCCTACTCACGATGTTCATCACGCCCGTGTGGTTCCTGCTTGTGAAGGACCCGTCGCGCACGCAGGCAGGGCTTGATTTTTTAGCCATCGACAGCGACTATTCCGTGCCGTTGCTCGTGCAGCTTCTGCTGGCGGAGTTCATTGTCGATCTATTGAAGCTCGCCTCGCTCAACACGCCGGATGTGTTCTCAAACTCGTTCAGCATGCTCGGCGCGCTCGTGCTCGGCGATTTTGCCGTGCAGGCGCACTGGCTCGTGCCGGAGGTGCTGGCATATATGGCCTTTGTCGCCATCTCAAACTTTGCCCAGCCGAGCTATGAGCTCGGCTATGCCTTCAAGCTGCTGCGGCTGATGCTGCTGCTGTTTGTCGGCGCGCTGGACTGGATCGGGCTGGTGCTCGGGTGCATCGTGATCGTCGTGCTGCTTGCGACGACGAAGCCGATCGTGGGGAAGGGGTATCTCTATCCGCTCTGTCCGCTCGACAAAAAGGCGCTGCTTGCGCTGCTGGTTCGAAAGCCCATCAGCCGCGACAACACCTGAGGACAACAAAAAAGGCACCCTGCAAAAGCAGGATGCCTTTTTCTTGTTGGTTCATGCGCACAGATGTGCGGCACGAGAAAGTCGTGAGGGATTTTCGATTAGAAAATACCCTGAGCCATCATGGCGTCGGCGACCTTCTGGAAGCCAGCGATGTTAGCACCGGCGACCAGGTTGTAGCCCAGGCCATAGCGCTCGGCAGCCTCAACAGAAGCATCATAGATGTTCTTCATGATGGACTCCATCTTGGCGTCGACTTCCTCAGCGCTCCAGTAGATGCGCTGAGCGTTCTGAGCCATTTCGAGCTCGGAGACGGAAACGCCGCAGGCGTTAACAGCCTTGGAAGGAGCGACGGTGATGTGCTTCTGGCTCATCAGGAAGGCCAGAGCATCGTTGGTGGTGGGCATGTTGCCGACCTCGATGTAGTAGGGAACACCGGACTCAGCGATCTTCTTGGCCCACTCCATGTTGACATCGTTCTGGGTAGCGGCGGGCATGTAGACGTCGACGTCCTTGACGCCCCAGCACTTCTGACCCTCGACGAACTCAACGCCGAACTTGTCAGCATAGGGCTTGCAGTGCATCGGATCCTTGGCGCGCATCTCGAGGATGAAGTTGAGCTTCTCTTCGCCGCAGACGCCGTCGGGATCGTGGATGTAGCCGTCGGGGCCGGCGAAGTAGGTGACCTTACCGCCGAGCTCGTCGATCTTCTTCATGATGCCCCAGCCCACGTTGCCGTAGCCGGACATGGCGACACGGATGCCCTTGACTTCCTTGCCGTCGTGCTTCAGGACTTCGCGCAGATAATAGACAGCGCCGAAACCGGTAGCCTCGGGACGGAGGATGGAACCGCCGGTGCAGACAGCCTTACCGGACATAGCACCGAACTCGGCAGCGCCGACGATGCGGCGATACTGGCCGTACAGATAACCGACCTCGCGGCCGCCGACACCAACGTCACCAGCGGGGCAGTCGATGTCCTGACCGATGTGACGATGGAACTCGGTCATGAAAGCCTGGCAGAAGCGCATGACTTCGCCGTCGCTGCGGCCGATGGGGGAGAAGTCGGAACCGCCCTTGGCACCGCCGATGGGCAGGCAGGTCAGAGCATCCTTGAAGGTCTGCTCGAAGCCGAGGAACTTGATGATGGAAAGGTTAACGTTGGAAGCGAAACGCAGGCCGCCCTTGTAGGGGCCGAGGGCCGCGTTGTACTGCACGCGGTAACCACGGTTGACGTGATACTGAAGGTTATCGTCCATCCAGACAACACGGAACTCGATGGTGCGCTCGGGCTCGACCATGCGCTCAAGCAGGCAGGCCTTCTCGTACTCGGGGTGGGCGTTGATGACCGGCTCGAGGGAAGACAGGACTTCTTCGACGGTCTGCAGGAATTCGGGCTCATTCGCGTTCTTGGCCTTGGTCTCGGCAAGAACTCTCTCAATGTAAGCGTTCATGATAAGTAGCCTCCTCTAAAATTACCCTGAAAATCAGGGCTTGATGGTTCAGCCATCTTGTCTATGAGTTTATCACCAAAGGAAAAAATTCTCAAGCAAAACGCTATTGGCGCTGTGCAAGAAATTCTTTCTGACTTTTTGTGCATTTGGCAGAAAAATGGACAAAAAACTTTAACTTTTTTAATAAAACATATTAGACTGATGCAAGCCAACTTTCAAAGCGGTTATTTTATCGAGAAAAACTGCTCATAATCTTGCATTTTTGTGCAATGCATTCCAAAAAGAGATAGGGGTGTCGCCACCCCTATCAAAATTTGTAATAGAAAGTGCTTTGCCGCCGCTTTACGGCATTTCCTGTGCGTTTTCGACGGGATCCGCGCTGTCCTCAGTCGAAACGCTCGTTTCTACGGGCGGTGCGCTCTGGGCGCTGCCATCCAGCAGCTCGACGTCGGACGCTTCGATCCAGTTTTCCGTGACGTAGCCGTCGCGGTAGTAGACGCACACGCGGTCGCCGACGTTCAGCAGCGGCGCATAGGCGACCTCAGCCGCGCTCATGCGCACGGAGAAGGCGCTCTCGCCGTCAAAGCGCAGGAAGTAGATGCTGTTGCCATCTACGACCGCCGTGCGGATCTCGGCGATCGTGCCCTCGACGCTCTTATAATCGCTCGGCGTGACGTCGATGGCGCCCTGATCGTCGGAGATGAGGTTATTTTTGAGCAGCATTTGACGGTAGTTCGCCTCGCAGTCGGCGACCGTCGCGCCGATGGCGACGATCTGGTACTGGTTGACATTGACCATCGCGTACATCTTGACGAGCTCGCTCGCGTCCTTGAGCGCCATGAAGTACGTCGGCTGCTCGGCGATGTTCAGCAGCAGCGGGAACGTCGCGTTGTAGCGCAGGTTCTGCACCTGACCCTCGGCGCTGTCCATGGCGCTGTACTCTGTCGCGCCTGCGCAGGGATAGTACTTTGTCTCCTTTGTGCGCTGGTTGGAGAGCAGGAAGCCGATGTTGCTCTCATCGCCGCCGACGCTCGTGACGCCCGTGTAGAGATAGACGTCGTCGCCCTCGGCAAGGTAGTTGTAGCCGTCGGTCGTGACGGTCACGTCGCGCTGGCCGAAGATCGAATTCCAGAAGCCATTGTGATACTGGCCATAGTAGTCATACTGTTCGATGATGAGCTCGGCGGAGTAGACGTGGTCGACCCACGCGGGCGGCTCTTCATAGTATTCGCTCTCGCCCGTGATGGCGTTGACGAGCACCGCGCCGTGGTTGTCCGTGCCGCCGAACAGGCCGATGGTCTTTTCCTTCTTGGCGCAGACCCAGTAGGGCGTGCCGTCCTCGTCAATCTCGAAGACCGGTTCTTCAAACATATAGGTCGGGTACGCGAAGCGCAGATGACGGTAGAGGTTGCGGGAGAAGTGCTCGGCGGTCGTGTACTTCATGCCCTCGTCAAGGCGCACGACCTCGACGTTCTGCGTGACCATGTCGATGATAAGGTAGGCGGGCAGCCCCTCCGAGCGGTTGTTGAACCACTTGATGATGTCGCCGTAGCGCAGCGGCGTGACGCGCACGGGGCGGCCATGGTAGTTGATCTGCGTGTAGTTTTCCGCGACCTCGAACTGCGAGACCATGTCGGCCAGCTCGCCGAGCTTGCGGTCGCCGAGCTTTTCGGCGCTGTCGCGGTCGAGCATCGGGATGCGGTCATACGAGACCTCTTCAATTTCGCTTGCAAAGCTGCCGCTGTCGATCGGCAGCAGCGCCTGATAGTCCTTGGCTCGCAGCACGACCCACGACGTCAGCGCGCCGACGAGCGCTGTGACGATGAGCGCCGCCACGACAAAGAAGGGCACCGTGCACTGCTTTTTGACGAACGTGAAGTAGCCCTTGGCCCCCGTGCCCTGAAAGCCGGAGGTGAAGAGCGCGCAGATGCAGTACGTGACGCAAAGCAGCAGCACGAAACCGTAGAACTCTTCGGCATGCAGGTTGATGGCGGGCATCTGCACGTAGAAGAAGACCGCGCCGACAAGCAGCGTGACGAGCGTGTTGACCGCGATGCGGCCGCCCTTGCTGCCGATCGACTTGCGGGGCTTGCGCTCGCGTTTGGGCTTGGGCGCGGCGTTCGGGTCGAACTGAAAGCCGCCGGCGTCCGAGCCGGAAAATTTGATATCCATAGAATATTTCCTTTCTGATGAAATGGGAACGGTGCTTATTTTTATAGTATACCGTGATTGCCCCATAAAAACAAGGGCGGGGCAAAAATCGTACGCCGGCGGCTTGAATAGTGAAAATGCGAGAGCGGAAAAGCGATTGTGCATATCACACGGAAAAAGTGGTCGATGGGTTGTATACAGTGGCTAAAAATGCAATTTGCCGCAACTTGGACTTGCTATTTTCACTTTGCCTCGCTATCATGGCGGTAGAGCGGCATGCGCGTGCCGCCCAATATCGAACGAAGGAGAATTTGTATGAAAAGATTGTCTCTGAAAGCAACGTCCCTGATCCTGGCACTTGTTCTCGCGCTCAGTCTCTCCGTCACCGCCTTCGCAGATGATAACGCCGCTTCGATGACCCGCGCCGAAGTGACGCAGGAGGTCATCAAGAACATGGGCCTCGCCGCACAGGCGGAAGCGAGCGCCAAGGATGCGAGCGCATTCAAGGATGTTGCCGAGGGCAACAAGTTTGAAGGCGCGATCAACCTCGCTTACTCCAAGGGCATTGTCAACGGCGTCAGCAAGGACGCATTTGCGCCCGACGCAGCCGTTACGCAGTTGGAAGCGGCCGCGATGATCCTGCGCAGCACCGGTCTGGACAAGGCGCTGCTGAAGGATTGGCCCGCGGACTATGACGATATGGCCGTCTGGTCCGGCCTGATGGACGGCCTGACCTACGAGGCCGCCAAGCCCGTGACGACGGCGATGATCGAGCAGATGCTCAAGAATGCCGCGGCGATCGCGGACAAGCCGGTCATCGGCATCAGCTGGTCCTACAACGGCCAGAATTACGACTCCCACAAGACGATCTTCAAGACCGTCGGCGCTATCCCCGTCGAGCTCGATCAGGTGACGAGCACGGCCGTGAAGTACGATGCCGAGGGCAAGATCGAGTCCGCGTATCTCGAAGAGAGCGGCATGCTCAAGCAGGAATACGCTGACAAGGTGAAGGAAAAGGATCTCACGGCCAGCAACGTCGGCGCTGTGATGCAGGCCATCGACGGCGTCTTCTTCACCGGCGGCGAGGATGTGAGCCCGTCCCTGTTCAAGGTCCCCGAGAAGGAAAAGAACGAGGGCGAAGAGATCAACGCTACGCGCGATATCTCCGACTACATGCTCATGGCCTACTGCCTTGAAAAGGACGTGCCGACGTTCGCGGTCTGCCGCGGCGAGCAGGTGATGTCCATCGTCTCCGGCTGCACGTTCATCCAGGATATCCCCAACTACTATAAGGAGCAGGGGAAGACCTACAACGATACGCACAGAATGCCGGCCGACGCGCCTGACCGCACCTATGCCCGCCACGATGTGACCATCAATAAGGACGCCTCCAAGTGGCTCTATAAGATCGTCGGCTCCACGGAGCTGAAGAACGTTTCCTCCTGGCACCACCAGGCGGTCGGCGGCGTTGAGGGCACGAACCTCACCGTCGTCAGCACGGCGACGTATGACGGCGTGGAAGTCATTGAAGCGGTCGAGCGTCAGGACAAGACCTTCTGCCTCGGCGTGCAGTTCCACCCCGAGAATGACTGCAAGTTCGTGCTTTACACCAAGACCCCCGAAAAGGCCCTGTGCGACTATGAGACCTGCCTGAACTTCTTCGAGATGCTGGTCGAGTACGCGGGCAAGTAAGGACACGTACCGTACAACAGAATGCATAGAAAAAAGGTCCCGTCTTCGGACGGGACCTTTTTGATGTATTGTAATTGTTTATGACGCCTTCTGTGCTTTTAGGATGGCGACGGCTTCACGGGCGGAGGCACCGGCGTCCTCGCCGTAGAAATCTGCGCCGATCTCGTCGCAGAAGCTCTGGCTGATGGGCGCGCCGCCGATGATGACCTTGACCTGATCCTGCAAGCCGCGCTCGTGGACGAGCTTGACAATCTCGCGCATTTCCTCCATCGTGGTGGTCAGCAGCGACGAGCAGGCAATCACGCCGCAGTGATTCTCCACGGCGGTGCTGACGAACTGCTCCGCCGACGTGTCTACGCCGAGGTCAAAGACCTCGATGCCGCTGCCCTCCATCATGATCTTGACGAGGTTTTTGCCGATGTCGTGCATGTCGCCCTTCACGGTGCCGAGGCACACGCGGCCGACGGGCTCGGTGCCCTCACCGACCATCAGGGGCTTCAGAAGCTCTGTGGCGGCGGACATGCAGCGCGCGGCCATGAGCATTTCGGGAACGAACGCGCGGTTGGCGGAGAACGCCTCGCCGAGGCGGTTCATGCCGACGATCATGCCCTTGGAGAGAATGTCGCCCGGCCCGCAGCCCTCGTCGAGCGCCTGCTGGCAGAGGGTGAGCAGCTTTTTCTGCTGGCCGCGCTCGAGTGCGCGGGCGATGTTCCCGAACACATCGGCAGACTCCTGCGCGGAGGCTGCGGCCTGCACCACCTCGGCCTTTGCGGCACCGATCTCACGCTTCGGCACGGCGGGGAGCGGCGTGACGGGGATGTGCAGCCCCGCGTTGTACTCGTTCACGGCCTGATCGAGGTACTGATCCACGTGCGGGAAGACCGTACCGGCAAGGCCGTAGGTGATCGAGGGGATGAAGTGCCCGCCGGGGCAGCAGCGCGCGAGCGTGTCTCTTGCGTAGGCGAGAATTTCATCCGGCTGCGCATCCGCGCGGTCGATGGCCGCGCCGAAGCCGCCCATGAGCGTGAGCTTGCCGCTTAAGTGGCGCTGGAGGGCGGGGATGTCGTTCTCCGGCAGCGTGCCCTGCCAGACCTGAATGCCGATCTCGGCCATGTCGTCCACGATGGGGACGAGGTACGAATCGGCGTGGTGGATGGCGATGACGCCGCGCGAGCGGATGTAGCCATAAAAGCGGCGGTAGGGCTCCTTGAAAAACTCGCGCCACATGTCGGGCTTCATAAAGAGGGCGTTTTTCGTGCCCCAGTCATCGTGGGAGAAGATGACATCGGGCTGCAGGCCGTCGATCAGGCGGCGGACATAATCGAGGCGGTACTGAGTAATCGTCTCGATGAGTTCGTGCATCTCGTCGGGATGCTCATAGAGCGCGGTCAGCGTATCTTCAAAGCCCATGAGGAAGTGGCACTGCTCAAAAATGCCTGTGCCCATGAAGCCGGCGAGGAGTTTGCCCTCGGCGTCCGCGGCGGCGCGCGAGCGCGTGCGGCACGCCTCCCAGCCCTCGGAGCAGACGCTCAGATCGGGAACGTGGACGGTGTCCTTCCAGTGCGTCACATCGGGACAGACCGTCAGCTCCGGCGTGTGGACGGGGATAGGGCCGGGCGCATCTTCGGGGAAGCTGATGGTCGTGCCCCAGCGGTCCTTGCTCACGGTGCCGCGCTTGCGGTTGCCGCGAAGATAGGTGTTGATGGGGTCCGTGAGGCACATGTGCAGCGCTTCATACTGGCAGAGCTGACGCTCGGGCTGGCCGTCGGGCTTGATGAGTTCAAGAAAAATTCCTTTCGGGGTAGACACAGGGAAGATCTCCTTTATCAATACAGCACGCAGGCTGTGTAGGTCAAAGTGCGGGGACCATAGTTGTAGGCGAGGTTTGAGCGGACGCAGACGTCACTGACGAACAGTCCGTAGGCCTCCATCGAAGAAAGCCTCTGCTTGGGATGTCGACAGGGACGGTCCGGATAGGTGCAGGTATGGCAGAGCGTGCAGGTGCCCGCCGTCAGCGGCAGGCAGTGGGGATATAAGAGCCGCGCCTGGCGGGCGAAGGTCGAAAAGCGCTTTTTATGCGCCTCCAAGAGCGACGTCATACCAGTGTAATCAAATTCATCCTCGAGCTGCGCGGTGCTCTGCACCAAAATCCCCTGTGAATAGCGCTTGATTTGCGCCCTTGCCTGCTCGAGTGTGCTGCAGGCGGGTGGGCAGCTCCAGCTTTTGCCGTAGCGGCCGCAGCGGTCAGCTTTGCGCATGTCGCGAACGGCTTCAAGCGGATCGAGTGCATCCATATTCACCGGTGCGCACTGGGAGAAGCCGACCTCGCGGGCGAGGGTGAGAAGGTCTGTCATAAGCAATGCCTCTTGACAAGGAAATTTATTTCTGCATAAAATACTATTTATACATTATTTATCTATTATATGGGTGGGGGAAGATCGTGTCAAGCATTCAAGTTCAGCAGGGGGCGAAAATCACGCCGGTCCCGTTCGAAGCAGGGGAGACGCTGCTCTCCGCGCTGCGGCGGGCGGGATATTGCATCCCCGCAGCCTGCGGCGGCAAGGGCCGCTGCGGCAAATGCCGCGTGAAGGTGAACGGTGTGCCGCGCCTTGCCTGCAAGACGAAAGCGCAGGACGGCGATTGGATCGACCTGCCCGAGACGATGCGCGGCGTCATCCTGACGGACACGCTCACACTGCCGAAGGCGCAGGCGGACCGCTCGGGCCTTGGCGCGGCAGTCGACCTCGGTACGACGACGGTGGCGCTGCGGCTCTTCGACCGCGCAGACGGAAAGCTGCTCGCGCAGGCTCAGGACTGGAACGCGCAGGCGCCCTACGGCGCGGACGTTATCAGCCGCATCCAGCACACGATGGAAGCGTCCGACGGGCTCGGCGAGCTGTCGCGCTGTATCCGCGCGCAGACCGAGACGCTTTTAGGACAGACACTTTCCGCCGCCGGACGGAAGTTGGATGAGGTCAAGGAACTCGTCATTGCGGGCAATACCGTGATGCAGCACATTTTCGACGGGCGCGAGGTCGCGTCCGTCGCCCGCGCGCCGTTTCAGCCGGAGACGCTGTTTGAAGACGGCGCGGGTGAGCTGCTTTCGGGCATTCCCGTGCAATTTGCCCCGTGCGTCGCGGGCTATGTCGGCGGCGATATCACGGCGGGACTGTTGGCAGACGGCCTTTTTGTGCAGCCGGAATTGCGGCTGTTTCTCGATATCGGCACGAACGGCGAGATGGCGCTGGGAAATGAGAGTGGCGCGCTCTGCTGCGCGGTCGCCTCGGGCCCAGCGTTTGAGGGCGCGGGCATCAGCTGCGGCATGCCGGGCATCACGGGCGCGGTGAGCCATGTGAGCTATGACAGGGGTTTCCTCTGCGACATTGTCGGCGGGGGAGAGGCAAAGGGCATCTGCGGCTCGGGACTGGTCGACCTCGTCGCCGTGCTTTTGGAGCGAGGCGTGATCGACGAAAGCGGGCGGCTGCTGCCGCCGCAGGACGCGCCGGAGGACATGCGCCGCTATCTGACCGAGGATGGCCAGGGCAACGGTGTCTTTCACCTGACGAAGGCCGTTAGCCTGACGGCGCGCGACGTGCGCAACCTGCAGCTTGCCAAGGCGGTGGTGGCAGGCGGTATTCGGGTGCTGCTCGAGCAGCGCAGCGTGACGGCGGACGACATTGCGAGTGTGGAGCTCGCGGGCGGGTTCGGCAACTATCTCTCGCCCGAGAATGTAGTGCGCATCGGCATGTTGCCGCGCGCGTGCCTTAGTAAAATCAGACCCCTTGGCAACGCGGCGCTCGCGGGCGCTTCGATGCTGGCGCTCGACGGGGAAAACTGGCGAAAGCTCGCGGAGATTCCCAAAAAGTGCCGCTATCTCGAGCTTTCCGGGCGCGACGACTTTTCCCGCGCGTTCACCGACAGTTTGACATTTTGAAAATCGTTCCGAACAGGAATTTTTAATGGAGGAAAACCCTATGGAAATGCAGTTTCCCGTGATTTTGGACGGCGCGACCGGCACCGAGCTCCAAAAGCGCGGCTTCACCGGCGACATGAGCGCCGAGCAATGGGTGCTCGAGCATCCCGAGAGCATCCTTGAAATTCAGCGCAAGTATGTGGCGAGCGGCTCGAATGTGCTCTACGCGCCGACGTTCGGCGGCAACCGCCAGAAGCTCGAAGAGCGCGGCATCTTCAACCGCACGGAGGAGATGAACAAAGCGCTCGCGCAGCTCTCGAAGCAGGCGGCGGACGGAAAAGCATGGGTCGCGGGCGATATCGCGCCCACGGGCCGCTTTTTAGCCCCTCTTGGCGACGCGTCGTTTGAAGAGCTCGTCGACATTTACACCGAGCAGGCGGCGGGCCTTGAGCAGGCGGGCGTCGACCTTTACGTCATTGAGACGATGATGAGGCTGACCGATGCGCGTGCGGCGGTTCTGGCGATCCGCAGCATGAGCAAAAAGCCCATCCTTGTGTCCTTTACCTGCGATGAGAGCGGCAAGATCCTCTCCGGTACGGACGTGGTCGCGGCGCTTTCCGTGATGGAGGGCATGGGCGTGAGCGCATTCGGCCTGAACTGCTCGGCAGGCCCCGAGCAGATGTTGCTGCAGCTCCAACGCCTGCATAAATACGCGCGCGTGCCGCTGATCGCCAAGCCCAACGCCGGCATGCCAGAGATCGTGAACGGCGAGGCCGTGTACAACTGCCCGCCGGAGGAATTTGTCGCGCTGGTGCCCGAGATGCTCAAGGCAGGTGTGGCCCTCTTCGGCGGCTGCTGCGGCACGACGGAGGAGCACATCGCCGCGCTGAAAGCAGCGCTCAAGGACGCGGAATACGTTCGCCCCGCACCGGAATGCCTCGACCTTCTTCCCGCGGCAACGGAGAAGGAAGCCTTCTTCCTGCCCGCCGATGCGACGCACGGCGCGGTGCTGACCGCGGACGGCGATTTGGAGGACAAGCTCTCCGACGCGATGGATGACGAATGGCCGATGGTCGCGCTGAAGCTCGCGTCCTGGGCGGACGTCGACGCGCTGGCGGACTACCAGTACATGATCAGAAAGCCGCTGTGCCTTATCTGCGACGACACGGAGCTTTTGGAAGCGGGCCTGCGCGCCTATCAGGGAAGAGCCTTGTACGAGGGAAATCTCACCGAAGATGCCCTTGCGCCGCTGGTCGAAAAATACGGTCTGCTGGTGTAAAAAGAGAAAAAGAAGAACGGGACGGAAATGAACATTTCCGTCCCGTTCTCTATATAGTAAAGCGCGTCATGCCGCGGCGCCGCCGGTGCTGACGATGCGGAAATACGCATTCGACGTCAGGCGGTACATCGCGCAGTAGAGCAGCGCGAAAAGAAGCAGCGCCGCGCCGGTCACGCCGAGAAACAGCGTGAGGTTCTGGATGCCGAACAGCTGCATGATCTGCCAGACCATCGGCTGGGCGAAGGCGAGGTGCAGCGCCGCCGCGGCAAGCGGCAGCAGGAAAATGAGCAGCATTTGCGCGTTCACGCTCTCACGGATGTCGCGCTTAGTCATGCCCACGCGCTGCATGATGGCAAAGCGCGAGGCATCCTCATACCCCTCCACGACCTGTTTGTAGTAGAGCATCAGAAGCGTTGCGAACAGAAACAGCACACTTAAAAGAATGCCGAGGAAGAAGAGACTGCCGTAGAGGGAGAAAAACTCCGCACGGACGTCCGCCATTTCCGTGGGATGCCAGTGGTTCTGGACGGCAAGCGTGTTGATCGCGTCCTCCGCGCCAAAATAGAGGCTCGCCGTCGAAGCAAGCATCACCAGCACCATCGTCGAGAGAATGCAAATGGAGGCGAGGCCCGCGCCGTTTCGCTTCATGCGGTAGGTGAGCGACGAGAGGGAAACAAAGTTGCGCTTTTTGTAGTAGAAGTTTTCATCCTTCTGGAGTGTTTTGCAGAGCGTCACGCTGCCGGAGATGAAGAGAAGATACGTCGATAGAATGACCATGATGACCGCGAGGAAGAAGAGCAGCATCGCCTGTACGGGGTCGTTGATGGTCGCGGCGATGTAGTACGCGCCGAGCAGCAGCGCAAGGCCGGGGATGACGAGCAGCCATTGCGACTTCGGCGGCTTTTCGCCGACGTTTTCGCTCTTCAAAAGCGCCGCGCCCTGTGCGTGGCGCAGCGACAGCACACCGCGCACATAGAGCAGCGCGAAGATGGCGATGAATGTGATGGCGCACTGCTTGATGGCGGCAAGGCTCACGGTGAAAGCCGCGGCGGGGAGAGATAAAAGCCGCAGCAGTGCGGACTGCGAGACATAGGAGAGCAGCAGGCCGAGGCCAAGCCCCGCGATCAGCGTGAACGCCGCGGCCAGAAGTGTCTCCCAGAAGAGAATGGCGCTGAGTGCGCCGCGGTCCATGCCGAGCACGCTGTAAAGGCCGAATTCCTTCTTGCGGCGACGCAGGAGAAAGCTGTTCGTGTAGAAGAGAAACAGCGCGATGAACACCGATACGACGAACGAGCCGAGGCTCATCGTCATCGCGACCGCAGAGGTGCCGGAGCCGTTCACCTTGCCATTGACCGTATAGAGCGCGGGGGTGACGGCGAGGTACGCAATGACATACAGCATCGCTGCCATGAACGCGCAGGAGAGAAGATAGGGCACATAGAGCCTTGCGTTCTTTTTGATACCCATCCACGCAAGGCGGGGGTAAAAGGTGGGCTTCATGCGCATTCGCCTCCCGTCTGCTGCTGCGTGAGCGCATCGGTGATACGCTGGTAGAACTGGGAATCCGTGTCCTTGCCGCGCTTTAACTCGAGCGAGACCTCGCCGTCGCGCAGGAACAGCACGCGCGAGGCGCAGCTCGCCGCGCGCACAGAGTGCGTGACCATCACGATGGTCTGGCCAGAGGCGTTGATCTCGCCGAAGAGCTTCAAGAGCTCGTCGGTCGAGCGGGAGTCGAGCGCGCCGGTCGGCTCGTCGGCCAGCAAGATCTGCGGGCGGGTGATGAGCGCGCGGGCGACGGCGGCGCGCTGCTTCTGTCCGCCGGAGACCTCGTAGGGGTACTTTTTGAGCAGCGTCTCGATGCCGAGGTCGTAGGCGAGCGGTGAGAGCCGGTCGCGCATCTCCGTGCGCGACTTGCCCGCGAGCACGAGCGGCAGGCAGATGTTGTCTTCGAGCGAGAACGTGTCGAGCAGGCTGAAGTCCTGAAACACAAAGCCTAAGTTGTCGCGGCGGAAGGCTGCGGCGGTTTCTTCGGGAATCTCGGAGAGGTTCTTGCCGCCGAGCAGCACTGTGCCGCCAGTGGGCTTGTCGAGCGCGGCGAGGATATTGAGAAGCGTCGTTTTGCCGCTGCCGCTCTCGCCCATGATGGCGACATACTCGCCGGATTCGACGGTGAAGTTGACATTTTTGAGCGCCTGGACCTTGCTGCTGCCAAAGCGCGTGGTGTAGGTCTTTTGAAGACCGGAAACAGTCAGGATTTGCATGAGATGACTCCTTTCAAACGAGTGAGTTAGAAGCTGACGGTTGACATAATTTTTAATTCTCAGAAAATTTTGCAGAAAAAAGGGCGCAAAAAAGCAGCCGGAAAAGCGGAGACCTTTCGCGGCTGCTTTTTCGAAAACGCGTTACTCGAGATTCAGTTTTTTCGTCGTGAAGTACCACGTCACGGCGTAGCCGATCGCGCAGAAGAGAAGTTCGCCGAGCATGCCCCAGAGGAGCAGCAGCTCGATGCCTGTGGGCAGGGTGTTGGCGTCCAGTGAGATCCATGTATGGATGAACAGGCCGATCATGGCGATGGCGGTGAACTGCGCAAGCTGGAAGAACACGAGAATCAGGATGACCGTCCACAGCTCCTTGCGCTTATTGAAGCTGTAACCGATGGAGAAGGCGGCGTAGACCACGAGCTCGGCGGCAGAAACGGCAAAGACAAAATTGCAGAAAAGCTCAAAGACGATCAGTAGCGCGTGACTGCGCAGCGAGGCCTCCATTTCGAAGAACGCTGTGAAAACATCATTGAAAAAATCGGGGACATACTGGAAAGTGCTCCAGCCGGAGGCAGCAATCAGCAGCGAGAGAAGTCCCACGATGAACGCCGCAGCATACCACACGGCGGAAACGATGAGCTTGGAGATGAGCAGCTGATGGAGGCTCACCGGCAGCGTAAGCGTGAGGTAACCCTCATCCTTGAGCACGTGGTCGCGCCAGCGGACGGCGGAGAGCACCAGCGGCGCAAACGCCAGCGCAAAGAGGCCCATCACAAAGCCGATGACCAGCAGTACGCCGATGAGCTGTAAGAGCCAGGGAATGTGCCCGCCGTTCAGGAGCAACTGAGAAAAACGCATCAGCGCCGTCAGTGCCAGCATTCCAAGAAAGACCGGCCACATGATGCGGCTCGTTGCACGGAATTCATGTTTGATCAGTTTGCTCAGCATCTAAATACCTCCCGGAAGAGCTCGTCAACGCTCTTGCCCTTTTCATCTCGAATGGTCTCCACGCTCTCGTGGAGCATGACCTGCCCCTCGCGCAGGAACACGACCTCGTCAAGGATCTGCTCGACGTCGGCGATCAGGTGCGTGGAGATGATGACCGCTGCGTCCTCGCTGTAGTTGCCGATGATCGTGCGCAGGATGTAGTCACGCGTCGCGGGGTCGACGCCGCCGATGGGCTCGTCAAGGAGATAGAGCTTGGCGTCGCGGCTCATCGTCAGGATGAGCTGCGTCTTCTCGCGCATGCCTTTGGAGAGCGTCTTAATCTTCTGTGTGCGGTCAAGGCCGAGGTTCATCAGCATCGCTTCGGCCACGCCGCGGCGGAAGTCCGAATAAAAGTCACCGTAGTAGTCAAGCGCCTGCGCGATCGTCATCCAGCCAGGCAGCGTGTTTCGGTCGGGCAGGTACGAGACGATGGCCTTCGTTGCGCGGCAGGGGGCCTTGCCTGCGATCAGAATTTCGCCCGACGTCGGCGTCAGAAGGCCGTTGGCGAGCTTGATGAGCGTCGTCTTGCCGCTGCCGTTGGGGCCGAGCAGGCCCACGATGCGCCCAGGTTCGATTGTGAGATCGATGCTGTCGAGCACCGTTTTGGCGCCGTAATTTTTCGTGAGCGCCTTGCATTCAAAAATACTCATTCTTCCTCCTCCTTAGCTCCCTGAATGAGAGCTATGACTTCGTCTCTCGTGCAGCCGAGCGTTTTCATCGAGTGGAGAAATTCTCCCACGCGCTCGTCCGCAATGCGGAGCTTGGCATTTGTGATCATGTTTTCATTTTCCGTGACGAACCGTCCCGCCGTGCGCTGGGAAAACACCAGACCGTCGCGTTCGAGCTCGGATAGCGCGCGCTGGACCGTGTTGGGGTTGACGCCCGCCTCCACCGCAAGCTCTCGCACGGAGGGGAGCTTTTCTCCCGGCGCGTAGATGCCGGAGACGATGGCCTCCGTCAACCGCTGTGTCAGCTGGGAGTAGATCGGCTGGTCATTGCGGAAGTTCCAGTCCATAGTGATCCTCCTTGTGTATCACTGTATTAAGTAATTAGTACAATAATACATCAAGCGGCATTTGTCAATAGCCGGACGCAAAAAAGATCAAAAAATTTCGCGGCAGAAAAAAGCCGCGAAATTGACATAAAATCCTAAAACAAATGTTGCATTTCGGGAAAAATGTGGTATCATAAATTCGAACAAATGTTGGAAGGGGCGCACAAGATGGAAAAACTGTCCAGAATGCAGCAGCGCGTATACGATTATATAGCAGAGAGCATCGCCGAACACGGCTATGCCCCCTCTGTGCGCGAAGTCGGTGAGGCGCTGGGACTCAAGTCACCCTCCACGGTCCACTTCCATATCAAGCACCTGCAGGAGATGGGGCTCATTGAGAAGAGCGCGGGCAAGGGCCGTGCCATCACGCTCAAAAAGCAGCTGCAGGCCGTTCCCGTTGCGCCGCAGCCCGTCGAGATCGACGAGCTTGCCCCGCGCCGCCGTCAGGTGCCGATCCTCGGCAATGTTGCCGCCGGTAACCCGATTTTGGCGCAGGAGTGCATCGAGGACTACCTGACGTTCGACACCGGCGGGCACGATGACGAGTATTTCGCCCTGCGTGTGCGCGGCGAGTCGATGCTCGGCGTCGGCATCCTGCCGGACGACCTTGTCGTCGTCCACCGCCAGAACCTCGCGCAGAACGGGCAGATCGTGGTCGCGCTGCTTGGTGACGAGGCGACGGTCAAAACGCTCAAGCGCAAGGGCAGCGAGGTCTGGCTCATGCCCGCGAACCCCGACTACCAGCCCATCGACGGCCGCGAGTGCACGATCTTGGGCCGCGTCGTTGCCGTGGTGCGGCAGTATTAAGCGAGAAAAGCAAACGCTCCTCCGCGAATGCGGAGGAGCGTTTTGGTTGTTACAGGGGGAAAGCGTACTGTTAGAGGGAGTTGCGGCAAACTGGAAGTTATTCAATTCCTGTTGTTTGAGTTCCTTGCAAAAGCGGACATAAAAATACTATTCTTCAGTTTCGTATACAATGTCACCGTTAAAATACATGGACAACGACATTTGGATTAAATCTAACTCATTATCTTTAGGCAAACGCAGATAACCGATATACTCTACCTGATGAAATCCATACATTTCATCTACAATTTCAAAGCAGCATTTACCATACTGCTTAATAAAATCATTCAATGATACTTTGACACCGTCAAATCTGCCGTATTTTCCTAATTTGCTCAACAGTAAAACGCAGGTGCTATCCATATCGACGTTTTCAATGGCAATTTTCCCATCTACTTGCGTATAAGGCTCTTTGGCACTTACAAATCCGTGCTCAAACTCCAAATAAACAGTTCCATTTTGGCAAGTGATATTGCTTACGACCATATCATGTAAGCTATACGGCATATTCATTTGCTGCTTAAATCTCGTTACCATTTTGCGCCTCCTTAGATTCCGATTTGTTTACGCCCTTATCTCTTGTCAAAGTGCACCGTCCAGCCCTCGATCCCGTAGAACGGGGAGGAGACGGTGGGATTCAGCCCGTCGATGAGGCCGCTCGGCGTCAGGACCGACGCGGTCTTGAATGCGATGGGCGCGATGGGCGCGCTCTGGGCAAGGTAGCGGTACAGCGCGCGGGCGGTCTGATCCGTCTCATTGAGCGAGAACGCGTCGAGCAGCGTGTTGCACTGCGCGTCCGCGTAGCGGCCGTAGTTCAGCGCGCCGCCGGTGCGCGCGAGGGACGAAATGTCCCAGTTCGCCGTCAGGCGCACCTCGCCGAGATACAGGTCAAAATTCCCGTTTTGCAGCGCGGTCAGATAGTCGCTCCACGGGAGTGAGCGCACGCTGACCGCCAGAACGTCGGTCGAGAGCGTGCGGCTCAGATAGTCGGCGATGGAGACCTTGAACGAGTCGCTCTCGCTGACCAGAATCGTCACCGTGCGGGGGCGGTTTTCCGTCACGCCCGCGCTTTCGAGCGCAGCGGCGAGGTCAGGCGAAGCGAGCGTCGACGCCATCTCCGTCGGATAGAGGCTGGAGTGCGGCGAGAGCGGGAAGCGCGCCGCCTCGGCGTGACCAGCGAGGTAGCCCGTCGTGATGGTCGCGCGGTCGATCGCACCCGCGAGGGCGCTGCGAAGCGATGCATCGGAGAGCGGCGCGCGCTGTGTGTTGAAGCCGAGGTAGATCATGTTCGCCGTCGCGTAGTCGGTGAGCGCCGTGTCCGCGCTGCGCAGATCGCCCGTGCTGCTCGTCAGGTCAGCCGAGAGCAGATGCACCTCGCGCGAGGAGAAAAGGTACGACGCCGTGTCCGCGTCCTTGACGGCGCGCAGCTCGATACGCTCGAACGGCAGCGTGCCGTCGCTGCGCCAGTCGGGGTTCTGCTTGAGGCATGCGCCGTCGCTGTCCGTGACGAAGAGATACGGCCCCGTGCCGAGCGGCACAGTGTTTTTCTCCGAACCGGATTTGACGATGGGGATGTCAAGCAGCGCGGGGAACGCGCTGTCCGCGCGCGTGAGATTGACAATGAGCGCGCCGTTGCTTGCGCGCATCGAGGCGACGTTGGCAAAGCGCGCGCTGTAGCGCTCGCTCTCCTGCGCGCGGCGAAGCGTCGCGAGCACATCGCTTGCCGTCAGGCTGCTGCCGTCGGAAAAGCTGACGCCGTCGCGGAGGTAAAAGGTGTAGCTCGTGCAGTCGTCGTTGTGCTCATAGCGGCTGCACAGCACATTTTGCGGCGCAAACGACTCGTCCAGCACGAAAAGCCCCTCGTAGAGCAGCGCGCCAAGCGTCTGCTGCATGCCGTCGGGGCAGGTGATGGGGTCGAGCGTCACGCCCTGCAAATACGGCAGTGCGAACGACGTGATCGGCGTCAGGGTGGAGGAGGTGTCCGTTTCCACCGGCGGCGTTTCCTCCCAGAAGTCGCCGTTGCTGTCGTCGCTCACATCGCCGCTCCAGCAGCCCGAAAGCGAAAGCGCGAGCGTCAGCGCGCACAAAAGCGCAGAGAGGCGGCGCTTCACAGCGCATCCTCCGTAAGGCAGATCATCGCCGCCATGCCGCCGCGCCGGTCGCCCATCGCGCGGTGCGACCAGTAGCGCTCGGGGCGGCACTTCGTGCAGTCGGGGTGTACGTCGATGCGCGAGGGGTCGATGCCCGCGCGCAGCAGCCACAGGCGGTTGATCGCCTTCAGGTCGATGTGGTATTTGTCGCCGCGCTTTTCGATGCGCTCGTCCATCGCGGGGTCGAGCAGGGCGAAAAAGGCGTCGGCCACGTCGCTGTCGGTCTCAAAGCAGCACTTGCCGATGCTCGGACTGATGGCGGCGCGCAGTGTGTAGGGATCGGCGCCGTAGCAGCTCATCATCGACACGGCGGCCTTGAGCGCGATGCCGCTCGCCGTACCGCGCCAGCCGGCGTGCACCGCACCGATCGAACGCGAAGTCGGGTCGTAGAGCGTGATGACGCAGCAGTCCGTCCCGTAGGCGAACAGCGGCAGGTTCGGCACGTTCGTGATGAGCCCGTCGGCGTCGTAGGGACGGTCATCCCAGAGAATTTTGCCCGCGTCCTCTTCCGATGCAATGCGGACAAGGTCAGAGTGGATCTGGCGGCAGCCGACGGCGCGGCTCGCGTCAAAGCCTACGGCCTCGCCGAGACGGCGGTAGTTTTCGAGTAAGTTTTCGCTCGTGTCGCCCTTGTTGTCGGCAAAGTTGAGTGAATCGTAGGGCGCAGGGCTCACGCCGCCGTGCCGCGTCGTGAACGCGTGCACCGCGCCGCTCCCCGCGGCGGTGATGACATCGGACGTGTCGTAGATGAGACCGTTTACGTTATGTTCGGTGAAAGACATCAAAAGTGCCTCCTTTTTCTGCACCAAAGGGTGCGGAGATGTCGCCGCCTGTCTCAGGCGGCGGGGGAAATGCGGCGTGTGCGCCGCAGCACCACACTCCCCCATTTTCTTTCCCGGGAAAGAAAACGGGCGGTGTGACCGTCCAAAAGAAAGGCGTTTTCCATTGCAAGCGAGCAGCTCGAAGAGCTGCAATGCTTGCCGATTGCACTGCCCATAGCGTGGCGTTGCCGCGTTTGAAGCTGCTATACGATTTGCCTCTGCTCCTATCATCCGTTGTTGCGCAGCCGTTGGCGGCTCTGCTGCCTTACGGATGCGGCACACCCCTTGCGGGTGCCGCTCTGATAGTCTCGTAGTAGTGCAGCCTAATTTCCGTCTAACGGAGCACTCCACAATGCGGCGAGCGAAGCAATGCCGCATTCCGCAGGCAGTCTGCCGCCGAGAAAACGTCACTCGCGCCTCACGGCAGTAAGGCGCGGTTGCAAGCGGTCACGAATCGCAGGGATTCATGGCGAAGCCATGTACACCGCACTTACATTGCGCAGCGCGTGCAGCCCTTCAAGCTGCAAACCCGCAATGGCGGGGTCAAGGGGCAGGGCCCCTTGCGTTCTCTTGGGGGTTCCAAGGGGGCCATTCTCTCACGTGAGAGAATGGCCCCCTTTCCCGTATCCCCCACGGGTGTGGGGGGAATGTTCCACCACTTACAAGTGGTCAATCAGCGCCCACAGCACTGTTTATATTTCTTCCCGCTGCCGCAGGGGCAGGGATCGTTGCGGCCGATCTTCTGGACCTTGCGGGGCTGCTTTTTCACCGTGCCGTCGCCGGAGGTGGAGGCGACGATGCCGTCGGCCACGCGCTCGCGCTTGACCTCGCCCTCGGTCTTGACGCGGGCAGAGAAGATGCGGCGCACCGTGTCGCCCTGAATGGCGGAGATCATGTCCTCAAACATCGTGAGGGATTCCTGCTTGTAGACGTCAATGGGCTTGTTGTTGCCGTAGGACTGTAAACGGATGGCCTGACGCAGCTCGCTCATCGCGTCGATGTGGTCCATCCAGTATTCGTCGACCACGCGCAGCAGCACCACGCGCTCGAGTTCGCGCATGATGGGCGAGGTGACGGCGGCCTCCTTGGCCTCGTAATACTTCTCGGCGGCTTCGTAGAAGCGGTCGGTCAGATCGTCGGCGGAAAGGCCGGAAAGGGAAGAAGCATCCACAGCGCCGCGCGGGAAGTACGTGCCCTCGCAGCTCTTGAGCGCGTCGGCGCGGTGTTCGTCGTCGGTCTTGTCATGCTCGCCGAAAGCGAAAGCAACCTGACTTTCGATGCTGCTTCTCAGCATGTTCAAAACGGTCTGCTTGATGTCCATGCCGTCGAGCACCTGCTTGCGCTGGCCGTAGATGATCTCGCGCTGCTTGTTCATCACGTCGTCGTATTCGAGTGTGCTCTTGCGGTACTGGAAGTTGCGGGACTCGACGCTCGTCTGCGCGTTTTCAATCGCCTTGGAGAGCGTCTTGTTTTCAATCGGCGTATCCTCGTCGAGGTTGAAGCGCTCCATCAGGTTCGTGATGCGCTCGCCGCCAAACAGGCGCAGCAGATCGTCTTCAAGCGAGAGGTAGAAGCGCGTCTCGCCCGGGTCGCCCTGACGGCCAGCACGGCCGCGCAGCTGGTTGTCGATACGGCGGGAATCGTGGCGCTCCGTGCCGATGATGAACAGGCCGCCTGCCTCGCGGACCTTGTCCGCCTCACCGCTAATCTCTTCGCGGTGCTTTTCAAGGGCCTTGGCGAACATATCGCGCGCGTCGAGGATCTCCTTGTTGTCGGTCTCGGCGTAGCCGGTCGCCTCGGCGATGAGCTCGTCGCTGAGACCCGCCTTGCGCAGATCGGTCTTTGCCATGTATTCGGCGTTGCCGCCGAGCATGATATCGGTACCACGGCCGGCCATGTTCGTCGCGACCGTGACTGCGCCGAGCTTACCGGCCTGCGCGACGATCTCGGCTTCCTTTTCGTGGTTCTTCGCGTTTAAGAGGTTGTGCTTGATGCCCTCGCGGGAGAGCAGGTAGGAGAGCTTTTCGTTCTTCTCAATCGACACCGTACCGACCAGCACGGGTTGGCCCTTGGCATGGCAGGCCTTGACCTGCTCGATAACAGCGCGGTACTTTGCCGCCTCGGTTTTGTAGACGACGTCGGGGTCGTCGATACGGGCGATGGGGCGGTTCGTCGGAATTTCAATGATGTCGAGGTTGTAGATCGTGCCGAATTCCTCTTCCTCAGTGAGCGCCGTACCGGTCATACCGGAGAGCTTGCCGTACAGGCGGAAGTAATTCTGGAACGTGATGGTTGCAAGCGTCTTGCTTTCTCGCGCGACCTCGACATGCTCCTTGGCCTCGATGGCCTGATGCAGACCGTCGCTGTAGCGGCGACCGAACATCAGTCGGCCGGTGAACTCGTCGACGATGACGACCTGACCGTCCTTGATGACATAGTCGATATCGCGCTTCATCGTGCCGTGGGCCTTGATGGCCTGGTTGATGTGGTGCGCGATGGTGGAGTTTTCGGGATCGGAGAGGTTTTCAAGGCCGAAGTATTCCTCGGCCTTCTTCACGCCGCGGGCGGTGAGCGTCGCGGTCTTGGCCTTTTCGTCGACGATGTAGTCGGCGTCGATGTTGACGTCTTCCTCTTCCTTGTCGTCGCTCTCGGCGATGACCTTCTTGCGGAAGCCGCGTACAAGGTTTTCCGTGCGGGAATACATCTCCGTGGACTTTTCGCCCATGCCGGAGATGATGAGCGGCGTGCGCGCCTCATCGATCAAAATGGAGTCGACCTCGTCGACGATGGCGAAGGCATGTCCGCGCTGGACGAGTTCGCTTGCGTAGATGGCCATGTTATCGCGCAGATAGTCAAAGCCCATCTCGTTGTTCGTGCCGTAGGTGATGTCTGCGGCGTAGGCCTTGCGGCGCTCCTCGCTCGTGAGGTCGTGGACGATCAGGCCGACCGTGAGGCCTAAGAAGCGGTGGACTTTGCCCATCCACTCGCTGTCTCGCTTGGCGAGGTAGTCGTTCACGGTGACGATGTGGACGCCGTTGCCGTTCAGGGCGTTTAGGTACGCGGGCAGCGTTGCCACCAACGTTTTGCCTTCACCGGTCTTCATCTCGGCGATGCGGCCCTGATGGAGCACCACGCCGCCGACGAGCTGCACGCGGTAGGGGTACAGCCCCAGCACGCGGCGGGACGCCTCGCGCACGGTGGCAAACGCCTCAGGCAGGATGTCGTCGAGCGTTTCGCCGCTTTGCAGACGCGTCTTGAACTCCGGCGTTTTGGCCTGCAGCTCCGCGTCGCTCATCGCCTTGTATTCGTCCGCCATCGCTTCGATCTTGTCGACGATGGGGTAGATGCTCTTGAGCTCACGGTCGCTGTAGGAACCGAACATTTTACTAAAGAAACCCATATTCAAAACTTCCTTTCGTGGGAGCATAATGACACGCTTACAAGTATAGCATCCCTCTGCGCGATATGCAAAGGGAAATTTGCTGTATAATATGAATGGATTGTAAATAAATTCCGCCGCTGCGTCAGGCATGGCTTGCACTTTATATAGCCGCTGTGGTAAAATACAAAGCAAGATAGTACAAAGCGACGAAATGCCCTCCGACGGCGGAGGACAGAAGCATAAGGAAGAAGTTTTTTCTCATCTAAGGAGGACATTCGCATGAAACTGCACTTTTACGGGGCCGACCGCTGCGTGACCGGCTCCTGCCACTGCCTGGAGATAAACGGTAAGAAGATCCTCGTCGACTGCGGCTTACAGCAGGGCCGCGACGAGCTCGACAACCGTTATCTCGCTTTCGCTCCCGGCAATATCGATATTCTGCTTGTCACCCACGCGCACATCGACCACACGGGCCGTATCCCGCTGCTGGTGAAAAACGGCTTCCACGGCCGCATCCTGACGACACGCCTGACAGCAGATTTGATGAAGATCATGTTGCTCGACTCCGCGCACATTCAGGAGAGCGACGCTGAGTACGAAAACCGCAAGGGCGAGCGCGCGGGCCGCGAGCATGTCGATCCGCTCTACACCGAGCAGGACGCGCTGGACGTCTTCAAGTACGTGACGACCTGCGAGTATAAAGAAAAGGTCGACCTCTGCGAGGGTGTGAGCGCGGTGTTCACCGACGCGGGCCATCTGCTCGGTTCGGCGTCCATCACGCTCGAACTGGAGGAAAACGGCGTGCACAAGACGATCGTCTTCTCCGGCGATATCGGCAACGTCGACCAGCCCATTATCCGCGACCCGCAGCTTCTCAAAAAGGCCGACTACGTCGTGATGGAGTCGACCTACGGCGACCGCAACCACACCGAGGTCTGGAGCTATACCGACGAGCTTGCCGAGATCATCGACGAAACGCTCGGCAAGGGCGGCAACGTCGTCATCCCGTCGTTTGCTGTGGGCCGCACGCAGGAGCTTTTGTACTTTATCCGCGAGATCAAGGATCAAAAGCTCGTCAAGTCGACGCCGAACTTCCCTGTGTACATCGACTCGCCCCTTGCCAAGGCGGCGACGACTGTGTTCTGCGGCGACCTGCACGGCTATCTCGACGAGCAGGCGCTCGAGCTTGTGAAGGACGGCACGCACATGTTCACCTTCCCGAACCTTAACCTGGTCGAGTCGAGCGAGGAATCGAAGATGCTCAACATGGACACGACACCCAAGGTCATCATTTCCGCCTCCGGTATGTGCGACGCCGGCCGCATCCGCCACCATTTGAAGCACAACCTCTGGCGCGCGAACAGCGCGGTCGTGTTCGTCGGCTTCCAGTCGCCCGGCACGCTGGGCCGCAGATTGCTCGACGGCGTTGAAAAGGTCAAGCTCTTCGGCGAGGAGATCGCCGTCAAGGCGAAAATCGTCAACTTTCAGGGCCTGTCGTCCCACGCCGATCACGATCATCTCGTCCAGTGGATCAAGGCATTCGACCCGAAGCCGACGCACGTGTTTGTTGTCCACGGCGACGAGGACGTTGCGCCCGTGTTTGCCGAAGAGCTCAATTCCCTCGGCTTCCATGCGCACGCGGCCAAGTTTACCGAGTGCTACGACCTCGCTGCGAACGAAATGGTCAGCGAGGGCTACATTTCCGAGCGCAAGCGCACGGCGCAGAAGTCCCGCGCCGACAACCTCTACGCCAAGCTCGTGGCGGCAGCGGAGTCGCTGCTTGAGTTTGCCAAGCGCTGCAAGGGCAGACCCAACAAGGACATTTCTGCGCTCACCGGCCAGATCATCAGCCTGATCGAGCGCTTCCGCGAGTAATTTGAGATACACAACAAAAGGTACTTCGCGCGATAAAAGCGCGAAGTACCTTTTCTGAGAGGAGAAGACGATGGAGCTTGCCAAAAATCAAGAGCATACCGTCACCATCGAGGGCTATGGCGAGGGCGGCATGGGCGTTGCGCGCATCGACGGACGCGTTGTGTTCGTCCACGGCGCGCTGCGCGGCGAGAAGTGCCGCGTGCTCATCTTAAAGACGCTCAAGAGCGTCGCCTTTGCCAAAGTGCTCGAGGTGATCGAGCCGTCGAGCGAGCGCATCACGCCGGACTGCCCGTACTTCCCGCGCTGCGGCGGCTGCACGTACCGCCACATCCGCTATGAAGAAGAGCTGCGGCTGAAAAAGCAGCGCGTGCAGGACAATTTGTCCCGCATCGGCGGCAGTGATGTGACCGTCGAAGAAATTTTAGGCGCGCAGGACACGCTGCACTACCGCAACAAGGCGCAGTACCCCGTGTCGAAGGACGGCGCGGTCGGCTTTTACCGCGCCCGCACGCACGAGGTCATCGAGTGCGAGCACTGCTTATTGGTCAAGCCCGAGGCCGCCGCCGCGGCGGAGGCGCTGCGCGAATATATGCAGTCCTGCCGCGTCGCGGGCTACGACGAAAAGACGGGCCGCGGCCTTGTCCGCCATCTCTACATTCGCTCGAACGCGGCGGGGGAGAGCCTTGTCTGCGTGCTCGTGAACGGAGATAAATTGCCGAAAGAAGACCGGCTTGTCACGCTCCTGCGCGATGCGTGCCCGAAGTGCACCGGCATCGTGCTGGGCACGAACACGAAAAAGGGCAACGTTATCCTTGGCGACCGCTACCGCACGCTCTGGGGGAGCGACCGGCTTGAGGATACGCTCTGCGGCAAGACGTTCCGGCTGAGTGTGCCGTCGTTTTATCAGGTCAACCGCGTACAGGCCGAGCGGCTCTACGCGAAAGCCATCGAATTTGCGGGCCTCACGGGGCAGGAGACGGTGCTCGACCTCTACTGCGGCGCGGGCACGATCACGCTCGCACTGTCGGATCACGCGAAGAAAGTCCTCGGTGCGGAGATCGTTCCCGAGGCCATCGACGACGCGCGCGAAAACGCCGCGCGCAACGGCGTTAAAAACGCGGAGTTTTTCTGCGGCGATGCGTCCGATGTGGCAAAAAAGCTCGCGCGCGAAAACCTGCGCCCCGACGTCATCACCGTCGACCCGCCGCGCAAGGGCTTGGCCGCCGACGTGGTGGAGAGCATCGCCGAGATGCAGCCGGGACGTGTCGTGTACGTCTCGTGCGACAGCGCGACCATGGCGCGCGACGTAAAGCGCTTAGCAGACCTCGGCTACACCGCCCAGCGCGCCTGCGCAGTGGACATGTTCCCGAGGGCGGATCATGTCGAGGCCGTCTGCCTGCTCACCAAAGAGTGAATTGCAGCGCTGACCGTTCCGGAAAACTGCTGCGGCGGGATGAATGAAGCGCTTTGATCGACGAGTTGCGGCATTTGAATCATTTCCCCCTTGCAGACGCCGGAAAAAAGCGTATAATACAATCATTCAAGAAAAAACAGGGGAGCTCGTGCAGGCGGGCTGAGAGGAAGTGCTCCAACTTCGACCCTTTCACCTGATGCGGGTAATGCCGCCGTAGGAAGTTGACCTCATGGCTTTTTACAGGAGACGCCCGTTGTGGGCGCCTCCTGTTTTTTATTCAGAAAGGAGAAACAGATATGTTTCAGAAAATGCTCGAAAACGTGAGAGGCAAGTGCCCTCTCATCCACAACATCACGAACTATGTCACGGTGAACGACTGCGCCAACATCGTGCTGGCCTGCGGCGCGTCGCCCATCATGTCGGACGACCAGAGCGAGGTCGAGGAGATCACGACGATCTGCGGTGGATTGAACATCAACATCGGCACGCTCAACAAGCGCACGATCGAGTCGATGTTCCTTGCGGGCAAGCGCGCGAACGCGCTGAATCACCCCGCCGTGCTCGACCCCGTGGGCGCGGGTGCTTCGAAGCTTCGCACCGAGACGGCGCAGAAGCTCCTCGAAGAGGTCAAGTTCACTGTCATCCGCGGTAACATCTCCGAGGTCAAGACCCTTGCCTCCGGCAGCGGCACGACCAAGGGCGTGGACGCTGACGTCGCGGACAAGGTGAGCGAGGAGAATCTTGACAGCGCGGTCGCGTTCGCCAAGGCCTTTGCTGAAAAGACGGGCGCGGTCATCGCCATCACCGGCGCGATCGACATTGTGGCGGACGGCAAAAAGGCCTACTGCATCCGAAACGGCCACCCCATGATGTCCTCCATCACGGGCACGGGCTGCCAGCTCTCCGCCATGACGGCGGCGTATGTGACGGCGAACCCCGAGCATCCGCTGGAGGCTGCCGCGGCGGCGGTCTGCGCCATGGGTCTTGCCGGCGAGATCGCGCACGCGCGCCTTTCCGCGCAGGACGGCAACTCCACCTATCGCAATTACATCATCGACGCCATCTACAACATGACGCCCGAACAGCTGGAGGAAGGCGCAAAGTATGAAGTGCGATAAGAAGACGATGCTGCTCTACGCCGTCACAGACCGCGCGTGGGTCGGCAGACAGAGCTTATACGAGCAGGTCGAATGCGCGCTCAAGGGCGGCGCGACCTGTGTGCAGGTGCGCGAAAAGAAGCTCGGCGACGAGGATTTCCTCGAAGAGGCGAAGCAGATCGCGGCGCTGTGCAAGCGCTACGGCGTGCCGCTGTTCATCAACGACAATGTGGACGTCGCTATCGCCTGCGGTGCCGAGGGCGTGCACGTCGGGCAGGAGGACATGGCTGCGGCGAAGGTGCGCGAAAAGGTCGGCGACAAGATGATGATCGGCGTTTCCGTCCACTCGGTCGAAGAGGCGAAGCAGGCCGTGCGCGACGGGGCAGACTGCCTCGGCGTGGGCGCGATGTTCTCGACCTCGACAAAGACGGACGTCGACGTGCTTCCGAAGGAAACGCTCAAGGCCATCTGTGACGCGGTCGATATTCCGGTCGTGGCCATCGGCGGGCTCAACAAGAGCAACATCCTCGAGCTTTCGGGCACGGGCGTTGACGGTGTGGCGCTGGTCAGCGCCATCTTCTCGGCGGAGGACATCGAAAGCGAATGCCGCGAGCTGCGCGCGCTGTCGGAAAAAATGGTGAACGCATGAAGCTCAAGTGCGTGATCTTTGACTTTGACGGCACGCTGTTCGACTCCATGTACCTCTGGGACACGGTGGCGGAGAGCTATGTGCGCTCGCGCGGCAAAGAGCCCAAGCCCACCGTGCGCGAGGAGGTGCGCGCGCTGAGCCTCTTGCAGGCGGCGGAGCACCTGAAAAAAGAGTATGACCTTGCGGAGACGCCCGAGGAGATCATGGCGGGCATCGACCGCATCATCGAGCATTTTTACCGCGACGAGGTGCAGCCAAAGCCGGGCGTTGTCCCGTTTTTGAAAGAGCTGCGCGCAAAGGGCGTCGACGTCTGCATCGCGACGGCGACAGACCGCTACCTCATCGAAGCGGCGCTGCGCCGCTGCGGCATCGAGGCCCTCTTCGACGCGATCTTCACATGCAGCGAGGTCGGGCACGGCAAGGACGAGCCCGTCATCTTCCGCCGTGCGATGGAGCATTTTGGCGCGCAGCGCGGCAGCACCGTGGTCTTCGAGGACGCCATCCACGCCGTCGAGACTGCGAAAAAAGACGGCTTTACCGTCGCGGCGGTCTTTGACGAGAGCGAAAAGCGCCAGGACGAGGTCAGAGCGCTGGCGGACTGCTATATCACGAGCTTTGAGCAATTGGAGCAATTCTGGGCAATGACCGCGGCGGACTAAAGCCGCGGCTTTGGGCGGCAGACCGGGGGCACCACTCTCTGTCGCATAACAAAAGAGATGCATTTTGAATCGAAAGGACGAAAAACGATGAAAACAGCATTATCCATCGCGGGAAGCGATTCCTGCGGAGGCGCCGGTATTCAGGCAGACATCAAAACGATGACGATGAACGGTGTTTATGCCATGACCGCGATCACCGCGCTCACGGCACAGAACACGACCGGCGTGAGGGCAATTCAGGAGGCAACGCCTGCATTCTTAAAAGAGCAGCTGGACGCGGTATTTGAAGATATCTTCCCCGACGCGGTCAAGATCGGTATGGTCTCGTCCTCCGACCTGATCCGCGTGATCGCGGAGCGGCTGCGCCACTACGGGGCAAAGAACATCGTGGTCGACCCCGTGATGGTCGCGACGAGCGGCTCGAGCCTGATGAAGACCGACGCGGTGCAGACGCTCATCGACGAGCTTCTGCCGCTCTCGACCGTCATCACGCCGAACATTCCCGAGGGTGAGATCCTCTCCAGTGAGAAGATCGAGAGCAGGGACGACATGGAGCGCGCCGCCAAGCGCATCGGCGACACCTACGGCTGCGCCGTGCTCTTAAAGGGCGGTCACCGCGTGAACGACGCCAACGACCTGCTCTACGCAGGCGGCGAGATGCAGTGGTTCGAGGGCAAGTGCATCGACAATCCCAACACGCACGGCACGGGCTGCACGCTCTCGAGCGCCATCGCGTCGAACCTCGCCAAGGGCTACTCGCTCAGCGAGTCCGTCGCGCGGGCGAAGGAGTACATCTCCGGCGCGCTGTCGGCAATGCTGGACCTCGGCAAGGGGGCGGGGCCCATGCAGCACAATTTTGACCTGCGGGGCGAGTTTGCAAAGGAAAATACCAAGTGAAAACATCTGAAAGACTGCTGAACGCCAGCAAAACGATCTGGGACGCCTACAACGAGCACCCCTTTGTGCTCGGCATCCAGAACGGCACGCTGGAGCGTGATAAGTTCCGCTACTACATCATGCAGGACTTCCTGTATCTCAAGGACTATGCCAAGACCTACGCCGTGGGCGTCGCCAAGGCGAAAAGCGTCGAGACGGCGAACCTCTTCGCCAAGTACATCAACGTGATGAACGGCGAGCTGGACGTGCACAAGGGTTACATGGGTAAGTTTGCAGTGACGCAGGAGGAGATCGACGCGATGAAGCCCTCGCTCGATAATCTCTCCTACACGTCCTATATGGTCCGTGTCGCCTATGATGAGAGCGAGGTCGAGGTCTTGGCGGCGGTGCTCTCGTGCGCTTACAGCTACGAGGTCATCGCCAAGAAGATCGTTGCGAACCGCCCCGAGTCGGTCGACGACCCGTTCTACGGCGACTGGATCCGCGGCTACGCCTCAGACGGGTACGCCGCGGGCAATGTCATCCTGATCGAAACGCTCGACCGCCTGTCCGCGCACTATACGGAAGAGCAGCTCCGGCATTTGGAGGACATTTTCATCGCCTGCTCGCGCTACGAGATGGCTTTCTGGCAGATGGCATGGGAGATGAGACAGTGAGCGAGAAAAAACGCTGCGTGATCGTCGGCGGCGCGGACATCGGCGACTATGCGCGCGTAAAGCAATATCTGAGAGCGGACGATGCGATCGTCTTCTGCGACAGCGGCCTCAAGCACATGGAGGCGCTGGGGGTGAAGCCCGCGCTGATCGTCGGCGACTTTGACTCGCACTGCAATCCGCACCTCGATGTAGAGACCATCGTGCTCCCGTGTGAAAAGGACGACACCGACACGGTGTTTGCCGTCAAGACGATGGTGCAGCGCGGGTATGACGACTTTTTGCTCATCGGCGTCATCGGCGCGCGGCTCGACCACACGCTCGGAAACGTGTCGATCCTGCTCTACCTCGATTCGCTCGGCAAAAAGGCGGAGATCGTGGACGACTATTCGGAGATGCAGATCGTCTCGAAGGACGAAGTCTCCATCGAGGATAAGTACCCGTTTTTCTCGCTGCTCAATATCACGGGCTGTGCGAGGGGGATTACGATCCGCGATGCGAAGTACCCGCTCGACGGCGCGGAGATCACGTGCGAATACCAGTACGGCGTGAGCAACGAGGTCCTGCCCGGAAAGACCGCGAAAATCTCCGTGCGGGATGGAAAGCTCCTGCTTATCAAAATTTGTAGACGGTAAGTGAAACGAAAAAAGCAGCAGACCGACGGCCTGCTGCTTTTTGCTGCGTTTGGATCGTTATTTCGCGCTGGGAGAGGCGACAAGAAACAGCATGTCGCTGCCACCCTCGCTTTCAGGGAACGCGCCGTACATCGTGAAGTTGTACATCAGGCGCTCGGCGGGATAGATGCCGTAGCCGTCCTGATTGTGGTCGGTAGTGTCGTAGGAGTCGGCGACGAGGAAGACGTCGTCGTTCTCATTTTCCGTGCCCATCGTATCGTAGCCGATGATGGTCTGCCAGTGGCCGCCCCAGTCGTTCCAGCAGATCATAACGGGCTTGCCTTCGCTCAGCCAGCCCTGAATATCGTCGAGCCAGATGCCGTCGGGATAGTCGTTGGAGGATATTATATCAAAACCGCCTACGCCGTTGAAAATGTCAATGGCCTGGTTGAGTGTGGTGCCGGGATAGCCCTCAAGCTCCGTGCCGTCGAGCGAGTGGCGCAGCGCCGCGAGGGACTCTTCGTTCCAGTCGCCGAGCGCATCGTACCAGTCGAGTACCATCAGCGCCGCCGTCACGCCGCAGGACCATTCGCTGGTTTGCTGCATGGTCCTGAAGTGGGTCAGCACGGTCAGCGTGTCCGTGGACTCCATGTTGTAGACGTCGGGGTGGACGAAGTAGGGCGAGTTTTCATGGTCGCCGCTGCGTTCCACGGAGTCCGCGCCGTCCTCAGGGGACAGGTCGACAGCGTAGGGGATCTTCATTTCGTCGGTAAAGTTTTCGGCAGTCTCCGCTGCCTTGCTGTTCTCGGCGTTATCAGCCGGTGTGTCATTGTTGGCGCAGCCGGACAGAAGGCCCAGCACAAGCGCGAGGGTGAGCGCCAGAGTGACAGTTTTTTTCATTGCAAATCTCCTTTTTTGTTTCGGGGCGGAGCCCCTTTTTCCGATTTTCCGCAAAGACCGCAGAATGGTTGCATTATACGGAAAATATATGCCTTGCACAATGCATAATTATTCCGTAATTTGGGGATACGCAGGGAGGATAATCGTACGATATGTGAATTTTTACCGCGTTTTGGCCCTGCGCGGGATATGTAAAATTTTTGTGCGTCGCATTCTGTGCTTTGCAAATGTCAAACTTTGTGATATACTGAAAAATGTCCAAAAGAGGACAAATGAAGAGATTTTTGTCGGGCCGGATTATCGGCCTTTTATTTTGACAGAAGGTATTTTTGATTTTATGATAGATCAGTATTTCTTGGTTTTAACGACGATCGACCTCTTCGTGCTGACGTTCATGTGCATCCTCACAAAGCTGAGCGAAACGCTCAACGGAAAGCAGAAGCGCGGCTTTTTCCTCGCCTTTGCGCTCATCGGCGTGATCTCGATCCTCGAGGTCATCACGATTCTGGTTGACGGTGCGCCGGTGCATCTGCGCTGTCTGAATATTTTGTCGAACTACCTCGGTTTCGGCCTGTCGCCCGCGGTGTCGGCGTGCCTTGTGTACGCGCTGGATAAGAAGACGGTCATCAGCCGCAAATTCAAAGCGGCGGTGGGCTGCGAGGTCGTATATCTGCTCCTCCTCACCGCGCTGCTCCCAAGCGGGATGGTGTTTTCCGTCAGCGAGGATAATGTCTATGCGCGCGGACCGTATTTTGCGTTCTATATCGTGATGTATCTCGCCGCGCTCGCCTACCTTGCCGTGTCCACGATCGTTACGGCGTGGGAGTTTCAGAATCGCAGCCGCGTACTGCTCTATCCGCTCATCGTCTTTCTGGCGGCGGAGACGATCATCCAGATCGCGCTGCCGCAGCTGCATGTGCCATGGCTGTGCGTCACGCTGCTTTCGGTGCTGTATTTCATCTATTGCAGCGAGATGTGGAACCAGCTCGACGCGCTCACGGGCCTTTTGAATCAGAACAGCTATCTCAATCGCACGGCGGAGATGCGCCGCAGCGGCGAGGTGCTCGTCGTCTTCGACGTGGACGACTTCAAGCAGGTCAACGACCGATATGGCCACGTGAAAGGCGATATCTGCCTTGCCGAGATCGCCGCGTGCATCAAGAAGGCCTATGCGCGCCACGGTTACTGCTACCGCATGGGCGGCGATGAATTCTGCGTGCTGCTGCGCGACGGCGACAGGGAACACGACTGTGCACGGGACTTTGTGCGTCGGCTGGACGAGCGGCGCAAGGAACTCGACTTCCTGCCGACGGTGCCGTTCGGCTCGGCAGAGATTTCAAGCGAGAACGTCGTCACGGTCAAGGACCGCGCCGACCACAACATGTACCGCTACAAAAAAGAGCGCAAAGCCCACCGTATGTCAGGGGACGCGGGCGAGGAGTAATCGAGAGGAGGCCAGCCCATGGGACAGACGGAATGGAGCGCGCTGGTCGAAAGCATCTGCGCAGAGCGCGGACTGTCCGTCGTACTTTCGTGGGACATGCCGCAGGGATACGAGACGGCCAACGGCACGTTTGATCCGGTGGCAAAAACGCTTTTTCTCAATCCGGCCGTGCTGCAAAGTGCGCCGGAGTACGAGGCGATGTTCTATCTTGTCCACGAGCTGCGGCACGCGGAGCAGTACCAGCATCCCGAGCGCTTCGACGCGATGATCCGCGTAAGCCTTCCCTACGTGGTGCTCTATGATGGAACGTGCTTCCGCCTGCGCGGCGAAACCTGGCAGGAGTGCCGCTTGGACGGCGGAGAAGAGAGGTTTCGCGACGCTTATCTGGGCTTTCCTTACGAGGTGGACGCCAATGAATTCGCGGCGCAGCGGGTGAAAGCCTTTTGCGGCGATTCGCCCGCGCTGCGACAGCTGCGGGACTGCTGGCGGCCGAAAAGGATTTGGTCGAACGAAGACTACCGGCGGCTTTTTCGCGAGATTGACGAGAGAATAGAAAACAGTGCGCGTTGAGCAAGGCAAGCGCTCAGCGGCGCGCGGAGCATACAGGAGGAGACAGCAATGAAGAATTTGAAGGTACTGATGCTCAACGGCAGCCCGCACGCAAACGGCAACACCGCCGTCGCACTGCGTGAGATGGAGGAGATCTTCAAGGCAAGCGGCGTGGAGGTCGAGACCGTGCTCATCGGCAATCAGGCCGTGCGCGGCTGCACGGCCTGCGGAGCCTGTGGCAAGCTCGGCAAGTGTGTTTTTGACGACGTGGTCAACGAGCTCAAGCCGAAGTTTGAGGAGGCGGACGGCCTCGTCGTGGCGAGCCCCGTCTATTACGCGTCCGCGAACGCGACGCTCATCGCCTGCCTCGATCGCCTGTTTTACAGCACACCGTTCGACAAGACGATGAAGGTCGGCGCGAGCGTCGTCTGCGCGCGCCGCGGCGGCTGCTCGGCGACGTTCGATGAGCTCAACAAGTATTTCACCATCTCCGGCATGCCGGTCGCGTCCAGCCAGTACTGGAACAGCATCCACGGCCGCGCACCGGGCGAGGCGGAGCAGGACGGAGAGGGCCGGCAGACGATGCGCACGCTCGCGCGCAACATGACGTTTTTGATGAAGAGTATCGCGCTCGGCAAGGAGCAGTTCGGCCTGCCTGAAAAGGAAGAGCGGATCGCCACGCACTTCATCCGCTGAGGGAAAGTGCATGGAGCTGTTCGTCAAGCACTTTTCCGAGCTCACGGCGCAAGAGCTCTATGAAATTTACAGGCTGCGCGTGTCGGTCTTCGTCGTGGAGCAGAAATGCTGCTATCAGGAGGTCGACGACGCGGACAAGGACGCCTATCACGTTTGGCTGCGGGACAAGGACGGCATCGAGGCCTATGCGCGCGTTCTGCCGCGCGGCGCAACGTTTCCGGAGGTCTCCATCGGCCGCGTGATCGCCGTGAAACGGCGCTGCGGTCTGGGGAAGCAAATCGTCGCCGCGGCCATCGGCACGGCGAAAGAGAAGCTGCACGCTGACAGAATCACGATCGAAGCGCAGACGTATGTGAAGAAACTGTACGAGGACTTCGGCTTCTACCAGACGTCGGAAGAATTCTTGGAAGACGGCATCCCGCACGTGCAGATGCAGCTCGACCTGACAAAATAAGAAAATCGCCCTTCCATTTGGAAGGGCGATTTTTCGTTGCGGTTTACTTGCGGGAGAACGGTGCGACGGCGCGCTCGTGCTTTTCGGGATGCACGATGGGAGCCATCGTGCGGTGCGGCTTCGGCGTGCGCAGGTTGCGGCGGTTGATGAACTTGGGTGCGACCTGCGGGAACAGCGCAAGGGAGAGCACGTCCTCCTCGCTCTTGGCGAGGTCCTTGTACTCCTCGCGGTACTTGGGAAGCTCGGGCTCCAGAAGGTCGGCGGGGCGGCAGGTGATGACGTCCTCGGGCTTGATGCCGGCCTTGGCGCGGACCTCTTCGTTGACGGTTCCGGGCAGCTTGCCGTATTCGCCGCGCAGCATGGCCTTGGACTCCTTGGGGACCATCTTGTAGCGCTCGCCGGTGATGATGTTCAGCACGGCCTGCGTGCCGACGATCTGGCTGGACGGCGTGACCAGCGGGGGATAGCCGAAGTCCTCGCGCACGCGCGGAATCTCAGCGAGCACGTCGTAATACTTGTCCTCCTTGCCCGCCTGCTTGAGCTGGGAGATGAGGTTAGAGAGCATACCGCCGGGGACCTGATAGAGGAGCGTGTTCGTGTCGACATTCAGCACCTTCGGGTCGAGCGCGCCGCTCGCCTTGAGCTCATCCGCGACCTTGCGGAAGTGGACGGCAGCCTCGCTCATCTTGTTCAGGTCGAGGCCTGTGTCGCGCGGCGTGCCCTTGAGCGTGGCGACGAGGGACTCCGTCGCGGGCTGGGACGTGCCGTTGGCGAGCGGGGAGAGCGCGGTGTCGACAATGTCGACGCCCGCCATCGCGGCCATCAGGTTGACCATGTCGCCCGTGCCGCTGGTGTTGTGCGTGTGCAGGTGGATGGGGATGCTGACGGTCTCCTTGAGGCGCTTGACAAGGGAGTAGGCATCCATCGGCAGCAGCAGGTTCGCCATGTCCTTGATGCAGAGAGCGTCCGCGCCCATCTGCTCGAGCTCCTTAGCGAGCTTCACGAAATAATCCTCATTGTGGATGGGGGAGATGGTGTAGGAGAGAGTGGCCTCGACCTGACCACCGTATTTCTTCGTGGACTTGATGGCCTGCTCTAAGTTACGCACATCGTTGAGCGCGTCGAAGATGCGGATGATGTCGATGCCGTTATCAATGGACTTGCCGCAGAACTCGTCGACGACGTCGTCAGCATAGTGCTTGTATCCTAAGATGTTCTGGCCGCGGAAGAGCATCTGGAGCTTCGTGTGCGGCAGGTGGGCGCGCAGCTGGCGCAGCCGCTCCCACGGATCCTCATCCAGAAAACGCAGGCAGGCGTCGAACGTGGCGCCGCCCCAGCACTCGAGAGAGTAGTAGCCGATCGAGTCGAGGATTTCGCAGGCGGGGAGCATCTGTTCGAGCGTCATGCGCGTGGCAGCCTGCGACTGGTGCGCGTCGCGCAGGATGGTGTCGGTGATGAGAAGGGGCTTGTTCGATAAGAATTCCATGGCGGTATGAGGATCCTTTCTTATAATGTAATTTCCAGTTTAGCACAGCAGCGTGGGAATGGCAAGGGAACTTTTGTCAATGATTTCATTTTTTTATCGAACGATTCAGAAATAATGATACATTGAATGAAAAATGTCTGAATGCGAGTCAAAGAATGCTTGACGGCCCTGCGGCGATATGATATACTGCTCCTTACTTTGAGGGAGTAGATGGCGTCAGCTGCTTTAGATGGCGTGGCAAGTCAACAGACTGACCGCTTTGCGGTCTGGCTTGTCTTAAACAACGAGACTCAAGTATGGCTTCGCTGTACCTGTGTCTCTTTTCTTATGCTCAGGTGCGGTATCGCGCCTGATTTTTTGTTGTTTGGAGGATCTTACCATGACATTTTTCGAGCTGTTCCTCATCGGCATCGGGCTTTCGATGGACGCCTTCGCCGTGTCGATCTGCAAGGGCCTTTCCATGCAGAAGATCGACAAAAAGTATACGCTCTGCATCGGCCTCTTTTTCGGCGGCTTCCAGGCGCTGATGCCGCTGACGGGCTACCTTCTCGGCAGCCGGTTTTCAGGGTATATCGAGCGCTTCGACCACTGGATCGCCTTCGTCCTGCTCGCGCTGATCGGCTTTAACATGATCAAGGAGAGCCGCGAAGAGGAGGAAGAAGAGGAAAAGCCCTACGCGGGCGTCAACTTCAAGGAGCTGCTGATTCTCGCCGTCGCCACGAGCATCGACGCGCTGGCCGTCGGCGTGACGTTTGCTTTTTTACAGGTGAATATTGTGCCTGCCATCACGATCATCGGCTGCACGACGTTTGTGATCTCGATTGCGGGTGTGTACGTCGGCAATGTGTTCGGCTCGCGCTACAAGAGCCGCGCCGAGCTCACCGGCGGCGTCATTCTCATTTTGATCGGGCTCAAGATCTTGCTCGAGCATTTGGGTGTGATCGCGTTTTAATAAAACGTGAAATTATCTCCCGCGCCGCGCGGGAGTGCGGATAAAAGGGGACCTTCTCTCACGTGAGAGAAGGTCCCCTTTTGAACCCCTAAGAGAACGGCAGGGGCGTTTCGACTTCGCCCCTGCACTCCTAACGACCAAAAGGGAGGGGCCTTGCCCCTCCTTTTTGGATTATCCACCCCGCTCTTCTGACGGCGCGGTGTCGCTGTGCTCGCCGCGTAACAAAAAACGACCGCGGTGGCGGTCGTTTTTATGTCTGGGGAAGATTGTTCAGTGCGTAGTCGATGCACTGGTTGATAAATTCGCTTCTGCTCATGTTGAACTTCGCGGCAAACGCGTCAATCTGCGCCAGCTTATCGGGGGCAATCCGGATCGTGATGGGTTCCTTGGTATATTGCTTCGGGATGAAATCAGCCATGGTAATCACCTCTTGCAATATAGTATGCTGTGGTGTATGCTAAATATAGATTCTAAATTAGCATACTTTATAGCGTGCGAAAGGAGAACACAATGGACTATCAGAAGATGTATACCACCTTATTCAACGCGATCACCGACGCACTTTCCCAAATCGAAACACAAAATTACGGCGACGCCAAAGAAACACTTATCTCTGCCCAGCAAAAAGCAGAAGAAATCTATATCACAGCACAAAACTAAAAAAGGAGCACCCCGACGCGGCGAGCGCAGCAATGCCGCTTTGGCAGGCAACAGCAAAACAATGAAAATCCGTAGTAGACGGAGATTGCTGAAGACTGTCGATACGCAGGCAAAGCGACAGCGAAGATAGAAGAGAGTCAAATCGTTTAGATACAAAACAAGGCAGGCATCTGATTCGGCAAGCACCGCAGCTCTTCGAGCCGCTCGCTCGCAATGACGGGGTCGAGGGGCAGAGCCCCTTGCGTTCTCTTGGGGGTCCAAGGGGGATATTCTCTCACGCGAGAGAATATCCCCCTTATCCCGTGCAGCGCCACCGGCGCTGCCATCCCCACTGCGCTGTGCGCAGAAAGCAAAAAAGAGGGCCGCGCTTTCGCGCAGCCCTCTTCTTATGCAGGTTTAGCAGCCGCAGCCGTTATTGCAGCCGCAGCCATTGTTGCAGCCGCAGCCATTGTTGTAGCCGCAGCCACCGCCGCAGCCGCCGCAGGCGAAGATCAGGATGATGAGGATCAGGATCCACAGGCAGCAGCCGCCGCCAAAACCACAGTTATTATTGCACATAAAACGAACCCCCTATGAAGATTGAAACCGCCCGCGCGGCGGTCTCAATCCATAGTATGGTGGGAACGCAAAAAGGTGTCAGCCGATGCGCGCAGAATTTACCATCGCGCGGGAAGCGCGGTAGGCCGCGTCGGAGAAGATACCACGCGCGATGAGCGTGTCGCTCAGCTTGCTGCCGCCGCTGACGTTCGTTTCGAGTGCGTAGTAGGAAAGATACACAACATCAGCGCGCAGGAATGCGGAGGCGCGCAGCGCGCTGACCTCGCCCGCGGTCAGGACGCCCGCAAAGTTCGCGCGCTCGGGCGCGTTGGAGATATCAGACTGCGCGGTGGAGCTGTAGCGCAGTGCGCGCAGCAGAAATTCTGTGTACATCTCCGCCGATGCACTCATCGTCGTGCCGAATGTTGTTGGGCCGACGCCGTTGGTGTAGCCTTTGGAGTAGGCGTAGGCCGCGTAGGGCAGCGCCCAGTCGGGCACGTCGGTAAAGGGCTGGTAGGCCGTGCAGGTCAGAGCCTCGCTCTCCTCGCCGAGAAGACGAATGAGCATAATGAGCGCCTCCATGCGCGTGGGGGCCTTTTCGAGGTCAAAGCCCTCGCCGTAGCCCGTGTCCGACCCGCGGAAGAGCGTGAGCGTTTTGAGCGAGGCGGCCATGGCCGGATAGTCGACCGAGGAAGAGCTTGCGATGGAATAGAAGCCGCAGTAATTCACGACCGCGGTCTTGCCGGTGACGGTGAAAAGCGCCGTCGTGTCCTCGGCGACGAGATAGCGGTGATTTTCCGCGAGCGCCGCGCCGCTTTTGACCTCGCTGCCGGTCGTCACGTCGACGACCGCGCCGGAGGAAAACTGCACATTGACGCTGCCCGCCAGCACGATGACCTGAAGCCCTGTCGTGCCGGAGAGCACATCTCCCTGCTTGAGGCGCGACTCGGTGAAGACGTCGGCGCGCTGCGCGCCCACGTTGGCCTCGGCTGCGGCGATGGTCGAGCGGAGTGCAGCCTCAGCCTTTGCATACGCCGCCTGATCGGCCTTGTCAAGGGCGGCGTCGATGGACGAAGTCGCCTTGGTGGTAAACGTTGTTTGCAGATAGTTGAGTGAGATCAGCGGGTCGCTGGCATCGCCCCCTGCGGCCATGGCCGCGGTGGCGAGCACCGTCACCGCGAGGAGCGATGCGAGCAGTGCAATGGGCCTTTTCACGGTTTGGCTCCTTCCTCCTCCGCCTCGGCGGAGGTCTTGGAGATGCGGTAGCTCAGCGTGAGCAGACTGTCGGCAAAGTGGACGTCCTCGGTGAAGACCTCGCTGCCGACGTGCAGCTCTGTGTTGGTAAAGTTCCAGATCCCGCGCACGCCGAGCGCAACGAGCTGCTCGGCGACCTCCTGCGCGATGTGCTTGGGCACGGTCAGCACCGCGACGTCGGGATGGCACACGGCGAAATAGTCGCCGATCTCGTCGAACGAGCGGATAAGCACGTTGTTGACGCGCGTGCCGATGAGCGTGGGGGAGACGTCGAACGCGGTGTCAAGCAGAAAACCGGTCTGCATGAAGTCAAAGTTGCGCAGCAGCGCGTGGCCCAGGTGGCCGGCGCCGACGACGACGAGGCGGTGCTGCTCGTCCACGCCGAGAATGTGACCGATCTCGGTGCGCAGCTCCAAAATGTTGTAGCCGTAGCCCTGCTGGCCGAATTCGCCAAAGCAGCTCAGGTCCTGGCGGATCTGCGAGGCGGTGATGCCCATGCGCTCGCCGAGCGAGCTCGACGAGATGCGCACGATGCCCTTGGAGTGCAGATCGTCGAGATAGCGGTAGTAACGGGGAAGACGCCGGACGACGGCGTCGGAAATTTTGCGTTTTTTCATAAGGAACGATCCTTTGTTTTAGGATACTGCAATTATACGAGCGAGAGAAGAAGTTGTCAATTTTTTTAACGATCTTTGACGAAAATTTTAGCTTTACAGAAGTGGGAAAAGTTGCTATACTTACTTTGTTAACCCCTGCGTCCCAATTCAATATGTGCCCGTAGCTCAGTTGGATAGAGCGTCAGACTCCGACTCTGAAGGCCGCTGGTTCGAATCCAGTCGGGCATACCAAAATGTGTTGATGAAAGATGCAGCACAGAAAACACCGCGCAAAAGCGCGGTGTTTTCATATATTTACCGCCACTTTTCAATTCAAAAAGTTAGAAAAACAGGATTTTTCGGACAACGAGTTTTTCTCCGCGACAGGCGACATTTTAGAGATGCAGCAGGGCATTTTTATGAACTGATGTGACTCGAACGCCAGGGCATTAAAAAAGAACAAACCAACAGGCCACTGATCTCTCCTCCCTCACAGGGAGCAGATCGGTGGCCTTTTTTCGCTTCTTCGGTGCTTATGTTGCTTCTGCTTCGTTTGTGTGCCATTCCTTGATGGTATTGGTAATAGCTTTCTCGTAATCTTTCGGGTATGCTTGCGTTACAAAAAGCGAAGGAGGCATCCGAGAATGGCAACTACCAAAAACTTGTGTGCTCAGATTCCCATCGCCCTCCACGAGCGAGTCAGCGAAGAACGGGAACGGTTGGGCCAGACCACCAGCGAGTACATCGCAAACCTCATTCAAGAATACTACAACATGATTGAAAATCAGAAAGGCGGCATTCACATGACTGAAAAAAGCAGAACAATGGCATTCCAGGTCCCCGAAGAACTCTTCCAGCGCATCAAGCGTCACCTCGAGCGCGAAACACTCCGCACCGGCAAAAAGCTCACCCAGCGAGACTTCGTGCTGAACCTGATCACGCAGGCGCTGGACAAAGCGGACGCCGAGAGCGCTACAGAGCAGGACTCCCCTGCTGAGGCCCCTGTCGAGGCCCGTGTGGCCGACGCGGCCGACCCTGCGCATACGGACACCCCCGACGTGGAAAGCGCCGTGTAAACCCGCACAAACGCCAAAACAAAAGAACACGATTTAGAAGAAAGCCGGTCATTGCATCCGAACAGCTCGGGTGCCATGACCGGCTTTTTGCGTTTCAAGAGAAAGGAGGAAATCGCCGTGGCAAGCGAAATCAAAAGACGCTTTACAGACGCAGAAATGCAAATTGTCAGGGAAACGGATCTGCTGGAGCTGCTGACCCACTTGGGCTATCAGGTCAAACGCATTGGCCGGTACCACACCACAGCAGAAATGGACAGCCTGCGGATCAAGGACCGTCGCACATGGTTCCGCTACTCGCAGAACACGGGCGGCGACGCCATCACTCTCGTGCAGCAGTTCTGCGACAAGACATTTCCGGAAGCTGTCGAGTATCTGCTCACCTTCAATGGCCGGGCCAGAGATTCCCCCGCCAAAGCAGTGCCTTCCGTCAAGCGGGACGAGGTGCAAAAGCCCTTTACCCTGCCACCCCGGAATACGGATGACCGCAGAGTCTTTGCCTACCTGCGCAAACGCGGCATCGCCGCGCAGGTGATCCGGCAGTTTATGAACAGAGGTCTGTTGTACGAGGACGCCGAGCATCACAACTGCGTGTTCGTCGGAAAGAACAGCGCGGGGCAGGCAAAGTACGCAGGCCTGCGTGGGACCTACGATCGGGACGGCAAAGGCTTTCGCGGAGATGTGACAGGCAGCGATAAGAATACCGGCTTCCCCATTCCGTCAGATCCCAGCTTAGATCTGGTGCACGTGTTCGAGGCCCCTATCGACCTCATGAGCTACCTCTCGCTCCACCGCGAGCCGATCAATGCAGTAGCGCTGTGCGGCCTCTATGACGGCGCACTGGAAACGTACCTGAAGGACAACCCCAGCATCAAGCGCATCACGCTTTGCCTGGACGCAGACGCACCGGGACGGGCGGCAGCCCAGCAGCTCAAGGACAAATACTCGGCCAGAGGCTATGCCGTAACGGTAGAAGAGCCTCGCAGTGGAAAGGACTGGAACGAATACCTGCAAAAAAGAAGCATTCCGGAGAGGGGGCGATAACCAAGCATCGCAGAACATAACTTAACATCCCATCAAAATATCTAAGGAGGAAATATGCACTTGAACAAGAATCATACGTTTTCCCGCCGTGCGCTGGCCATGCTCCTGACGCTGACACTGTGCTTCAGCCTGGTCCCCAGCGCTTTTGCGGCCCAGCAGAACAGCTACCATGACCCCGCCGAACACTGGATGCAGGCGTCCAACCGCACGAATGAGCTGGACGTCAACAGCGTCGTGACCCGTGAAACCTTCAAATGCGGCGAATGCGGCAAAGTGACGTCCTTTGAGGTATTCCGCGTTCCCGAGTATACCCGCAACGGCCAGACCGCTCTGAGCCGTAACGTCAAATACTCGGACGGCACGATGATGGACGGTGTCGGCAAGGGTGACTGCATGGACGGTGTTCCCGGCAAAGACGCCCATTATACCGGCTATCATTATACCAAGGCGGTCTGCGAAACCTGCGGCGGCATCAACACCAATGAGCCGAAGTCTGATTACGGCTACCTTAAAAATGTGTACTGGCTGTTTGACTGCGCCGCGGAATTTACACAGAAGCTGGAGGAAACCGTGACCTACGAGTACACGGACGATACCTACCATACCGTTACCACCAAAGGTGGCACCTACTGCGCGTTTTGCTACGGTACGAACCACACCGTGAACCGCACGCTGGAGCGCCACAGCATGGAGACCGAGGTCCTGCCCCAGCCCGCCAACGGCCGCTTTGCTACCGTCGAGAAGTGCAGCCTGTGCGACTACGCCAGCTATGACTACACAGCAGCCAAGGCGGTCATTGCAGACTACTACGGCGTCGTGGACGGCCAGCCCCACACGATCACCGTCAGCGACCTCTCCGAAGCTGGCGTCCGCACTTCCATCCGCTACGGCAACAGCGCCGAAAGCTGCACCATGACCTCCGCGCCCAATTACACGGAGGAAGGTCAGTACACGGTTTATTACGAGATCACCTACACCTATCAGAATGTCAGCATGACGGAAAACGGCGTGGCAAATGTCTGGCTGCGCGATACGCAGGCCAGCGAGGATGGCAAATGCACCTGCGGCTGCGATGATCCCAACTGCGGCTGCCAGGACAAGAACTGCGGCGGCAACTGCTGCTCCGACAAGGGCTGCGGCGAAAACCACCACTTCATTCTGCTGGACCGCACCAAGGCTGGCTGCATCACCCTTGGCTATGACCGCTACCTCTGCACCGAGTGCGGCAAGATTGAAAAGCGCGACTATGTGAACTCTCTCGGCCACGCATGGCAGAGCATCGTCATCCGCGATGCCACCTGCGAAACCGATGGCAAGCTGCTGGAGCTCTGCTCCCGCTGCGGCCAGATGAAGCAGACCGCCACGCCCAAGGGAGAGCATCAGTATAAGACCTATCCCGTAGCCGCCACCTGCATGAACCCCGGCTACACCGTCCGCGAGTGCTCCGTCTGCGGCGACCGCCATATCGAGGACATCACTTCCGTTCTGCCCCATAACTACGAATCCCATGTGATCGCCGCGACCTGTGAGGGCGGCGGCAAGACCATCCACCGCTGCGCTGGCTGCGGCAGCAGCTTCGTGACGGACTACACCGCTCCGCTGGGCCATAGCTGGGATGAAGGCACTCCCATCACCAACGCTACCTGCACCGGCGAGGGCGTTATGGAGTACCGCTGCGTCCGCTGCGGTTATCACCGTATTGAAGGCAACGAGGCTGCTGGTCATATTCCCGGCAATCCTGCCACCTGCATGGAACCCCAGCTCTGCACCCGCTGCGGCGCTGTGCTGAAAAATGCGCTCGGTCACGATTACAAGAGTGAAGTGACGGCTCCTACCTGCACGGAGATGGGCTACACCACCAACACCTGCACCCGCTGTGGTGACAGCAACAAGAGCGACTACACCGAGCCTACCGGTCACAAGCCGGGCGACTGGATCATCGACAAGGAGCCGACCACCGACTCCGAGGGCAGCAAGCACAAGGAATGCGAAAACTGCGGTGAGACGCTGGAAACCGCCGAGATCGACAAGATCTACAACAGTGGCACCACGGACAGCAGGGGCGAGGCCATCGTGGGCGGCTATCTCGTGACTGTCACCGATACCGACACCAAGGACCCCGTCGCGAACGCTGCCGTGACGCTTCGCAAAGACAACAGCATCTCCATCCGCTTGCCGAATAGCCGCCTGCTGGACTATGCCGACCAGACGATCGTCACCGTGCAGCTTGTCAAGGATAAGAGCACTGTACCGGGCATGAGCATTGCCGTTACAGACAAGAATGATAACTACTCCTCCGGTAAGACCGACGCCGCGGGCCAGATCACCGTTCCCACCGGCAGTGGCAAGACCAATGAGGACGGCAAGGTCACCGGTGGCTATGAGGACGCAGACGGCAACCGCTGGACTCTGACCGTCAAAGTCATCCGCACGGACACCAAGCGTCCGATTCCCGGCAGCGATGTTTCCATCGGCAAGACCGGCAATATCTCGATCATCCTGCCGGATGGCACGGATATGGATGCCAAGCATCAGGTGACAATCGTCGTCACCGACAACAAGAAGGTCCCGCAGGAGAATAAAAATATCACCGTCAAGAACGATCTGAACCAGACCGCCAGCGGCAAAACGGATAAAAACGGTGAGCTGACTGTCCCCGAGACGGAGGAAACCGAGCGCCACGGCGTGTATATTCTCGGTTACCCGGACGGCACCTTTGGCCCCGCGCGCAGCATGACCCGCAGCGAAGCCGCCGCCATCTTTGCCCGTCTGTTGGCAGATAAGAACGGCGACACCATCTCCACCGCGGCCAACACCAAGTTTACCGATATTCCCGCCCACGCCTGGTACTCCGGCTACGTCAAGTACCTCAACAACAACGGTGTCACCTACGGCAAGAGCGGCAACACTTTCGCCCCTGATGACGCCATCACCCGCGCTGAGTTTACCACGCTGGCCGTTCGCTTCTTCGATGTGTACGGCGACGGCAACAAGGACATCATGGAGCAGTATAAGGACTTTGGCGATGTCAGCGACGGTTATTGGGCCGCCGAGTACATCAAGGCCGCTGCCAAGAGCGGCTGGATCAACGGCTACGAGGATGGTTCCTTCCGCGCAGACCGCAACATCTCCAGAGCTGAGGTCGTCACCATCGTCAACCGCCTGCTGGCCCGCGAGGCGGATGAGAGCTACATTGCGGACAATCTTCGCAAGCTCAATACGTTCAGAGATATGAGCGGCAAGCATTGGGCGTACTACGCGGTCATGGAAGCTGCTAACGCCCACACCGCCATCCTTGGCGACAACGAGACCTGGAGCAAGTAACTTTCCCTCTGCCGCCCTCCCATGCCGGGAGGGCGGCTTTTTTATCATCTACACTATATATAATATAAAACAAAGGAGAACTGAACTATGCTGAAGATCACTGCCATTGGTAACCTGACCAACGACGTCACCCTGAAAACGAACGAGACCACCGGCAAGCCTTACGCCATCCTGCGTATCGCCTCGGACCGCCGCTATAAGGATAAGGACGGCAACAAACTCACCGACTTTATCTCTGTCAAGGTGCGCGGTCCGCTGGCCGAGCGTTGTGCGGAGTTTGCCTGGAAGGGCTGCAAGCTGGCAGCTTCCGGTGATTTTGAGACCATCACCTTTGAGGATGAGCCGGAGCGTCAGCCCGGTTTCCTCATCAAAGCCAGCGAGGTGGAGTTCCTCTCGCCCCGCAAGGTAGAAGAACTCGCGCAGGAAATGGAAGATGAGACCAGCTGCGAGGTCGCTGCCTGATGAAAAATACCGGGATCACATATACCAGCGCTGAACGCAGCCCTGTGATCCTGCCGGAGATGGCCGAGCTGCTCCCGCCTCTGAGCGCGGAGCAGCTCGACGCTCTGGAAGCAGATCTCATCAAAAACGGCTGCTATTCCCCCATCATCGTCAACGAGGACATGGTCATTATCGACGGGCACAACCGTCAGGCGCTGTGCGAGAAGCACGGACTTCCCTACACAATGGCTGTTTTCTCGTTCGAGGATATGCTGGAGGCCAAGCAGTGGGCGCTCGATACCCAGAAGGGCCGCCGCAACTTGGAAAAGTGGGAGCTTGGCAAAATTGCCCTGAAGCTGAAACCCGAGATTGAAGCCAAGGCCAGAGCAAATCAGTCTGCTGCCGGTGGTGACAAGTTCTCTGAAAAACCGCTTTCGGCAACATTGCCGGAAGCGGTTTCCGCTGTCGATACCAGAAAGGAGCTGGCCGAAGCAGTTGGTCTGGGCGAACGCACGATGGGCAAGGTCATACAGATCGACGAGAATGCTCCGGACGCCATCAAGGAGGCGCTTGATAAGAAGGAACTGTCCATCAACAAGGGCTATGACCTGACCCGTCAGCTTCAGGATGTGCCGGAGGATCAGCGCGAGCAGGCTGCCGCGGAGCTGCTGGAATATGAAAAGGCAAAGAAGGACCTCAAACAGCAAAATGCGGAGATCGACCGCAGGGGCAAGGTTGCCAATCTGTTCTGCAAGGCATACGAAAAGGCTTCTCTTCTGACCGCCACGGAAGAAAATGTTCGCTGCTGGACGGAAGGTACCCGCATGACGCTGGAGGAACTCCAGGACACCGTAAAGGAATCCCGTGAGATCGCCCAGGTGTTTATGAGCATCGCTGATATCATCGAGCAGACGATCCTGCCGTCAGACTGGCGGAACACCGATCCCACGGATGACACCCCCGGCGAGGTGGTGGCATGAGGGAGATGCTCTCCGTCCGTCAGTGGCAGGACTTGTTCCGCAGCGGAGCGTTTCAGGATAGATCCCGAGAGACACAGATCCGCGCCGGGTGGTATGACTGGTTCTGCGCTGATTCTGCCCTTGCCGGCAGGCTGCAGCGGATCGGCAGGGTGGTCATGGGAATCACGGAGCCTGCCATTCTGGACAATTACTATGTCTGGTTTAAAAACAATTGTCCTCTGGACGGCCCCCTCTATGATGACGTGCGCTTTGAGCCGTTGGAGGGAGACCGCTGCGGACGGTACTTTGTGGTGTCTCAGGACTGCCCTTATGAAAAGCAGAAATGGACGCTGTATACGGAGCGCGGCGGTTTTCAGGAACCAGAGTTCGGCTGTCAAAGCGTCCGTGAGATGGCAAAATACCTGAACAGTCAGGGCAAATATCTTGCACAGGCTATGCAGCTGTCCACTGTCGTGAAAAAGCCGAAAAAGGAGGAACCGACGCGATGAAAGAGAAGAAAAGTCCTTCACCGCCCAGTCTCCCTCCTGACGCCCAAAGGGAGATCCTGGGCAGGCTGTCCACGGAGACCCGAATCAGTTCTCAGGAGATCGCCGCCATTTTGAAGCGGCACGGCGTCTGCGGCGATATAGACGCTTTGCAGGACGCCTATCGGAAGCGGCTGGGCCAGCGTCTCATGTCTACCATTCGTGATGAGGCCGGCAAGCGTGAGGTGCTGGCCGCCAGTGGCGGTGAATATGTCATCGTGGACTGCTGCAACGATCCGCAGAAACTGAAGGCCATTCGGCACCGCATCCAGGCACAGATGAACGGACTGGATGTGTCTGCCGGAAAGGTGCGCAAGCGTGTTCGCTTCTTGGAACGCTTCGCTTCTTGGGTGAGAAAGGAGACCTCGGATGGAGCGGCGTGAATTGTCAGCGGCGGATATCTACTGTAAATTCGCGGCGCAGCTGGATGAGGATGGCTTTCGGCTGTATCACGCCGCGCAGCGGATCACCGGCTTCCAGCCCTATGACGCTTTCCCTTATGAAGATAACCGGGGCGCGTTTGAGGCGGCGGACGGACATACCCTCCTGCGTTATCTGGAAGCAGCGCATTTCGGCGCAGTGACATGGAAGATCGTCCCCGGAACCACCTACGAAGAGGCGATCCTCGGCAAGGTGGATACCACCACGCCGGAATACAAGGCGTTCCGTGAAAAAGTCTACGCAGATGCGCTGCACAGCATGGGACTCGGCAGCCTATTGAAACGAGCAGATAAAAAAGAGAAAGAGGTAGAACATGAACGATAACATCACCGAAATCAACAAAGACACCTTCTGGGCGCTGATTCAGGAGGCGAAAGATACCTGCGGGCAGGACACTGATGCGTGGGCAAAGTATATGATCGACCGCCTCGCAGGGCTGGGTCCCGATCAGTCATTGATGTTTCTTAATTACATGGATGCATATAAAGACCTTTCCTTTCGATACGGTCTGTGGGATGCCGCCAAGATCTTCCGAGTGGACGGATGCAGCGATGACAGCTTCAGCTACTTTCGCTCCTGGCTCATCGTTCAGGGAAAAGATGTTTATATGGCGGCTCTGGCAGATCCGGACTCCCTTGCCGATGTAGAGCCGTATGCGGATTGCTTCTTTGAAACAGCAGGCTATGTAGGTGCTTACGCCTATAAAAAACTCACGGGCGAGTACGCATTCGAACACCTCGACTATGATTATCTTCTCGCCCTTGAAAATGAACTCGTGAAGGATATCCACTACAAAGAAGGGATTGAATATCCGCGTGACTGGAAAGCTCTCCCCGCTTTCATTCCCCGTCTCTGCGCAAAGTATCCGTATCAATACGAGCTGCAGCAAGAGGGCTGCGACTGGAATTGCGACTTGAAAGAGATTCGGAATCTTCTTGCCGCAGGGCGAAAGTTCGACCGTGAACACAGAAACAAGAAAAAGCCGCAGCAACATAAAGGCGGTGACGCCAGATGAGCGATTCTATCATCATCGGCGTGGATCACGGCTATGCCGCGATGAAAACCGCGCACTTCGCATTTCCCTCCGGTCTTGTGGCCTATGAGTACGAGCCGTACACGCTGAGCAATGTGCTGGAATACGGTGGCAAATTTTATGTGGTGGGCAGCGGACGCCAGCCTCTCCAGAAGGATAAGACGCAGGCGGAGGACTATTACCTCTTGACCCTTGCCGCCATTGCAAAAGAGCTGGAATATCGCAATGCGGGGACTATGGCAGATGTCCATCTGGCCACCGGCCTGCCGCTCACCAGTTTTGGCCGGGACAAAAAAGCCTTCCGAGACTACCTGTGCCGGGATGGAAAGCCGGTGTCCTTCCGCTTTGAATGCCTGGATTACACCATTACCATCTCCAAAGTGTCTCTGTATCCGCAGGGCTATGCCGCGGTGCTGACGCAGAGTGGTCTGCTGAACGAGCCGTCCGTCATTGTGGCGGACATTGGTGGCTGGACGGTGGATCTCATGCGGCTGGATAACCGCATCCCCAACGCCGCCACCTGCCGCAGCCTGGAGCTCGGCATGATCCGCTGTCTGGATGAAATCAGTGAACAGATCCGCCGCAGCCTCGGCCTGTCCATGACGGCGGCGCAAATCGAAAGTGTCCTGCGCAGCGATACCAGCCATGTAAATGAGGACTCGAAAAAGATCATCCATCTGGAAGCGGAGCGCTACACCAAGCGGTTGCTCTCCGCCATTGCAGAGAGTGGTCTGGACGTTCGCGCCATGCCCGCTGTTTTTCTTGGCGGCGGTGCAGCGCTGCTCAAGCGCCATGTTTCTGCCGCGGACGGGCTGTGCAGGCCCGTCATTCTGGACGATGTTTCGCTGAACGCCAAGGGCTATGAATGGCTGACGGAGCGGCTGGAACAAAAGCATGAGCAGTAACAAAAAGCGGCTGAACCTGTCCTTCTCCATGGCCTCGCCCATCCAGCGGCAGGCATGGAAACGGCTGATGGACATCCCTGCCGGTAAGCGCACGGAGCATGTGTGCCGCATGATCTGCGAACACAAAAATCAGCGGGAACTGCTGGAGGCTGTGCGTCAGGCGGTCCGTCAGGAATTGCAGGGCAGCCAGATCAAAATCACAGAAGCAGCGCCAAAAGCCGAGAGCATCCAAGATGATGTCCTCGGCTTTCTTGCTGCGCTGCAGGAGGAAGGAGATGATACAGCCTGATTCGATACTTTGACATGTTCGCTGGCATTGGCGGCTTCCGTTCCGGCTTGACGCGTGCAGGCGGTTTCCAGTGCGTTGGGCACTGCGAGATCGATAAATACGCCAATGCCAGCTATACGGCCATTTATGAGCCGGGAAAGGAGGAACGATATTATCCCGACGCAACCAAAATCGACCCGGCAGACCTGCCCGACTTCGAACTTCTCTGCGGAGGATTCCCCTGCCAGGCATTTTCTAACGCTGGCCGCAGACGAGGCTTTGCCGACGCCAGAGGAACTCTCTTCTTTGAGATTGCCCGATTGGCTCAAGCCAAACGACCTGCGTATCTGCTGCTTGAAAATGTTCCCGGACTTTTATCGCATGACAAAGGGAAAACCTTTTCGGTCATCCTCTCCGCACTGGATGACCTGGGGTACCATGTCGAGTGGTCTGTGCTTAACAGCAAACATTTTGGAGTCCCTCAATCAAGGCGAAGGCTTTTCATTATCGGATATCTTGATCCCCGATGCGCCGGGAAAATATTACCTGTCTTCGGCACAGGTGGAAAAGCTCTTGTACAAGTCCTCGGAGGACCGCAAGGCTCCCGCGTCTACGACCCAGACGGGGTAGCCTGCACCCAGACTGCCGGTGCAGGCGGCATGGGTGGGAAGACCGGCCTGTATCTGATCCCGCCCCAAAAGCCGTTCGTGGATCTATGCACCGGGCACCCAAAGCAAACGGACACTGCCCGCTGTCTCACCGCCCGATATGGGCAGACCACCCTATCCAACCACAGAGGCGAACGCTCCGGCGTTCTGCTCATCAAGGAAGCCACCAAGAAAGGATATAAGGAAGCGCTCCCCGGTGACTCGGTGGATCTGGGATTTGCAGGCAGCAATACCCGCCGCGGGCGCGTCGGGCGCGATATCGCCCACACGTTGGAGACAAGTTGTATTCAGGGTATCGTGGAAAACGGCGGACGCATCCGCCGCCTCATGCCTCGTGAATGCCTGCGGCTCCAGGGCTTTGAAGAATGGCAGATCGACCGCATCCTCGCCATCCAGTCCGATGCCCAGGCCTATAAGCAGGCAGGCAACAGCGTTACGGTCAATGTGATCGAAGCCATCGCCCTACGCATTCGGGTGGTAGATGAAGAACTAAAATCAGGTGCCGCAGCATGATTGGAATGAAGGATCAATACTTCGGCGTTGAAGTAGAGATGACCGGCATCACCCGTGAGCAGGCAGCGCAGGCGCTTGCCAACTATGGAACAGAGCCTAACTATGTGGGAGGCGGATATGATAAATGGAGCGTGAAAGACCCGGATGGCAAGGCATGGAGCATCATGAGCGATTCCAGTATTGTTACGGAAATGAAAACTGAAAGCGGGTATACGCGCACCAGCGACATCGAATACCGGGTTGAGATGGTAACGCCAAAACTCACCTACGCGGAGCTGCCCAGGCTTCAGGAGTGTGTCCGACAGGTGCGTCATGCCGGGGCCAAAGTCAACAACTCCTGCGGTATCCATGTTCATGTGGACGCCGCCAACCATAACCGCCAGTCCTTAAAAAACCTTCTGAGCATCATGTACTCTAAAGAAGATATTCTGTTCAAGGCGCTGCAGGTTAATGAGCGCCGCGCATCCCGCTGGTGCCAGAAGGTGCGGGAGCCAATGCTAAAGGAAGCACGCAAACTCTCCTCTGATGAAACGAAAAACTTCACAGCGCTGGAAAGTATCTGGTATGAAGGGAATATCTCTGACCGAGAACACTACAACTGGACCCGCTATTATGCCCTGAATCTGCATTCTGTGTTTTATAGAGGAACCGTTGAGTGGCGTTGTTTCAACTCGACGCTCCATGCTGGAAAGGTCGCGGCCTATGTGAATTTATGCCTTGCCATGTCTGCCCAAGCCATTAACCAGCGCAGCACCGTCATGCGGAAAACCCACAGCGACAACGAACTGTTCACCTTCCGCGTCTGGCTGGTGCGACTGGGACTCAACGGTGACGAGTTCAAAAATACCCGTAATCATCTGCTGGCCAATCTGGAGGGTGATCGGGCATGGCGCTATGACAAGGATACTTATGAAGCCAACAAAAAGAAGAAAAAATCCAGAGAAATGGAAAGGTGAAGCCATTGAAGATACAGATCGAAGAAACGGTCTATGAGGGAACGGCCACGGAAATCATGGGCCGTCTGCGGGATCAGACCTTCGACCCAACGGAGTTCCCTGATATTGAGAGCTATATTTGGTTCTTACAGAGTAATGTCATCCGCACCACAGGTGTAGACTGCCCGCTGCCGGAGGGCGATACGGAAACGCAGGCGCAGGCTATGTTCCGCCATCTGGATAAGATTGGCGGACTCAGACTGCTGGGGGACTAAGATGGAAGAAACTCTGTATTTCGCCTACGGCAGCAATATCAATTTAGAACAGATGGAGCATCGTTGTCCAGACGCCCAGCTCGTTGGGCCGGTGACGCTACAAAACTACGAATTGCAGTTCCGCGGCAGCGGCTTTGCTACCGTTGCACCCAAGAAGGACTGTGTCGTCCACGGTCTGCTATGGAAGCTCACACCGAAGTCTGAACAGGCGCTGGACCGCTACGAAGGCTATCCTCGCCACTACACCAAGGAGCAGGTATCTGTGCGGACCACAGATGGCGCAGCCGTTTCCGTCATGGCCTACATCATGGCAGAACCAATGTGCCGCCAGCCTGCATTGCCGTCCCCATACTATTATCGCGCGATCCAGCAAGGCTTCGAGGCCAATGGCTTGCCGGTGGAATCGCTGGAGGAAGCGTGGAACAGGACCATCGACGAGGTATGGAGCGGTAAAGTGGACAAGTCAAAGGACAAAAAGCGTTCCAGAAACAGGAAGCCTGAGAGGTAAGAAACTCGTACTCTGTTGCTCCATATATGAAAACATGATAATATAATCCTGTCAGACAGGCGATCAAGCAAAGCCCGATAGACAACAGCAAAATTGCCGAAACACATATCGCTGGTGCTGTTAAACTATTGAAGGTGGTAGATAAGATGAACCATATTGATGCAAGAACACAAGCCTCTCTAAAAAGCGGAGTAATGGAACTTCTGAACCTTTCAGAGGAAGAGATAAGCAGATTATCCGACTGAAATGATGAGTGGAGGCGCACTGGCGATTGGCAAATGTGTCTCCACTTTTTATTTAAGTCAGTGAAACGACGTTTTCTCCCAACGATACCTGTACACGCGGGCAGACCGTGGCATTCTTCTATCGCTATGCAAATTCTCCTGCGGTGAGCGGAAGCAATTCTTTTGCCGATGTGAGTGAAACAGCTTACTATTATAATGCCACTCTTTGGGCGATGAGCGAAAAAGTGACCGAGGGAACCAGCGCAACGACATTCTCTCCGAATGATCTTTGCACGCGCGGTCAGATCGTGACATTCCTCTATCGCTATATGGGAAAGTAACAGAGCAGCTCAAGGCCCTGTTGGAAGAAAAGCAGCACCTGCAGACACGGATTGATGCAGCGAAGAAGGAGGCAGCCAACAGAATCAACGAGGACTCACGTATGGCAGAGTTAGCAGCTTACCTGGAGGAACACCTCAGTGGCTTCCAACAGTATGATGACGGGATCGTTCGCAAGATGATTGAACGGGTCACTGTAGTCGATGAGGAAACAATCCGGGTCAAGTTCCGATACAGCGATTTGGAGATTGAACAGACCGTGCGCTAGAATAAAAGTACGAAGGAATGGCTGTGCTGATGCACTGCCATTCCTTCGTACCTATTTGCAGTTGGCTTTGTCAGTTATGTCGGTAAAGAAAACCACGCCCAACGTACAGACTTCCTTTCATCCTGTTCAGATTACGATTTGCTTGGAGCTTCTGACCCAATTTCTAAAAGATTATTCCAGAGTGAGTCAATCTGAGCAGAATTAAATGTTATTTCAGCGCACAGCTTGTAAAGGCGGCGCTTGTAAACGGTCTCCTTGGCCGCGTATTGGCCCTGGATAAAACAGGCGGTACCGAAGCAGAACTTCACGGAAGAGATGTCCTCAGAAGGGACTGTGGTCAGTACACAGTCTTTTCGCAGTTTTCCCATCCTGCCCAATATGAAATCGGCCTGATAATCATTCCGGTTATAGCGGACGATAACCTCCTTTGTATGCGCAGAAAAAATTGTGCGGAGGATGTCATCGTTGAGCAATTCTGCCAAAAACGGTGCCTGGATAAAGATGCGCGGTGCCTTAAAAGCGGCGCAATGGTACAGAATATCCTGAAGTTCTCCGTCCAGCAGCGGGCGGTCGGCGTAATAGGCCGCTTCCAGTAAATCTGCCCAGTCACTCTGCGCTCCACGGAGTTTGAACGCCGCAATCAAGTCGTGGGGCAGTTGTTCCTCCTCCGGGGAAGCGGCGCAAGGACGGTTGGGCGGAGAGAAGAGGTTCCAGGCACCCAAGTGTCGGCAGTTGAGCTGTTCCGCCAGTACATCTGCATAGGCTTGGATTCCAGACTGAAAGTGAAAGGCCAGGGAGCAATCCGCCTGATTTAGATATACGAAGCAGAACTCGCGCTGATAGGACAGTGTGTGATAGGAGATATCAAGAATCCGATACAGCTCAGCGCTCTCAGCAGTACTCTGGAATACCACATTGGCCAGACGGCTCTCTCGGTAAATTACCGCTAGCGTATCGAACTGACTGCGCAGGAATTCCAGATTGAGTGGATACTTCTCCAGAAGGTATGCCTGCCCCCGCGGCGGCTCCCGGTAGGTGCCCAAGAGGGGCGTATCCGAGACCTCACCGGTGATCTGGTTTACCGATATGCGGCTGAGCTGGCTGCGCAGGGTCTTGACCTTCTTCTGGCTCTCCAGCACCTTTTTCCCCAAATCAGTCAGGACAATGTCGCCACAGGAAACAGCGGTGAGCTGTTCACTGTCCAGCTGTGATACGATTTGTAGCATAATACTTTCTGGCAGGCCGAACTGATCGGCAAGATCGGGGAGGGATTTGGAACCGATGCGGATGGCGGTGAGGACACATTCTTGAACAAAGGAGAGCACCTGGACACGCCGTTCCCAGACAGTCAAGCCGATTTCCTGGACAGGAATATAGACTGGAACCCGACAGATGAAATCATAGCCGGAAAGCTGCGGAGGAATGTATTTATCAACATTTTTTTGCCATTCAGACAGCATTTGTAAACTCCTTTATATCGATTTCCTGACAAAATTCGGGATGCTCCTGCATATAGCTGATCACATAGGGAAAGCGGTTGCCGGGGATACGGGGATTGCGGAGAAACTTTCCGTCACCGACAATGATCAAGGCCCGTTTCGCGCGGGAGAAGGCAACATTCAGCCGTGCTTCCTCTTTCAAGAATCCGATACGCCGCTGATTGCTGCTTCGGACGGTGGAGTAGATGATGATGTCACGCTGACTGCCCTGGAATGCATCCACGGTGTTGATATCGACTTCAATGTGGCTCAATGGGATTTGCTTGAGGCGGTTCCGGATTAGCTCCAGCTGCGCCCGGTATGGCGTGATGATGCCGATGGAATACTTCTCCCCTTGAGCGGAGATTTCTTGGTTCAGCCTTTGCAAGCAGCTTTGGATCACAGTGACTTCCAGATGGTTGATGTATCCGCGTTGGTGCCCGACGGATTGTTCAAAGCGGACGGAACCGGCATTGGAGGTGGTTAGCCAGGTGATGGCGCGGTTATTGAGCATGGGAAGGTTCGTAGTTCGCTCAGATGCCTTAACGCCATTTTGCACTTTGCTATCGTAAAAAAGAAAGCTGATGAGATCGCCGATCGCCGGATGCATCCGGTACTGGGTGGAAAGCGTCTCTTTACAGCTGTCGGGCAGGATGTCAAACAGTTTCCCGAACCCGGTGTTTTGAAGCTCATCAATCTGCGAAGAATGGAAGCTGGCTTTGAGGGCATTCCGATCAAAGACCGGTGGCAGTTGCTTGTGGTCGCCCACTAAAATTGCCTTTCGTGCCCGAACCAAGGGAACCATGATTTCCGGCAGAGTTGCCTTTGCTGCTTCGTCTACAATCACATAGTCGAAGGTCGAGTCACGGACGCGGGGATCCGAAATGACGCCAATGCAAGTACCTACGATAATGGAAGCGTTTTTGATATAAAACTCTCCCAGCTCATTGCTCTCACTGATGCGTCGGATCCATTGTTCGGAAATCAGGCAGCTCTGTACGTAAGGATTGGTGCGGCTTTTCCCGTAAGTGTTTTCAAAGTCTGTGGCAACCCGTTCCAGACGTATGCGTTCTGTTTCTTCCAGATTTGCAAGTTTCAGCTCTTCCAACACTTGTGCGTATTTACAGAATGGCTCCATGGGGATGTGCTGTTCCAATAAACGTTGGGCCAGCCACGCTTTACAGTTCTCAACGCTTTCCTTCACCCATAGGGTCTGGCAGTGGTCCAATCCGAAACGTTCATTGATCTTGGGGTCAATATTTTCCTCGTGACCAATACGGATGGTCGTATGTTCCAGATAGGCTGCAAGGTCTTCCAGCAGTTTATCCACGGCGGCATGAGATTGGGACACAATCAAAATTTTCTGATCTAGTGCAGGATTCCGTTGGTTTTCCCCCAGAATCTGCCGGATTACTTCCACCAGGACATTGGTTTTACCGGTGCCTGGAGGCCCCTGGATCAAAGCAATATCCTCCGCCTCCAGCGCTTTCCGGACCGCGCGCTTCTGGGTAAAATCCAGCTGTTTATTATAGAAGCAGGGCATAGCCTTGAGCTGGAAATACCCGGGCTGCTCGGCACCCACAAAAATGCTCTTCAGATTTCCGCCGTTAGCGGTTTCAGATCGGCGGAATTCCTCCAGTGCTGCCTCCTGGCGGCGGTACTGCTGGATCTCTTTGCGGTAATCCAAACAGATAGAACCATTGTTTGGCAGCCGGGGCTTCCTGGGTGCGGCCTTGATAGCCATCACAGCGCCGTCCTCCCGGTATTCCCAGAAGGTACCGACCTCTGCCAGAATTGGCTTCTTTTTGAAACGCCCACGCTGCTCAAAAATAAACAGGGTATCCTGGCTGAACGTCTCATCCGGCACGCTGTCCGGATCCAGCCGGAACAGGAACATCCCGTCTTCATAGCGGACACTTGTGTAGTACAACCGGACAGTATTCTTAGACGCGTCTGCAATCATAGCTTGGATGAATTCCCGCCAGATACCGTACTGTGTGTCGTATTCCCGGTCGATATTTTTCTGCGAGTGGATATCCGCTTGAAAATCAGCAACCCGGTTGCTTAGGATCTGGCTGCAATTGTTGGGAAGAGGGGTGTTTGCGATTCTGTGCGAAAACAGAAATTGAAAATGCCCAGGAACCTCCATGGAAAAGCGCTTGTGCTGCTCCCGCTTGAAGGCATCCAGCCGGCGGAAAGAGACCACCTGGAAAAAATCGTCCGACAAAACGCATTCCATTGAGATGCTGATGCCGTCAAAGCAATAGATGGAGGTCTGCCCCTCGGCACGAAGACGGATCAAGCCGCCCGCAAACTGGGCGGGAAGGAAGCTGTCCAGCAACTCTAAATAGGGCATATCCCGCCGTACTAGGTTACGTCTTTTCAGATCGTCGAGCGCATTGGTGGGGACGGCGAAAAAGTACCGCTCGTCGCTGCCGCAATACCGCTGGTAGAGCGGAGCCAGGGCCAGTTCGCAGTCATCAATGTTTTCATATCGGTCCGCCGGGGCAGGGGCACACATCTTCAAAAGGACTTCCTTTAACTTTACATCGATGCCGCCAGCGGATTGGATAGCCGTGGGCATTTCAGTAGCCGTCACTGGGACTTCACCGGTGAAAAGAAAATAAATGACAGCACCCAGCGAATAGATATCGCTGCGCTCTGTTGCATTTTCACTGTGGACGGTTACTTCCGGCGCGGAATAATTCTGGGTAGCAAACTGATATGTGGTTCCGTCCTGGAACATCCCGCGGATTTTTGCGATTCCGAAATCAATCAGCTTCAGCTCAAACGAGTCGGTAATGAGGATGTTGGAGGGATTGATATCCCGGTGAATCACGGAGTTTCGATGGGCGTGTTGGATGGCATTGGTCAGTTGCTTTACCAGGTTGTACCGGGTTGAGGCATTCGGAATCACATCTAGCATCTGGGACAGGGGGCGTCCCTGAACATACTCCATGGAAATGATGCCTTCACTCCGTCCATCCGGAGCGGCCTGGATATCCGAACGGAATATACGGACAATGTTCTCGCAGGCCTTCAGCCGTGTCAGGGCCTGTGTTTCCTTCTGAAAAATAGCTCGGTAGATAGGGGCCTCCAGATTCTGGACTCGCTTCACCACAAAGCGAAACCCTGCTTCATTTTCCACCAACTCTACAATTGTTCCGGAGTCCCTTTGCCTGCTCAGCGTCTGAATCACTTTTTCCTCCATGAATTGTTCCTTTCTTACCTCAATAGATGGCCTGAATGCGTGGTAACAGGATATTAAAAGTATAGCATAGCCAACGGATATCTGCAACTGTACACATAGTCGACAGGATATTTCGCAGAATAAAACTGTAGAACATCAAATTAACATAGGCAGATGTATCTTTTTTGGCAACAAAAGACATAAGGTGGCAACAATTCGGATATTTTAAGCGAAACGCTTAGAATACCAAAGGGTTGCCGCCTTTTTTTATTTCAAATTTTGCACTCAGGAAAAAAGATATTTTCGCGTTATTTTGGTAACTGGGGAGATTCGAACTCCCCCTTTCACAGATTCAAAGGTAAAATCCTGAGAAGCGCCCTTTTTGCGGGCGCAGAATAGAGCGTTTTTTCCTCAAAATTTCATACGATCTTTCAGGCATCTGTTTGTTGGTTTCGTCGAAGCCATCAAGGAGACGCCCTTTTTCATTTCACAACTTAATCCGTCAACCGGCCGGAGCATTTTTAGGATGCTCCGGCCTATTTTTTGCTTACGAGGAGGACTTTACAATGAACGCTCAGAGCGGAACCGCGTAGCTCCGTTTCCTTGAAGAAACCGCCATTCGGCTGCGGCAGAACGGTTTCACGGTAGAGCCCATCGAGGATCACCACCTGCCCGTCTGCTGGGAAAAAGGGCGTCTCTGCCGCATCTCCGGCAAGGGCAGCGTGCTGTACCGGCAGGAGTGTGTCGACGTCCCCGGTGCACAGGACGCATTGCAGGCGGTGATCGACACCGCCAAAATGACTACGGAATACATGGCGATTCTGGAAACCGCGCCGCTTCTCAAAGCCGGCGGTCTCACCGGCGACTACCGCGTCCTTGCGGACTTCAGCAGCGCGGTGCTGGCGGGCCACCCCACCGAGCGCGGCGTCCAGTTTGTGACCTGGGAGTGGGACTTCGACCGAGAGGGCGTCCACCACGGACATTATTTTCAGCAGGACTACGACGCCGCCAAGCGCGACTTCACCCTGCGCAGCGGGCTTGTTCAAAAAGACGCCCTTTTTGAGCCGGAGCAGCTTGCGGAGATCTACCGCGCGCTAAGGTTCGTCCGTGAACAGGATGAAACGCTTTCCTTCGGGCGGGATCAGGAACTGGCAGAACTCATGGAACAGGTCGGTGGACTGCTGCCCCCGAATGTGCCGCGGCAGCGGGATGCGCCGGAACAGAGCACCATGACAATGAAATAAGCATCCACGCAGGCCGGACAGAAATGTCCGGCATTTTTTATTTTACGAGGAGGAAAAAATGATGGAAATTTACGGCACGATTCAATTCAGACTCATTCTCCCGCATATCCCCGGCTTCCAGCAGGAGCCGCTGCCGGAGCCTGTTTGCAGCCATTCCCCGGATTGCAAGGACTGCCCCTATCCCCGCCACGGTTTTCTCTGCTGGGGTGCGGACGGGACCTGCCTGCGGACACGGATGAACAAAATCAACGGATCGGAGGAAAACAAAAATGATGATTCAAGCGGTTCTCAGTAATCCCAGCCACCCGGAATACGGCGTGGCAACGATTCCCTTCCCCATTCCCCGGGACCAATACGCACACTGCATGGAACTGCTGGCGGCGCTGGAGATCGGCGACGCGGTCAAGGCGGACTGCAAGGTGGAGGAAGTTGATAGCTTTTTCTCTGTGCTCAAGCGCACGGAAATGCTCACGGTCAATGTGGAGGAGCTGAACTATCTCGCCAAACGGCTGGACAGCTTCGACACCGGCGAGGCCGCACAGTTTCAGGCAATGGCCCACAAGCTGGAGCTGTTTGAGTTAAAGGATCTCATCAACCTGACCTTCTGCTGCCAGCAGGCTACGGTCATCACCGACTTTTCCGACCTCGCCGCTGTTGGCCGTGACCACTACATGAACCTGCACGGCGGCAGCGCCAAAACAGAGGAACTGGATGCGCTGGATGGCGAGGAAACCGCGCGGCGGCTCATCGAAAGCGGCAGCGGCACGGTGACGCCCTACGGCGTAGTCTACGACAACGGTATGAAATTAGAGCAGGTCTACGACGGCCGGTTCTTCCCCTGCTATTACTACGAGCCGAATGCCATCACCGTTGCGGTGACCTCCAAAAGTGAGCCAGAGGACACCGAGCACATCACATGGTTGTTCCTCCCTATGGTGCAGGAGGAGATCGACCGCGCCCTCCTTCGCGGGGGCATCACAGATCCCGCCGATGTCCGCCTGCGGCTGGAGGACAGCCAGCTCCCCAACGAGGTGGATGTCCTGTTGGATATGGAGTACGAAACCCTCTCCGACCTCAATGAACTGGCAGCGGCAACGGATGGGTTATCAAAAGCGGATATGGAAAAGCTGGGCGCCGTGGTCATACTGGCAGAGCCAAAGTCTGCGGCACAGATCAAAAACCTTGCGGAAAGTCTCGACCTCTTTGACTTTGCCCCCGGCGCGCACTCTCCCGCCGAGTACGGCAAGTACATGATTCAGCAGTCCGGTCATTTCGACTATGACGAAAATCTCGACGCTTTTTACGACTATGAAAAGTATGGCACGGAGCGCA